>Ga0209051_1001613_pt1 | contig 18392 bp, 16 predicted proteins | sample AraplaCvi_mMS_r2_2_FD_184286 | JGI IMG/M metagenome (GOLD analysis project Ga0209051, IMG submission 184286) | Arabidopsis root microbial communities from North Carolina, USA - plate scrape MF_Cvi_mMS_r2 (SPAdes) (version 2) | ecosystem: Host-associated > Plants > Roots > Endosphere | place...
GATCGCGGGTCTCGGCGGCGCGCTGAAGACGCTCGTGCTGCACTTCGCGACGCTGCAGGACGTGCGCTGGGAGCAGTCCGGCGAGGTGATCCTGATGACGCTGCTCGGCGGCCTCGGCACCTTCGCGGGCCCCGTGTTCGGAGCGTTCACCATCTACGGCCTGCAGTACTTCCTCGCCGACCGCGCCGGCTCGTGGACGAACGTCATCATCGGCGGGGTCTTCGTGCTGTGCGTCGTCGCGTTCCGCAAGGGCTTCGTCGGCGAGTTGCTGGCGTGGCGCAAGCGGCGCGGGGCAGCGAAGCCCTGAGGAGGATGTGAACGAATACGGCCGGAGGCGCGCGCGACCCCTTTGGTAGAATGAAAAGTTGTCCGCCAAGTCGATCCGAATGCGCCCTGCTGCTGCCCCGCGTGCCCTGGACCGAGCCCCGCACCGGGCCCGGGCCCCCCTGCCTGCCCACCTCGCCTCGAAGGCGGTGCAGCCATGAACATGGAAGGAATGCACACCGCGCAGGGCGTGGACGACGCGATCGACCTGTCGGAAGTCACGCGCGCGATGCGTGCGCGGTGGCGCCTGCTGGCGGGCGGCTCGCTCGGCGCCGGCGTGATCGCGCTGGGGCTCACCTATCTCATCCCGCCGACGTACACGGCCAAGGCCGTGTTCCTGCCGCCGCAGCAGCAGCAGAGCCTCGCCGCCAGCGCCCTCTCCTCGCTCGGGGGCGCGCTGGGCGGCCTCGCCAGCGGCCTCCTGGGCGGCTCGCAGGCGGCGCCGGAAGACCAGTACGTGGGCATCATGCAGAGCACCACGGTCGCTGACCGCATCATCCGCAAGTTCGACCTGCAGAAGGTGTACAACAAGGAATACCTCGTCGAGACCGAGAAGAAGCTCGACGACAACACCGACATCTCCATCGGGAAGAAGGACGGCCTGATCACCGTGGAGGTCGACGATCACGACCCCAAGCGCGCCGCCGACATGGCGAACCAGTACGTCGACGAACTGCGCAGGATGACCGACACGCTGGCGATCAGCAGCGCGGCGCAGCAGCGCAAGTTCTTCGAGGACCGCCTGGCCGAGACGAAGAACGCGCTGATCCAGGCGCAGGTCGCGCTCCAGTCCAGCGGCGTGAGCGGCGCGATGATCAAGACCGATCCCGGCGCCTCGGCGGAATCCTACGCGGCGCTGCGCGAGCAGGAGATCGGGGCCCAGGTCCTCCTGGACACGATGCGCAAGTCGCTCGCCGAGGGCGCGCGGGAAGTGCAGCAGCAGCAGGCGCTCGTGAGCTCGCTGCAGCGCCAGATCGGCGCGCTGGCCCTGCCCGACAAGGTCGAGGGCGGCCCCGACTACGTCAGCAAGTACCGCGAGTTCAAGTACCAGGAGACGCTGTTCGAGCTCTACGCGCGCCAGTACGAGATGGCGCGCGCCGACGAGGCCCGGCAGGGCGTCCTGGTGCAGGTGGTCGACCCGGCGACGCCCCCCGAGCTGAAGAGCAAGCCGAAGCGCGCGCTCATCGCGATCGGCGTGACGTTCGCCGCCTTCGTCGTGCTGTCGATCTTCGTGGTGCTGCGGTCCGACCGCTCGCGGGCGAAGCCTGCGGCCTAGAGCCTCGCTTCCCGCCTCGCGTCCCGCCTCGGTTCCGGGCCTCCCACCCCGGACCCCGCCCTCGGGAAGCCGGGACGGCACCCCTCCCCCGCGATTCGGCCCGGGCGTGGTTTAGAATGCTCAACTTTGAACGGTCAGTCCTCCCCCTGCCATGGCGAGCCGTCGCTCCGAAGACACCGAAGACCTGCGCTTCCGCGTGCTCAAGCTCGTGGAATCCCAGCCTGATCTCTCCCAGAGGGATCTGGCCGCCGCATTGGGCATCAGCAACGGCAAGGTGAACTACTGCCTGCGGGCCTTGATCGACAAGGGCCTCGTCAAGCTGAGCAACTTCTCGAACTCCAAGCACCACCTCGGCTACGTGTATCTCCTGACGCCGTCGGGGATCGCCGAGAAGGCCGCCTTGACCCGCCGCTTCCTGCAACGCAAGGTCGCCGAATACGAGGCGCTCAAGGCGGAGATCGAGGCGCTGCGGGCGGATGTCGGCGCCAAGGACTCCCCCGAAGGCGTCGCCGAGGCCACTCATGGCAAGTAAAGGCGAACGCGTCCTGAACATGGGGCTGCGCGGCATGACGCTGTGCACCCGGTTCCTGTTCATCTTCTTCCTAGCGCGCTACGTCACGCCGGCATCGGTCGGGTACTACGGGCTGTTCACCGCCACGGTGGGCTACGCGCTGTATTTCGTCGGCCTCGATTTCTACACCTACAACACGCGCGAACTGCTGCGCGCGCCCCAGGAACAGCGCGGGCGCCTGATCCGCGACCAGGCCGTGCTCACGGTGGGCCTGTACGCGCTCCTGCTGCCGGCGGCCTTCGTCATCCCCTCGGTCGCCGGATGGCCGTCGGGGCTGGCCTGGTGGTTCCTGCCGATCCTGGTGCTGGAGCACGTCAACCAGGAGGTCTCGCGCATCCTGGTCGCCCTGTCGGACCAGGTCGGCGCCAGCGTGCTCCTGTTCATCCGCCAGGGAAGCTGGGCCCTGTTCATCGTGGGCGTGATGGCGTGGGACACCTCCTCCCGCCAGCTTCAGGCCGTGATGGCCTGCTGGGCCGGGGCCGGCGCGGTCGCGGCCGCCCTCGGCCTGCACAAGCTCGCGCGCCTGGGCATGGGCGGGTGGCGATCGGCCGTCGATTGGGACTGGATCCGCCGCGGCGTCAAGGTCAGCGTCGCCTTCCTCTCGGCCACGCTGGCCCTTCGAGCCCTGCAGATCGTCGATCGCTACTGGCTCAAGTCCCTGGTCGACATCGATGCGGTGGGGGCCTACGTGCTGTTCACCGGCATCGCCAGCACCCTCATGGTGTTCCTGGACGCCGGCGTCTTCACGTTCTCGTACCCGGAACTGATCCGGCTCCACCAGCAGGGCGAGCACGCTGCGCTGCGCCAGCGGCTGCGGGCGATGCTGGTGCACACGCTGGGGCTCTCCGCCGCGTTCGCCTTCGTGAGCTGGCTGATCCTGCCGGAGCTGCTCGGCTGGATCCGCAATCCCGTCTACGTGCAGTACCTCTGGCTGTATCCGTGGGTGCTCTCGGCCCTCGTGATCAATGCAATCGGCATGGTGCCGCATTACGCGCTCTACGCGTACGGCGTCGATCGGCCGATCATCCGCAGCCAGTTCGCCGCGCTCCTCGTGTTCCCCCTCGCGGTGTGGGGACTGAGCCGGTTCCAGCCCGTTCTCGCCGTCCCGCTCGGCCTGAACGTCGCGTTCGCCACGATCCTCGTCTGGAAGGCCACGGCCTGCTTCCAGGTCTCCCGGTCGCGCGGCGCGCCAGCCACCCTCCCCCAGGCCACCAAGATCCTCAAGAGCACACCATGATCCGTTACGGCCAGCAAGACATCACCCAAGCCGACATCGACGCCGTCGTCGCGGTGATGAAGTCCGTGAACCTGACCCAGGGCCCCGCCATTCCGCAGTTCGAGGAGAGCGTGATGGCGCACACCGGGGCGCGGCACGCGGTGGCCGTCAACAGCGCGACGTCGGCCCTGCACATCGCCTGCCTCGCGCTGGGCGTCGGGCCGGGGGACACCCTGTGGACCTCGCCGAACACGTTCGTCGCGTCCGCGAACTGCGCGCTCTACTGCGGCGCCAAGGTCGATTTCGTCGACATCGATCCGCGCACGTTCAACATGTGCCCCGAGGCCCTCTCCGCCAAGCTCGCCGCCGCGGAACGCGACGGCCGCCTGCCCAAGGTCGTCGTGCCCGTGCACCACTCGGGCCAGCCCTGCGACATGGCGGCGATCCACGCCCTCGGGCAGCGCTACGGCTTCCGGATCATCGAGGACGCCTCCCACGCGATCGGCGGCCGCTACAAGGGCGAGCCGGTCGGCAACGGGCGCTACAGCGACATCACCGTCCTGAGCTTCCACCCGGTGAAGATCGTCACCACCGCCGAGGGCGGCATGGCGCTGACGAACGACGACGAGCTCGCGACCCGCCTCGGCCTGCTGCGCAGCCACGGCATCACGCGCGATCCCGCGCTGATGACGCAACCCATGGACGGCCCGTGGTACTACGAGCAGGTCGCCCTCGGCCTGAACTACCGCCTGACCGATCTGCAGGCCGCGCTCGGCGTGAGCCAGATGAAGCGCCTCGACCACTACGTCGAGCGACGCCACGAGATCGCGCGCCGCTACGAGGAGCTCCTGAGCGGCCTGCCGCTGGGCCTCCCCTGGCAGCATCCCGACAGCCACTCGGCCTACCACCTCTACGTGATCCGCCTGAAGCTCGACGAGATCACGCGCACGCACCGGCAGGTCTTCGAGGCGCTGCGGGCTCGCGACATCATCGTGAACCTGCACTACATCCCGGTGCACACGCAGCCGTACTACCGTGCGATGGGCTTCAAGTGGGGCGACTTCCCCGAGTCGGAGCGCTACTACCGCGAGGCCATCAGCATCCCGATGCACCCGACGCTCACCAGCGACGAGCTCGATTTCGTGGCCCGCAGCCTGCGCGAGGCGATGGGTCTATGAACCTCGCCGTAATCCCGGCGCGCGGAGGCAGCAAGCGCATTCCGCGCAAGAACATCCGCCCGTTCGGCGGGCTGCCCATGATCGCCTGGTCCATCCGGGCGGCGGCGGCGAGCGGGTGCTTCGACCGCATCGTCGTCAGCACCGACGATGCCGAGATCGCCGAGGTCGCGCGCGCCCACGGTGCCGAGGTGCCGTTCATGCGGCCTCCGGAGCTGTCCGACGACCACACCGGCACGGTGCCGGTCATCGCCCATGCCGTGCGCTGGCTCGAGGCGCAGGCCGCGCCGGCCGGCCACGTCTGCTGCATCTACGCCACCGCGCCGTTCCTCCGGCCCGACGATCTGCGGCGCGGCCTGCAGGTGCTCGACGACAGCGGGGCCGACTTCGCCTTCTCGGTCACCCGCTACGCCTTCCCGATCCAGCGCGCGATCCGGGTCACGGGGGACGAGCGCGTGGAGATGTTCCAGCCCGACCAGTTCAACACCCGCTCGCAGGATCTCGAGGAAGCCTGGCACGACGCGGGCCAGTTCTACTGGGGGCGCGCCGCCGCGTGGCTCGCGCAGAAGCCGCTGTTCGGCCGCGCCTCCGCCGCCGTGCCCCTGCCCCGCCACCGCGTGCAGGACATCGACACGCTGGAGGACTGGGAACGGGCCGAATGGATGCTCAAGGCCTTCCAGTCCGCCGAGGCCCGGACCCACGCATGACGAACGACGCGCACACCGGCATGCACGTGGCCTTCCGCACCGACGCGTCGGTCGATATCGGCACCGGCCATGTCATGCGCTGCCTCACGCTCGCGGACGAATTGCGACGGCGGGGAGCGCGCTGCCTGTTCGTCTGCCGGCCGCACGCGGGTCACCTGCTCGAACTGATCGGCCAGCGCGGCCACGAGGCGATCGCGCTGCCTGCGCTGGACGAGGCGGCGCGCGGCGAATCCCTCGACGGGACCGCACACGCGCGTTGGCTCGGGACGGACTGGCGCCGCGACGCGGACGATGTCCGGCGCGCACTCGCCGGACGCGCCGTCGACTGGCTCGTGGTGGACCACTACGCGCTCGATCGCCGCTGGGAAAGAGAGCTGCGCCCCCTGTGCGGGCGCCTCATGGTCATCGACGATCTCGCCGATCGGCCGCACGACTGCGACCTGATCCTGGACCAGAACCTGGGACGCGCCGAATCCGACTACGCGGGGCTGCTGCCCGCGCATGCGAACGCGTTGATCGGCCCGCGCCATGCCTTGCTGCGCCCGGAGTTCGCCGGCCTGCGCGCGGCCAGTCTCGCGAGGCGCGCCCAGGGCCGGCTCCAGCGGCTGCTGGTCACGATGGGCGGCGTGGACAAGGACAACGTGAGCGCGCAGGTGCTGGATGCGCTCGACGCCGCGGGCCTGGGGCCCGATCTCCGGATCACCGTCGTCCTCGGCCCGCACGCGCCGTGGCTCGAGTCCGTCCGGGCCCGCGCGGCGCGCATGCACCATCCGACCGAGGTGCTCGCCGGCGTCTCGGACATGGCGAGCCTCATGGCCGAGAGCGATGTCGCGATCGGGGCGGCTGGCGGCACCGCGTGGGAGCGCTGCTGCCTGGGCCTGCCCGGCGCGATCGTGGTGCTGGCGGGCAACCAGCGCGCAGGTGCGGCGGCACTCCAGGCGAGCGGTGCCGCCGTCGTGGCCAGCCGCGTCGACGACCTGCCGGGATTCCTGCGGGACGTGTCGTCGCCCGGAGGGGCGGCCGTCCTCCGGCGGATGAGCGCCGCGGCCGCCGGCGTCACGGACGGCCAGGGCGCCGCGCGCGTCGTGGAGAGCCTGGGAGCCATCCATGCCTGATGCATGCCGTGTCCGTCAAATGACCGACGCCGACCTGACGATGGCCCTGGGCTGGAGGAACCACCCCGACGTGCGCCGGTTCATGTTCACGCGCCACGAGATCGGCCTGGACGAGCATCGCCGCTGGTTCGCCACCGCGAGCCAGGATCCGTCGCGACGGCTGCTGATCGTGGAGGACGACACCGGCGCGCTCGGCTACGTGCAGTTCGCCGGCGTGTCGACGGGCGGGGTCTCGGACTGGGGCTTCTACGCGCGCCCGGACGCCCCGAAGGGAAGCGGCCGCCGGCTGGGAACGGCCGCGCTGGCCCACGCCTTCGCGGAACTGGGCCTCCACAAGGTCTGCGGCCAGGCGCTAGCCACCAACGCCGCCTCCATCCGCCTGCACACTTCCCTCGGCTTCTCCCAGGAGGGAGTGCTGAGGGACCAGAAGCTGATCGACGGGGCGTACCACTCGCTCGTCTGCTTCGGAATCCTGAAACATGAATGGCGGCCTGGAGAAGGCCCGCGGGAGCTCGCGCATGCAGAACATTAGGATCGCCGGTCGCTCGATCGGGATGGACCAACCGCCGTACGTCATCGCGGAGCTGTCGGCCAACCACAATGGCCGGCTGGAGACCGCGCTGCGCATCATCGACGAGGCGAAGAAGGCCGGCGCCGACGCGGTGAAGCTGCAGACGTACCGTCCGGACACCATCACCCTCGACGCCGACAGCGAGGATTTCCGCATCCACGGGGGTCTCTGGGACGGCCGCACCCTCTACGAGCTGTACGAGGAAGCGCACATGCCGTGGGAGTGGCACGCGACGCTGTTCGAGCACGCGCGCAGGATCGGCATCACGATCTTCAGCTCCCCCTTCGACCGCACGGCCGTCGACCTGCTCGAGAGCCTCGGCGCGCCCGCCTACAAGATCGCGTCGTTCGAGGCCGTGGACCTGCCGCTGATCAAGTACGTGGCGGGCACCGGCAAGCCCATGATCATCTCGACGGGCATGGCGGACGCGGAAGAGATCGGCGAGGCCGTCGCGGCGGCGCGCGACGGCGGCTGCAAGGAGCTCGCCATCCTCCACTGCGTGAGCGGCTACCCGGCACCTGCCGCCGACTACAATCTGCGCACCATTCCCGAGATGATCGGCCGCTACGGCCTCGTCACGGGCCTGTCGGACCACACGCTGGACAACACGACGGCCATCGCGAGCGTCGCGCTGGGTGCCTCCCTCATCGAGAAGCACTTCACGCTCGATCGCAACGGCGGCGGGCCGGACGACAGCTTCTCGCTGGAGCCGCCGGAACTCGCCGCGTTGTGCCGGGGCGCGCGCACGGCCTGGGATGCGCTGGGCCAGGTGAACTACGCCCGCAAGTCCAGCGAACAGGGCAACGTGCAATTTCGACGGTCGCTGTATTTCGTCAAGGACCTGAAGGCCGGCCAGGTGATCACGGCGGACGCCGTCCGCAGCGTCCGTCCGGGCTTCGGCCTCGCGCCGAAGCACCTCGACGCACTGATGGGCCGCGTGCTCGCGCGCGACGTCTCCGCGAACACGCCGGTCGATGCCGGATCGGTCGAAGGCTGGCCGCAAGCTTGAACCCATGAACATCCTCCTGCTGTCGAACAGCGCGCCCAAGTACTTCCACTTCTTCAACGCCCTGGCCACGCGCTTCGCGAAGGACGGGGCGGGCGTCGCCATCGCCGTCGACAGCCGCTTCTCGCGCGAGGAGAACGGGCTCGATGCGCTCGGGTTCGAGATCCACGAGTTCAGCGCGTACTTCGCCACGCATCGCGTCGATCCGGCCATCCTTCGCAAGTACGCGGACTGCGACCTCAACGGCGCCCTGCTCTCGGACTGGGAGCGCGCGCAGGCCTACGACGTCTGGGGCCCCGCGGCGGACCTCGAGTTCTTCGATCGCCTGAAGAGCGCGCTGCTGTCGTTCTTCGAGGGGATCTTCGATCGCCACCGCATCGGGGCGGTGCTCTACGAGAACGTGTCGAACGCCTTCTCTCACTACGCCCTGTTCGTCGCCGAGCGGAAGGGCGCCGTGTACTTCGGCATCGGCGGCTCGCGCCTGCCCGGTCGGTTCTCCGTTTCCGGCGACCCGCTGGCGGACGACGCGGTAGCCGCCGCCTTCGCCGCCATCCAGGACGACCGCGCGCCAGTGGAGGCACCGCTGCGCCAATGGGCGGCGGACTACATCGCGCAGATCGAGACGGTCATGCCCGACTACATGAAGATCAACGGGCTGGACCAGATCGGGCTGGTGCGCCGCTACCTGAGGGCGGACCGCTGGGACAAGGTCAAGTCGCTCCTGCGGCACGCCACGGACAGCCGCACGGACGCCTTCCAGATCGGCAATCCGCTGCGCACGCACTTCAACCTCTTCGCCCGCAACGTGCGCCGGCGGTTCAAGGTCGGACGGGTGCAGCGCCTCTACCAGGAACCGGTGCAGGGCGAGCAGTTCCTGCTCTATCCCATGCATTTCCACCCGGAGTCGTCGACGTCGATCCTCGCGGGCACCTACCTGGACGAGTACGAGGTCATCCGCAACATCGCGTTCAGCCTCCCGGAGGGACTGCGGCTCTACGTGAAGGATCACATGAGCGCCTGGGGATACCCCAGCCTCGACTTCTACCGCCGGCTGACCAGGCTGCCCAACGTGCGGCTGCTGGCGCCAGGCGCGCCGACCAAGCAGTTGATCAAGGCCTCGAGCGGCGTCATCACGCTGACCAGCACCGTCGGCTACGAAGCCCTCCTCCTCAAGAAGCGCGTCTACCTGTACGGCCGCGTCTTCTACGAGTTCCACCGGGGCGTCACGCGCATCGAGAATCCGGCCGCGCTACGGGAGCTCATCAAGTCGGGCGTCGAGTCCCCCATCGACTGGGACGACGACTACAACAACGACTTCGTCTGCGCCTACCACCGGTCGACCCTGCCGGGCTCGCTGAACGTGATGCAAGGGCCGCGGGAGGCCGACGCCATGGCCGCCCACGTGCATGCGGAGCTGCTGCGGTCCGGCCTGGTCGATCGACTGGCGGCTTGAGGCGGCGAGGCGGGGACGTGGACGCAAGACCTGTGAGAATCGGCGGACGCTGGTGGCTGGCACTGGCCATCTGCATCTACTCGATCGCCTCGTACAGCCTGGAACGCGCCAGCGGCGGCGACTGGGCCAACTGGAACCACGCGGTCGGCGGCCTGGCCCTCGTCTGGTACGTGCGGCGCTACTACAAGGACCAGCGCGACGTGGTCCTGACCGGCTTCGAGCAGATCTACGCCAGCCTGGCCCTGCTGCTCAGCGCGGCCATCGTGTCCACCGGCGTCTTCATGTTCGAGGTGGCGCAATTCGGCACCCAGAACGGGATCTTCTGGGTGGTGGTCGGCTTCTTCATCCCCGGGTTCGAAGCCTCGGGCATCGGCTACCGCTTCGCGGACCGCGTCACGTTCCGGCCCCACGTGCAGCGCTTCCCGCACCGGTTCGAGCAGCGGCTGATCCTGGCGATCACCTTCGTCACCCTCCTGCTGTGCGCCTACGTGCTGGTGCGCTACCGCGGCCCGACCCTGCTGGGCATCGACCGCGCGACCTTCTGGCGCACGATCGCGCCCTCCTACCTGTCGTTCATCCCGACGCTCGTCATCCAGTCGTTCTTCTTCGCCGCCTACTACTTCCTCTGGATGCGCCGCCGCGGCGCCTCCACGCGGCTGCCCGTCGCGATCCTCGTGGCGTACATCCTGGCCACGGTGCTGGTGCTGGGGCAGAAGTTCAGCGCGTTCACCGTCTACATGAACACCTGGTTCGTGCTGCTGCCGGGCATCCTGCCGGACTTCAGGATCAAGGCCAGGCACCTGCTGATCTTCGCCGGCGTGCTGGTGCTGCTCGCCGTGAGCGTCGTCGTCTCCTACGTCCTCATGGGACGCGAGGCCGCGTTCGTCCTCGCGCGCGTCGCGCTGCAGGCGCAGGTGCTCTGGAGCGTGTTCGACGACACGCGCCACCTCGGCCTGTGGCCCGACGACTGGACCTGCTTCTTCCAGTGCGGCCAGTTCGACAATGGCAAGGACTTCATCTCCTACGCCTACCTGCCCCACAAGCTCTACAGCTGGTATGCCGACGGCGGCACCGAGCTCTCGGGCTGGATGCCGGCGCTGCCCATCCTGACGATGGGACTCGTCGCGGCGCTGCTTCTCCACGTCATGTTGTCGTTCGTGCTGGGCTTCATCCAGAAGAAGGTGGTCGCGGCGATCGCGCGCGAGAACATGGCCTACGCCTTCCTCCTGTTCAAGCTCCACCTCGGCCTGACCCTGTTCTGGTTCGCCGGCACCCAGTCCGCCGTGCGCGGCATCTTCGTCGTGATCCTCGTGATCGCCCTCTTCCGGGCGTGCTTCCCCTCCCGGGCAACGTCGACGCCGGCGGACCGGCTCCTCTCCTCCAGCCACCCATGAAGCGCGCCATCAACGCGGCCAACCTCCATGTGGGAGGGGGCGTGCAGGTCGCGGTGTCCTTCCTGCACGAACTGGCCTCGCAGCCGGTCCAGGCGGCGCGGTTCGCCGTCTTCGCGTCGTCCGAGGTCGATGCCGAGCTGAAGTCGCTGGGGTGCGACGTCGGGCGCTTCCAGCGCTATCTCGCGATCGACATGCACGGCCTCGTGCGTGGCTCGCGGGCCCTGCATCGCGAGCTCGATCGCTTCGACGTCGTCTTCACGGTGTTCGGTCCGCTGTATCGCTGGTCACCGCCGTTCAGGAGCATCGTCGGCTTCGCGCAGGCATGGATCCTCTATCCGGACAACGAGAGCCTGTCCGCCCTGTCCTGGCAGGCCAGGTGGCGCCAGCGCGCGAAGTTCTGGATCCAGAAGCAGTTCTTCCGCCGCGCGGACGAACTCGTCGGGGAACTGGAGCACGTCCGCGACGGGCTCGTGCGCCGGCTCGGCGCCGACCCGCGGGCCATCCACGTGGTTCGCAATTCCGTCGCGTCCCTCTACCGCCAGCCCGAGGCGTGGCGGCCCGTGGCGATGCCGCCTGATTCCTGCGACCTCAGGCTGGGCTTCGTCGGCCGCAACTACGCGCACAAGAACACCGCGATCTTTCCCGCCGTCGTGGCAGCCCTCAGGCAGCGGCACGGCATCGAGGCGAAGGTCTACGTCACCTTCAATGAGGCAGAATGGCAGGCCTGCCCGCCGGAGTTCCAGGCCAGTTGCGTGAACGTCGGCCCGCTGTCGGTGACCCAGTGCCCCGCGTTCTACCAGGCCGTCGACGCCGTGATCTTTCCCAGTCTCCTGGAATGCGCCTCGGCCACGCCGCTCGAGGCGATGGCGATGGGCCGGCCGCTGTTCGCCTCGGACAGGCCCTTCAATCGCGACCTGTGCGACGGCCACGCGCGCTTCTTCGATCCGCTCGCGCCGGATTCGGCCGCCGCGGCGATCGCGGAGTGGTTCCGGAACGGCGGGCCGGACGAGGACGAGCTGGCGGCGGCGCGCCGGCACGCCCTGGATTTCTCGAACGCCGCGGAGCGCGCCCGCAAGTACACGGCGATCCTCCTGCAGGGCGCGCGGCAGGCAGGCCACGCGCCGACCACACACATCGGCCTCCACGATGAGCAATAAGCAGATCCTCACCATCCTGGTACTGGGCGCGAACGGCATGCTGGGCAATGCCGTGCTGCGCTGGTTCTCGCGCCAGGAGCGGTTCAATGTCGTGGGCTCGGTCCGCCACGCGCGCGGCATCGACGTCCTGCAACCCCTGGCACCCTCGGCACGCCTGGTCTCGGGCGTGGACGTCGAGAATCTCGACAGCCTCACGCGCCTGTTCGCGCAGGCGCGGCCGGACGTCGTCATCAATTGCATCGGGTTGATCAAGCAACTGGCCGAAGCCGACGATCCCCTGTCGGTGCTGCCGCTGAACGCCCTCCTGCCCCATCGCCTGGACCTGCTGTCGCGGGCCGCGGGCGCCCGGCTCGTCCACGTGAGCACCGACTGCGTCTTCTCGGGCAGCCGCGGCAACTACCACGAGAGCGACCGGCCCGACGCCGACGACCTGTACGGCCGCAGCAAGCTGCTCGGCGAGGTGACGGCCAGCGCGTCGGCCATCACCCTGCGCACCTCCATCATCGGCCGCGAGCTGGGCAGCGCGCACGCCCTGGTGAACTGGTTCCTGTCGCAGAAGACCGGCATCAACGGCTACACGCGCGCCGTCTTCTCCGGCGTGCCCACCGTCGAACTGGCACGCATCATCGACCAGCACGTCCTCCCGGATCCGGGCCTCGCCGGCCTCTACCACGTGTCGGCGGAGCCCATCGACAAGTGCAGCCTGCTGCAGCTCGTCGCGAAGGAGTACGGGCACCGCATTCCGATCACGCCGTCGGATGAAGTGAAGATCGACCGATCGCTGGATTCATCGCGTTTCCGCAGCGCCACCGGATATCGCCCGGACTCCTGGCCGGAACTCGTTCGCCGCATGCGCGAATTCGCTTAAGCACGAAGAACTGAAGGGACCAGACATGTTCAACGACAAGACGCTTCTCATCACGGGCGGCACCGGGAGCTTCGGCCACGCCGTGCTGCAGCGCTTCCTGAATTCGGACTTCAAGGAGATCCGGATCTTCAGCCGCGACGAGAAGAAGCAGGAGGACATGCGCATCGCGCTGAAGAACGACAAGGTCAAGTTCTACATCGGCGACGTGCGCGACTACAACGCCGTCAGCGACGCGCTGCGCGGCGTCGACTTCGTCTTCCACGCGGCGGCCCTGAAGCAGGTGCCCTCCTGCGAGTTCTATCCCATGGAGGCGGTGCGCACCAACATCCTCGGCGCCGAGAACGTCGTTCGCGCCTCGATCGCCAACGGCATCAGCCGCTGCGTGGTGCTGAGCACCGACAAGGCCGTCTACCCGATCAACGCCATGGGCCTCTCCAAGGCCATGATGGAGAAGGTGATGGTCGCCAACTCGCGCCTGTGCGATCCCGGCAAGACCATCCTCTGCGCCACGCGCTACGGCAACGTCATGGCGTCGCGCGGCTCCGTGATCCCTCTCTTCCTCGAGCAGATCCGCGCCGGCAAGCCGCTGACGGTGACCGACCCGAACATGACGCGTTTCCTGATGTCGCTCGACGAGTCGGTCGACCTGGTCCTCTACGCCTTCGAGAACGCGCGCCCGGGCGACATCTTCGTGCAGAAGGCCCCGGCATCGACCGTCGGCGACCTGGCCCAGGCCCTGCGCGAGCTGGCGAAGTCGGACACCGAGATCAAGGTCATCGGCACCCGCCACGGCGAGAAGCTCTACGAGTCGCTCGTGTCCCGCGAGGAGATGGCGCGCGCCGAGGACCTCGGCGGCTACTACCGGATTCCCGCCGACTCGCGCGACCTCAACTACGACAAGTATTTCGTCGAGGGCGAGACCGAGATCTCGCGCATCGAGGACTACACCTCGCACAACACGCGCCGGCTCGACGTCGCGCAGGTGAAGGAAACGCTCATGAAGCTGGACATCGTGCGGGAGGCGTTCGGTGCCTAAGCTCAAGGTCATGACCGTGGTCGGGACGCGCCCGGAGATCATCCGGCTCTCGCGCGTCATCGACAGGCTCGATCGCTTCTGCGAGCACGTGCTGGTGCACACGGGCCAGAACTACGACTACGAGCTTAACCAGGTCTTCTTCGACGACCTGGGGGTGCGCAAGCCAGACCACTTCCTCGACAGCGCCCACGACAGCACCGGGCCGGCCAACACGATCGGCAACGTCATCACCGCCGTCGACGCCGTGATGGCGAAGGAGAAGCCGCAGGCCATGCTCGTGCTCGGCGACACGAACAGCTGCCTGTCGGTCATCCCGGCCAAGAAGCGCAGGATCCCCATCTTCCACATGGAAGCCGGCAACCGGTGCTTCGACCAGCGCGTGCCGGAGGAGACCAACCGACGCATCGTCGACCACACCGCCGACATCAACCTCACCTACAGCACGATCGCGCGCGACTATCTCCTCCGCGAGGGCGCGCCGCCGGACCAGGTCATCAAGACAGGCAGCCCGATGTACGAGGTGCTGCACCACTACATGCCGCGCATCGAGGCGTCGGACGTGGTCGACCGGCTCGGCCTGCGGGCGCAGGGCTACTTCGTGGTGAGCGCCCACCGCGAGGAGAACATCGAGTCGGACCGGATGTTCCTCAAGCTGGTGGACCTGCTCAACGCGGTGGCCGAGGACCACGGGCTGCCCGTCATCGTCTCGACCCATCCGCGCACGCGCAAGCGCGTCGATGCCGCCGGCGTGAAGTTCCACCCCCAGGTGCAGCTGCTCAAGCCGCTGGGCTTCAACGACTACGTGAAGCTGCAGATGTCGGCCCGGGCCGTGCTGTCGGACAGCGGCACGATCACCGAGGAGTCCTCGATCCTGAACTTCCCGGCGCTCAACCTGCGCGAGGCGCACGAGCGGCCGGAAGGCATGGAGGAGGCCTCCGTGATGATGGTGGGGCTCGAGATCGACCGCGTGCGGCAGGCGCTCGCCATCCTCGAGTCGCAGCCGCGCGGCAGCGAGCGCGCGCTCCGGCTCGTCGACGACTACAGCATGCCCAACGTCTCGGACAAGGTGCTCCGGATCATCGTCAGCTACACCGACTACGTGAACCGCGTCGTGTGGAAGCAGTACTGACGCGCCGCCACGATCCGCACGACGCATGCGCCTCGCGCTCATCGCCGACACCTTTCCGCCGTTGCGCACCTCGGGTGCCGTCCAGCTTCGCGACCTCTCGCGCGAGTTCGTCCGCCAGGGCCACGAGCTCACGGTGATGCTGCCCTCGGCGGAGCTCGATTCGCCGTGGCAGGTGGAGCACGTCGACGGCATCCGCGTCGTGCGGCTCCGCGCCGCGCGCACGAAGGACGTCGGCTATGCGCAGCGCACGCTGGCCGAGTTCCTGATGCCGTTCCAGATGCGGCGGAACCTGCGGCGCAGCCCGCTCGCGGGCGAGACGTGGGACGGCGTGGTCTGGTACGCCCCCTCGATCTTCCACGGGCCCCTGGCCCGGCACCTGAAGCGGACGAGCCGCTGCCGGGGCTACCTGATCCTGCGCGACATCTTTCCCGAGTGGGCGGTCGACATGGGCCTGATGAGCGCGAACGGCCTGCCCTATCGCTTCTTCGATGCGGTGGCGCGCTACCAGTACGGCGTCGCCGACGTGATCGGCGTGCAGACGCCGGGCAACCGGCCGTACCTGCAGTGGTGGGAGCAGCGGCAGGGCAAGCGCCTGGAGGTGCTGCAGAACTGGCTGGCGGACACGCCGGCGTCGACGTGCTCCCTGCGGCTGGACGGCACGCCCCTCGCGGGCCGCAAGGTCTTCGTCTACGCGGGCAACATGGGCGTCGCCCAGGGCATGGGCATCCTGCTCGATCTCGCGCAGCGCATGCGGGAACGCGCCGACGTGGGCTTCCTCTTCGTGGGCCGAGGCAGCGAGGCCGCGAGGCTGGCGGCCGACGCGCGCGCCCGGGGCCTCGACAACGTGCTCTTCCACGACGAGATCCACCCGGACGAGATCCCTGGCCTCTACCGGCAATGCCATGCCGGGCTCATCGCGCTGGATCCCCGCCACGGCTCGCACAACATCCCCGGCAAGTTCCTCACCTACATGCAGAGCGGGCTGCCCGTCCTGGCGCGCATCAATCCCGGCAACGACCTCGCCGAACTCATCCGCGACGAGGCGGTGGGCCAGGTGGGCGAAGGGGGCGATGCCGACGCGCTGCATCGCCTCGCGCTCGCGCTGCTGGGCACGATGGATGCTGACGAGGGGCTTGCCGGCCGCTGTCGCGAACTCTACCTGCAGCGTTTCTCGCCGGTGAGCGCCGTGCGACAGATCGTGTCGGCGCTGGAGTGACGCCGCCCGCTCGTGCTACGCTTTTTGCCTCCGTTTCGGAAGACCATCATGGACCGTCGCAGCCTTCTCATCATGGGCGTCAGTGCGGGCGCCCTCGGCGCCCTTGAATCGACCGCGTGGGCGGCCGCGCCGTCCGACGCCGATCGCGCCGTGCGGCCCGAGGACTTCGGCGGGCCGCAGGCGAAGAACAGCCTGGTCAAGGCGATGGCGAAGGCCGGCGAGCTCGGCCTGCCGCTCAAGTGCCAGCCGGTCGACTACCTCATCGACGCCCCGCTGATCCCGGCCAAGGGACTGCGCTGGCACGCCAATGGCTGCCGCGTCGTCGCCAGCACGGACAAGAGCAGCCCGGCCGTCCGCATCGTGAACGACGACGTGCGGGTGCATGGCCTCCTGCGCATCAGCCTCTCCGACCCGGGCGGCCAGCCGTCGGCCAACCGCGGGCACGTGCTCGTCGGCGACTGGATGAACGGCGCGGTCGCGCCTTCCGGCTTCCAGTTCGACGACCTCGAGCTCGATGGCGGCCACATGAACTGCAACGGATTCGCGGTCGCGGGCGGCGCCAACCAGATCCGCGGGAACCGCATCCATTGCGGCGACAACGACCGGATCGGCCGGCTGTTCCTGGCCCACTGGGGCAACTTCGCGCAGCACAACAAGCCGGGTGCCCAGTACCTGCACGTGAACGGATACGGGCCGACGGCGCACCCGCACGCGATCTCGGTCAGGGAAGTCTCGTCGGGCCGGCTCTCCTGCCCGACGCCCGACTTCATGGCGGTGGCGGCGATCTCTGCGGGCTACGACATCGACCTCGGGAAGGTGTCGGGCGTGATCGACAAGCCGACGCCCGCGGCCGACCTCGTCCTGCTGACGGCGGGCGACCTGGGCTTCGCGTATGCCACGCCCGCCGAACGAAGCCGTGGCATGGGAGGCATCCGCATCGGAACGGTCGAAGGCCGTTCATCCGGCAACGGCGTGAATCGCATCGGCATGGCGCTCTACCGCGACAAGGACTCCACGCCCCAGCCCGCGGACTTCTATTTCGCGAAGATCGAGGACACGGTGACCCGCGTGAGCGTCACGGTGACGGGCAAGTCCGCCGCCGTCCTGGCGGGCAGCAACGGACACGGGCGATCGCGGTATGGCACGATTGAGGCCGAAGGCGGGCGCGTCTGCGTCGGCATTCCCAACTTCAACACCGACACGGTGATCGAGACGCTGCGCTGCAAGCGCAGCCTCACCCGGGGAGTGGAAATCGCCGGCGCCGGCGGCGATCCCTCCGCATTCCCCAGGGGCATCCAGATCAACGCGGTCGAGATCGACGGCACGGACCTCTCCGGCACCGGCGCGCCTCCCAACAAGTCCGGGATGCTGATCCAGTCCGCGGAGCAGGTTCGCGTCGGCCACGTCAAGGTCGCCTCGCTGGCGCCAGGCGGGTATGCGGGCGTGCTGGGCACGAAGATCAAGGATGTCCAGGTCGGCGACTCGGAGCTGCCGGGCAACTACGACCCGAAGCTCGGCGGCGCCTGGCAGAACGTCGAACGCCGCCCCGATGTCTCCGTGGGCCGCTCGCTCGGCGTCAACGTCACCAACGCCCCCAACGCCCCCAACGCCAACCCCAAGAAGAACCCCAACGAGGGCTACCTGCAAGGCCTGCACGAGCGCTGACTCCCCTCGGCGGCGGGAGGCTCCCGACCGAGGGCGCGGATGACCCGGCTGGTACAATCATGGGTCCGTTTCGATCGTCACGAGAACAATGACCCAGGGAGCGCAGGGCCCCGGCTACCGGCCTGATATCGATGGCCTGCGGGCGGTGGCAGTCGGCTCCGTCGTCGGGTTCCACGCCTTTCCGCTGGCCGCCAAGGGCGGCTTCATCGGCGTCGACATCTTCTTCGTCATCTCGGGCTTCCTGATCAGCGGGATCATCTTCCGCCAGCTCGAGGCCGGCCGCTTCAGCTACCTCGACTTCTACAGCCGCCGCATCAAGCGGATCTTCCCGGCCCTGCTCACGGTGCTCGCCGCGACGCTGCTCGCCGGCTGGTACCTGTTGCTGCCCGACGAGTTCGAGCGCCTCGGCAAGCACCTGGCCGCGGGCGCGGGCTTCATCTCGAACCTCGCGTTGTGGAACGAGTCGGGGTACTTCGACGCGGCGGCCGATTCCAAGCCGCTGCTGCACCTCTG
>Ga0209051_1001617_pt1 | contig 18379 bp, 19 predicted proteins | sample AraplaCvi_mMS_r2_2_FD_184286 | JGI IMG/M metagenome (GOLD analysis project Ga0209051, IMG submission 184286) | Arabidopsis root microbial communities from North Carolina, USA - plate scrape MF_Cvi_mMS_r2 (SPAdes) (version 2) | ecosystem: Host-associated > Plants > Roots > Endosphere | place...
GCTGGCGATTTCGTCATGCGCCAAACGACCGGATGCAATTGTTCCGGCTGACATTCCGATGGCCGCTTACACCAACCTTACGTGTGAGCAACTCGGCCAGGAGATGATCAAGGAGCAGACGGCTCTTGCTGCGGTTTCCAAGCAACAGCACGACGCCGCTACAGGTGACGCATTTGGCGTGTTCTTGATCGGCGTCCCGATGTCATCGACGTTTGGCGGCGACAAGGAGGGACAGGTTTCCGTCGCCAAGGGGAAGGTCCAGGCAATCCAATCCGCTATGATGAGCAAGGGTTGCAACACCGCGCCAGCAACCACAAAACCTGCGGTAGCCAAGCCTGCTCCAAAGCAAACGACTCCAGCCGCAACCCCCAAACCCAAATCGGATTGAGTGGGTCGCGCTCATTGCCGGTAACAGGGGTCGCGATGCGGGATGTGGAGAGAGACAATAGGATCGTCGCAATGCGGGCGAGAGGTCGTGCCCTTCGTTCCATCGCTGACCCAAACGTGCCAATCGAGGACGTCGCCGACACCGTCAAGGATCTAATCGCTGAAGGCAAGGTAAAGCACTTCGGTCTGTCGGAGCCGGGCGCCCGCACAGTCCGCAGCGCTCATGCCGTCCAGCCGGTCACCGCCCTCCAGAACGAGTATTCGTTGTGGACCCGCGAACCGGAGACGAACGGTATTCTTGAGGCCTGCGAAGAATTCGGCATCGGCCTCGTCGCTTAAAGGCATGTGGGCAAGGGCTTCCTGATCCGCCGTTGGAGGCGCCAGACAGAAGCCTCCGATTTCGGGAGGCCGACGGCCGTGACAACCTGCTGGCGGATCTCGGTGCTGCCGTCGGAGCCGCTGCCCGTTCCGGACGTCGGTCGCGCTCGGGGGCTGGCGGAGCTCATGCGGGTGAGAGCTGGCGAGGATGGAGAATTTATTATCGGAGCATGTGATGGCCAGGGTCGTGTCTGTCTTTCTTCCGACGCTGTCGATCGATCGGATCAGGCGCGCCGATCCTTCGCTATCCTGACACCCCACTCGTGGTAGTCGCCAGAAGCGGCTCGAAGCGATGGATTGCGACGGCCGACCGGGCAGCGCTCAAACTTGGGCTGCGTGCGCGAAACGAAAGAAATGATTGGCATCAGGTGGGCTCGTGAGCCTGTTCGCGGAGCCATTCGCAGAGCTGTCTGGGCGCGAGGCGCGGGTCGTCCGTGCGCATAAGCGCAAAATGCCAGGCGGGCCCGCTCAGCACGTAGGAGAACGGCGCGATCAGCAATCCCTTTTCCAGAAGCGGCCGAAACAACACCGGCGACAGCAGTGCCACCCCGACGCCGGCCAGTGCCGCATTGGCGTCCAACTCATGCGTGGGGTAATCGATCGCTATAAATCGCAGAGCTTGCGATACCTCGCACCGGGCGCCCCCGAACCAAGCATGCCAATCCGGATGCGGCAAAAGCTCGAAATCTGCAAGCGCATCCGGCATGATCAGGTTCCGCGTTCCCAAGAGAGAAGGCGCCAGCATTGGCGTCACCTCAACGGGGGCAAGCCGATATTCATCAAGCCCTTGCCATCCGCCACGACCCGTCCTTATCGCAACATCGAACGCACTGGGATCGCGGACATCGGCGGAGACATCGACCTCGATGGGGGATGTTCCCGCAGAGGAATAGCGTGCCAGGCGTGGCGCGAGCCAGCGTGACGCGAATGTCGGAGGTGCGGTCAATCGGAGTGGTGGGGTGGTTGCCTGAAACTCGTCGATCGCGCCGGCGATATCGTGCAACGCCGCGCGAATTCGACCAGCCAGCAGAGCGGCCCCTGGCATCGGGACAACGCGTCGTCCCGCTCGTTGGAAGAGCGGCTGGCCAAGTTCGGCCTCCAATGTTCGAATACGGAGGCTGACGGCAGCGGGTGTCAGGCATAACCGTTCGGCCGCGCGGGCAAAGCTGCCGGTGGAAACACACGTTTCCAATATGCGCAGGGACTCCAACGGCAGCCGCATGATCTTGTCTCTTTTGATTAGTTTTTCTTGTGGTGGTCACAAGCAAAGCGCGTTTTGTAGACACAGCGCCTTCAAGTAGGGTTTAGATCCAACATAGGCGATCCCACATGTCCCTGCAATCTCGACACTTGTTCATATTGTTTCTCACTCTTCATCCGGCGCTGGAGCTTGGCATGACACCGGCCGGAAGCCGCCGCATATTTCCCGTTTCGGGCGGATATTTCCAAGGCAAGAGGCTGAAAGGAGAGGTGTCGCCGCTGATCGGCTCTGATCTCCTGTTGGCACGCGCAGACGGCACTTTTCAGCAAGATGTAAGGCTCTTGCTGATCGCCGATGACGGCGGCCTGATCTTGATGACCTATCGCGGCGTCAGGCGGTCCTCCCAGGCTGTCGACGAGCGTCTCGCTCGCGGCGAAGCGGTTGATGATGCCGAATACTATCTCCGGACAACGCCCTATTTCGAAACCGCCGCCCCACACCACGCCTGGCTCAACCAGATCGTGGCGGTCGCGAAAGGCGGACGGCGTCCTGGTGGCGTCGAGTATGATGTATTCGAAATTCTTTAGAGCGGTTCGCACTTATTTGGATCTGAACCCCTCACGAAGCCTTCATCCAGTTGCCCGGACAGCACATACAATCGGCGTCAGGTTCCGTGACCAACGCCTGCGCCCTGTCACAAGGCCTAAGCGACCGCACCAAAGCCCTCGAAAAATCTGGTCAAAGCCTCCGCAGTATCCTTTGGATACTCCTCCGGAAAAAATGTCCGCCAAGCATGGCGTGACCTTCTACCCTATCACTCCATTGGCGCCAGAGCGCCAATGGCCCCCCATCTGAGGCGTACCATTTCTCAAGGGGACCGTTCGCGCTCCAGAGGGCCAGCACCGGGCAGCGAACCCCGCGACTTGCGGTTCGATCTTCTGTATCGAGCTCTCGATCGATAGTCGCAGCTGCTCGATATTCCTCGCAGATCGCGTGAATATGGTCCGGATCGCTCAGCGCGTGAACATAAGCACGTTTGATTTGAGGCGGGAAGGCCGCCGCAGTGGATCCCAACCCTCTAGTGCGTTGTCGATAACTGCCTCGGGCGCGGCGCTGATGAGCCGTTCCGGGAACGGCGCCGATTGCGCGAACAGGCTCCAGGGCCAGAATGCTAGCGCGAAACGGTCGTCCGCACGGTCCCAAGCGTCGTAGGTGGGAACGATGTCGAGAACGGCCAACTTCTCGATTTGACTCGGGTAGTCCAGTGCCATTCGATACGCCACACGGCCGCCCCGGTCGTGGCCACAGACCTTGAAACCGGAGAATCCGATCTTTGCCATCAACTCGATCATGTCTTTCGCCATCGCACGCTTTGAGCAGGCGAAAGGGTCAGCAACAGCTGAAGGACAACTGCTGGCACCATAGCCCCTCAGATCGGCGCAGACGACGGTGAACTTGGACGCCAGCAGCGGAGCAATATCTCGCCACATGAGGTGTGTTTCGGGAAAGCCGTGCAAGAGCAGGAACGGCGGGCCGTCGCCGGTAACCGTGGCGAATATCGACGCATCGCATAGTGCGAACAACTCTCCATATATTCGATCTGTTATTGTCGTCTCACCTTAAGATTGGACCCACGTTTGACGCTCCGTTCAAGCATCATGACGTGGTGAAACGTTGTCAGTTGTGGCTCGCAGAGAACTCTGCCCGTCAGATTCTTGAGTATGGACATATATAGCTGGCTTTGCCGCCCGCGGCCGCATTGCGCATACGGGTAAAGGCAATGATGCGAGTGGCTCTAACTCCGGGCTTTGGCACCTAACATCTAATGCGTCTTCGAACAGGCATTTCGACTCAACGGCTGCGAGCCGGATCCCGACAGGGCGACATACCTAAGACGTCCCTTCGTGCCAGGATGCTCTAGATGTGGAGCCTCAACACGTTGTCGCTGTTCAGACTGAGGCGACTGATGGGTGTTTTTGATTTTAAGCCGCCGTGCGGACGATGCCAATTGTACATGTGGTTCCAGTTCGGTAGGTGGGCCTTTCGATGATAGCTACCCTCTTCCATCGATAAAAGCCCTCGCCAAAGCTGCGTTCTGCCAACCGCTCCTGACTCCAATCCCCAGGGCAGACATCACCCAGATTGTCGGCTATGGGCTTCTATAAGCGCTCAGTGAAGATTGGCGACGAGCGTCGAGGCATAAATTTCTCCTGACACTTGATTGATGTGTCGCACCTTGTGCGCTTGGCTACAGCGAGCCAACTATTTTCACAGGTCGAAACCTTTCAGAACGTCGCAATCGGCCCGCCCTTGTCCCTGATAGCGAACGGATCAGGAGACGAACCTATGATCACAGCCCGCCAGTCATACCGCCAATTCGCCTCACGCTTGAGAGCCAAGGAACCCCTTACTGGCACGTTCATCAAAACGCCCACCGGGCACGCAACGGAAATCCTTGGTCTCCTAGGGTTCGATTTCGTTGTTTTGGACGTGGAGCACGCGGGTATTGATGTCGCGGCCCTCGACCAAATGCTGATTTCGGCGCGCGCGGCGGATGTGGCCTCTATTGTCCGCATATCCGAGACCAGCCCGTCAAAAGTTCTAACAGCGTTAGACCTTGGAGCAAATGGCATTCTTGTGCCTCATATCCGCACAGCTGAAGACGCTTCAGGGATCGTTGCCGCCTGCCGCTACAAGGGTGGAACCCGCGGTTCTGCTAACACGACAAGGGCGGGTGACTACGGGTTGGTGGGCTTTGAAGCTCATATCAGCAAGCAGGACAACGAGGTCGTTTGTCTCGGCATGATTGAAGACGTGGAAGCAATCGAGGTTATCGATGACATCCTTTCGGTCCGCGGGCTGGACGGAATATTCATCGGGCGCGGAGATCTTACGGCCGCACTGGGCGGGAAGGCAATCGACGATCCCGCCACAACAGTAGCGGTTGAGACCATTGCCCAAGCGGCCAAGCGACGGGATATACCCGTCATCACAATCGCCCTGGATAGCGCCGACGCTGTCTCCCTGACCAAACTCGGCGTGACCGCAGTCATAATCGGCTCAGATCAGGGCTTCTTAATCAAAGGCGCGCGTGCCGCGCTTGATTCACTCACTACTTTCTTGAAGGGATAGTCGATGCACATCGATACCGACCGAATTAATCTTACCCAGCAGCTACACTGCTTGCTGGTTGATTACTGGCAAGATGTGGATGCCAACTGGGGAGAAAATGCTCCCGACTATTACACCCCGGATGGCTTATTTGAAGGGCCGGCCGCATCATATGTCGGCCGTGAGAAAATCCGGGCTTTTTACGCCTGGCGAAAGACCCGCGGCGCCCGCACCGTCGTGCACTCTGTACAGAATTTCCAAGCCTCCTTCGACGGAGGTCCGGAGAAGGCCAAATGCCACTGGATCCTCATGCTTTATGCAGCGGACGGGAAGCCTGTTCTGCCGACCCATCCGCCGATTCAGATCGCCTACATGACAGATAGGTTGATCAAGACGGGAGAGGGTTGGAAAGTCACATATCGAAAGTTCGACATTTGGTTCGAAGGGGGGACGCCGGCGACAAATCCCGTTCTCGACGATAAGTGACGTTTTCCTTTAGAGATTGACGGCGTATTCCCGACGCGTGGATGGATCCAGATGCGGACGGCGGCTGATAAATGCAAGCGCGTGCTCGATATTGAGCCGCGCTTCCATCAGCGGATCCAAGATGGATCGCTTCACGTCCCGCTTGGGAACAGAAGCGGTGAAGAAACTGACCGACATCACTGCCGCAATCCGACCGTTTTCCAAAATAGGAACGCCGAACGTCGTCATGCGCGCAGGTTCCGTACGCGGATCCCGAACCGCATATCCAAGCGCTCGGGCCCGCTCGAGATGCTTACGGAACACCGCCTCCTCCGTTGCGCCGAATATACTGCCCAGACGGCTGCGCATCAGCTCGATTTGGCTCTCACGCTCATCGTCACCGCAAAATGCCATATAGGCACGACCCATCGCGGACTTGAACAGATCCGGCCGCATCCCGAGTACTGTGTTGGTGTGTACGACGGGGCTGATCGTCCCAGTCCAGTAGAGAATTTCGATCGCATCGCCATCGATCATTCCAAGCCCGATAGGCCATTTGATCTGTCTTGTCAGTCCTATGGACAGAGGTCGGGCGATCTCGATGACGCGTGATATGCCGCTGTAACCGGCCGAAAGGTCGGCGACGTTCTGGGTCACGCGATATCCGCCGCACATATTGTCGCGGACGACGTAACCTTCATGCATCAAGGTTTCGAGAAGCCGGACAATGGTTGGCCGGGGTATCCCCGTCTCGCTATGTATCGAGTTAACGGTGGCGATCGACTTTGAGTTCACGACCTTAAGAACATGCAGGGCGCGGCACACTGCGTTGACGGGGGGATAAGATCGATCGAGCGGATTGGTGTGCCCGCGCCTTGAATTTGTCCGGCAATGCGCGCCGGTCGACGAAACACCCGAAATGACGTCGGCAAGCTCATCTATCTCCGCATGGGCGGCAATGACATCCATAGTTTTCCTCCCCGCAGTTGCTCCTGTCGCGCCTCAAATGCGGCATTGAGGCGATGCTCCCTACAATCACGCAACTCTGTCCCATCCGGGGCGAATTGAGAAGAGTCCCGGCGGGATCAATTTCGGTGGCAGAAATCCAGCGGGAAGTGGATGTCTCCCGAATTGGCGTGCCATCATGATCGACAGCGGAAACGATTACCAGAAACCATTGTTTGCCAGCGACATGGAGGAAACCGAAATGACCGGTATTTCACGAAGAGCCGCCTCGAAGTTTGTGTTTCCGAACGAGGCACCCCAGGTGGTCAGCGAAGACGGGCGAGCCAAAACCTGGATTGTTCGTGGCGGAAATTTCGCCATCTGCGTTTCGGAGGTCGAGGAGGGGGCGGTGCTGTCGCGAGGCGACAATCCCGAAGAATACATGGTCATCCTTCCGCCTCAGTCGGCATCGATCACCATCGTGACCGACTGCGAAGCGATCGATGCCGAACCGGATTCCCTGACAATCGTGCCGCCGGGCAGCAGCCGGATCACTGCCCGCAGTCCGGGTAAGATCGTCCGGATTTTCTCCAAGGCTGCGACGGACATCATCGCGCTGGCAGCAAATGCCGATGTATACGCGGATGGAGCGCCGGAACTCGCACCAGTCGATCTCTGGCCGGAACCCAACAGAGGTTACAGGCTCCGGCATTATCCTCTCGCACAACATCTCAATCCGAACGGCGACCGGATCCAGCCGCGATGCTTCCGATCGACAAACATGATGGTCAACCTGTTCGGTAGCTTTTTCACTCGACGGGAAACGAATTCGCTCAGCCCGCATTGGCACGATGATTTTGAACAGGCCTCCCTGTGCTTTGATGGCCGCTGGGTCCACCACATCCGCTACAACTGGGGTGCAGACCTTAAAGATTGGATACCCGACGATCATTCGGAGACAGAGACGCCATCAACTATCATCATCCCGGCATGGGCTATCCATACCAGCCGTGACATTGGGGAAGACGGACCGGAAAGTTCGCTTTATGATATTTTCTGCCCTCCCAGGATGGATTTTGCCTCGAAGCCGGGTTTCGTTCTGAACGAGGCCGATTATCCGCTGCCCGTAATCGACAGCGAGCAGCACACCAAGACAGGCGGCACGCTGCTCAGTTGGCAGAAGGCAAACTAGCCGGCGGAAGCCGGTAACTTCAGAAGTTGACGCGGTCTGCGCCCTTCAGAGCGAGCATCGCGCGCGCCTCTTCCGGAGTTGCCACCTCAAGACCGATCGACTCCACCATTTGCCGGGCAAGGCGGACTTGCTCGGCATTCGACTTCGCCAACCGGCCCGGCCCGATCCAAAGCGAGTCCTCCAAGCCGACCCTGAGGTTGCCTCCCAGGATAACGGACTGGAGGGCGACAGACATCTGATGGCGGCCGGCACCGAGAACAGACCAGTGATAGCTGTCGCCAAACAGTCTGTCGGCAGTCCGCTTCATATGCATAACGTCCTCGGAATGCGCTCCGATTCCACCGAGCAGACCAAAAACGCTTTGGATGAAAAACGGCGGATTCACCAACCCACGGTCAACAAAATGCGCACAGGTATAGAGATGGCCGATATCGTAGCACTCAATCTCGAAACGCGTGCCATTCTCGGCGCATGTCGTGAGTATTCTTTCGATATCCGCGAAGGTGTTCTTAAAAACGCGGTCGCGTGATCCTTCCAGATAAGGTCTCTCCCAGTCATGCTTTAACGCGTTGAAGCGCGTCAGCATCGGATAAAGTCCAAAATTCATAGAGCCCATATTCAAAGAGGCGACTTCCGGCTTGAAGGTTGCAACCGGTAGCAAGCGTTGCTCTATCGTCATCGTGGAGGAGCCGCCAGTGGTAATGTTGAGCGCGGCACCCGACCTTTGCTTGATGACTGGTAGGATCTGGGAGAACAGCTCAGCCGACTGATCCGGTTCGCCATTCACAGGATTCCTGGCGTGAAGATGGATGATTGCCGCTCCAGCATCGGCAGCTGCGATGGCGGCGTCCGCGATCTCCTGTGGAGTGATCGGCAAATGCGGCGACATTGATGGTGTATGAATTGAGCCGGTGACGGCACAGGTAATGATGACCTTGCGTTGTTTCTGCATTTTGACAGCCTCTGGAATCGCGCCCTTGGTTCTGCGCATCAAGATCGGAGGCCAAACCGTCGGCGTTTTCGTGGGCCAACCGAGGGAATTTCGGGTGCCGAAACAAACTTATCTCGGCATCGGCGAAGTCTGTACCGTTACAATTGGGTGAAAACGGACCGCGTCGCGGCCTCTCGGAATTGTATCTCGAGCAGTCGCGTAATTTCGAAGGCTGAAATCCGCGACGCGACGAATTGGGGATTTTCCGGCAACGACTACGATCACGATCACAAATAAGCGGTAGGTATATCATTATGCTGCCTAACCCCATCAATCAAACAAGAGGTCCTATGACTGAAGTTGTAATCGTAACGGGCGCAAGTAGCGGCATCGGAGCATCCACAGCGCGCCTTCTAGGGGCGGCGGGCACGAACGTGGTTGTAAACTATAACACGTCAAGAAAACTTGCGGAGGATGTCGTCGCCGAAGTCAAGGATCTCGGAGGCAATGCAATCGCGGTCGCCGCCAATATGGGCTCAGAAGCGGACATCATGCGGTTGTTCGAGGAGACCGACAAGGCATTCGGGCCGGTAACGGGCCTCGTCAACAATGCGGGTGTAAACGGACCACAGCACCGCTCGGCGGACAATTACGATTTCCAGGAAGCGATGGACATCTTTGCGGTCAACACGGTCGGAGTGCTCATCGCATGTCGGGAAGCCGTCAAGCGCATGTCGACCAAACATGGCGGCAAGGGCGGAAGCATAGTGAATATCTCATCCATTGGCGCTCTAACAGGTTCGCCAGGACGGTTCATCCACTATGCAGGTTCCAAGGCTGCCGTCGATACGATGACCAAGGGACTTGCAGTGGAAGTCGCACGCGACGGGATCAGAATTAATGCCCTCAGACCGGGCATGATCGATACTCCCATTCACGCAAAAGCGGGGCAAGCCGACCGAGTGAAGGAGTTTGCTGCCAGCAATCCATTGGGGCGTGCCGGTCTTCCGGAGGAAGTAGCAGAGGCGATTGTTTGGCTGCTTTCGAATAAGGCCTCGCTGGTTACCGGTGCCGTCCTGGATGTGATGGGCGCGCAGCGTTAGAGCTTAATCGCCGACAAGACAGCAGCAATCCAGGCGATTGTAGTCAGCGTGTAGAAGCTCCGAAACGGGTTGGAAATAGTCCAACAGCGGCCCGGTGGCTAAAATTGAGGAATCAAAGGTGTCATTGTTCGGAACTTTGCGCACGCCGCGCCATCTAGTCTTCGGAGCAGGTCAGCGTCATGCGCTTGCCGGTTACGCCACAGCCCTCGGCCACCGAGCCCTTGTTGTCACCGATGAGCGCCTCGGCGTCGATCAAGAATTCATCCGTCTTGTAGACTCTCTGAAGCAGGCCGGGCTCGACACAAAGGTCTTCGACGGCACAATCGCTGAACTCCCGGTGGAATGCATCGCACGAGCCGTGGAAGCAGGGAGGGCGGTTGGCGCCGATCTTGTGATCGGCATCGGTGGGGGGAGTTGCCTGGATGCTGCAAAAGTAACCGCGCTCCTTCTCGCCCACGGCGGTAAGGCGTCAGACTATTACGGTGAGTTCAAAATCCCTGCGCCGGTCCTGCCGCTCATCCTGATGCCGACCACCTCCGGCACTGGTTCGGAAGTAACCCCCGTCGCCGTCGTCACAGATCCAGACCGGGCTGTGAAGGTGGGCATCGCAAGCCCCCACATCATCAGCCATACGGCGATCTGCGATCCGGAACTCACGTGGTCCTGCCCGCCCGGCCTGACCGCCGTCTCCGGCGCCGATGCGCTGACCCATGCGATCGAAGCCTTCACGACGCTTCGACGCGAGCCGACGCGGACGATCGTCCACGAACATGTCTTCCTGGGCAAGAACGCGCTGAGCGACAATTACGCTCTGCTGGCGATCTCCCACATCGTCTCCAGCCTGAAACGCGCTTGTGACAACGGTGGCGATATCGAGGCTCGCGAACGGCTGATGCTTGGCGCTACCGCCGCTGGCCTTGCATTCGGAGCGGCCGGAACTGCCGCCGCCCATGCGGTCCAATATCCGATCGGCGCGATGACCCATACGCCGCACGGCGCCGGGGTGGCTGTGATGATGCCGTATGTCATGGAATTCAACCGCGCCCATTGCGAACCGGAGCTCGTTGAAATCGGCCAGGCGATGGGCCTTGATCTCATGGGCATGACGACCTTCGAGCGGGCAAGCGTCACGATCGACGCGGTCGATGCGCTCTTTGCCTCGGTCGGCATTCCCAAGACCATTGCCGATCTGGGGGTCGTTTCCTCGCAACTGCCCCTGGTCTGCGAACAGGCAATGGGCAGCGCGCGCCTCATCAAGAACAACCCGAGGCCGATCGAACTCGACACCATGGCAATCCTCGTAGAGGCCGCCTTCTCTGGCGATCGGGCGAGCCTGCGCGCCACCGCAACCACACGCTGATGAACGAAGGCCAGCTAAATGACCATCATGCACAAGATCACCTCCGCCCTCAGCTTCGACATCAATTCGGTCCCGACCGATCTCTTCATCGGCGGTAGATGGGTTAACGGCTCGACCGGCAAGCGCATCGAAGTGCTCGATCCTTCGACCGGCACACCAATCGCGGCCGTAGCGGATGCAAGCATCGATGATGCAATGGAGGCGGTGAATGCTGCCCATAAGGCACTCCCGGCCTGGGCCGTGACGCCGCCGCGCCGGCGGTCCGAAATCCTCCGTCGCTGCTTCGAGTTGATGATCGAGCGCAAGGATATGCTCGCTGAGCTGATCAGCCTGGAAAACGGCAAGGCTCTCAGCGACTCGCAGGGCGAGGTTGCCTATGCAGCCGAATTCTTCCGATGGTTCTCCGAAGAAGCCGTGCGCCTGAACGGAGAGATCTATACGGCGCCGTCCGGTGCGAACCGGATCGTAGTCCAGCATCAGCCGATCGGCGTCGCGGTTCTGGTGACCCCCTGGAATTTTCCGGCGGCGATGGCGACCCGGAAGATCGGTCCAGCGCTTGCTGCCGGCTGCACCTGCGTGCTGAAACCCGCCATCGAGACGCCGCTGACCGCTTATGCGCTCGCTGCACTATATGCCGAGGCGGGCGTTCCGGATGGTGTGGTCAACGTCATCACTACTGGCCGCTCGGGTGCTGCGGTCAGTGCGATGCTGCATGATTCGCGGGTACGGAAACTGTCGTTTACAGGGTCGACCGAGGTTGGCCGCAAGCTGTTGCACGAGGCGGCCGATACGATCATTTCCTGCTCAATGGAACTCGGCGGCAATGCTCCCTTCATCGTGTTCGACGACGCCGATCTGGATGCGGCGATCGAAGGCGCGATGGTCGCCAAGATGCGCAACGGTGGCGAAGCTTGCACCGCCGCCAACCGCTTTTATGTGCAAACTGGCATTGTCGCAGCCTTTTCGGCAAAGCTCGCAGAACGGATGGGAGCGATGAAGGTGGGTCCGGGCTACGACAAGGCGACACAATGCGGCCCGTTGATCAACCAGAGCGCCGTCGATCGTATCGCCGGACTGGTCGATGATGCGGTTAACCGCGGCGCGACTGTGTTAGCCGGCGGCCGGCCTTTGCAGCAGGACGGTTTTTATTTTCCGCCCACGGTGATCAGCAACGTCGCGAAGGATGCGGCAATCGCTGGCGAGGAGATCTTCGGACCGATCGCTGCCCTCTCGACCTTCGAAACGGAAGACGAAGTAATCCAGGCTGCCAATGATACCGAATACGGTCTGATCGCCTATGTCTACACGAAGGACTTGTCCCGCGGGCTCCGTGTCTCTGAGCGTCTGGAAAGCGGCATGATCGGTCTCAATCGCGGTCTCGCATCAGATCCGGCGGCTCCGTTTGGTGGCGTTAAGCAGAGCGGGCTCGGGCGCGAAGGCTCCCATCACGGCATTCTAGAGTTTTGTGAAACCAAGTACGTCGCCGTAAACTGGTAAGTCACGGTACGAGATATGCCGTTCAGACCTTTGATTTGAACGGCTTGCGCGTCGAGGCATTTACCCAGGCGTCGGGATCGATTTCACTGTTCGAAACTGTCTGGAAGGGAAATGGGCCGATTTCGCACTTGTTTTAACTTAGCGTCTGCTGTGCCGATGGGAGATATCCAGAGTACAGACAAGCTTACTGCTTGTGGGAAGGCAATTTTTGGGAGGGATTGCATATGAACGGAATCAGGAAGGGCTCGGGCTGGATGGCCACGGCGGCTATCGCGCTGGCTGCAGCTTTTGCCATAGGATTGGGCAATGCCACAGCCCAAGATTATCCTCACAAACCAATCAACGCTATTGTGCCGTTTGCAGCCGGAGGCGGAGCAGATACGCAAACACGTATATGGAGCGACGCAATGGCGTCGATTCTTGGACAGCGCATCGTCATCGAAAATGTTGCGGCGGCAGCCGGCGTTCCTGGAACTAAGCAAGGGATTGCCGCCGATCCGGACGGCTACTCGGTCGTTATGGGGGTAGCCTCCACGATTGCCATCAATCCAATCATCAACAAGGCCGCAAACTACAATGCTCTGGAGGACCTAAAGGCGGTCGCGGTCCTCGGTTACACGCCCTACGTGATGGTTGTTGCCAACAACCTCAACATAAAGACGTTTCCGGAGCTGCTGAAACACGCTCAAGCCAATCCTGGAAAAGTGACGTATGCAAGCTGGACCAGCGTCGGGGACTTCGCGCGCAAGGGTCTGGAGCTGCGTGCAGGTCTGAAGATGACGCCAGTTCCCTATAAAGGTGGCCCCGATGCCATAAACGACATCATCGCCGGACGGGTCTCGGCGACCATTCTTGATATCGGCACGGCGATGCCGTTCATCAAGGCAGGCAGCGTAACGCCCATCGCAATGACGGGTCCCGACAAATCTCCCGCCCTTCCGGATGTGCAATCCATAACGGAAGCCGGTGTAAAAAACTATTTCATCGATTCTTGGACTGCGCTTTTCGTGCCGAAGGATACGCCCAAAGCGATCATTGAGACACTTAATTACAAAACCCGACAGGCGTTAAATACTAAGAATGTCAAGGATCGATACGCCGAGCTGGCGATTCAGCAACTCGACTACGACGCCACCGAGACACAGTCCTTCATGGAGCGGCAGGTCAAAGGCTGGAAGACACTCATAGAAGACACCGAAAGCCTGAAGTGATCAGAGAGCCGAGACTAGAGATAAGTGCTCGTTACGACCTCGTCATGACGAGCCAATGTGCTAACGCGTCTCATGGAGGGAACGTTGATAATTGAACCAGCGGGCGAGCAACGTCCTCGTCCCGTACCTCGTTTTGCGCGGGTCGATGTGATCGGGGGATTACTTCTGATGACAATCGCGCTACTAGTTTGGTTCGGCGCGATTGAACTCGAGTTCGGCACGATCACCGATATACGGTCCGGCACGCTTCCGACGATACTGTCTATCGCTCTTGCCATTGTCGGGCTCGGCGTCGTTCTGCAAGGTCTGTTTCAGCCTCCGGGAAGCAGTGAACGTCTAGAACTCACCATTCGGCCAACCGCGTTGATCATCCTTTCTATCGGAGTGTTCGGCCTTTTCATCCGAGGTGGCAATTTCGGTCTGTTATCCACGCCGCAACTCGGCCTATTGGTCGTCGGTCCCTTGACTGTTTTCATCGCCGGCTGCGCTGCGGATAGGGTGCGCGTGAGGAGCCTGGTGGTACTGGCCTTTGGTCTCACTTCCGCGCTGCTTTTGATATTCGTGGACGTTCTCGCTGTGAACATCCCGGTCTATCCAAAAGCCATTGCCGACGTGCTGAACACCTCCTTGGGCGAGTATTTCGCGCTTCGTGCAGGTTACGTCGTCTACGCGATGATTGCGCTCGGGCTCTACCTTATCCTCTACATGTCGGCGGAGCGAAAACGTGGCTGACCTCTTCCATAATCTGTATATGGGTTTTTCTGTAATCCTTTCGTTTGAAAATGTGTTGCTGTGCTTTATCGGATGCTTTGTCGGCACACTGATTGGCGTGCTTCCGGGCATCGGGCCGCTCGCCACAATCGCGATTCTGATGCCGATTACCTACAATACCGAGCCTGTTGGCGCGCTGATTATGCTCGCAGGCATATATTACGGCTCGCAATATGGTGGTTCTACAACAGCGATCCTCGTGAATATGCCCGGCGAGTCCTCTTCGATCGTCACCGCACTTGATGGGCACGCGATGGCGAGACAAGGAAGAGCTGGGAAAGCGCTTGGTATCGCGGCCATCGGGTCGTTTGTTGCAGGGACTTTCGCAACGCTCGTAATCGCGGCCACCGCACTTCCACTTTCGGACTTGGCACTAAGCCTGACAGCGGGCAACTACTTTGCGCTAATGCTGCTAGGCTTGAGCCTCGCCATCGTTCTTGCCGGCGGCTCGCTACTCAAGGCAATGGGCATGCTTATCACTGGCGTGATGATGGCTTTAGTTGGGGCGGACCAGGTTACTGGCGAACCGCGGCTGACCTTCGGCACCGATATTCTTTACAACGGATTTGACATCGCAATCGTCTCTATGGGGCTGTTCGGCATCGCTGAAATTCTTCGCAATCTCGAGGCGCGCGAGCAGCGGCCCGTTGTCAGCAACTTCATCGGAAGCCTCCTCCCGAACCGTAAGGACATAGCAGAGGCTTCTGGCGCCATTGCCCGCGGATCATTACTCGGAGCGTTGATCGGTATCATCCCAGGAAACGGGGCTACGCTCTCAACCTTTGCGTCCTACGCGCTGGAGAAACGGGTCTCGCGCCATCCCGAACGATTTGGAAAGGGGGCGATCCAAGGCGTCGCCGGCCCAGAATCTGCGAACAACGCCGCCGCTCAAACGACATTTGTCCCTTTGCTAACACTTGGACTGCCCTCTACGGCAACTATGGCGCTGGTTGGGGGCGCCATGACATTGCACGGTGTGATACCCGGTCCGCAGGTCATCGCTAAACATCCCGATCTCTTCTGGGGCGTTATAACTTCAATGTGGGTTGGCAATCTAATGCTGGTGATCATCAATCTGCCGCTGATAAGCATTTGGGTGAAGTTCCTCAAAGTACCATATCACCTACTGTTTCCGATGATCGTGCTGTTCTGCTGTGTCGGAATGTACTCGGTCAATGCCCGACCCTCAGACGTGTTGCAGGTCGCTGTATTTGGCATTGTCGGATATCTGCTCTCGAAACTCAGATTTGAGGCCGCGCCCTTATTATTAGGGCTTGTGCTCGGCGGGATGCTTGAGGACAATCTTCGCCGAGGCCTCATCCTCAGCGAAGGCTCCATCGGAACATTTATTGGCGAGCCACTAACGCTCGTCACCTTGGGTATAACCGGAATTGCGCTCGGATCCGCATTATTGCCGGTTATTAGGAAAAGAAGAGTATATCTCGTCGAAGACGCATAAGCGGGACATCGGCCTGAATTAGGTGAGAGACTGTTGATTACCACTGAGAATTCTCGGTGGAAACGCCGTCAGTTCTCAGTGGCAATCAACAGCTGCGGCCTTATCAGTTGACCGACGGCAAGACGGAGGCGATCGAGCTGGTCGATCAGCAGGCTGTAGTTGCCCCCAAAATACCGGACGAGGTCAGGTTGGGATAGATTGAGTGGCCTGCTTCACTCGCTTTGAGATTTCATCGATCATGTTCTCTTCGCCAGTTATAGAAAGTCCAATATAGGTTTCTGCCTCAATGGTTATTGCGTTTCCATACAATTGCGCCTGAACTGTCTCGATTTCCTGCGATCCGGCGACGGACCAATTCCGACTTTCGATTGACGCATCAAGCTCTCGCATAACTTCCATCACCGTCACCCGTAGGTGTTGGTCGTACTCCGGACCCAATATCACAGTTACCGTCATCAAATTGATCCAATGAATGAGGGCTGGCGTGTCTTGTCGGCCAGGAATTCTTTTGGCGAGCGGTAGCCGAGAGCTTTGTGCGGGTGAAAGCGATTGTAGTGCTCGAACCAGATTGGCAGCTGGTCTAGGACGGTCTGCGCATCGGGAACGGGATTGACCGAGACGTAGTCCCGCTTGAAGGTTTTGACGAAAGCCTCAGCCATGCCGCTCGATCGCGGGCTTCGAACAGGTTTCGAACGCGGCTCCATACCGATATCACGCAACAGGGTTTTGGTATCCTTGGCGACAAAACATGGGCCGTTGTCGGTCAACCATTCGATTGGCTCTGGAAGGGTGTTGATGCGCCCGAAGCGGCTTTCGACAGCCCTAATGACAAGGTCCTGCACGTCCTTGCTTTTGATCCCTTCGGTGGTCGCGACATGGGCAATGGCCTCCCGGTCGCAGCAATCCAGCGCGAAGGCCACCCGGACCTTCTCCTTGTTGTCGCAGCCGATCTCGAAACCTTCCGAGCACCACCGAAGGTTTGATCTCTCGACGGACACCTTGCCAGCGTGATGACGGCTGTCGATGTCGCCGATATGACGCTGCAGAAGCAGGCCATGCAGCTTCACCACCCGGTAGACACGCTTGACGTTCGGCCAGGAACGGCTCTGAGCACGACCATTGCGGCGCAGAACCGCATGAACCCGGCGATAGCCATAGGTCGGCATCGCGGCGATGGTCACCTTGATTTCGGCAACAAGATCACGATCGTCGAGTGCCGGTCGGCCTCGCCTGCTGACGGGACGCATCTTGCGCCGGACGGCAATATTGGATCGGACAATGTCGAGAGCTTCCCACACCGCCGTCATCGCAAAACGTCTTTCGGCAACGACAACGAGCGCAATAAGTGTTTTTTTGACCGTGTTGCAATCTCAAGCGCGTCCTTGAGGATTTCGCCTTCCATGGTCTTCTTGCCTAGCAGGCGCTGCAATTCCCTGACCTGGTTCTGCAATGCCCAGTATTCCGAAGCAGGAACCACGTCCTCTTCCGCAGCCGTGGCAACCAATGCACCTTGGGCAGCAAGCTTACGCCATGTGAACAACTGGTTCGGCTGGATGCCGTGACGCCGGGCGACAATGGTCACCGTCGCATCGGCTTCATAGGTCTCCTGAACAATGGAAACCTTCTCTGCTGTCGTCCACCGACGGCGGCGCTCAGGTCCTGAAAGCACTTCTATCTTCGAGTTGTGACTGGTCATAATGACGACATTACTCCTGACACTTGTTAAGTGGGAGACCCTGTCCGGTCATTTAGGGGGCTGTTACACAGGCGCAGGTAATCCACCTGACATTCGCGTTGCCCGATTGATGCACACGCGTGCACGGAGTTGCAAGTACGAATCTAAGTTTGAATCCTTTCAAGGCGCTCATCGGAAAAATTGAGCTAGTGCCCAACAACACGGCCTTCTCGAGACCCGTAGATTCTGTGCCCAAGCGCGTCAACTCACAGATGGCTGGGAGTGATCTAGTTAGCGAATACCTTAGAGAGCTGACTTTGGCTCCCGGCTTTTCCTACGCGATCCGATTATTGACGAAGCGCACTGATGGGTGGTCCTACGGGAGTGTAGCCGGAAAATGCGAGCGCCATGCCTCAATAAGCCTCCTCTGTAGACTTGTCACCGTAAGCCGCGTAGTGCTGCTCTTCTCCCGAGGCGACTTCAGAGGAGCTGGCTTGTTTGCAGGGCTCTATAGGCCGTCGATCATTTCGCGAAATCGCGCGAGTTCCTCGGTCGTAGTACTGACGTTGTGCCGAACTGCCGGATAGGTGCCGCTTTCCACGTCCTGGCGGAATTCCCGAAATGCGGCGATACGCTCCTGTTGCAGACGATCGAACTCCGCTGCGAAATTGCGATAAGTTTTGGCATGGCGAG
>Ga0209051_1001621_pt1 | contig 18339 bp, 25 predicted proteins | sample AraplaCvi_mMS_r2_2_FD_184286 | JGI IMG/M metagenome (GOLD analysis project Ga0209051, IMG submission 184286) | Arabidopsis root microbial communities from North Carolina, USA - plate scrape MF_Cvi_mMS_r2 (SPAdes) (version 2) | ecosystem: Host-associated > Plants > Roots > Endosphere | place...
CCACGGGCTGGGCCTGCCATCCCAGCACGACGCATTCCTGCAGTCAGCGGACACGAGCGAGGCTTGCCGTCTTCCAGAGGGCAGTCAAATCAGGAGACACGCATGCGAATCCCGCTCACGGCTGCCGCCTTGACGGCACTCATCGCCCTATCGACAACGCCGGTCGCGGCGCAACAGGCAACCAACCAGCCCAGCCCCTCCGCCAGCGCGGCCTCCAGCGATTCGCGCAGGACGGTCGGTGGTGTCGAAGGCGTGGCGCCCACGCCTGCGACCGCGTCGACGGCCAGCACCCCGAAGCTACTTCGGCACAATCCCGGCAAGGGAACCGTCACGCAGCCGTCCTCCACGGCCTCCGCTGCCTCGGCAGGCACCCGGTAGCCCTTGGCCTTCGGTAGCGCGCCGCGGCGCGACAGACGAGCCCGCCATGCTTTCAGCCGGCAGGCAGCGTCTTGCCATGCCGCGCTGCCAGCCACGCGGCCACTACGGCGAGTGTGGCGCCCAGGTAGGCGATGCCGCCCAGCATCCACATCACGAGTCCGCCCAGTTGCTGGTCCTCGAGCGCCGTATCTCCAAGTACGGCCGAGCCATGGTGCAGGTACCACGCGCCAGGCGCAAAGGTCAGCAGCAGCCCGAGCGCATTCATGTGGAGCATCGTGGTGACGAGCATCGCCAGCGCCGTGCCCTCCCGGGCACGGATGCCCCGGCCATACACGGCCCACCAGAAAAGGAGCGCCGAGCCGAAGAATGAAAGGTGCTGCAGCGCGTGGATCGCGACGTTGTCCAGCGCCGCATCGAAGAACGCCGGCACATGCCACAGCCACAGCGCCATGGCATGCAACCACCAAGCCCTGCGGGGCGCGGCGAGCCAGTGCCCTCCCCGGGCGACGGTGGCCAGCGTCCAGACGCCGCCGCTCCGCAGCGCCCAAGCCCAGGCCTCGAACGTGCGCGAGGCGACCAGCAGCGGCGCGGCGACGACCATCAGCAGTTCATGCTGCACCATGTGAATGGCGAACGAACTGTCGGCCAGTGTGTCGATGGGCGAGAACAGCGCCGCGGCGAGCGCACTCCAGCCCAGGGCAAAGCGAAGGACTTCGTGTCCGCCGATGCCCCGGCCAAGGCCTGCGTGGCGCCAAAGGCGCGCGACGCCGACGGCATAGCCGATCGCGCTGGCGAGCATCAACAGGATGAGCAGTGCTTCGAGTGCGAGACGGCCGAGCGTCGCGCCGCCCCCGACAGGGTGCGCGTGCGCAGCCTGGGGAAGCGTTGCCAGCGCTGCGGCAGCTGAAAGGTTCTTCAAGCGATGCATGGCGCGATGACCCAGGCCGTCAGCCACATCGCCGCAATGACGAGCACCGACAGTGCCGCCGATGCGATCGCGAGACCTCCCAGGAAGTGCTGGCGCCGCGCGGTTTCATCTGCGCTCGCGCGCGTCGCGTTCCAAAGGCGCCACGCGGGCACCAGGCTCGCCGCGGTCGCAAGAAGAAAGAGCACGTGGATCGCATGCACAACGAGGGCCCGCTCGTGAGCGCACGACCAGCCCACGGCCGCGTAAGCGATGACCTGGTCGGCGAGTGCGAGCGTGGGCGCCAACAGGAGCGCGTACCAGATGCGCATCGTGTCTGGACTATCGCTACATGCCTGAGACCTCAATTCGCTGGCATGACATCTGGACCGGTGCCCTCATCACCGCCGCACTCTTCGCCGCGGCAAGTTCGCCATCGGGCTGTACATCGGCAAGAGCGCGCTGGCTCCGAGATTTGGCGCGGCGGGTTCACTTGCGGTTTTGCTCGCGTGGGTCTACTACTCAGCGCAGATCTTCCTTTTCGGAGCCGAGCTGACCTGGGCGTGGGCGCACGGGGTCGGATCCCGACAGAGCACCTCCTCGCCCTCCCGAGAGGAGCCTCACCGTCGGCCATCCGGTGCGCGCGGAGACCGTGTCTTGAGTGCCGACAGACGTTGACGGACAGCCTCAAAATAACCCTACGGATCGGGAGCGACGGGCCTTCGCTCGCACGGCGATGCTTGCTATCGGCCCGCGCTCCCGATCAGCGATGTATCAGTGGGGCAGTTCGTTCGGCAAAGGCTCGAGCGCCTCGGTACTGGCCATCAGCTCCTTCTTGCGGGCATCCATGCGCCTGCCCACGTCCTGAAGATCCATGGACGAGCTGCGAACCTTGGGAAACAACTCACCCTCTTCTTCGCCCACGTGGTGGTCGACGCTCTCGCCGAGCACCTTGACCTTCGCATCGAAGAGTTCGTCCGTGGCGTTCATCGCTTTGAGCTCACGGATCAGATTCTTCGCACCTGCGTGCTCGACTTCCGCCTCGTCCAGAAGGTCCGAACCCTTCGCTCCGAGCGCATTGCGTGCCTCGGGATAGAAGATTTCCTCTTCGATGCGGGTATGCACAGTCAATAGCACGCAGATCTGACTGGCTAGCAGTTGGCGGTCTTCTTCGCTCGCGTCCCCCTGCTCCAACTTGTCGTACTGTTGGAAGAGGCCTTTCACCTCCCGATGATCGGCGGTAAGCAACGCGATGGCATCCATTGCGCTTTGGTCTGCAACGGGCTTTTTGCCGGGGGTCGACTGGGAAGCGGGATTCATTGTGGAACTCCTTTTGAGCACGGGAATGAAGTAGGAATCCGTTCGTAGCAACCACGAGGCCCGACCGCGCGGCACGCCTGTTGCCCGTTGCGGTTTCCCTTGGGGAGATCACCATGGCCGACAACGAATCCCAGTCTCCTTCCCGCCGTCGCGCGTTGGGCCGCGTCGGGGCGACGATCGCTGCGGGCTCGGGCTTGCTGACGGTTCACGATGATGGCGTGGCGCAAGCGCCTGGCTCAGCTCGGCCTCAAGGCCTGGTCGATCCTCTCTACAAGTACCCGCGGCCGCCTTTCCCGAGGCAGTCGCAGGATTGGCCGGGCCTGGCGAGCAAGATGTCCCCGGTTCCAGACCACGGGGAGAGGAGCTACGTCGGTTCGGGCCGGCTCGCGGGGCGCAAGGCACTGATCACGGGGGGAGACTCTGGCATTGGTCGGGCAGTCGCGATCGCCTTCGCGCGTGAGGGCGCCGATGTGGCCTTCGGCTACCTGCCGCAAGAGGAAAGCGATGCACAGGAAGTCGCCGCGCTCGTTCGTGCCGCGGGCCGCAAGGCGGTTCCCTTACCAGGAGACATTCGCGACGAGGCCTTTTGCCAAAAGGTGGTCGCCGAGGCCGTCAAGCAGCTCGGCGGGCTGGACATCCTCGTGAACAATGCCGCCCGCCAGATCGCGCACCCCTCGCTGCTCGAGATCCCGACGGAGCACTTCGATGCGACGTTCAAGATCAACGTCTACGCGAACTTCTGGATCACGAAGGCGACGCTCCCCCATTTGAAGCCCGGCTCCGTGATCCTCAACACGTCGTCCGTCAATGCGTTCGATCCCTCCGAGAATCTCGTCGACTATGCAGCCACAAAGGCCGTCGTCCTCAGCTTCACGCGTTCGCTGGCAAAGCAGCTCGCAAGCAAGGGCATCCGGGTCAACGCCATCGCGCCTGGCCCTTTTTGGACGCCTTTGCAGCCAAGCGGGGGCCAGCCACCTGATGCCCTGCCGAAGTTCAGCGCAGACACGCCCATGGGCCGATGCGGACAGCCTGCCGAGATCGCCCCGTTGTACGTCCTTCTGGCCTCGGGCGAAGACAGCTGCACAACGGGCCAGGTGTTCGGCGCGACCGGAGGAAAGGTCGGCCCTTGACAACAGGTCGAGTCGCGGCGACGTCCGCGCCTTCGCCGCGCCGCCGGCCCCAGTACGCGGGATTGATTGAAAGGCGCGCGGGCCATGGCACGGCCTTGCTGATCATCGACATGATCAGTTCCTGGGATTTCCCGGACGCAGACCGCTTGCTGGGCCCCGCATCACGTATCGCCCCGCGCATCGCCACCCTGAAGCGCCGGTGCGCTGCCGAGAACATTCCGGCCATCTATGCGAATGACAATCGCGGGCACTGGCGTTCGGACTTCAAGAGCGTCGTGCGCCAGTCGCTGGACGATCCGAGCATCGGCTCAGGCATCACCCGACAACTTGCCCCAGCGGAGGAAGACTATTTCGTCCTCAAGCCCAAGCACTCGGCCTTCTTTGCGACACCGCTGGAACTCCTGCTCGATCACTTGCGAGCACATCGCCTGCTGGTGACCGGCGTCACCTCCGATCAATGCATTGCCGCCACCGTCGCCGACGCGCGCATGCGGGACTTCGAAGTTGTCGTGCCGAGCGATTGCGTGGCCACGCTCACGCCTGCGCGCAATCGGCGAGCGCTTCAGGCATTGCGCGATTCGCTCGTGACGGCCACGCCCCTGGCACACGGCCTTCGTCTGCGTGGCGGGTGAGGGCGCACGGACACAGGCGGTCATGCCAGCGACGCGATCAAGCTGGATCGTCAAACTCGACAAGCACGGGGGAGTGGTCGCTCCACGGCAACCGCTCCAGAATCTCGGCGCGGCGGATGCCGGAAAGGAGGTCGGCCGACACCAGGACGTAGTCGACACGGGCCGCGTCCAGGGTGCGGGCGCGGCGATTGAACCACGTGTAGGCCCGCTCGTCCGGATGATGCGCGCGCCAGATGTCGACGAACCCTTCTGCCGCCAGGCGTGCGTTGAACTCTGCCCTCGCACGCGCATGGGGCTCTTCCGTCCGCAAGCGGGGATAGGTGTCCTGGGCTGTTCTGGAGACGTTCCAGTCACCCGCCATGATCACCGGACCTTCACTCCTGAGCGCGCGACCGAGATCCACGACGGCCTTTTGGAAGCGACGTTTCAGTTCATGGCGGTCGCCGTAAATGCTGCCTTCACTATCGAAGTAGGGCTTGAAGGTCCCGTTGACCGCGTAGACGTTCACGATCGCGAGGCCAGGAAGCCGAACGACGACCACGCGTCCTTCACGATCCCAGACGGGAACTTCTCCTAGTCCGTTTGTCTGCACGAAGGTCGCAACGCCGTACATGCGTCCGCCCCTGAAGGTGACGTTGCGCCGATCGCGCGGAAGCGAGTAGTGGCAGTGGTAGCCCGGTAGCGCGTGCTCGAGTGCGACGATGGCTTCCGCGTCGATTTCTCGGATGCGTAGTTCCTGGAGGCAAAAGACCTCCGGGCTGCCGAGCTCCGCCACGAGGGCCGACAGCGTTGGGAGACAGGCACGCGCGTTCTCGACGTTCCATGAGATCAATTTCATGGGGTGCTTCCTCGCGCTTTTCTTCAGGGTGCGCCCGGGGTCGAGTGGCGGCCGCCAGTCAAGCGCGAAGCCTCGGTATGCCCCGTGCTCTGTGGCAGCAGGCTGGCTGCGCAGGCCGTGGCCAGCCCACCCCGACGGTCGGGATGGCCGTCCATCTGCGTTGGAGAGTCGCCATGAACGAAGAGAATCTGCCGAGCAACGTGATTTCCTCGGATCGCGTGGACGGTACCGCTGTCTACAGCCCGGGAGGCGACAAGCTCGGCTCCATCGAGTACTTGGTCATCGACAAGAAGTCGGGGTTGGTACGCTATGCCGTACTGGAGTTCGGTGGCTTCTTGGGAATGGGCACCGATCGGTATCCAATTCCCTGGAGCATGCTCAAGTACGACACCGAACAGGACGGTTACGTCGTACCAATCACTCGGGATCGGCTCGAAGGTGCACCGCGCTATCAAGGCGATGTTCGCCCAGACTATGGCGGCGCGTACGGCCGCGATGTCTACGACTACTACGGAGCGACCTGGTAGCGAACTCGAAGTTTCGAAACCGCCACCGTAACTGCGTAACTGGAAACCCATCCGAGAGGGCCTGGATGTCACCAGGCCCTCTGTCTTGTGTGCCGAGACCTCGAATCTCAGCGAGAGAACAAGGCGATCAGGATGATGATGGGCAGAGGTACCCCGAGGAGAAGAAGCAGCAGCGAACGCATGGTGGGTCTCCTGGTCGAAGAGTTGTCAAACGAGGTCACGCCGACGTCCGCCGAACGTGGCCATGAAGCTTGCGAAGAAGGCGCCAGCAAGCAGCGAGACGAACAGCCACAGCGCCGCGTATGCCGAGGCCTTGCGCGCCTTGTCGGCGGCTTCCTTGGCTTGGGCCTTCGCCTGGTCAGCCTCGGCCTTCATCGCGGCGAACCTGTCATTGACGCGCTTCTCCGCGTCCGGTGCGGGAAGTCCGGTTCGCTGAGAGACCAGCTGAGCTAGGTATTTCACGTCATCGGGCGGAAGCGACCCAGCTTCGAGGCCGGATGCGAAGATGCGGCTGGCCTCTACGTTCGACGGCGTAGCATCGGACGGGCCCGGTGCCGCAGTCGAGCCGGCCGCCGGCGTCGCCAGGTCCTTTCGAAACAAGGCGTCAACGAAGTAGCCGCTTCCGCCTGCTGCGCTTCGGCTGTCCATGTTGACGCCCGCGGAGGGTGCGGCAGCGACCCCCGCCGTGGCAGCCGCGCCCGCCGTGGCAGCGCCGCCTGCGACGGAGCCTGCCGCGCTGGCGCCCGTGCCGACGATCGCGCCAATGACAGAGCTGAGCGTGCCCGCCACGACCAGGGTGGCAATGGCCCAAGCCAGAAAGCCGTGGGCCGTGTCACGGAAGTAGACCTCGTCAGAGTGCGTCGACATCCACCGCGTGCGCAACCGTCCCGCGAGATAGCCGCCAATGCCGGCGGCTGCCAATTGGGTGAATGTCAACCAGACAATTGTCGAGACGCCGAATGTCGTGGCACTTGCCCCTTTTCCTGTAAACGGGGAGACGGAGGACAGCCCGAGTCCCGTTCCGAGTATCAGGAGAATCAATGAGAGGGCCGCCGCACCTGCGGCTCCCGCAAGGATTGCCCCCCAAGCCACAGCCGACGCGCCAGCTGCGTCCGCGGATGGAATCCGTGGAGTGTGCGGAGCGGCGGCCGCGCGCTCCCTTTCGAGCAATGCAGAGTCAGTCATGATTTCTTCTCCCGGTGATCTGAGGTTGTCTAATGTTCACGCATCGGCCTTCAGACGGCCGATCCGCAAATGGCAATGCGCAGTCCCGAAACGCTGTGGCGAGGGTTTACCCCGCGAACGGACTGACTCTCGGAGAGGCACGTGCTCTTTTTCGACCAAGGGCGCGCCCAAGGCAGCGCCAACCAGCAGTTGCGCTGGCAGCCAACCTCGGCGGTGGTGCCGATAGATGAGCTCGGTCGCGCCACATCCTTCAGCCCGACGAGTGAGACGCTCCCCCTCGACGGTCAGCAACGCACGAGAAGCGGTGACACGCTCGCCTCATGGTCACTGGCCATCAATTGGCGCCTACCTGGAGGCCCGGCCAGTTGTCCGAGGAGTGGATGGAGGCATCTCCGAGCCCGCCCTGACTGTCGATTCGCGCCGGCCCACTTCGATCCAAATGGCAGGTGAATTGCAAGCGCGACCTGTCACGAACCTCTCTACCTTTCGAGGAGGTGCAGTATGATCACGGTGCAATTGCTGGCCTGATAGATGCGCCTCGCTGCACTTTCAATGGCCACGGCGTTGTCGTTGAATGCCTGCATCCAGGTCTCTGGATCTTCACCGGCTTCCAGGTCCCGTCGCAGCATCTCAACAGGCACGACCACGCGAAATCGAATGTAGCCTTCGGACACGAGCCCTTCGACGCTTTGGAACGCGGTGCCGAACTTGACGTGACTCAGGGCCATATCCGGACCTTCAGGTACCTCTCGACGGTGGCAGCTTTGTTGCCCAGGGCCTTGAGCGCCGCGTCGAGCCCTCGGACGGGCTTCCGAACCCCTTGATCCGTTCGCCGTCTCCCGCCAGCTGCAAGTGCTCCGCGTCGGTATCCGAAAACAGGGGGATGTGCAGGTCGTGGCCCCGCTCGTCCGCGCCGAGGAAGCGCAGCGCTTCGCAGACGCCGCGAAGTGGCACCTTCGGCCGCATCCTGTGCACGACATACTCGCCGGGCGCAATCTGCACTCGCTGGCCGGCCACCGTGTAGCCGGCCAGTCGAGCGTCTTCGGGCACCACGACGCGATAGCACTCGAAGGCCATGGTGTCGCCCTTCGGACTCCCTCAGCCCACTTGAACGTCGATTCGTCGGGGCTGCGCATGCGCCTGCTTGGGGATGCGCAGCGACAAGACCCCGTCCTTCAAGTTGGCCTCGATGCGCCCGGCATCGAGTTCGCGGCTGAGCGTGAACTTGCGCCGGAACCGCGGTGCGTTGACCTCGGCCCAAAGCGCACGCATGCCATCCGGCGTCGCGATGCTCACGTTCCCTTCGATGGCGAGCGTGTCGCCATCCAGGCGAACATCGAGGTTCTCTCGCGACACGCCTGGCATGTCAGCCAAAAGCGTGAGGCCGTCGGCGTCCTCGAAGATGTCCACCGCGGGCGTGGCCGCCCGTGATGAGCTATTGCCTGGTTCCTTCCGTTCGGTTCCGGATTCGGTGAAGGCGGATTGGCCACGGTTGGACTTGGCCAGGTCGGTGTTGGGCATGACACTGCCTTTCATGGTCAGATGAGCGTGGGGGTGCCGAGTCATTGGACGGTGATGCGCTGGGGCTGCGACCCTTCTTGCAGGCCGATACTGACCTGCAGCACGCCGTCGCGATACCTTGCCTCGACCTTCGAGGTGTCCGCGTCGTCGGGCAGCGACAGCGCGCGCGTGAAGCGGCCCATGGGTCGTTCCACCGCGTAGGTTTGCACTTTGGCATCGCCGGATGGCGCGGCGGCGCGCCGCTCGCCTGAAATCCTCAGCACCCCGCGCTCGACGGTGACGTCGACGGACTTCGCGTCCAGCCCGGGGGCGAAGGCGTAGACCTCGACCGTCTTCGCCGTACGGCCCACGTTGATCCCAGGAAAGCTTCCGGCGGCGACCGAGCGAATCGCGTTTGGCGTCCCCTCGCCCGCCAGGGAGCGCGACAGCGCCTGATGCAAGCCGGTCAAATGGTCGAAGAGTTCGTCGGGGCGATAGAACAAGTGGTCGAGCATGGTGGACCTCCTTCGGTGATTGGCAATTTCGTGGAACGGCGCCGGCGCAAGTCTCCGATCCCAGGCCCCGACGCGAAAATTCACGCAGGGCTCCGCCGAGGTACGTTCGCACCTGCGGGACGAAGGACGCGGTCAGGAGTCCGCTCGCGGGGGCTTGCGCAGCCGCAAGTCAGGGGGCACGCAAGGGGTCGGAGCGGGCTTCAGGCGTCGGAGCACCTCGCGCGCCAGAAAGTAAGCCTGCAGTTGGTTCGAGCTCATGGACGGGCGAAGCCGTCGAGTCGAGTGGCGCGCAGAACGCGGCCGACGAGGGGTTGAAAGGTTGGCCATGATTCAGTTCCTCATCCGAATCGGTGGGTGGCAAGTCCGTACGGATTGCAAGCTAGGTCTCGAGCCGGGAGTTTCAAGCCCCCCAAAACCTAGTGCAAACCCTGATCCCCGAGGGCACGCCCGCGTCCGATGGCGATCGGCCGCGAAGCCGGCGCTGGGGGAGCTTGCTCCGTTCCCCACGACGACGATCTTCGGGCGTCTGTCGCATCCCCAGGCCTCGCCGAAGATGGATGCGCGAGCCCTCCCGGGTCGACACGGTGCCACTCCAAGGAACGGTGCTTGCCTCCTGCGGCTACCCCTTTGACGAGGTCGACATGGACTCCATCAATCGCAAGCAGCCCGAGACGAACCGCGCCGACTTGTCGGGATCCGATGCCATCGATCTTCTCCGCGAGGCCGTCAAGAAGAATGGAACCTGCTTCTTTTGCACCGGTGTCAGCACCGGCGGTTCCCACGCCACGCGGCCCATGAGCACGCTGCAAGTCGACGAGGCCGGGACCCTCTGGTTCATGAGCGCGAGTGACAGCCACAAGAATGCAGAGCTTGGACAGAATCCGCTGGTGTGGATGTTCTTCCAGGGCTCGGAGCACTCCGGATTCGTCACGTTGCATGGACGCGCAACGGTCAAGCGTGACAAGGCGAAGATCGGAGAGCTGTGGAGCCCGCTGATGAAGACCTGGTTCACCGAGGGTGAGGACGATCCGCGCATCACGACGATCGCTGTCACGCCCCTCGCCGGCTACTACTGGGACAACAAGCACGGCGATACGGTGGCAGGAATCAAGATGGCAGTCGGAGCGGCGATTGGCAGGACACTCGACGACTCCATCGAGGGAGAGCTCCGGTTCTAGGCAGAACAATGGAGAGATGGGAAGGGAGAACGGCCTGCACCGAACCGGTCTCCGGCCTTTCGCAGCGAAGGAAACCGGCCACGCGAGGGATTCCGTCTTGGCCGCGACGCGTGAGCCTTGAACCATGTGTGGTAACGCCTATCCAAGGGGGACCTTCTGATCTGCAAAACCGCGATACCCGGAGGCAACCGAATGTCGATACAAGCATTGCTCAGCGCCAAGGGCCGCTTTGTGCCGATGATCTCTTCCAACGTGCTAATCAGTGACGTCATCGACAAGTTGGAGATCGATAAAGCCGGCGCTCTTGTAGTGACCGATGACGGTCACACGATTCTCGGGATCATTACCGAGCGCGACATTGCGCGCGGCCTCAAGACGTACGGCAGGAATGTCGTCGACAAGCCGGTCGCAGATCTGATGTCGCGCAATGTCAGGACCTGCGACATGCACCAGTCGGTTGAAGACGTGTTGCGCTTGATGGACGAATTGCAGATCGAACACGTTCCAATCACAAGCAACGGCGCCGTCTACGGGATCATCAACATGCTCGATCTGGTCAAGTACAGACTGTCGCAGCTCGATGCCGATGCCGCAGCCCTGAGGGCGTACGTGATGGGAAGCCCGATGAGTACGTGAGGGCGACATTCGTCAGTGCTCAAGCAGCGGCCCAAGGCCGGCAGCGGCCGCCCAGGCCGGCGGTAGGCATGGCGAGCGTGCTTCCGCCAAGCTTGCCGCGCACGCAGCAGGCGCGGGCGGCCTCTTGCTTACAACTGGCCCGCGAGCGCCGGAGTGGCCGCGGCGAGGCAAGCGAGTGCCAGCAAGACGGGAGCGCAGCGGCGGAGCCAGGTTGCCCTCGAGTAGGCGTTGCTCATCGCGATCTCCTTTCGAAGTGGAGCAGCGGCGCTGCTCGACTCACTTGACTTGGATGGAAAGACGGCGCGGCTCGGCTCCCTTGATCTTCGGCAAGGCAATCCGCAGAACCCCATCACGGTAGGTTGCCTTGGCCGCGTCGGCATCCACCGGACAGGGCAGCGGCACGTCGCGCCGGAACGACCCGTAGGCGCATTGAATAAAGTGGCGCCCATCCACGATCGACTCGCGATCGATGCGCTTTTCTCCTTGCACCGAGAGGACGCCGCCGTGCACCTCGAGCTTGAAGTCCGAGCGGTTGAGCCCCGGCGCCTCGACCCGCACAACGACCTTGTCCTTCAGTTCGACGATGTCGGCGGCCATGAACGCCCAATTGCTCAGTGCCGGCAACTCCTGAGCCGCATCCCCGCTCTCGTGAGCCTTCTGGCGGAAATGCGTGAGCGCGCTGCCAGCACGGGAGCGCAGCTCCCGCCAACCCTCAGACAATGTCGCGAGCGCCTGCTCCGCGTTGTGCTTGACTTGCTCAGTCAGATTGGCCATGGCTTCTTCTCCTTCAGCTTCAACGCCAGTTCCTGGGACGGCAGTGACCGTGGGCAGGGGGATCGCCAGGCCGAAACCGCACGGTTCCGACCAATCGAAAGCGAATAGAGCCCTCGGACGCAAGCCCTTCGATGCTCTGGAACGCAGTGCCGAACTTGACGTGACTCAAGGCCGTATTGGGCCTTCAGGTCGCGTTCGACCGCGGCGGCTCCGCCAACGGCTTTGACCGCCTCCTCGAGATCTCGGGCGTGCATCCGAATTGCTCGCTCGCGTCGCCGATTCCCGAACGCTGAAGCACATGATTGACGTCGGTGTCCGAAAGCAAGGGGATGTGCAGGTCCTGTCCCCGCTCGTCCGCGCCGAGGAAGCGCAGCGCTTCGAGGATGCCGCGAAGCGGCGGCTTGGGTCGCATTCTGTGCACGACATACTCGCCGGGTGCAATCTGCACTCGCTGGCCGGCCACGGTGTAGCCGGCCAGTCGAGCGCCTTCAGGCACCACGACGTGATAGCACTCGGCGGTCATGGTGACGAGGCCCCTTCGCTCGGCTCAGCCGGCCTGGACGGCGATTCGTCGGGGCCGCGCATGGGCCTGCTTGGGGATACGCAGCCTCAGGACCCCGTCCTTCAAATTGGCCTCGATGCGGCCGGAGTCGAGCTCGCCGCTGAGCGTGAACTTGCGCCGGAACCGCGGCACGTTCACTTCGGCCCAGAGTGCCCGCATGCCTTCCGGCACGACGATGCCGACTTCTCCTTCGATGGCGAGCGTGTCGCCATCCAGACGAACGTCGAGCTTCTCTTTCGAGACCCCCGGCATGTCGGCGAGCAGCGTGATGCCGCCCGCGTCCTCGAGGATGTCCACGGCTGGAGCGGAGGCGCGTTGCGAGCTGTCGCTCGATTCCTGACGTCCCTCGCGAGACTGGGAAACTTCAGAGCGGCCACGTTCGGTCGTGGCCAGGTCGGTCTTGGACATGACAGTTCCTTTCATGGTCGGTCGAATACCTGGGTACGGAGTCACTGCACGGTGATGCGCTGCGGCTGCGACCCCTCCTGCAGGCCGATGCTGACCTGCAGCACTCCGTCGCGATACTTCGCCTCCACCTTCGAGGTGTCGACGTCGTCTGGCAGCGAGAGCGCGCGGGTGAAGCGACCTTGCGGACGCTCCGCGGCGTAGGTCTGCACTTCGGGGTTCGCGGCCTGTGCATCGGCGCGCCGTTCGCCCGAGATCCGAAGCACGCCTCGCTCGACGGTCACGTCGATGGAGTTCGCGTCCAGCCCGGGCGCGAAGGCGTAGACCTCGACCGTCTTTGGGGTCCGGCCGACGTTGAGGCCGGGAAAGCTGCCCGCAGCGACCGATCGGATCGCATTGGGTGTCCCGTCGCCGGACATCGAGCGCGCGAGCGCCTGCTGCAGGCTGGTCAACTGGTCGAAGAGGCTGTCGGAGTAGAACAAGCTGTCGAGCATGGGAACCTCCTTGGGGTGGATGGATGACGATGCCGGGCCCGCGGCTGCTCGCGGCGAGGTCCTCGCAGACGAGTGCGGGCACGGCTCTGCCAGGGTGCGAACGCACCTTCGAAAAAAGGTCGTGCTGCGCGCGGGCAGCTAGGAGCTCGGGCGGGCGCTGGCGGGCGGCTGTGGGTCAGGCGGCACGCAAGGCGTCAGCGTCGACTTCACGCGGCGCAGCGTCTCGCGCGCCAGCAGGTAAGCCTGCAGTTGCTTCGGGCTCATGGACGGGCGGGGCCGTCGCGACGCGCGGAGGGGGGAGCCCGCGCTGGGGGGAGTCGGGGTCTTGGCCATGATCCAGTTCCTCATCCGAATCGGTAGGTGGCAACGTCGTTGACCATCAAAAGCTAGGTTTGTTCCCCGGCGATTTCAAGGGCTTGGTCGGATCCGTACAAACCCTAAGCGCTACTGATCCGCAGTGCCTCGGCTTGGCCAGCACCAGGTCATCGCCGTCGCCTGGGGCTCATGGCGTCGATCGGGCTCACGTGTCCGAGAAAGCTTGCCCGTCGCGGGCAGGGGGGCCATGTGTGATGCATCAGCGGCATCAATGCATTTGAATCTTGCACTTCTCTCACTGACCCGAGCTATCCAAACTTCGTCTCCAGGTGCTGCCATTCGTGCAGCCGGAAGACGGAGACATTGATGAGCGAACAGGACGTCGAACTGGCTACGTGGATCGGCCGCAGCGAGACTGCGCACGACAGGGTCGGGCCGACGCCGGTTGTCGCATTGACCGCCACTCTGGATCATCCAACCGCAACCGTCGTCACTGGCACCGCGCTGCCTCCTTTGTGGCACTGGCTCTATTTCCTGCCCATGCACCGGCAGTCGGAGATCGGAACTGACGGCCACGCGAAGCGCGGTGGCTTCCTTCCCCCGGTTCCGTTGCCCCGTCGCATGTGGGCAGGAGGCCAGTTCGAATTTCGTTCACCTGTTCGCGTCGGCGATCGTGTGGTGCGCACGTCGACGATCGACAACGTGACGACCAAGGAAGGGCGTACCGGCAAGCTCGTGTTCGTCAAGGTGCGGCATGAACTGCGCTGCAACGATGCCACCGACGCCTCGCTGGTCGAGTTCCACGACATCGTCTACCGCGACGCCAAGAAGCCGGGCGACGTCGAGCCGCCGCCGTCGCCCGCTCCGGGCGGCGCCATCTGGCAGCGAGAGATCGTACCCGACGACGTGCTTCTGTTCCGCTACTCGGCACTCACGTTCAATGGCCACCGTATCCACTACGACCGCAAGTACGTCACCGAGGTGGAGGGCTATCCAGGACTGATCGTGCACGGCCCGTTGATCGCCACGCTGCTGATGGATCTCCTGCGCCGCCACATGCCCGACGCAGATGTCGCCGCATTCCGCTTCAAGGCCGTGCGCCCGACATTCGATCTGCATCCCTTCCGTGTCAACGGCAGCGTGGAAGACGACGGCAAGACCGTACGGCTTTGGGCACAGGACCACGAAGGCTGGCTGACCATGGACGCAACCGCGACGTTGCGCTGAGCGCCTCTCAATCCATTCACCGGGAAAGATCGATGCAACCCCTCAAAGGCCTGACCGTCGTGACGCTGGAGCACGCCATCGCGGCCCCCTTCGCGACCCGCCAGCTCGCCGACCTCGGCGCGCGCGTCATCAAGATCGAGCGCCCCGGAACAGGCGACTTCGCGCGCGGCTATGACTCTCGCGTGCGAGGCATGGCTTCGCACTTCGTCTGGACCAACCGCTCGAAGGAGAGTCTGACGCTTGATGTCAAGCATCCGGAGGCCGCAAAGGTGCTAGAGCGTCTCGTCATCGAGAAGGCCGACGTCGTGGTTCAGAATCTCGCGCCAGGCGCTGCGGCAAGGCTGGGCCTGGGCTACGAGCGGCTGGCCGCGAAGAAGCCGGGAATCATCGTCTGCGACATCTCCGGCTACGGCGCCGACGGGCCGTACCGCGACAAGAAGGCCTACGATCTACTGATCCAGAGCGAGGCCGGTTTCGTCTCCGTCACCGGGACCGCTGAGGAGCCCTGCAAGGCGGGGCCGTCGATCGCCGACATCGCCGCCGGCATGTACGCCTACACCGGCATCCTCGCCGCACTGCTTCAGCGCGCACAGACCGGCAAAGGCCAGCACATCGACATCTCGATGCTGGAAGCGCTGGCGGAGTGGACGAGCTACCCGCTCTACTACGCGTTCGACGGCGCTCCGCCGCCACCGCGCACGGGGGCTTCCCACGCGACCATCTACCCCTACGGCTCGTTCCCGACAGGCGACGGCGGCACGGTGATGATGGGCCTCCAGAACGAGCGCGAATGGGTCAACTTCTGCGACAAGGTGCTTCGGCAACCCGAACTGGCCCGTGAAGCGCGCTTTGCCGGCAACGCCAGGCGCGTCGCCGAACGCGCGACGCTGCGTGAGCTGATCGTCGAGGCATTCATGCCCCTGAGCACTGCGCAAGTCGTCGAGCGCCTCGAGGCCGCGCAGATCGCCAATGCCCGCGTCAACACGATGCACGATCTCTGGGAGCACCCGCAGCTCAAGGCGCGTGATCGCTGGCGCGAAGTGGGATCGCCGGCGGGTGTGCTGCCGGCGATGTTGCCTCCCGGAACCTGGAACGAGGGGCCAAGAATGGATCCGGTGCCTGCACTGGGGGAGCACACGGACGCGCTCCTGCGCGAGCTGGGCGTCGATGCCGAGCGCATTCGTGCCCTGCGGGTTGCCGAGGCGATCTGAGATGAACGCGCGAACCTACCTGTTCGTGCCGGGCAATCGCCCCGAGCGCTTCGACAAGGCGCTGGCCAGCGGCGCCGATGCGATCGTGCTCGATCTGGAGGACGCGGTGGCGGCGGAAGCCAAGAGCGCAGCCCGCGAAGCCATTGCCGACTGGTGTTCGCGCGCCCAGGATGCCGAGCGCGAACGGATTGTCGTGCGCATCAACGACGCCGCGTCGACCTGGTTCGCCGACGACTTGCGCGCCCTGCACGCGGCCGGCCTGCACCGCGTGATGATGCCCAAGGCCGAATCGCCGCAGCAGCTCGGGGAAGTGCGCGGCGCACTCCAGGGAGCGCAGGTGCTGGCATTGATCGAGAGCGCGCAAGGGGTGGCCAACGTCGATGCGATCGCGGCGGATCCGTGCGTGATCCGCCTCGTCTTCGGGACGCTGGACTACGCGCTCGACCTCGATCTGAACATCTCTGAACAGTCGGACGGCTTGTCGTTCGCTGCAAGCCGCCTGGCGATCGCATCGCGTCTTGCCGGCCTCGATTCGCCGGTGGCCGGCGTCACGCCCCAGATCGACGACGAAGCCCGCTTGCTCGCCGATCACGCGTGGGCACGTCGTCACGGCTTGTCGTCCAAGCTGTGCATTCACCCGAAGCAGGTGACACCGATCCACGCGGCATTGGCACCCAGCCTGCAAGCGATCGAGTGGGCCCGGCGCGTGCTCGCCGCCGAAGCGGCGTCTCCCGGCGCCGCCAAGCTCGGCGGTCGAATGATCGACCGCCCCGTCGTGCTCCAGGCGCGGCGCACGCTTCAGCGCAGCGCCGGCTGATCCTTCCCCATTCTTCCGAGAGAGACACACCATGGCATCCACGATCATCGACTCCGAGATCTTCCAGGGCATCTTCAGCACCGACGACATGCGTCAGGTCTGGTCCGACGAAAACCGCACGCAGAAATACCTGGACATCGAATCGGCCCTGGCCAAGGTGCAAGGCCGGCTCGGGCTGATCCCGCAGGAGGCGGCCGACGAGATCGTCAGCCACTGCCGTCTCGACCAGATCGACATGGTCAAGCTGCGTGCGCAGACCGAGCGCATCGGCTACCCGATCCTTGGCGTGGTCTCGCAGCTCAACGCTCTGTGCCGCGACAAGCTGGGCGAATACTGCCACTGGGGTGCGACCACGCAGGACATCACCGACACGGCGACCGTGCTGCAGATCCGCGAAGCGCTGACTATCGTCGACCGCGAGCTCGCCGCGATTTCGTCCGCGATGGCCAGGCTTGCGAAGGAGCACCGCGATACGCCGATGATCGGCCGCAGCAACCTGCAGCAGGCCATTCCCGTGACCTTCGGCTACAAGGTGGCTGGCCTGCTTTCCGCCATCGAGCGCCATCGTGAGCGCCTGGCGCAGCTGCGGCCCCGCGTGCTGATCGGCGAGTTCGCCGGCGCCGCCGGCACGCTCGCGTCGCTGCAGACCGGGGCGATGGAAACGCAGGCCGCGCTGTGCGCCGAGCTGGGGCTGGGCCAACCCGTCATCGCCTGGCACACGATTCGCGACAACATCGCCGAGGTCGGCGCCTTCCTTGGGGTGGTCGGCGGCACGCTCGGCAAGCTCAGCATGGACGTCAAGCTCATGATGCAGACCGAGGTCGGCGAGGTCTACGAGCCCTTCGCCCACGGCCGCGGCTCGAGCAGCACGATGCCGCAGAAGCGCAATCCGATTTCGAGCTGTTACATCCATGCCCAGGTGTCGGTCGTGCGCCAGCACGCCGCCGCGCTCATGGACGCGATGATCGCCGACCACGAGCGCTCGACCGGCCCGTGGGAGATCGAATGGATCGTGCTCCCCGAGGCCTTCTGCCTGATGGCCGGCGCCTTGAAGCAGTCACGCCATGTGCTCGAAGGATTGGAGGTTGATCCGATCGCGATGCGCCGCAACATCGACCTGACGCATGGTCTCGTGATGAGCGAGGCCGTGATGATGGGCCTGGGCCCGTACATCGGTCGCGAGTACGCGCACGACCTCGTCTACGACATCTGCCGTGTCGCCGTGAAGGAACAGCGCAATCTGCTCGACCTGCTTGCCGATCACCCAGAGATCAACAAGCACCTCGACCGCGAGGCCTTGGCGCGGCTTTGCGACCCGAGCAATTACCTCGGCCAGTCTGGATTGATGGTCGATCGCGTCCTTGCCACGCTTCGCTGACCTCCAGCTGGCCGTCGCGCCCTTGTCGCTGCGAAGCCGGCGCTGACCGGTGCGCCGCTGCATGTCCCAACACGTTCGGAGACATACGATGAAATCCATCAGGCTGATCAAGCTTCTCTACGTCCAGGTCATCATCGGCCTGGTGCTCGGCATCACGGTCGGCCACTACTGGCCCGAAATCGGCGCGGCGCTGAAGCCGCTCGGGGACGGCTTCGTCAAGCTGGTGAAGATGATGATCGCGCCCATCGTCTTCTGCACCATCGTGAGCGGCATCACGTCTCTGGGCGACTCCAAGGAGATCGGCAAGACCTTGCTCAAGTCGATGGGCCTCTTCTATGCGCTGACGATACTCGCGCTGCTCACCGGCCTGGCGGCGGTGTTCCTTCTGCAGCCGGGCGCGGGCATGCACATCG
>Ga0209051_1001622_pt1 | contig 18338 bp, 16 predicted proteins | sample AraplaCvi_mMS_r2_2_FD_184286 | JGI IMG/M metagenome (GOLD analysis project Ga0209051, IMG submission 184286) | Arabidopsis root microbial communities from North Carolina, USA - plate scrape MF_Cvi_mMS_r2 (SPAdes) (version 2) | ecosystem: Host-associated > Plants > Roots > Endosphere | place...
GCTGGCAGGATGGTCGAGTGACGTTAGAAGCTACCCACTCCGGTATCGACCTGTCCTTCGTCGACGACGACACCCGCCCCCAAGACGACCTGTTCGGCCACGTCAACGGGCGCTGGCTGACCGACTACGACATCCCCGCCGACCGTGCGACCGACGGCGCCTTCCGGCTGCTCGCCGACCGGGCCGAGGAGCAGGTGCGGGACCTGATCATCGAGGCCAGCGAGTTGGACGCGGCGCCCAACACCGACGAGCAACGCGTCGGCGATCTGTACGGCAGCTTCATGGACACCGAGGCGGTCGCACGGATCGGCGTGCAGCCACTGATCGAGGAGCTCGAGACCGTCGAGCTCGCGGCAGACAGGACCGCGTTGGCGGTCGTCCTCGGCGAATTGCAGCGCACTGGCGTCGGCGGAGGCACGGGCCTCTACGTCGACACCGACTCCAAGGACTCGACGCGCTACCTCCTGCACCTGTCGCAGTCCGGTCTCGGCCTTCCCGACGAGTCCTACTACCGCGACGCCCAGCACGCCGAGATCCTGGCCGCTTACCCCGGCCACATCGCGCGGATGCTGGCACTCGCGCTCGGCGAGGAGCCGCAACCAAACGAGTGGGAGGCCACGGCCGCCCGAATCGTCGCGCTGGAGACCAAGATTGCCGCCGCGCACTGGGACGTGGTCAAGCGCCGCGACGCGGACCTCACCTACAACCTGCGAACGTTCACCGACCTGGTCGACGAGGCGCCGGGGTTCGCCTGGTCGGAGTGGATCACCGCGATCGGCACCACACCGGAAGCCGCCGCCGAGGTCGTCGTGCGTCAGCCCGACACCTTGACGGCCTTCGCCGCGTTGTGGGCGAACGAGGATCTCGAGGACTGGAAGTGGTGGCTGCGATGGCGGCTGATCAGCTCACGGTCGGCGATGCTCACCGACGAACTGGTCGCGGAGAACTTCGACTTCTACGGTCGCACGCTGAGCGGCACCGAGGAGATTCGCGACCGCTGGAAGCGCGGCGTGGCGCTCGTCGAGAATCTGATGGGCGACGCGGTCGGAAAGCTGTACGTGGAGCGGCACTTCCCGCCGGACGCCAAGGCCCGGATGGACGAGCTGGTCGCCAATCTTCGTGAGGCGTACCGCGTCAGCATCAACGATCTCGAGTGGATGACGCCGGAGACGCGCGAGCGGGCCCTGGCCAAGCTGGACAAGTTCACCCCGAAGATCGGCTACCCGGTGCGGTGGCGCGATTACCCGGACCTGGTGATCGACCGAGCCGACCTGTACGGAAACTACAAGCGCGGCAACGCCGCCGGCTACGACCGCGAGCTGGCGAAGCTGGGTGGGCCGGTGGACCGCGACGAGTGGTTCATGACGCCGCAGACGGTGAACGCCTACTACAACCCCGGCATGAACGAGATCGTCTTTCCCGCAGCGATCCTGCAGCCGCCGTTCTTCGACGCCGAGGCCGACGACGCCGCCAACTACGGCGGCATCGGCGCGGTCATCGGCCACGAGATCGGCCACGGCTTCGACGACCAGGGCGCCAAGTACGACGGCGACGGCAACCTCGTCGACTGGTGGACCGACAGCGACCGCACCGAATTCGGTTCGCGCACTGAGGCGTTGATCGCCCAGTACGAGCAGTACGTGCCTCGGCAGCTCGACGGCGGGCAACACGTGAACGGCGCCTTCACCGTTGGCGAGAACATCGGCGACCTCGGCGGCCTGTCGATCGCACTGCTGGCCTACGAGCTGTCACTGGGCGGCAAGCCGGCTCCGGTGATCGACGGACTGACCGGCGTGCAGCGGGTCTTCTACGGCTGGGCGCAGGTGTGGCGCACCAAGTCCCGTGACGCCGAGGCCATCCGGCGGCTCGCGATCGACCCACACTCACCGCCGGAGTTCCGGTGCAACGGCATCGTCCGCAACCTCGACGCCTTCTACGACGCGTTCGAGGTGGCCGAGTCCGACGAGCTGTATCTGGATCCGGCTCAGCGCGTGCACATCTGGAACTAAGAGCCCGAAACGACGAACGGCCGCCCCGATGGGGCGGCCGTTCTCGTGTTGCTCGGTCCTACATCTGCCAATCCTGGGCGCCGTCGTTCTGGTTGTACAACCCGACGGAGTTCTTCACGACGATCGGATCACCGCTGCCGAAGTTGTCGAAGAACCACTGCGCGTTGGCCGCGCTGAGGTTGATGCAACCGTGGCTGACGTTGCGCTTGCCCTGATCGGCTACCGACCACGGAGCGCTGTGCACGAAGATGCCGCTGTTGTCGATCCGGACCGCGTCCTGAACCTTCAGCTTGTACCCCTGCGGGGAGTTGACCGGCACGCCGTACGTAGAGCTGTCCATGACGATGTCGTTGAACTTCTCGAGCACGTAGTAGGTGCCGTTGGGGGTGTCGTTGCCCGTCTTGCCCATGGACACCGGGAACGTCTTCTCCAGCGTGCCGTTGCGGACGATCTGCATCTGATGGGTGTTGTTGTCGACGGTTGCCACCAACGACTCACCGGTGCGGAAGCTGGACTTGGCGCCGCCTGCGTCGATGTTGACGGTGGTGTTCGCCGGCCAGAAGTCGATCGGACGCCAGCGCAGCTGGGTGTCGCTGAGCCAGTAGAACTTGCCGGGCACCGGCGGCACCGACGAGACGTGCACCGCGGCCTGAGCCATCTGGCGGTCGGCGATCGGCCGGGCGAAGTTGATCGCGATCGGCTTGGCGACGCCCACCATCGAGCCGTTGCTCGGGTTGAACGACGGCGGCGCGAAGACGGGCGGTCCGACGTAGGGCGTCGGGTCCTGTCCGGCCGGGGTGCCCTCGGGGATCACCGACGGCTGGGGCGCAGGGGCGGCCAGCGGGTTGAAGGGCGCAGGGGCGTTCGGATCGGCCGGCGGCGGAAAGCCGAACGGCATCGGGGCTGGCGGTGGCACGTCCCCGAACGGGGGCGGGGCCGGAGCCTCGATCGGCTGCGAGTCGATCGCCGCAGGATCCGGGTTGACCTCGGGATCTGCCCAGGCAGATGGGCTGCCGATGACGAATCCTCCAACGAGACCAGCGGCGAAGATCGCCGTCGCAAATCGCGTCGTGGTCCGCGTGAACGTGCTTTGGCGCATGCGCCACCTCCAATACAGTGCTTCAAGTGTTACACAGCGCGGGGACCAAACACGTCCGACGATGAGCCTCCGCTCGGGGGCACCGCTCGACTGAAACGGCACTGACCTGGTTGTTCTTCGCATTGGGCCGACGGTTCGTTACCTTGCTCGCAGCCAGATGCTTAGGACTTCACCAGCCGCGCGATGGCCGCGGACGCCTCGGCGAGCTTCTTCTCGGCCTCGGGGCCGCCCTCTGCGACGGCGTGCGTCACGCAGTGCCCGAGGTGTTCGTCGAGCAGACCGAGGGCAACGGACTGCAGCGCACTGTTGACCGCGCTGATCTGGGTGAGGACGTCGATGCAGTACTTGTCCTCCTCGATCATCTTGGCGATGCCGCGCACCTGCCCCTCGACGCGTCGCAGCCGCTTGGCGTAGTTCTCCTTGTGCGGCGAATAGCCGTGCGGCGCCGCGTTTTCCGTCGGTTCGTCGGTCATGACGCTTCCACCATCTTCTTCATTTGGGCGATCTCCGCCTGCTGCACCGTCACGATGTGGCTGGCGAGTTCCTTCGCGTCGGCGTTGGCGCCGTCGGCGATCTCGGTGTTGGCCATCGTGACGGCCCCCTCGTGATGGCCGATCATGGACGTCAGCCAGAGCTTGTCGAACTCGGCGCCCTTGAGGGTCTCCAGCTTCGCCATGGAGTCGTCGTCGACCATTCCGGTCATGGCGCCCATGTCGTGGCCCTCGTGCCCGGCGGCGTTCCACTTGGCGAGGAAGCCCTTCATGGTCTGGATCTCGGGTTCCTGGGCCGCCGAGATGTCGGCGGCGAGCTTGATCACCTCGGGGTTGGTGGAGCGCTGCGGGACGAGTGCGGACATCTCCACCGCCTGCTCGTGGTGCGGAATCATGCCGGAGACGAAGGCGACGTCGGCGGCATTGTTGGGGGCGGCGTTCGGCGCGGCGGCACTGGACTCGCTGCCGTGGGCGTGGTCGGTGTGACCGTCCGACGAACTCGAACTGGGGCTGGTACAGGAGGACACGAACAGTACGGTGGCGACGGCAGCCACCAGAGCGATCAACGTCTTCATGAAAGCCACCGTACCGGATACCCCACCGGGGTATCCGGAATGGTTTGGTCGGCGAACGACCCGAAGGCATACTTGACCAATGCCCTCAGACGCATCGCCCGTCCCTGACGCTCATCGCGCAAGCGGCTCATCACCCGACATCAAGCCCCGTAGCCGCGACGTCACGGACGGCCTTGAAAAGACCGCCGCCCGCGGAATGCTGCGGGCCGTCGGCATGGGCGACGACGACTGGGTCAAGCCTCAGATCGGCGTCGGATCGTCGTGGAACGAGATCACGCCGTGCAACATGTCGTTGCAGCGCCTGGCCCAGTCCGTCAAGGGAGGCGTGCACTCCGCCGGCGGCTACCCGCTGGAGTTCGGCACGATATCCGTCTCCGACGGCATCTCCATGGGCCACGAGGGCATGCACTTCTCGCTGGTCTCCCGTGAAGTGATCGCCGACAGCGTCGAAACCGTGATGCAGGCCGAGCGCCTCGACGGCTCGGTGCTGCTTGCCGGCTGCGACAAGTCGATCCCCGGCATGCTGATGGCCGCCGCGCGGCTCAACCTCGCCAGCGTCTTCCTCTACAACGGCTCGATCATGCCGGGCGTCGCCAAGATGACCGACGGCACCGAGCGGGAAGTCACGATCATCGACGCCTTCGAGGCCGTCGGCGCCTGCGCCCGCGGGCTGATGTCCCGCGCGGACGTCGACATCATCGAGCGCGCCATCTGTCCTGGTGAGGGCGCGTGCGGCGGCATGTACACCGCCAACACGATGGCCAGCGCCGCCGAGGCGCTTGGGATGTCGTTGCCGGGCAGCGCATCTCCGGTGGCCATCGACAAGCGCCGCGACGAGTACGCCCGCCAGTCGGGCGAGGCCGTCGTCGAGATGTTGCGCCGCGGCATCACCACCAGTGACATCCTCACGCTGGAGGCGTTCGAGAACGCCATCGCCGTCGTGATGGCGTTCGGCGGGTCCACCAACGCCGTGCTTCACCTGCTGGCGATCGCGTGGGAGGCCGGCGTGAAGTTGACGCTCGCGGACTTCACCCGCATCGGGCAGAAGGTGCCGCACCTCGCGGACGTCAAGCCCTTCGGCCGCCACGTGATGAAGCACGTCGACGAGATCGGTGGCGTGCCCGTCGTCATGAAGGCACTGCTGGACAACGGTCTGCTGAACGGGGATTGCCTGACCGTCACCGGTCGCACGATGGCCGAGAACCTCGCCCACATCGAGCCGCCGGACCCCGACGGCAAGGTGCTGCGCGCGATGAGCAACCCCATCCACCCGACCGGCGGCATCACGATCCTGCACGGGTCGCTGGCTCCCGAGGGCGCGGTGGTCAAGTCGGCAGGCTTCGATTCCGACGTGTTCGAGGGCACCGCAAGGGTTTTCGACGGCGAACGCGCCGCGATGGACGCACTCGAGGACGGCACCATCACCAACGGCGACGTCGTCGTCATCCGGTACGAGGGCCCCAAGGGCGGCCCCGGTATGCGCGAGATGCTCGCCATCACCGGTGCCATCAAGGGTGCGGGGCTTGGCAAGGACGTGCTGCTGATGACCGACGGCCGGTTCTCGGGCGGCACCACCGGTCTCTGCGTCGGGCACATCGCGCCGGAAGCGGTCGACGCAGGCCCCATCGCCTTCGTGCGGGACGGCGACCGGATTCGGCTCGACGTTGGCACGGGCACTTTGGACTTGCTCGTCGACGCCGACGAATTCGAGTCCCGCAAGGCGGGATTCACCCCGCCGCCGCCCAAGTACCCGACCGGCGTGCTGGCCAAGTACCGGAAGCTGGTCGGCTCGGCTGCCACCGGCGCGGTCTGCGGCTAGCTGGTCACTCCAGCGACTTCGACGCCGTCCGCAGCTCGTCCAGCGCGGCGAGGGCGTACTCGGCCAGTCCGCGTCCGTCGTGCTGCTCGGCGTCGGACCAGCGGGCGTAACCCTGTTTGAAGGCCAGCACGCCGAGCTCTCCGGCCAGGTGTGCGGTCATCTCGGGAACGCCGCGGGCCAGCAGTGCCGTCGTCATGGCGGCCGCCAGGCTGACCGTCTTCAGTGCGTCGCGCTCCTGTAGTTCGGTGCTCGCGGCGACGGCCGCCTTGATGCGGGGGCCAAGTTCCCGGTTGTCCGGACCCATCATCGTCGATGCGCGTTCGAGGCCCGACGCGACGGCGACCATCGGGCTCACGCCGTTGGGTGCCTCCGCGATGCCCTCGGCAAGCAGCTGACACATGCTTTCCTGACCGGCGACGAGCAGCTCGCGCTTGTCTGGGAAGTGGCGGAAGAACGTGCTCTTGGTGACGCCGGCCCGCTCGGCGATCTCCGCGACTGTCGTGGCGTCGTAGCCCTGCTCGGTGAACAGGTCGACGGCCGCGAGCACCAATCGCTGACGTGCACCCGGTTCCCAGCGACCCATGGCCACATCCTAGGCGACGGGACTTTTGTCCCATCACGTTGTACGGTGACGGGACAAAGGTCTCATCACAACGATTGGAGCGTCCCATGCGCGTCTTCGTCACCGGGGGAACCGGCACCATCGGCTCGCCCGTCCTCACCGAGCTCCTCGGCAACGGCCACACCGTCGTCGCGCTGGCCCGCTCCGACGCCTCGGCGACGGCGTTGTCCGACGCGGGCGTCGAGGTGCTGCGCGGCACCCTGTCGGATCTCGACGTCTTGCGGGACGGGGTCCGACGGTCCGACGGCGTCATTCACCTCGCCTTCGGACACGAGGCCGCCACGCCGGATGCGTTGGCGCGCGCAATCGTCACGGAAACGGACGCGTTGGAGACGATGGGTCAGGAACTTCTGGGTAGCGATCGGCCGATCGTCGTCGCCTCCGGTACGCCATGGGTCGCCGGACGCGCGGCCACCGAGGCGGACCCGCCACCGACGGAGGGGCCGGTCGGGGGTCGTGGCCGCGCGGTGGCGGCACTGCTGGGACTTGCGCCGCAGGGCGTCCGCAGCGTCGCGGTGCGCATCCCGCGTACCGCGCACGATCGCGGAAACGGTGGATTTGCAGGGATTCTCGCCACTACTGCACGGCGCACCGGTGTCGCCGGCTACCCCGGCGACGGCACCCAGCGCTGGCCCGCCGTGCACGCGCGCGACGCTGCCGTCCTGTTCCGGCTGGCCTTGGAGTCCGCGCCGGCGGGTACGTCGTGGCATGCGGTCGACGAGGAGGGCGTCGCGGTGCGCGACATCGCGGCGGTCATCGGACGCCGACTGGGCCTGCCGGTGAAACCGGTGTCACCTGAGGAATTCGGCCCGTTCGGCGAGATCTTCCTGCTGGACCAACCGGCGTCGAGCCGTCATACGCGCGACGCGCTTGGCTGGCACACCACCCGTCCCGGGTTGCTCGAGGACCTCGAGAACCTCTGCCCCTAGTTCGTGATCTCGGGTGGTGGTTGGGGTTCGAATGGTGTGTACCACCACCATTCGGCCCGTTCCCCGAGCGGACCCCGGCAGGGTTTCACCGATGGCCGGGGTTGGGTTGGTGTCCGGGCCAGCGACCCTGGATTGAGTGGTGTGCCGTCGGCGTCGGTCACGACCACGTTCTGCACTGGCCCGGTGATGGTGATGCCACCACTGTGGTGCAGCCGGTGGTGATACGGGCACAGCAGCACCAGGTTGTCGAGCTCGGTGGCCCCACCGTCCTCCCAATGCCGGAGGTGATGGGCGTGTAGTCCGCGGGTCGCCCCGCACCCCGGGACCACACAGCAGCGGTCGCGGTGTTCCAGCGCGCGACGCAGTCGGCGGCTGATCTGCCGGGTGGCCCGCCCGGACCCGATGACTTGGCCGTGACGTTCCAACCACAGTTCACAGGTGGCGTCACAGAGCAGCAGGCGACGCTCGTCGTCGCCGAGCACCGGCCCCAGATGCAGCGCGGCCTGTCGGTTCTCGACGTCCAGATGCACGACCACGGTGGTGTGCTGACCGTGCGGGCGACGCGCCACGTCCGCGTCCCACCCGGCCTCCACCAGACTCATGAACGCATCGGTGGTGGTGGGGAACAGCGGCACCCGAACCGAAGGACCCTCGGGGTTCTCGCCGTGGCGGGCACCGCCGTACACCTCCCCGCACACGCCGCTGACTTCGATATCGGTGGCGATATCGGCTTCGGTGTCGGTGTGGTCACCGGTCGCGGCGTGGTCACGCTTCCACGCCGCCACCAACGCGTCACGATGCGAATCCAGGGCGGCGTCGAACTTGGCGGCCTCCACCTTCGGCAACGTGATCCGGTAGGTGGTGGACGTCTCCCCGACGGTCTTGCGGACCGACCGCTCCGGCTCCGGCTTGCGGTCAGGCTTCGGGCGCGGCTCCAACTTGATCGCCGACCGCAGCTGGGTCACCGTGGCCACCGACGCCAACTTCGCGTAGTGGTCGTCAGAGCCCGTGCCGGCCCGCTCGGCAATGACAGCGACCTGATCCAACGACAACTGACCGTCGCGCATCATCGCCGCACACCGCGGGAACTCCTCCAGCCGCCGGGCGGCGGTCACGATGGTCTCCGCGGTATGCGGGCTGACGCCCAACTTCCAGGCCACCAATGCTGGGACCGATCGGCAACCGGTGGCACCCCAGATCCCGTCACCGTCGATCTCGGCGGCGATCTCCACCAACCGGCTGTCGATCGCGTTGCGCTGTCCGGCGAGTTCCTCCATCTCGGCGAACAACACGTCAAGACGCTCCTTCGAGCTCAAAGACGTTGCCGCCGTGGACATGCCACCATCATAGAAGCGAGGTCCGACAAGTCCCGGCCGTGCGGTCCGCGGGCCCGTCGACGATGTGAGTAGGGTTTTGACATGACGCTCGGCGGCCCTCCAGACCTCCATCCCGCACTGACCGTGCTCGCTCCCCTGCTGGGCACGTGGGCGGGTGCCGGCGCGGGCGAATACCCGACGATTCCGTCGTTCTCCTACCTGGAGGAGGTCACCTTCGGCCACGTCGGCAAACCGTTTCTCGGCTACGGGCAGCGGACGAAGGCCGCCGACGACGGGCGGCCCCTGCACGCCGAGACCGGGTACCTGCGGGTGCCGTCGGAGGGCCGCGTCGAGCTGGTGCTCGCGCATCCGACGGGGATCACCGAGATCCAAGAGGGCACGCTGACGGTCAGCGGTGACGTGCTGCAGCTCGAGTTGACGGCAACGTCGATCGGGCTCACCGCGTCCGCGAAAGACGTTACCGCACTGGGACGCTCATTTCGCATCACCGGTGACGAGCTGACGTATACCCTTCGCCTCGGCGCGGTCGGCCAGCCGCTTCAGCACCATCTTGCCGCGACGTTGCACAGGAAGACGACATGACCGCCGACGGACGAATTCGCGTTCCCGCCGACCTCGACGCCGTCACCTGCGTCGCCGCCGAGGACCACTCCGACACCGACTCCGAATCGGTCGACCGCATCTGGCAGGCCACCCGCCACTGGTATTCGGCCGGCATGCATCCCGCCATCCAGGTCTGCATCCGACACCGCGGTCGCGTCGTCCTCGACCGGGCGATTGGCCACGGTTGGGGCAACGGCCCACAGGACCCGCCGGACGCGGAGAAGATTCCGGTGACGACCGAGACCCCGTTCTGCGTGTACTCGGCGGCAAAGGCGATGACTACCACCGTCTTCCACTTGTTGGCCGAGCGCGGCGTCTTCTCCCTCGACGACCGGGTCTGCGAGTACCTGCCGACCTACACCAGCCACCGCAAGGACCGCACCACCATCCGGCACGTGCTGACCCACAGCGCGGGCGTCCCCTTCGCGACCGGACCCAAGCCCGACCTGAAGCGGATGAACGACAGCGAATACGCCCGCGAGATGCTCGGCAACCTGCGGACCATCTACCCGCCGGGAATGGTGCACGTCTACCACGCGCTGACGTGGGGGCCGCTGACCAGGGAGATCGTCTCGGCCGCCACCGGCAAGGACATCCGCGACGTGCTCGCCGACGAGATCCTGAACCCGCTTGGCTTCCGGTGGACCAATTACGGCGTTGCACCGCAAGACGTTCCGCTGGTCGCACCCAGCCATGCCACGGGCTCACCGTTGCCCGCACCGATCGCCGCAGCGTTCAAGCTGGCCATCGGCGGCACCACGCACCAGATCATCCCGTTCACCAACACGCCGAAATTCCTGACCAGCGTGGTGCCGTCGTCCAGCACGGTCTCGACCGCCAACGAGCTGTCCCGCTTTGCCGAGATGCTGCGCCGCGGCGGGGAACTCGACGGCGTGCGGGTGATGAAGCCCGAGACCCTGCGCGCGGCGACGGCCCCGGCCCGGCGACTGCGGCCAGACATCGCCCAGGGGCTGATGCCGATGCGTTGGGGTACCGGATACATGTTGGGATCCAAGCGGTTTGGACCGTTCGGACTCAACGCTCCCGCGGCGTTCGGTCACACCGGCCTGGTCGACATCGCGATTTGGGCTGATCCCGAGCGCGACCTCGCCGTCGGCGTGGTCAGCAGCGGAAAACCCGGCGGCCACCGTGAGGCCAAGCGCTACCCCGCCGTGCTCGACGCCATCGCCGCCGGATTTTCCCGGGTGGCTGCGGGCTAGCATTCGCGGGTGGCCAAAGTCGAGCTGTCCCGCAAACTGTCCATCAGCCCGGAGGAGGCGTGGTCGCACGTCTCCGACCTGTCCTCGCTCGGGGACTGGCTGACGATGCATCAGGGCTGGCGCTGCGACCTGCCCGACGAGCTCGCCGTGGGCACCACCCTGGTCGGCGTCGCGGGCGCCAAGGGCATGCGCAACCGCGTCACCTGGACCATCAAGGAGTACGACCCACCCCAGCTGATGAGCATCACCGGCGAGGGTCTTGGCGGCACCAAGTACGCGTTGCGCATGACGGTCAAGCCGCTGTCCACGGGGTGCGAGTTCAAGGTGAAGATCGATCTCGGCGGAGCGCCTCTGTTCGGGCCCATCGGCATGGCGGCCGCTCGCGCCGTCAAGGGCGACATCGAGAAGTCGGTCAAGAAGTTCGAGGAGCTGTACGGCTAGCTGCATCCGGCGAGCGGCCAGGTTTCTGACGCAAATCGCGCCGAAGCGGACATAGGTGGCCACTCGCGGTGTGCGGCTAGCGAATCGCCTCGCCGTAGACCTTCTCGACGGAAAGCGCCATCAACACGCGCCGATCCGACACCATCACCGACCGGTACTCGTCCCAGTCCGGGTGCTCCCCAGCCGCGTTGCGGTAGTAGTCGACGAGCGCCTCGACCTCGGGGCCTTGCGGATCGGTCCCCGGACCGGTGAGCGTCACCGTGCCCTCGGCCGTGGCCCACGACCAACCGTCGGCGCTGGTCACTTCGAGCGCGGCGCGTGGATCACGACGAAGGTTGGCGGTCTTGGCGCGCCCCTCGGTCATCGAGACGTAGACGACGTCGGCGGCCTGGTCGTAGAACGGGGTGACCGGCGACAGTTGTGGCAGGCCGTTGGCCTTGATGGTGGCCAGCACGCCGAGTTTCGCGTCGGCCAGCAGGTTGCGCGGGTTGAACGATGAGCTGGTCATGTCAATGCACAACCCGTGACGGCGCACACACTATTCCACTGAAGAGAACCCATGGCGACCGACGAGACGGTCGCGCAGCGAAACGTCTCTCGCGCGACATCGCCGTCTCGTCGACTCCTCATGGGAGACTTGGACGTTGTCGTCCTTCACTACTGCAGGGATGGAAGTCCGGTCTTGGTGCGCACATGGGTGTCGGTGAGCGCGGTGGCGTGGCTGCTCGCCGGCTGCCAAGACGCTGGGGCACAGCCACACCGCATCTCCGATGACTTTCATGGACCCGACGGACTCATTGCGGCCGAGCACCACCCGGCTACCGATGACTCGCACTGGGAGGTCACCAGTGGGTCGCTGTTTCGGTTGGATGACACCGGGTGGTCGGGTCAGCCTGATGCGGGTGGTCCTCCGCCGGCGACGGGGTCGGCGGTCTTCCGCATGGTCTCGGTCGATCGGGGTCTGTCCGACGTCGACGTGAGCGTGCGCCTACGCGTCGACGCATTGTCAGAGACCGAACGCACTCCGGCGCGTGATTACGACGGTCTGCACGTCTGGTTGCGTTATGAATCGGACAAGATGCTGTACGCCGTCAGCGTCGACCGCCGGGATGGCCAGATGATCATCAAGAAGAAGTGCGAGGGTGGCGACGACAACGGAGGTACCTACTACGATCTCGCACCATGGGTTCGTGACATGCCAATTCCGTTCGGCACGTGGCAGCAAGTCTTCGTATCAGTGCGAGATCAGCCCGACGGGTCGGTGAAGATCAACGCCAGCCGTGACGGCGCGCAGATGGAGGCCATCGACGACGGCGTCGGTTGTGCGCCGCTTCGCGGCTACGGAGGCGTGGGGATCCGCGGCGACAACGCCGAGTTCCGGCTTGCGGACATCACCGTCGACGACGTCGCGCAGTAACCGCCAGGACGCCACCTTCGCCTTCCGAGCGCCCGACCATGGGCTCAGCCCCGCAGCGGGACGCCCACTCCTGCAATGACGTTGGGGGCAGGCCCAGCCTCAGACACAGTCAACCCGGAGAAGACCGGCCACGGTGCGCTGTCCGCAGTTCGGGAGCTGGTAAGGCCGATGCCACCGTATGCGTCGGTGCCGCCGTCCGACGGCACGGACAGCGCATACTCTCCGTCGACGATCACGTCCGTCGCCGTTGGTGACACCGTCACCCCTACCGTGTGAACGTCGGCGGGTGGCAATGGCAGCTCGCCGACGACCACTGGGTTCGCTCCGAGCCCGACCGTTAGTCGCATTCTGTCACTACTGACTTGAGCGGAAACCTCACTGCCGGTGCCGATTCGCGTCACCAAGGCGGCGTTCTCGACCCCGGCCGCGGCCAAGCCCCTGATCAGCACGGAACTCCGGTACGACGCCCAGTCTGCGGTGGCGTGACGCCCATAGGCGATGCCCTCCCACGTGCCCTCACCCAACAGCGTCACATCGGTGCCGGCCGCGCGGACCGGTGCCGGCGAATCGTCCAGCAACGTCCAAAGATCCGTGCGCTCCGACGGCGGCGCCTGTGCGGGAGTCACCGGGGTGCGGGCGTGCAGCTTGTCGAGAAGTTCGTCTACCGTCGAATCCTGGGTCAACTCGATGCGGCCGACCATGCCGACCGTGGCCGCGCGCGCACCAGCAGGGAGTGGCTGAGGCGGTGCGTTGTTGAATCCGCACGCGAACAAGTCCTTGACGACGCCCGCGGCGACTGCGGCTGCTTGCGGATCTCCGCCCTCGGGATCGCGATAGCCCTCCGAGAACGGGAACGCGAACAGCCTGGGGCGCGGGAGCCCATGCGCGACGATGTCGTCGATCGATGCGCTCAGATCCATGCGGATCTTCTGCTCGAACTCGTCGAGGGTCTCGGCTCGATCGAACTCGAACAACCAACGGCGGTGCACCATCTCGGAGGCCAATTCGCCACTCCTGTTGACGGGCATGCGAGCGTGCATCTTTCGCGTGTGCGACTCGAAGTCCCATCGCCCGGACGCTGCCAGCCGGTCGATCTCTTGCCACGTCAGGTAATACGGGCGCTTGGCACCGACGTTGCCCGTGATGAGGAACGCCACACCGTGCATGCCATGCCGCTCGAGGATCTCGTCGGCATACGTCCACAGGCCGTGCGTGCCGTCGTCGAAAGTGATCAGAACGGACCGATCGGGAACTTCACCGCCCGACAGGTAGTCGACGTACTGATCGGAGGTCAACGACTTGTAACCTGCCGCGGCGAGCGCCGTGAGCTGTGCATCGAACGCCTCTGGGGTGACTACATAGTGGTATCCCGGATTGGTCAGCGGATTCGGGTACTTCTCCGTCGGTGTGACTGGCCGAATGTCGTGGTAGGACAAAACGACTGGTGGCGTACGGTCGGGCAGATCATCACCGACGGCTTCCGCGTTGGCTCGCTGATGGCCAGTCAAGACGGCAGGCGCCGTGGCGAACTGCTCGGTCACCTGCAGCCCGAGCAGGTGCCGGTACCAGGCGGTGGCGAACGGAACGATCAGGAGGGCGACCGCGAGCACCGCGAGCAGGGTTCGGATCGAATACTCCTTGCCGCGAGTCGACCAGAAGATGTGAGCGTTGCGCACGATGTCACCAAAACCTTCCGTTGGTCAGCACGACGACGTAGAGCGCCACTCCGACGACAGCGAAGGCGATGCCATAGAGAGCACTGCTCAGACGGTTCAGGTTCATTCCGCACCTCGGGCCCAGGTACCGCGACGAATGGTGATCAGTGCATACGGCAGCAGCCAGGACAGCACGACGGAGCCGAAGAGGCTCATCAGGGGGCGGTAGCGCCAGTTCGACGTTCCCGGGTTGGAAACCTTGAACGCCACGGCCCAGGCGAAGCCCTTGGTCAAAACCCCACACAGGTAGAGCGCCGAGAGGATGAACAGGCCGTTCATCGGCGCCCAGATGAGGTGGCGCACGGCCATCAACGGCGCCACCGCCACGAAGAGCGCATGACCGTAGAACAGTGCTGCTGCACCGGGCCCGCGGCGCCACATGAATGAGCCGGTGAAACACAGGTTGCGGATGAAGCTCTTCTTCCATCGCACCTGCTGTTTGAGGAACGGCCGCAACCGCGCCGGGACCGTGGTCCACACGTGGGCGGACCGTACGTATCCCACCCGCCAATGCCGCGCCGGGTAGTCGCGGTCGGCGACCAGCGGTGAGTCGGCATATCGTCGCTTGAGCGCCTCGCCCTTCCACACTTGACCAAGCACGTATCCCGTGAGTTGCCGGTCGGTGGCGAAACGGAATTCACGGCCCAGGAAGGTGTCGTTCGCCCACGCCGGCAGGTAGTTGAGGATTGCGTCGCGTCGGAACACGGCCAGCGGCCCGGACACGCAGGTGACGCTTCCGAAGGTGGCCTCAGCTGCCTTCGCCACCCGGAACTGGCCGTCGTACCAGGTGTCTTGAGCGCGGGTGAGCATCGTCTCGTCCGCGTTCAGCGCTCGGGCGTGCCCGCTGACCGCTCCGAGGTCCGGATTGACCAGCAAGGCGTACACGCACCGCTGCAGGGCATCCGGAGCAAGCACGCAATCCGAGTCGGTGAAGGCAAGTACTTCGCCCCTGGCGATTCTGACGCCTTCGGTCAGCGCATGCTTCTTACCGCGATTGACCGGCTGATAGATGACGGTGATACCGAGTTCGGTCGCAAGCCGGCGCAATATCTCCGTCGTGCCATCGGTCGACGCATCGTCGACGACCACCACCTCGAGGTCGGGATAGTCGGAGCCGACCATGGTGCGCACGCATTCTTCGATGCCCTCCAGCTCGTCGCGCACCGCGACGAGCAAGGTCACGCTCGGAGTCGAGGGCAACGGCGGAAAGGTCCACGCCTCGGCAGCCGTGCTGCCTCTTGAGGACGCGCGCCTGTGACGCGGCGCCGAGGGATGGACGCTCGGATCTTCGTAGCGCGCATAGCCGAGGTACATCATCGCGATGGTGGCCGTCAGGACGAGAACTCCGTAGCCGACCAGCACCAGAGCGCCCGGCAGTAGCGGAACCTGTACGGCAAGAAGGACGATCAGCGGCATCAGCGCCAGAATCACCAGGATTCGCCGCAGTCCTCGACGGAGGTGTGCGGGTTGGGAGTCGAGCCAGCGGGCGAAAGCGATCCTGCGGGCGACGTCGGGGTCCGTGTCACCGACCCGACGGGCGACGAGTGGACCGGTCGAGCCGGCGTCGGCGCATACGTCGACGTCGCGAGCCGCTTCGTCTTCGATCAGGCTCGCGTGCTGAATGGTGGTCATAGGGTGACGCGCCCCGCGCTGTCGGCCATTCGGTAGGTGGTGTCCAGGAGCGCCGGCTGCAGCGAGAGCCATTCATAGTCGTGTCCGGGGTGCACGGTGTGAACCACGACCAGGTCCCACTGGGTGTCACCCGGCCGCTCGACGGCCGACAGTTGCCCAGTCGGCGCAGTCCACAGGGTGTCCACCAGTGGATCCTCGTAGTGGACGTCGGCGCCTTGGTCGGCGAGCATCTCGATGATCGCCAGTGCGGGCGATTCCCGAACGTCGGCCACGGCGGGCTTGTAGGTCACGCCAGTCACCAATATCCGCGCGCCGGTGAGCGGACGACCCCGGTCGCCGAGGGCCCGCCGGGCCATCGTCACGACCTCACGTGGCCGCGCTGCGATCGCCGTCATCGCGGCCTCCATCACCGGGGATGCGGCTCGACGGGAACGCAGCTGCCAAAGGAGGTAGTGCGGATCGCATGGGATGCAATGCCCACCGACTCCAGGACCGGGATAGAACGGCATGAATCCGTACGGCTTGGTGGCGGCGGCCGAGATGATCTCCATCACGTCGACCTTCAATTCCCTTGCGGCATCGGCGAACTCATTGGCCAGCGCGATGTTGACCGCCCGGAAGGTGTTTTCGACCAACTTCGTCATCTCGGCCGCCTCCGGGGACGACACCACGTGCAGCGAGGCAGCAGTGTGGGAGAGGAAGCCAGCGGCCATCGAAGCGCAGGCTTCAGTGACACCGCCCAATACCCTCGGAGTGCCTTCAGGTGCGTGGTCGACGACGCCGGGGTCGATGCGCTCCGGGCTGAAGGCGACGAAGATGTCACGGCCGACGCGCAGACCCTTTGCCTCGAGAGGTCTCACCAGTAGATGGGCGGTGCATCCCGGGTAGGTGGTGGACGTCAGCACGATCGTCTGGCCCGCTCGGGCCTGCTCGACCACCGTCGCGCACGCGGAGGCGAGGGCGGTTAGATCGGGCACCAGATGCGGGTCCACCGGTGTCGGTACACAGACCAGCACGGCGTCGGTCGCCGCCAGGGCCGAGGGTTCGGTGGTCAAGCGAAGCAGTTGCTCGTCGAGCGCCTCGACCAGGCGGGCGTGATCCCGCGGAAGCAGGTCGACTCGAGCGTCCTTGATGGCCGCGAGGCGGGCCTCGTCGACGTCGAAGCCGACGACGTCAGCACCGCTACCGGCGAACGAGAGCGCGGTCGGGAGTCCTACGTAGCCAAGTCCGACGACGCCCACCCGCATGCGTTCTCGATCATGGCCCGCCGTGAGGCTCTCGCTCCGAGACGTCGCAGTGATGCTGCCTGCCGCCGCCATCACTGACGTCTCATCGCGTTGGTCGATCATCGGACGGTCCCCCCAGAAGAGTTGTGCAAAGGTACGAATCTTTGCTAAATCTGCGTACAAGCGTGAATATTGACGCCCACAACAACGAATGTCAACCCTGCCCACACCGGCTCCACAGCGACCACGCAGCCACCAAGGGGTGGCCACGAGCCTGCCAGGTCCATACGTATAGGACTTTGAACAGGTCTTTCTTCGCTCGCGGGCCGCAGCACGCAACACATAGGTCGGCGCTCAGTGCGCCCGCGGTGGCGCATGACGGGAGGGCATTGTGTACACGCATGTCGTCGTTCGACACATGTGCCTAGCTCACTTTAATAGCTATCCATGCACATGGGGAACGCTTGACGTCAAGTCGCGTAGTCGCGCATCAATCGGGCCGCCAGAGCTGGGCGACTGGCCGCGTTGGCAAATGTGTCACTCCGTGTCTTTGCACTGAAACGCCGACACGAGCGTTCGGTAGCTAATCGACGGCCGCGACCGGATCGACGCGTTGTCGGGCCCCTTCGACGAAGGCCGACACTGCTCGAGGTGCGCAGGCAGCCACGACTGGGACGTGTTCGATCTTCTCCGGCAAACATCGCGCTGAGTCGGCTCTACAAACAAGAACGCGGCCGCACCCATGTCGGGTGCGGCCGCGCTTCGTAGAGACCGGTGGGTCAGCCCGCCATGAATTCGGCGTAGGCCGATTCGAGGTCGGGCGGAAGCACCGAGACGTTGCACGTCCGCTGCGTGTCGCCGATTGGGGCGATGATGCCGCGCAATTCGTAGTACTCCTGCGAGTTCGCCGTGAAGTAGTTCCGAATGTTGGCGGCCGCCTCCTCGCGCGGCTGGTTGCGAGCCGCGGAGATCACCTGGTCGGCGCCCGGGTGTGCACGCAGGTAGTCGCGGGCCGAGCCCGTGACCGAGCTGACGGTGTTGGCGACGCCCTGGCCGCTGCAGTCCGGTGCGGCTGACGCGGCCGGTGCCGCGATGGTCGCGGCGGCGACTCCGGCGAACAATCCGCCGGCGACGAGGCCGACGGTTCCGCGACGCATGGACGTCAACGACTTACCACTGAATTTCATGATCGATTTCCCCTCG
>Ga0209051_1001623_pt1 | contig 18335 bp, 18 predicted proteins | sample AraplaCvi_mMS_r2_2_FD_184286 | JGI IMG/M metagenome (GOLD analysis project Ga0209051, IMG submission 184286) | Arabidopsis root microbial communities from North Carolina, USA - plate scrape MF_Cvi_mMS_r2 (SPAdes) (version 2) | ecosystem: Host-associated > Plants > Roots > Endosphere | place...
TGGTGTCGAACTCGTGAAAGTCGGTGCCGTCGAACAAGAGATCGGGACTGTGCGACGACGACCGAAGGTGCCCGCCCTTGACCAGCGCCCACTTGGGTCCGAGGCCATGAAGGGCCTTGGCCGCGTCGCGCTGGGTGGTGGCGTCCACGACCTCGATTCCGGTGATGAGGAGCACCTCGTCGAGGTTCGGGGTGACCAGCGTGGCCAACGGAAAGAGATCGTTGCGCATTGCGTCCAGCGCCGAGGGATGCAGCAGCGGGTCACCGTGCATCGAGGCGCACACCGGATCCACCACCAACGGTGCCGCCAAGCCCTCGGCAGCCAGGTCGCGCCACGTCTCGGCGACGGCGCCGATGATCTCCGAGGACGCCAGCATGCCCGTCTTTGCGGCCTGGATGCCGATGTCCTCCGCGACGGCCCTGATCTGCCCGGCCACCACGTCGACGGGGATTTCGTGAAAGGCCTTGACGCCCACCGAGTTCTGCACCGTGACGGCGGCGACCGACACGCAGCCGTGCACTCCGAGTAGGGCGAACGTGCGCAGGTCGGCCTGAATGCCCGCACCACCACCGGAGTCGGTGCCGGCGATGGTCATCACACGCAGCGGGGCCTGCCCCGGCGGGGCCAGCGGAAGGAAGTTCACGTGCTCAAGGGTAGATAGATGCGGTTGCCGTTATCGGCGAACTCCTGGGATTTGGCGGCCATGCCCTTCTCGTAAGCGTCCCTCACGTCGTGGCTGATCCGCATCGAACAGAACTTGGGCCCACACATCGAGCAGAAGTGTGCGGTCTTCGCCGGCGCGGCGGGCAGCGTCTCGTCGTGGAACTCGCGGGCGGTGTCCGGGTCCAGCGACAGCGCAAACTGGTCGTACCAGCGGAATTCGAAGCGCGCCTTCGACAGGGCGTCGTCTCGCTGCTGGGCGCGGGGATGGCCCTTGGCCAAATCGGCTGCGTGAGCGGCAATCCGGTACGCGATCACGCCGTCCTTGACGTCCTTGCGATCGGGTAGCCCGAGGTGTTCCTTCGGGGTGACGTAGCAGAGCATCGCCGTGCCGGCCTGGGCGATGATGGCCGCACCGATCGCGGAGGTGATGTGGTCGTAGGCGGGCGCGATGTCGGTGGTGAGCGGGCCGAGCGTGTAGAACGGCGCCTCCTCGCACAGCTCTTCCTCGAGCCGAACGTTCTCGACGATCTTCTGCATCGGCACGTGGCCGGGGCCCTCGATCATCACCTGCACGCCATGGCTCTTCGCGATCTTGGTCAGCTCGCCGAGGGTCCGCAGTTCGGCGAACTGTGCCTCGTCGTTGGCGTCGGCGATCGACCCGGGGCGCAGCCCGTCGCCGAGGGAGAACGTCACGTCGTAGCGGGCGAGGATCTCGCAGAGGTCGGCGAAGTGCGTGTAGAGGAAGGACTCGGTGTGCCGGGCGAGCATCCATGCCGCCATGATCGACCCGCCGCGGCTGACGATCCCCGTCACCCGGTTCACCGTGAGCGGGATGTGCCGCAGTAGCACGCCTGCGTGCACGGTCATGTAGTCGACGCCCTGCTCGCATTGCTCGATCACGGTGTCGCGGTAGGTTTCCCACGTCAGCGCGGTCGGGTCGCCGTTGACCTTTTCGAGGGCTTGGTAGAGCGGAACGGTCCCGACGGGGACCGGCGAGTTGCGCAGGATCCACTCGCGCGTGGCGTGGATGTCGCTGCCGGTGGACAGATCCATGATGGTGTCGGCACCCCAGCGGGTGGCCCACACCATCTTCTCGACCTCTTCGGCGATCGACGACGTCACCGCGGAGTTGCCGATGTTGGCGTTCACCTTCACCCCGAAGGCCTTGCCGATGATCATCGGCTCGCTCTCGGGGTGGTTGTGGTTGGCGGGAATGACGGCCCGGCCGCGAGCGACCTCGTCGCGCACCAATTCGGCCGGGACGCCTTCGCGTTCGGCGATGAATGCCATTTCGGCGGTTACCTCTCCGGTGCGGGCCCGTTGTAGCTGGGTGCCACGGTCGGCGACCACTCCCGGCCGCCTCGGGAGGCCGGCCGACAGGTCGATCACGGCCGCCGGGTCGGTGTACGGACCGGACGTGTCGTACAGGTCGAGGTGCTCGCCTCCTGTCAGGTTGGCCCGGCGCAGGGGGACGCGGCCCCCGTCGGGCAGTTCTCGGTAGACCTTCGTGCTTCCGGTGATGGCACCGGTGGTGACGGAAACGGGGTCGGAAACAGCAGTCATCATGCACTCCCTACGCCGGCATTACCCGGTCAGGTTCATACGGTCGACGGCGCTCTAGCCGTCCTCTCAGCGCACTTGCGTGCGCTCCCGCGCGGACGGAAGTCAACGTACCTCAGGATCTGGCCGGTGCGCGAGGGGAGTGGGAATAGGAATTGCCACGAGATGTTTTGTATAGCTAACATATGTGTTTTGGGCAATGTGGCCCGTTAGAGCGGACGTCGCCGCCGGGGCGGCTCCGTGCACCGACTTGTCGATACGTGAAGCGAACTGATGACGACTGAGATCGAGATGACGAAGACCGACGAAGCGCTCGCCCAGACCGCCACCCGGCGACGCCGGATGGATCACGACCACCCGCACTACAAGTGGGTTGTGCTGTCCAACACCACACTTGGCACGCTGCTGGCGACCATCAACGCCTCCATCGTCCTGATCTCGCTGCCTGCGATCTTCCGCGGAATCGGGCTCAACCCCCTGGCGCCGGGCAATGTCAGCTACCTGCTGTGGATGCTGATGGGCTACCTGGTGGTCACCGCGGTGCTGGTGGTCCCGTTCGGGCGGCTCGGCGACATGTTGGGCCGGGTGAAGATCTACAACTGGGGCTTCGTCGTGTTCACCGTCGCCGCAATCGCGCTGTCGTTCGACCCGTTCCAGCTCGGTGGCGGCGCCCTGTGGCTGATCGCCTGGCGCGTGGTGCAAGGCGTCGGCGGCGCGATGCTGATGGCGTCGTCGTCGGCGATCCTCACCGACGCGTTCCCCGCCAACCAGCGCGGCATGGCCCTCGGCGTCAACATGGTCTCGGCCGTCGCCGGCTCGTTCCTCGGCCTGCTCATCGGCGGGTTCCTGTCCGAATGGCACTGGAAGGCCATCTTCTGGGTCGGCGTGCCGATCGGCATCCTCGGCACGATCTGGAGCATCCGATCGCTGCGCGAGCTTGGTGCGCGCACTCCTGGAAGGCTGGACTGGCCGGGCACGCTGAGCTTCGGTCTCGGGCTGACGGTGCTACTCGCAGGCATCACCTACGGCATCCAGCCCTACGGTGACCACTCCACCGGCTGGACCAACCCAATGGTGCTCGGCGCCATCGGAATCGGCTTGCTGCTGCTGGTGGCGTTCTGCTTCATCGAGCTGCACGTCGACTCGCCGATGGTCGACATCCGGCTGTTCAAGTCCGCTTCGTTCGGCATGGGCAACCTCGCCGGGCTGATGTCGTCGATGGGCCGCGGCGGCCTGCAGTTCATGCTCATCATCTGGCTGCAGGGCATCTGGCTTCCGTTGCACGGCTACAGTTTCGAGTCCACCCCGCTGTGGGCAGGCATCTACCTGTTGCCCATCACCGTCGGCTTCCTGGTGGCCGGGCCCATCGCGGGCTCGCTGTCGGACCGCTTCGGCGCCCGGCCGTTCACCGTCGGAGGCATGCTGCTGATGGCCGCGACGTTCATCGCGCTGGTGCTGATTCCCGTCAACTTCGACTACTGGGTCTTCGCGGTGTTGGTCTTCCTCAACGGTCTAGGCGGCGGCATCTTCACCGCTCCCAACACCGCCGCCATCATGTCGAGCGTGCCTGCCGCCCAGCGCGGCGCGGCGTCCGGCGTGCGTGCGACGTTCTTCAACGCGGGCTCGTCACTGTCGATCGGCGTCTTCTTCTCTCTGATGGTCGTCGGCCTGGCCAACTCCTTGCCGTCGGCGATGAGCAACGGCCTTCAGGCGCAGGGTGTTTCGTCCTCCGTCGCCAACGACGTCGCGAATCTCCCGCCGGTGGGCAGCCTGTTCGCGGCGTTTCTTGGCTACAACCCGATGGGCGAGTTGCTCGGGCCGTCGGGCGCGCTGACCCAACCCGGCGTCAACGCCGACGTGCTGACGGGCAAGACGTTCTTCCCGCAGCTCATCACCGAACCGTTCCACTCCGGACTGAGCGTGGTGTTCATCGCCGCCGCGGTGATGATGCTGCTGGGTGCGGCGGCGTCGCTGTTCAACCCGGGCCGCTACGGCTCGGAGGCCGGCGCCGACAACGCGGCGTGACCTAGCCGTCGAGATCAGCCGTCGAGGTCCACCCACACCGGTGCGTGGTCACTCGGCGCCGGGGTGCCCTTCTTGCCCGGCTTGCGTTCGTCGCGTGCGATCTCGGCGTGGGTGACGCGCGACGCCAGACCGGGTGAGCCGAGGATGAAGTCGATGCGCATGCCCTGTCGCTTGGGGAATCTCAGCTGCGTGTAGTCCCAGTACGTGAAGTTGCCCGGCGGCGGCGTGAACGGCCGGACCACGTCGGCGAACCGACCCTCGATGGACCGGAACGCCGCTCGTTCCGGTTCGGTGACGTGGGTGCTGCCCTTGAAGACCTCGACGTCCCACACGTCGTCGTCGGTCGGAGCGATGTTCCAGTCTCCGACAAGGGCGATCGGCGCGGCCGGGTCGGCGGCCAGCCAGCCGGCGGACGTTTTGTCAAGTGCGGCAAGCCATTCCAGCTTGTACGTATAGTGCGGGTCCTCGACCGTGCGGCCGTTGGGCACGTACAGACTCCAGACCCGCACCCCGCCGCACGTCGCGCCGATCGCCCTGGCCTCGTCCGCCTCGTTGAAGGCGGGCTGGCCCGCGAAGCCGAGCGCGACGTCGTCGAGTCCGACCCGCGACGCGATCGCCACCCCGTTCCACTGGTTGTGCCCGACGTGCGCCACCTCGTAGCCCAACGCGGCGAACGGCATCGTCGGGAACTGGTCGTCCTTGCACTTGGTTTCCTGCATGGCCAACACGTCGACGTCGGCGCGCTCCAGCCAGCCGGTGACCCGATCGATTCGGGAGCGGATGGAATTGACGTTCCAGGTGGCGAGTCGCACGCGGTTACCCTAGCGACACGTACCGGGAGCGGTGGTGCTCGCCGAACCCCAGGGACAGGTAGAGCTGCGTCGCGGGGGCGTTGTCGGCGAGAACCTGCACGTAGGCGCGGGTGGCGCCGTGCTCGAAGGCCCACCCCAGCAGTCCCTCGCACAGCGTCCGGGCCAGCCCGCGACGGCGGGCGTCCTCCGCGACGTGGACCGAGGACAGCCCGGCCCACCGAGTGCCGTCGGGCGCCACGGTGACGGCGACCCGACCGACCGCGGCGTCCTCGAGGGTTCCGAACGCGACGACGCCGTCGACGACCGCGGTGAGCACGTCCACCGGCACCTGCCGGGGATGCAGGCGCAACCACGCGTCGTCCGGGCGAGGCGTCGACGACACCGATGCGCTGACGTCTCCGTCGGCCAATTGCCGTGCCATGACGACGTTCTCGCCGTCGGTCGGCCGATGGGATGGGAGGCGGAAGAGTCGGTCCGGCACGGCGAGCAGTGCCTGAGCTCCGCGCGCGGCGTACCAATCTGCGATCGCGTCGAGGTGCTCGCCGGGGGTGGGCAGCAGCGGCACCGCCGAGTTCGCCCGCCTGGTGACGCCGTGGCCGAATCGCAGCAGCCAGCCGTTGATCCACTCGTGCTCGACTCCGGGCCAGCCCAGCGCCGCGGCGTGTTCGAGATTGCGGATGTCGCGATTGCGTACCGGCGCGGCGGACAGCGGTCTGATCGACACCACGTGGGCCGTCGCGACGGTCACCACGTCGCCGGACTTGGTCTCGACCAGCAGTGTCGGTCCGACCTCGCGCAGATGGCCGACGACGTCGCTCATCGGCGGCACCGAACCCGCAGGCAGGCGGTAGCGCAGACTGACCCTGGTGCCGACCTCGGGAAGCTCAACCACGATGGAACATCAGTGCCCGAACGGATCGGGATCCTCGCCAGGCGTCCATGACAGCCCGGGCACGCCCCAACCGTTGGACTTCACCGCCCGCTTCGCCGCCCGAGCATGCCTGCCGATCAACTTGTCGACGTAGAGGAACCCGTCGAGGTGTCCGGTCTCGTGCTGCAGCATCCGGGCAAACAGGCCGTTGCCCTCCAGTGTGATGGGCGTCCCGTCGGCGTCGAGTCCCGTCACGCGAGCCCAGCTGGCCCGCCCCGTCGGGAACGACTCGCCGGGAACCGACAGACAACCCTCGTCGTCGTTGTCGGGATCGGGCATCGTCTCGGGAACCTCGGAGGTCTCGAGCACCGGGTTGACGATCACGCCGCGACGGCGCGTCGCGCGACCGCGCTCGTCGGCGCAGTCGTAGACGAACACGCGCTTGGAGATCCCGATCTGGTTGGCGGCCAACCCGACACCGTTGGCGGCGTCCATCGTGTCGTATAGATCTTCGATGAGATTCGCCAGGTCTGCGGGCAGCGATCCGTCGTCACCGACGGGGATCGGACTGGTCGCAGTGTGCAGGACGGGATCTCCCACGATGCGGATGGGTACGACGGCCATGCGGAGAAGATTAGTGGGCGACCTCTCGGCTGCCGACTCGCGGGCAAGGGTCACGGCTCTACCCGGTCTGCCGTGGTTGAATGTGGGCCGTCACCACCGGAATGTCTTGAGTGTTTGGAAGGGTCCACAGAGCAAATGGACGGCGCCATTGCGCGGACTGAAAAGTCCGGGGACGACCAGGCTCTCGCCGACGGCTTGACCCGCCGCGAACATGACATCCTTGCGTTCGAACGGCAGTGGTGGAAGTACGCGGGTTCCAAGGAAGACGCCATCAAAGAGCTCTTCTCGATGTCGGCGACGCGCTACTACCAGGTGCTCAACGCACTGGTCGACCGTCCCGAAGCCCTTGCCGCCGATCCGATGCTCGTGAAGCGACTCCGACGCGTGCGGGCCAGTCGTCAAAAGGCCCGGGCCGCGCGCCGCCTCGGCTTCGACGTGACGTGATCGGTACCTAACGGTTTTCGCCCTGCGGGGGCGGCTCGATACAGTGAGTGCGATGAATCAACGAGACTCCTCCGGGTTGCCGCTGCGCGCCATGGTCATGGTGCTGCTGTTTCTCGGTGTCGTGTTTCTGTTGGTCGGCTTCCAAGCCCTCGGCTCCGGCGACGACGACGACGCCACCTCGGCCGGCGCCACCACCGCGGCGACCACCACCGCGGCTCCGACGTCGAAGACCTCGGAACCGGCCGCCGCCAAGCCCGACGTCCGGGTGTTCAACACCTCCGAGATCGCCGGACTGGCCGATCAGACCGCCACCCGATTGCGCGACGCGGAGTGGAACGTCACCGAAACCGGGAACCTCACCCTGGAGGGTGTGACCGCGACGACCGTGTACTTCGGCGAGGCGCCGGGGGAGAAGGAAGCGGCCGACGAGATCGGCACCCTGCTCGGCGCGGCCGTCGAACCCAGGACACCCGCGGTCGCAGAACAACCGCCCGGCGTGATCGTGGCAGTCACCGGTTAGGCTTTCCGGCATGCCGATCTCTGCCCCGCTCCGCCTTCTCGCCGCCGCGGCACTAATCGTTCCCATCGCGGCCGCGTGCTCCCCGTACGAGCCCGTCGCCACGCAGCCTGGAACCACTCCGCCGGTGTGGACCGGCTCGCCGCCGCCGGCTGGCGCTGGCGAGGAGGGCGAGGGTGCAGAGGCCACCACGACCACGACCGGCGAGACGCTCACCGCCGATCTGAAGACCGCCGACGGCACGTCGGTGGCAACCGCGGAGTTCGTGTTCTCCGGCGGGTACGCCACGGTCACCGTCAAGACCACCGCGTCGGGCCAGCTGACGCCCGGCTTCCACGGCATGCACATCCACTCGGTGGGCAAGTGCGAGCCGGCCTCGGTCGCACCGACCGGTGGCGCGCCCGGCGACTTCAACTCCGCGGGTGCGCACTTCCAGGTCGGCGGCCACTCCGGGCATCCGGCCAGCGGCGACCTCTCGTCGCTGCAGGTGCGTGCCGACGGTTCGGCGATGTCGGTGACCACCACCGACGCCTTCACCGCGGCCGATCTGGAGGCCGGCACCAAGACGGCCATCATCATTCACGAGAAGGCCGACAACTTCGCCAACATCCCGCCGGAGCGCTACCAGCAGGTGAACGGCACCCCCGGCCCCGACGAGACGACGATGGCCACCGGCGACGCCGGCAAGCGGGTGGCGTGCGGTGTCATTTCCCCCGAGTGAGTCGACGGTCGGTCCGCGCCCGCAGCGGATCGACTTCAAGGGGTCGGCCCGGCCGACCATCGGGGTCGAGTGGGAGTTCGCGCTCGTGGACCCCGAGACGCGTGAGCTGAGCAACGAAGCGGCCGCGGTGATCGCCGAAATCGGCGAGAGTCCGCACGTGCACAAGGAATTGCTGCGCAACACCGTGGAAGTCGTCACGGGGATCTGTGACAACTCGGCCGAGGCGATGGACGATCTGCGGGCGACCCTCGCGCCGGCCCGCCGGATCGTGCGGGCCCGCGGGATGGAGCTGTTCTGCGCGGGCACCCATCCGTTCGCCAAGTGGTCGGCCGAGCAGTTGACCGACGCGCCGCGCTACGCCGAGCTGATCAAGCGCACCCAATGGTGGGGCAGGCAGATGCTCATCTGGGGCGTGCACGTGCACGTCGGGGTCTCCTCGGCGCACAAGGTCATGCCGATCATCACCTCGCTGCTGAACCACTACCCGCACCTGCTAGCGCTCTCTGCCTCGTCGCCGTACTGGGACGGTAGCGACACCGGGTACGCCAGCAACCGAGCCATGATGTTCCAGCAGTTGCCGACCGCGGGCCTGCCCTTTCACTTTCAGGAGTGGTCGCAGTTCGAGCAGTTCGTCCATGATCAGAAGAAGACCGGAATCATCGACCACATGAACGAAATCCGTTGGGACATACGGCCTTCGCCTCATCTGGGCACCATCGAGGTGCGGATCTTCGACGGAATCTCCAACATCGCCGAGCTCGGTGCGTTGGTGGCGTTGACCCACTGCTTGATCGTCGACCTGGACCGTCGCCTCGACGCAGGCGAACACTTGCCGACGATGCCGCCGTGGCACGTGCAGGAGAACAAGTGGCGGGCCGCGCGATACGGCCTCGACGCGGTGATCATTCTCGACGAGGACAGCAACGAGCGTCTGGTCACCGAGGATCTCGACGACCTGCTCAACAAGTTGGAACCGGTTGCGAGGTCGTTGGGCTGCGCCGACGAGTTGGCGCAGGTGTCGGGCATCTACCAGACGGGGGCGTCGTATCAGCGCCAGCGGCAGGTCGCCGATGACAACGGCGGCAATCTGCGGGCCGTGGTCGACGCGCTCATCGCCGAGCTGGTTCTGTAGGTTCGCGGGCGGGTAATCGACACCTGTGACGATCAGCCCGATGTTCCCGCTGGAGTCCGTGCGCCTGCCGGGTGAGGATCTGCCGCTACGCATCTTCGAGCCCCGCTATGGCGCACTGGTGCGCGAATGCCTGGACGGTGCAAGCGAGTTCGGCGTCGTCCTGATCGCTGCGGGGCGCGAGGTCGGTGGCGAGGACGTCCGATGCGACGTGGGCTCGATGGCGCACATCGTCGACTACCAGGACCTCGGCGAGGGCAGGTACCTGCTGCAGTGCGAGATGCGCCAGCGGATCCGCGTGACGTCGTGGCTCGACGACGATCCGTACCCGCGCGCCGACGTCGAGGTGTGGCCCGACGAGCCGGGTCCCACGATCACCGGTGACGACATCGCCGTGGTGGAGGACCGCCTGATGTCGATCTTCGACCGGGTCGCGGCCGCGCAGGAGGCGACACTTCCGTCGCGTTCCGAACTGCTCGGCGAGCCGGAGCCCGGCGACGACGCCGGAAAGCGGTTGTACGCGTTGTCGTCCCGCGTGCCGATGGGCCAAGCCGACCGATACGCGGTGCTCGCTGCACCATCGGCGGCCAAGCGGTTGGACGCGTTGCGGGACGCCGTCGAGACCGTCGCCGCGATGATCGAGTTTCAGCTCGCGGATGGTGGGGCTCCGGACGAGCCTGCCGGCTGACCGACGGGCGCGGACGAACCCCGGGCCCGGTCGTCGACCCGTGCGCACTCACGCCACCTGGTCCGCGGGCGGTGCCGGTCCGCCGGGCTGGTCGGGATCGTCGTTGTGCCACAGCGCTTCTCGTCGTCTTCCGGGTAGAGCAGCCGTTCGGGTCGGTGGTAGTGGTTGATCCTGGCCTGACCGGTGTCCAGCTGCGGTGGCGGCGCCCACTCGACGTCGCCACGAGCGTTGACGGTGGTGGTCCACCCGCCCTTGGCGTCGACCAGGCGGTTGTCGGGCCCGCAGGCCAGGGCCAAATCGTCGACGTTGGTGAGTCCACCGGCTGCCCAGTCGCGCCGGGCGTGATGGATCTGCGAACCGTACGCGCCGACGGTGCAGCACGGTTTGGTGCAGCCGCCGTCTCGAGCGATCAGCATGATCCGCTGCGCCGCCGACGCCACCCGGCGGGTGCGGAACAGATCAAGGGCCGATCCGGTGGCGCCGTCGAACACCGCCAGGTAATGGTTGGCATGACCCGCGAGCCGGACGACGTCGCGGATAGGCATCACCGTGCCACCGCCCGTCACACCCACCCCGGCGCGGGACTCCAAGTCCTGGAGGGTGGTACGGATGACGACCGACACCGGCAGCCCGTTGAGCCGACCGAGATTGCCGCTCATCAAGGCGATGCGGCCGACGGCGACCATCGCATCGTGCTGACGTTGGGCGAGGCTGCGGTGGTCGTTGTCGATCTGCTCCTGTGACGGTGTCCCGGAGGTGCAGGGTTCGGCATCGGCGGGATTGCACATCCCTGGTGCGGCGTACTTCGCGAAGATCACCTCCCACACGGCCCATGCCTCGGGGGTGAGGTTGGCGGAGATGGGCGTCATTCCGTCGTGACGCTGTCTACCCTTCGACATCCCGCGCTTGCGGTCACGCTCGGTCTCGTCAGGTGGGGGACCGTCCTGGTCGAGCAGGAACAGTGTCAGGTCGGCGGAGTCCTTCAGCTCCTTGGGGCCGACACTGGTTGCCGTACGAACCAGGTCCACTTCGATCTGAGTGCGGGTGGTCGGGTCGACGAAGCCCGGCATCCGCGCCATCGCCTTGCGGATCACCTCGACGTGCTCGTCGTTGAGAAGTCCCAGCGCCTGCCCCTTCGCGGTCGCCGGAAGCAGCGGCTCGAGCGGCTCGCCGGACAGGGCGCCCCGCGGTCCCAAAGTCGCGGCGTCGGTCAGTCGACGGCCGGCCTCGGCACTCGAGATGCGCCACCGGATCATGAGCACGTCCCGCCAGGACTTGGCGCCGAGTTCCTTCGCCGTGGTCTCCAACTGGAGCCGGGCCAGCAATCGGTGCGCTTGGGTGGGCAGCTGGCAGGTCAGCGTCTCGAGCTCGTCGAGGGTCTCCAACAGTTCGTGGCTGGTGAGCAGGTCGACGTCGCAGGCCGCCAGCGCGTCGTAGGCGACGCGCAACGCCGCCAACGCTTCTCGCACGGCCGCTCCGGACATGATTCGAACATACATTCGATAACCGACAAGTCGTCAGTCCTCGGGGCGGTCGGCCATGTCGTCCTTGGTCAGGAGGTCGTCGCGGAAGCTCTGCTCCCGATACGCGAGTTGCCCGACGCGGTTGGCCACCACCGGCGCGGTGATGAGGGTGAAGAGCCCGGCCAGGATCAACATCCCGACGTCGGGATGGCCGCGCAGGCGCAGCGCCGCACCCACGAGCACCAGCAAGAGCCCGAGGACCTGCGGCTTGGTGGCGGCGTGCATGCGCGACAGGGTGTCGGGGAACCGCACCACGCCGATCGCCGCGGTCAGGGCCAACGTCGAACCGGCCAGCACCAGCACGCCGGCCAGCACGTCGAGGATGCCGCTCATTGGGGCTCACCGTCCGCCCGGTCGGTGTCTCGAACGCGGAAGCGGGCGACGCTGACCGAGCCCACGAAGCTGATCAACGCCAACGCCGTCAGGCTGTAGGTGACGGTGGTGTCCAGGCTGTAGGCCGCCCACGTGCCGATCGAGCACATCGTGACCGCGACGAACGTGTCCAGCGCGACGAGGCGGTCCAACGTTCCAGGGCCGGCAAGCAGTCGGAACATGGTGATGGCGATGGCGGCGATCAACATCACCGCCGAGATGGTCCACACGGTGTTCATGCGCGATCCCGCTGCGCTTCTCGCTCGACGTTCATTCGGGGTTGACCTCCCTCTCCGCGCTCGCCCGCCAGTCGGCGTCCTTCTCGAACGTCGCGATCATCAAGCGCTCGATGTCGGCGACCTGGCGGTAGAAGCGCGCGACGGACTTTTCGGTGCCCGCGTCGATCACGTGCACGTAGATCATTCGTCGCGTCTGGTCGATCTCCAGGACGATGCCACCGGGGATCAGGTTGAGCGCGCTCACCGTCAACGCCAGCACCAGGTCGGACTTGATCGCCACGTGCGCACGCAGCACGGCACTGCGCGGCGGTGGTCCCGGCTTGATCGCGAGCCACGCCACCTGAAGCGACGACAGCACCAGGTAGTAGGCGATCAGCGCGACCAAACGGACCAGTGAGAGGGGATGCAGCTTGCCCTCGACGGGCACCTGCGGCAGCGGCAACAGCAGCGTGATCACCAACGCGACGGCGATGCCACCCACCAAGTTGGCTGCAGACACGTTGCCCCACAACAGGACCCACACCAGTGTCAGCCAGCACACCACCCAGGCTCGCAGAAGCACGACTCTAGCGCTCACGGCTTCAACACCGCCGACACGTACTGTCCACGGTCGACCACCTCGGCCGCCGCCCGCTCACTGAAGGCGAAGATCGGACCGGCGAACACCGTCAGCGCCAAGCCGACGGCAATCAGCGCCGCGGTCGGCAGCAGCATGCCGACGGGCATGCGCCCGACGTCGTCACGATCGGCGTGGGCGATGTCCTCCTCGGAGTCGTCGATCAGGGAGGACGGCGAGACGTCCGCCAGATTGCCTTCCGGGGCGTCGGCGCGGGCGCGCCAGAAGGCCTTGGTCCACACCCTTGCCATCACGTAGAGCGTCAGCAGGCTGGTCACGACGCTGCCCCCCACCAGGATCCACGCGAGCACCGAGGCGTCCTTGGTGCCTGCCTCGAGCAGCGCGACCTTGCCGATGAAGCCCGAGAACGGCGGGATGCCACCAAGGTTGAGGGCAGGTATGAAGAACACCAGTGCCAGCAGCGGGCTGGCTGCCGCCAAACCGCCGAGGCGCTGCAGAGTCGACGCCCCCGCCTGCCGTTCGATGAGGCCGACGACGAGGAACAGCGTCGTCTGCACGACGATGTGGTGCGCGACGTAGTAGATCGCGCCGGACATGCCGAGTTCACTGCCCAGGGCGATGCCGAACACCATGTAGCCGATGTGGCTGACCAACGTGAACGACAGCAGACGCTTTATGTCGCTCTGGGCGATCGCGCCGAAGATGCCGACCAGCATCGTCACCAACGCCGCGACCATCAGCACGTTGTCGAGCGCGCCGCCGGGGAACAGCAGCGAGTGCGCCCGGATGATCGCGTAGACACCGACCTTCGTCAGCAACCCCGCGAAGACGGCGGTGACCGGCGCGGGTGCGGTGGGGTAGGAGTCGGGCAGCCAGGTCGACAGCGGGAACACCGCGGCCTTGATGCCGAACGCGACCATCAGGACGGCGAACATCGCGTTGCGAGTGCCGGACGGGATGTCCTCCAGCCGCAGCGAGAGCTCGGCCATGTTCAGGGTGCCGGCGGCCGCGTAGATCATGGCGAGGCCGATCAGGAAGATTAGCGACGAGACCATCGACACCATCACGTAGGCGATGCCGGCCCTGACCCTGTCGGTGCTGGCGCCGATGGTCAGCAGCACGAAGCTCGCCGACAGCAGCACCTCGAAGCCGACGAACAGGTTGAACAGGTCACCGGCGAGGAACGCCGTGCACACGCCCGCGGACAGCACCAGGTAGGTCGGCAAGAAGATCGACACCGGTTGTCGCTCGTCGCCGTCGCGGATGCCCTGGCCGATGGCGTAGAACACGACGGCCAGGAGCACGATCGCCGACACCAGCAGCATCAGCGACGACAGCCGGTCCACCACGAGGGTGATGCCCAGCGGTCCCATGCCGGGAACCGACTGGCCCCACCCGCCGACGTGGACGGCGATGGTGCCGTCCCGGTCGGCGAGGTAGACCAGCGATGCGCAGACCGCGACGACGGCGGACAACGCCGCCACCGCGATGGAGCGCTGCAGCCGAGGCGTGCGGCCCGCGAACAGCGTGACCGCAGCGGCAAGGGTGGGGATCAAGACGGGAAGCGGGGTGAGCACCGCTCCGAGGGTCTGGCTCATCGGGAGCCCTCGTGTCCCGGCAACGCGTCCAGTTCGTCGGGCGCGTCGGTGTCGCGGTGCGGGTCGTGGGTGACGAGGTCTTCGTCGATGGCGACGGCCGACTTGTCGGACAGTTCGGAAACCCTGGTGTCCTCTGGGTCGTTGGCGACGTCCTCGTCCCGCGACAGGCGATACGAGCGGTAGGTCAGCGCCAGGACGAACGCGGCTATCCCCATCGAGATGACGATCGCGGTCAGGATCATGCCCTGCGCCAACGGGTCTGCGGTGGCGGTGTGTCCGTCTGAGACCCTGCCGCGGATGGGCGGATTGCCTGCTGGTCCGCCGACGGTCAGGATCAGGATGTTGACGGCGTTGCCAACCAGCAGCAGCCCCAACAGCATTCGCGTGAGGTTGCGTTCGAGCAGCAGGTACACCCCTGCCGTGGTGAGTCCGCCGATGAGGATCAACGGCACTACGTCGACGACGGTGGAGCTCATCGCGATGCCGCCTGATTCTGCTGCGCCATCTCCACGTCGACGCGCGCTCCGAGGCTACGCAGCACGTCCAAAACCAGGCCGACGACGATCAGATACACCCCAAGGTCGAAGAACAGTGCCGTGACGAGCTTGATGTGGCCGAGCACGGGAACGTCAAATTCGAAGACCGCAGAAGACAACACCGGCGCGCCCAGGAGCAGCGACGTGACGGCCGTACCCGCCGAGAGGGCCAGGCCAACCCCGAGCACCTTGCCCGCGTCGACTGGGAGCGCCTCGCCGAGTTCGAATCGTCCACCGGCCAGATAGCGCAGCACCAGCGCCAGGCCCGCGGTCAACCCTCCGGCGAAACCGCCGCCGGGGGTGTTGTGGCCCGCGAAGAAGAAGTAGAACGACAGCACCATGATGAGCGGGAAGATGATTCGCGTCGCCACCTCCAGCACCAGTGACCGGTAGCGGGGGTCGCGCAGCTCGCTGCCACGCAGCCAGGTGATGTCGCCGACGGCGGGGCTGGTCGGCAGCACCGGGATGCGGCCGATGTCGGGTTGGCCGGCGTCCCGAAGATCCCTCGGCACCCTGGGTGCGCTGCCGAACCGCCTGTTGCGGAACACCATTGACGCCACCCCTGTTGCCGCCACCAGGAGTACCGAAATTTCACCCATGGTGTCCCAGGCGCGGATGTCGACCAGCAGCACGTTGACGGTGTTGGAACCCTGGCCGCGGTAGTAGGCGGCGTCCGGAAGCAGGTCGGCGATCGGTCGGGTGGTCCGGGCCGCCATCGCGAACACCGCGAGCGTGGTGACGGTGGCGCCGACGGCGAGCGACAGCGCCAGCCGTGGCAGCCGCTGCCGGTTGATGTTGCCCTGGTCGGCTTCGGCGGGCAGCGTCCGCAGCACCAGGACGAAGATCACCAAGGTCAACGTCTCCACCAGGAACTGGGTGAGGGCGAGGTCGGGTGCGCCGTGGAAGACGAAGATCGCGCCGCAGCCGTACCCCGTCACGCCGACGACCAGCACGGCGGCGAGCCGGTTGCGCAACACCGTCGCGCTGAACGCCGCGGCCAGGATGATCAGACCGACGACCGCCTGCAGCGGTGAGTCCCACAGCTTCAGCTCCGGACGATTCCGCGCGCCGAGCACCAGCATGGCCGTCGGCAGCAGCACCAACGTCGACAGGATGACGGCCTGGGTGGCGGGGATCGACCCGCGCTGCGTGAGCGCGGTGAGCCGGACGGCGAACACGTCGGTGCCGCGGATCACCGAGTCGTAGATGCGATCGGCGTTGCCAAGGGGGAGGTATCCCAACCGCGCGCGCCGCAACCGGTTCCTGGAGAAGAACGCGACGACGCCCGCGGCCAGCACCAGGATCGACAGCAGCAGTGGCACGTTCACCCCGTGCCACAGCGCGAGGTGGTAGTCGCCGCCGCCGGGCAGCGAGCCCGAGTAGTCGTCGAGCACGTCGTCGAGGCCGGTCGGCCAGACGCCGAACGCCAGCCCCGCCAGCGCCAGGATCGCCGGCGGCACGAGGAAGGTAATTGGCGGACGGTGCATTTCGGCGACGCGCTGACTTGGCTCTGCCCTGCCCTTCCTGGCGAACGCGCCGTAGATGAAGCGCAGGCTGTAGATGGTGGTGAACACCGACCCGAACACGACGCCGCCGACCACCCAGGGGGCGGTCGCGCCCAGTGCCGCGCTCTCTGCCAACGTCGCGAGGTCGGCTTCCTTGGCGACGAATCCCAGGAACGGAGGCAGCGCGGCCATGCTCGCCGTCGCGCACAGGGCCACGATGAGCAGCGGCCGATGGCGATCGCCCAACCAGGCCAGGCGGCGGATGTCGCGCGTACCGGTGGCGTGGTCGACGATGCCGACGACCATGAACAGGGCCGCCTTGAACATCGCGTGAGCACAGAGCATGGCGAGGCCGGCGAGCATCACGTCGCGACCGCCGACGCCAACCATCAGGGTGATGAGCCCGAGTTGGCTGACGGTGCCGAACGCGAGGATCAACTTCAGGTCGTACTCCCGCACGGCCCGCCACCCGGCAAGCAGCATCGTCCCAAGGCCGAGCGTCACGATGATCGGCCGCCAGGCGGGCGAGTCGGCGAAGCCGGGGGCCAGACGCGCGACGAGGTAGACGCCCGCCTTGACCATGGCCGCGGCGTGCAGATACGCGCTGACCGGCGTCGGCGCGGCCATGGCGCCGGGCAGCCAGAAGTGGAACGGCACCAGGGCCGACTTCGACACCGCGCCGACCAGCACGAGGACGACGGCAACGCTCGCCGCCAGGCCGGTTGGCGGCGCCTCGACCAGTTCGGAGAGCCGGTAGGTGCCCGCCAGCTCGCCGAGCACGATGATGCCGACCAGCATGGCCAAGCCACCGGCGGTGGTGACCAGCAAGGCCTGCGTGGCGGCCCGTCGGCTGGTGGCGCGCTCGGCGTAGTGACCGACGAGCAGGAACGACAACACCGTCGTCAGCTCCCAGAACAGGTAGAGCATCAGCATGTTGTCACTGATGACCAGCCCGAACATGGCGCCGGAGAACGCCACGAGTTCGGCGGCGAAGCTGGGCAACCTGCGTTCGGTGTGACCGTCGTGGTGGTGGAAGTACTCGGCGCAGTAGAAGAGGACCAGCGCGCCGACGGCGAGGACGAGCACGCTCATGATCGCGGCGAGTGCGTCGAAGCGGAACGTGATGTCCATCGACAGCTCGGGGACCCATTGGAGGTGGACCGTCTGCTCGCCGCGGCCGGGCCAGTTCATCGCGACCCACGGCAGGGACCCGAGCGGCACCAGCGCCAGACCGTAGAAGGCGTGTCGTCCCCAACGCTGCACGAGAACCGGCGCCACCAGGGCGGCCACCGCGTGGGCGTAGAGAATGGCGAGCATGGCACTCCGGTTCTGGCGAGCACAACGAGCGCGTCTGCCAAGTGGGGTGTCAGCCGTCTAAGGCTATGTCTTCACCTAGTTTACGTGGGCGGTCGTGGACCCCGTGCCGCCGGGCGAGACGACCCGGTTGAATGGACCCATGGGACAAGACGACAGAGTGGCCAGCGCCAGCCTCGAGATCGCCGCACCGGCCGACCGCATCTTCGAGCTCATCGCCGACCCGGCCGAGCAACCGAGCTGGGACGGCAACGAAAACCTCGCCGAGGCGGCCACGGGTCAACGCGTGCGCGGTGTCGGGGACGTCTTCCTGACGACCATTAGCCAAGGCGGCGTTCGGGAGAACCACGTCGTGGAGTTCGAGGAGGGGCGGCTCATCGCCTGGCGGCCCTCCGAGCAGGGCTCGCCACCACCCGGGCATCTCTGGCGGTGGGAGCTGACACCAGTCGACGACGCGCACACCCGTGTCACCCACACCTACGACTGGACTCAGCTGACCGACGAGAACCGGATGGTGCGGGCCCGCGCCACCGGCGAGGACGCGCTGCTGTCCTCGCTGAGGGGTCTTGCCGCGGCCGCCGAGGGGGCCTGAGTCAGCGCTTGTCGGCGAATGCGCG
>Ga0209051_1001624_pt1 | contig 18317 bp, 12 predicted proteins | sample AraplaCvi_mMS_r2_2_FD_184286 | JGI IMG/M metagenome (GOLD analysis project Ga0209051, IMG submission 184286) | Arabidopsis root microbial communities from North Carolina, USA - plate scrape MF_Cvi_mMS_r2 (SPAdes) (version 2) | ecosystem: Host-associated > Plants > Roots > Endosphere | place...
GACGGCGAAGCGCTGGCGACCCTCGTGGTCAACACGATCCGCGGCATCCTGAAGGTCGTCGCCGTCAAGGCCCCGGGCTTCGGCGACCGCCGCAAGGCCATGCTGGAAGACATCGCCATCCTGACGGGCGGCAAGGTCATCGCGGAAGAAGTCGGCCTCTCGCTCGAGAAGGTCACGCTGGCCGACCTCGGCCAGGCCAAGCGCATCGAAGTGGGCAAGGAAAACACGACGATCATCGACGGCAACGGCGCCGCCGGTGACATCGAGGCCCGCGTCAAGCAGATCCGCGTCCAGATCGAGGAAGCCACCAGCGACTACGACCGCGAGAAGCTCCAGGAGCGCGTGGCGAAGCTGGCCGGCGGCGTCGCCGTCATCAAGGTCGGCGCGGCCACCGAAGTCGAGATGAAGGAAAAGAAGGCCCGTGTCGAAGACGCGCTGCACGCCACCCGTGCCGCCGTCGAGGAAGGCATCGTGGCCGGCGGCGGCGTCGCGCTGCTGCGCGCGCGCCAGTCCGTGGGCGACCTGAAGGGCGACAACGCCGACCAGGACGCCGGCATCAAGCTGGTGCTGAAGGCCATCGAAGCGCCCCTGCGCGAGATCGTCTACAACGCCGGCGGCGAAGCCTCGGTCGTGATCAACAAGGTGCTGGAAGGCAAGGGCAACTTCGGTTTCAATGCCGCCAACGACACCTACGGCGACATGATCGAGATGGGCATCCTGGACCCGACGAAGGTCACCCGCACCGCGCTGCAGAACGCCGCGTCCGTCGCGTCGCTGATGCTGACGACCGAGTGCATGGTCGCCGAGACTCCCAAGGAAGACGCGCCCCCGATGGGTGGCGGCATGGGTGGCATGGGCGGCATGGGCGGCATGGACATGTAAGTCCTGCGCGGGCGGCCAGGTCGGCGCCCGCACCGTCCTCGCGACACTCCCGAAGGGGCTGCTCCGGCAGCCCCTTTTTCATGGGCGGATCAGGTCATGCCGGACACCGGCGCCGCGGCGCGCGCCGCCAGCTTGGCCTTGTAGAACTCCTTACGCGCCACGTACAGCGTCTTGTCGAACTCGGCGTGCACGACGCCCGCCTCGTCCTTGTATTGGATGGTCCAGGTGAAGTCGGCCTCGCCGCGCTCGGCGACCGCCTGGCGCACTTCGGCCAGCGTCTGTGGGGCGAGGACGAACTCGGCGCGCAGCGTGCGCGTGGCCGGGCGCTTGAAGCGGGTCACGGTGCTCTTGTCCCACACCACGTAGGCCTGGCCCAGGATGCGGTGGAGCATGAGCATCAGCATCGGGTCGGTCGAGGCCATCATGCTGCCGCCGAAGATGGTGCCGACCACGTTGCGCGTGCGCCAGGTGAGCCGCAGCGTGACGACCACGCGCGTGAAGTCGGGCGCCAGCTCGGTCACGCGGCCGCCGGTGCCGCGGATGCAGGGCCAGAAGTTGAGCACCTGGCGGAACAGGAAGCGCTTGAACGGGCCGATGGGGGCCGGCAGGCCGGGGTCGGGCAATGCGGTCATGGCGAAGCGGTGCGAGACGTCGATGGCCGCACTCTAGCCCAGTTCCAGAATATTGTTCTAGAAATGACCTCTATACTGCCCCGGCCATGACGACCGCCGACATCCGCCGCGTCCTCGAGCGCGCCGAGCCCGGCCCGCGCAAGGCGCACAAGCGCCACGTGATGGAGAGCGCGCTCGACTGCTTCGAGCGCGAGGGCCTGGACGCCGCCACCGTCGAGCAGATCCGCGCCCACGCCGGCTCGAGCATCGGCTCGATCTACCACCACTTCGGCAACAAGGACGGCCTGGTGGCCGCGCTGTTCTTCGCGGCGATGGACGACGAGGCCGCGCTGGCGGCGGCGCGGCTCGAGCAGGTGGCCGACGCGCGGGCGGCGGTGCAGGCGGTGATCTCGACCTACCTCGAGTGGGTCAGCGAGCAGCCGCGCCTGGCGCGCTTCCTGTTCCGCGCCCGCGCGGCCGTCGCCGCCGGGCCCTTCGGCGAGGCGCTGCGCGAGCGCAACCGCGTCAGGCACGCGCCGATGCGCCACTGGCTCGCGCGCGGCATCGAGGACGGCACGATCCGCGAGCTGCCCAAGGAGACCTACGTGCCGCTGCTGATCGGCCAGTCGGAGACCTACTGCCGGGCGTGGCTGTCGGAGCGGGTGCGCGGCAAGCCGTCCGATCACGCGGCGCTGTTCGGCGAGGCGGCCTGGAAGGCCATCGCGGCCTGAGTCGCGGGACGGCGGGGGGCTGGCCGGCGGGCCGTGCCTGCGTGCCTGTCGGGCGGGCGTGACGAACACGGGGACAGGCCGGAGGCCAGTCCCCTCCCCGGGGCTCAGGCCGCGGGGTCTTCCTCGGCGGGCGGCGGCGCCGGGGGCAGCTCGAACTCCACGCGCGCCGGCGCGGAGGCGATCCAGGCGCGCAGGGTCTCGGCCGCGTCGTCGACGCCCAGGCGGCGCATCGCGGAGAACGGCGCGATGCCGATGTCGGAGTCGTCGGTGACGAAGTCGCCCAGCACCTCCTGAGCAGCGGCGACGGCGCGCTGGGCCTCGGACTTGGTCAGCTTGTCGGCCTTGGTGAGCAGCACCAGCAGCTTGACCTCGCCCGTGCGCACGCGCTGGGCGACGAAGTCGAGCAGCTGGCGGTCGAGCGGCGTGAAGCCGTGGCGGCTGTCCACCATCAGCACCACGCCCATGAGGGCGCGCCGCACCTCGAGGTAGTCGGCCATCACCTGCTGCCACACGAGCTTCTTGCCGCGGTCGACCGCGGCGTAGCCGTAGCCGGGAAGGTCGGCGAAGTAGGCGTCGGCGGCGTCGCGCGGGCCGAGCGCGAACAGGTTGATCAGCTGGGTGCGCCCCGGCGTCTTGGACGCGAAGGCAAGCTGGCGCTGCTGGGCCAGGGTGTTGATGGCGGAGGACTTGCCGGCGTTGGAGCGGCCGACGAAGGCGATCTCCGGGAGGTCGCCCTGGGGCAGCTGCTCGATGCGGCTGGCCGAGGTGAGGAAGCGTGCGGTGTGCAGCCAGCCCAGCGCCTCGCGCGCCGCCGGAGCTTGCGCGGGCGCAATGCGCGGGGATGAGGGTTTGCGATGATGGGTGGGTTCGGCCATGGTGGATTGTAAAATCGGCGCGTTTTGCTCCATCCAAAGACTCTAGAAGGGTTCGTCGCGATGAAGTCATTGACCGTTGTCGCCGTGGCGGCGTTGTTCGCCGGGGCGGTCTGGGCAGAAGAAGGAAAAGGGCCGGCCAAGCCGGACGCCGCGAAGGGCGCGACGATCGCGGGCACGGTGTGCGCGGCCTGCCATACCTCCGATGGTTCCCGCGGCCTCGCCACCAACCCCATCCTGCAGGGGCAGCACGCCGACTACCTCGTCAAGCAGCTCATGGAGTTCAAGGACGGCCACCGCGACAACGCCATCATGAAGCCGATGGCCTCGACGCTCTCGGCCGACGACATGCGCAACGTCGCCGCCTTCTTCGAGTCGAAGACGGCCAAGCCGGGCGCCGCCAGGAGCAAGGACAGCGTGGCGCTGGGCCAGAAGATCTGGCGCGGCGGCATCGCCGAGAAGAACGTGCCGGCCTGCGCCGGCTGCCACGGCCCCGCGGGCGCCGGCATCCCGGCGCAGTATCCGCGCCTGGGCGGCCAGCACCAGGAGTACGTGGCCGCCGAGCTGCAGCTGTTCCGCTCGGGCAAGCGCGCCAACAGCCCGCAGATGCAGGTGATCGCGGCGCGCATGAGCGACGCCGAGATCGCGGCCGTCGCTGACTACGCCGAAGGCCTGAAGTAGCCGCCGCGCCCGCGCCGCGGGCGTGAAGATGTTCCGCGGCCGGACGCTCGTCGCGCGTCCCCGGCCGGGGCGGCGCCGCTATGATGGGCCATGCCCTACATCCGTCGCGACGCCCAGGGCGCCATCGACAGCCTGCACCGCGGCCCCGCGCAAGGCACCGAGTTCCTGCCCGACGATCACCCGGACGTGCGCGCCTTCCTGGCCGCGCCGGCCGACGCCCCGGGCGACCACGGCGAACGCTTCGCCGAGCTCGACGCCGACTTCGTCCGCGTGATCGAGGACGTGATCGACACCCTGATCTCGAAGAACGTCATCAACATCACCGACCTCCCGGTCGAGGCGCAGACGAAGCTGTTCTCGCGCAAGAGCTTCCGCGAGCGCGCCAGTCGCGACGCGCTCAAGCTCTTCGGGGACGACGAGACGGTCTAGAAGCCTTTGAGGCCGAAGGCCGCGCCAGCGCGGCTGCTCCGGCCTCCGTCGTCGCTTTACTGCGCGGGACGCGCGATGTAGATGTCGTCGACCGCCACGTCCCACTGGACGTCCATCGAGTACAGGTAGCCCGGCACGAGGGTCGTGATCAGGATCTCGTCCGCGTGGGCCAGCACGTCGGCGAAGTTGCGGTCGGCCGGCAGGAAGGGATGGCCCTTCGCGTCCTCGGCGCCGTAGCCGGACCAGCCCTCGGGCAGCGCGGTCGCGGTGGTGTCGGGGATCGTCGCGTGCATCCACTTCCACGGCTTGTTCGCCTGGCGCAGCGTGCCCAGGTAGGCCCAGACCGAGGTGTAGGGGTGGTCGACCGGGGGATTGTCGTAGTCGCGGATCTCCACGATCAGGTCGCGCGGCACCTGGCGGCCCTGGTACAGGATGCTGTTGGTCTGCGTGCGCAGGCCGAAGTCGACGGTCTTCTGCGATGTGAGCGCGGCCAGCCAGGCGGGGTCGTGGGTCAGGAAGTTGACGCCTTCCATGCCGAGGCCGGGGATGTTGATGCGCAGCGAGGGCGCGGCGTGGCCGGCGGTCGAGTCGAGCTCGGCGAAGCCGCGGCTGGCCTCGATCCAGTCGCCCAGGCGGGTCGAGAAGTTGCTCGACACGATCAGCGTGCCCTGCGGGCGCGCGGCCTCGGCCGCCTGGGCGGACGCGGCGGCGGCCAGCGCCATCAGGCCCGCGGCCAGCGCGGCGCGGAGCGGGTTCTTCGGGGTCGTCATGCGTGAATTCTCCTCGGAATGGATGTCTCGGCGGCGCCCGGTCCGGCCCGCGCGATTGGCTACCATAAGGGGCTGCCCGTCACCGAGCTTGACCACATCCTGACCGCCGATCCATGCCCGAGCTCCTGACGCTGGACGCATCGGGGTTTCCCCGTGCCGGGGGCCTCGCCCTCGCCCTTCCTCCGACCGTCCGCCGCGCCCTCGCCCTGCTGTTGCGCAACACGGGCACGGTCGTCGACAAGGACACCTTCGCGCGCGAGGTCTGGCGCGGCGGCGCGATGTCCGACGAGAGCCTCGCGCGCTGCATCAGCCGCCTGCGGCGCGAGATCGAGCGCCACGGCTACCGGCTGGACGCGGTCTACGGCGTCGGCTACCGGCTCGATCCGCCCGCGCCGCAGGCGCCCGATCCCGAGCGCATCGCCCTCGCCCGCCAGACCGAGCGCCACGCCCGCGCCCTGCTCACGCAGCGCACGCCGGAGGCGATCACGCGCGCGCTGGGCCTGCTGCGCGAGACCGTCGCGGCGGTGCCGGCGTACGCGCCGGTCCGGCTCGCGCTCGCCGAGGCGCTGGTCACCGCGATCGCCTGGGGGCTGGTCGAGACGCTGCCCGCGGTGGACGAAGGCCTGGACGCGGTGGCCGTGGCGCGCCGCCAGGACGCCGCGGCGCCCGGCCTCGCCGCGGTGCAGGGCGCGCTGCTCGACGCCGCGTGGCGCTTCGACGAGGCCGAGCGCGCGTTCGACGAAGCGATGGCGCAGGCCTCGCCTCCGGCCGAGGCGATGATCCTGCACGCCCGCCACCTGCTGATGACCGAGCGCGCCGACGCCGCGGTCGCGCGCCTGGAGGCCGTGCTGCGCCTGACGCCGCACGACCCCGGCGTCGTGCTGCTGATGGCGCGCTCGCTGCTGCAGGCGGGGCGCGGCGGCGAGTCGGTGGCGCTGGCGCGCCGCGTGATCGACGAGCATCCCGGCCTGCTGTTCGCCGTCGCGTTCGAGCTGGCGCTGCGCGCGCTGGTCGATCCCGTGCCCGAGCTCGAGGCGGCGGCCGCGCGGCTGGCGGACGGCGTGTCGCCCCCGCCCTTCGCCTGGAGCGTCCTGGCCTTCGTGCTCGCGCGCCTGGGCCGGCGCGAGGCGGCGCTGGACATCATCGACGCCGTGCTGCTGTGCTCGCGCACCAGCACCGGCGAGGCGAGCCTCTACGCGGCGCCCCTCACGGCACTCGGCGAGCACGCGCGCGCCGCGGCGCTGCTCGAGCGGGCGTACGAGGAGCGCTGCGGCCTGCTCTCGATGGTGCTGCGCGATCCGGCGAACGCGGCGCTGGTGGCGCCCGGGGGCGCGGCGCACGGGCTCGTCGGGCGGGTGTTCGGCGGCTGATCAGGCGGCGTCGACGTCGAGGTCGATGCCCAGCTCGCGCGCCAGCCGCGCCACCTGCGCGCGCAGGCGCGCGATCTCGCCGTTCATGCGCAGCTGCTCGGCGCGCAGCGCGGTGACCTCGGACAGGCCGAGGCCCGCGTCCGCCAGCGCCGTGCCCGGCTCGCCGGCGGTCGCCGCCGGCGCGGCCTCGGCCACGGGGCCGGACAGCAGGTGCATCCAGCGCGACTCGCGCGCCCCGGGCGCGCGCGCCAGCTTCACGACGAAGGGCGGCTCGTGCGTGGCGAGCTCGTCGAGGAAGCCCTCGACCGACGAGACGTCGGCGAAGCGGTGCAGCCGCTCGGAGTTCAGGCGCAGCTCGGCCGCGGTCTGCGGTCCGCGCAGGAACATGACCGCCAGCAGCGCGACGCTCTGGCTGGGCACGCCCAGCACGCGGCCGGCGTTCTGCTCGAAGCGCGGCACGCGGCTGCCCGAGCCCTCGAACACGAGGTGCAGGGACTTGAGGGTCTCGAGCGCGGCCAGCACGTCGTGCTCGCTCGCGTTGATCACCGGGTCGCGCGCGGTCTTCTGGTTGCAGCCGAGCGTGAGGGCGTTGAGGCTGAGCGGGTAGCTGTCGGGCACGGTGTGCTGCTTCTCGACGAGCACGCCGAGCACGCGCGTCTCCAGCAGCGAAAGCGTGGGCAGGGTCATGCGGCGAGTATCGCCCGCGCGGCGCCCATGAAGAAGGGCCTCGCGATCCTCGAGGCCCTCGGCGTGCCGGGCGCCGGGGCGCCCTGCGCTCACTTCGTCAGGTCGAGCGCGCCGGTCATGTCGCCCATCGGCGTGCCGCCGGCGGCCGTCAGCGCGGCGTCGCGCGCGCTCAGGCCGGGCAGCTTGTCGAGGCCGAAGCGGCGCGTGATCAGGCGCAGCACGGACGCCGTGTCGTACTGCGTGTGGTCGACGGTGCCGGCCTTCGAGTACGGCGAGATGACGAGCGCCGGGATGCGGGTGCCGGGCCCGAGCTTGTCGCCCTTGGGCGGCGCGACGTGGTCCCACTGGCCGCCGTTCTCGTCGTAGGTCACGACGATGACCATGTTCTTCCACTGCGGGCTGGCCTGCAGCTTGGCCACGAGGTCGGCGATCTTCTGGTCGGCGTTGACGATGTTGGCGTAGCCGGGATGCTGGTTGTACAGGCCCTCCGGCTTGTAGAACGTCACCGCGGGCAGCGTGCCGGCGGCGGCGTCGTTGACCAGGTCGGTGTAGTCCTTCAGGTGCGCCGCGCGGTCGGCGGCGTGGGCCACCGGATCCAGGTTCGCGTAGTAGTTGAACGGCTGGTGGTGGGCCTGGAAGTCGACGGCCGCGGTGGTCGCGACGCCGTTGGCGTCGCCGGCATAGATCACGGTGCGCTTGGCGGCCGGATCCTGGATGCCGTCCTGCACGGCCGAGTTCCACGCGCCCGCGTACCACTTCCACGAGACGTTCTTCGCGGTCAGCAGGTCGCCGATGTTCGCTTGAGTCTGCGCCGGCAGGGTGTTGTTCCTCGTCGCGTTGGCGAGCTTGGCGTCGTCGCCGTTCAAGTCGGCGGGCGCGTTGCCGCTCGGCTGGTACGGCGGCTGCATCGTGTTGACCGCGTAGAACTTGCCGTCGCCGAAGTAGTTCTGCGGCGTGATGTTGCCGCTCAGGACGAAGGTCGCCGTGCCGTCCAGGGCCGAGGCCTTGGAGGTGGGCGCCAGCGTCAGGTTGGACGTGCCGGCGTCGACCACCGCGATCGTCGGCTTGGCGGGCGCCGTGTCGGCGTTCGGGTATTCCGGCGCGCAGGCGCAGATCAGGTACTGGTGGTTCAGGAACGAGCCGCCGAACGCGCCCTGGAAGAAGTTGTCGGCCAGCGTGTACTGCTGCGCCAGCTTGTACAGCGGCGACGCGCTGTAGTCGAAGTGGCCCATGACCAGGCCGCCGGAATCGGCCCAGGCGGCGAACTTGTCGTTCTTGCCGCCGTCGATCTGCATCTGGTTCTCGAAGAAGCGGTGGTACAGGTCGCGCGTGACGACGCTGCCGTCGATGTTCACGCCGTAGGCGGTGCCGATGTCGAACGGCGCGTTGGCCATGTCGTCGGTCTGCGCCTGCGTCACGGTGACGCTGCTGCCGCCGGCGGTCACGCCGTTCCAGACCATGGGCAGCTTCGCGAGCGGCGTGCCGTCGCGGTCGACCTGGGCGATGTAGGCGGAGGTCGGCTTGCCGGTGGCGTCGACCACGGTGCCCAGGCCGTTGGCGTTCGGGAAGTTGCCGTAGAGGTTGTCGAACGAACGGTTCTCGGCGTAGATCACGACGATGTTCTGCACCTTGGTCTGCAGCGCGGCGTCGGTGTCGAACGGGGAGTCGGAGTCGCCGTTGCAGGCGCTGAGCGCGAGCAGTGCGCCGAGCGCGAGGGGCGTCATCGCGGCGATGCGGCGGACCGGGGGGTTCTTCATGGAATGGGCTCCTGGGCCTCGGGACGAGAAAGTGGCCAGTTTGCGTAAATGCAATGACAAATACGTGTACTCGCCGTCCCGTGGCAACGTCACCGGGTTGTCACGCAGCCGCCATCCGCGGCGCGTATCCTCGCCGGTTCATCCGCGCCGCGCCCCGTCCGCCCTCTCCGTGATCCGATCCGTCCTCCGCGCGGCCCTCGCCGCCGTCCTCGCGCTGCCGATGCCCGCCGCCTGCGCGGGCGCCGCATCCACCCCCTTCTACGCCACGCCCTACGAGCGCAAGCCGGACGTCGCCACGCTCACCGCGCTCGGCCGGGCGCTGTTCGCCGACCGCTCCCTGTCGGCCTCGGGCCGGCTCGCCTGCGCGTCCTGCCACGACCCGGCGCACGCCTACGGGCCGCCCGGCGGCCGCGCGGTGCAACTGGGCGGCCCGGCGGGCGACCGGCCCGGCGTGCGCGCCGTGCCTTCGCTGATGTACCGCCAGGCGACGCCGGCGTTCTCCGAGCACTTCTACGACAACGACGGCAACGACAGCGTCGACCAGGGCCCGGCCGGCGGCTTCGACTGGGACGGCCGCGCGGCCTCCGCGCACGAGCAGGCCGAGGCGCCGCTGCTCTCGCCCTTCGAGATGGCCAACACCGACCGGGCGGCACTGGCGGCGCGCGTCGCCCGCTCGCCCGACGCCGCGGCGCTGCGGGCGGCCTTCGGCGAGCACCTCTTCGACGACCCGGCGCGCACCTTCAACGCCGTCGTGCTGGCGCTCGAGGTCTTCCAGCAGAGCCCGGCCGACTTCGCGCCCTACCGCAGCCGCTTCGACGAGGTGCTGCGCGGCCACGCCCGCCTCTCGCCCGCCGAGGAACGCGGCCGCGCGCTGTTCGAGGACGCCGCCAAGGGCAACTGCGCGAGCTGCCACCCGAGCGGCCTGAAGCGCGGCGCCTTCCCGCAGTTCACCGACCACGGCCTCATCGCGCTCGGCGTCCCGCGCAACCCCGCCATCCCCGCGAACCGCGACCCGCGCTGGTTCGACCTCGGCCTGTGCGGCCCGCTGCGCACCGACCTGCGCGACCACCCCGAGTACTGCGGCCTGTTCAAGACGCCGTCGCTGCGCAACGTCGCGACGCGCGGCGTGTTCTTCCACAACGGGGCCATGAAGTCGCTGACCGAGGTCGTCCGCTTCTATGCCGGGCGCGACGTCCGCCCCGAGCGCTTCTACCCGCGCGGGCCCGACGGGCGCGTGCGCAAGTACGACGACCTGCCGCCGCAGGCCCGCGCCAACGTCAACGTCGACGCGCCCTTCGGCGGCAAGCCGGGCGGCGCGCCCGCGCTCACCGAGGCGGAGATCGCCGACGTCGTGGCCTTCCTCAGGACGCTGACGGACGAGCCCGCGCGCTGAAGCCCGGGCGCTCGTCGAGGTTCCAGCGTGCCCGCACCGGCACGTGCGGGTCGACGTGGCTCGTGAGCAGCACGACCTGGCTGCCGTCCGCGGCGCGCGCGGCCAGCGTGTCGGCCAGGTGGCGCGCCGAGGCGGCGTCGAGGGCGTTGAAGGGCTCGTCCAGCAGGAGCAGCCGGACCGGCAGCGCGAGCGCGAGCGCGAGCAGCGTCTTGCGCTGCTGCCCGAGCGACGCGTCGCGCAGCGGCGTCGACAGGGCCTTGGCGAGGCCCAGCGCGTCGACCTGCTCGCGCAGCCGCCCGGCCGGCACGCCGGGATAGGTGCCGGCGACGAAGCCGAGGCACTCGGCGACGGTGAGCCACGGCGTCGGCGGCGGATCGCTCAGGCACCAGAAGGTCTGGCGCCGCCAGGCGAGCGGGGCCACGCGCGCGCCGGCGTCGTAGCGGCAGCCGGCGAGCTCGAAGCGCCCCTGGCGCGGCGCCAGCGCGCCCGCCAGCAGGCGCAGCAGCGTCGACTTGCCGCTGCCGTTGGCGCCCTGCACCCAGGTGATCCCCGCACCCGCCTCGGCGTCGAAGCCCTCGAACAGCCAGCCCGCGCCGTAGCCGAAGGTCAGGCCCTCGATGCGCAGCGTGAGCGCGCGCGGCGCGGTCGTCAGTTCCACAGTTCGCTCCCGGCCGCGGTCAACAGGCCCGTGCCCACGGCCCAGAGGCCGACGTGGGCCTCGCGGTTCGCCGAGGGCACGGCCGTCATCGCCCAGGGCAGCAGCACCACGCCGGCCGCGAACAGGCCGAGCGGCAGCGCCCGCCACGGCCGCAGCACGACCGCGCCCGCGACCGCCGCCAGGCCGCAGATCACCATGGGCGCGCACGCGAGCGCGCGGGCGCGGGTGCGCCACGCGGCATCGGACGGCAGCGCGGCCAGCCAGGGGCCGAGCCCTTCGAGGTGGGCCTCCATCGCCCGCTGCCCGCGCTCCGTCAGCGCCACCAGCAGGCCGCAGAACAGCAGCGCCCACGCCGCGCCCGGCAGCGCCGGCCAGGCGCCCCCGATCCACGCCGCCGCGAGCGCCAGCGCGACCACCCCGCCGGCCGCGAGCGCGGCTCCGCTCGGCGTGGTGGCGCCGCGCCGCAGCGGCCGCACCAGCAGCGCCGCGAAACCGCCGGGCCGGCGCGCGAGCGGCGCCGCGGGATCGACGGCCCGCCCCGCGCGCCGCGGCGCGTGCCCGCGCACGTCCGTCCCGCGCCGCTGCCAGGCCAGCGCCGCCGCGCCGAGCGTCCACGACACGCCCCACGAGGCCGCGAGCGCGAGCACGGCGCGCGGCCAGACGGCGACCCACCACGCCGGCCGCTGCCACGCGAGCAGGACGACGGCGACGAGGTAGAGCGCCGCCAGCGGCGCGAGGATGGCCGCGCTCACCGCGAGGTCGGACCGCCACAGCGCGCCCCGGCCCAGCGGCAGGCAGCGCAGCTGCACGCACCAGGCCGCGGGCAGCAGCCGGCGCCGCAGCGCCCACAGCGGCCACGCCGCGAGCACCGCCTGCGCGAGCCACAGCGGCAGGCCCTCGCGCCAGGGCAGCGTCACCGCGCGCATGGGCGGCACGCCGGCCCAGGCGAGCAGCGCGAGGCTGGCGATGAAGATCGGCCCCGCCACCCCGGCCACGATGGGCAGCGCGCTGCGCAGCGATCGCCACAGCTCGCGCAGCACGTCGCGCGTGCGCTCGAGGCGCACGGCGACGAGCGACGTGGCGGGGAGCATGGGCCCTCAGCCCTGGCGGGCCAGCACCGGCGCCAGCGCGATGCCGGTGTGGGTGCGCTTGGCGACCAGGTGCTCCGGCGGCCCTTCCGCCACCAGCCGGCCGCCGGCCGCGCCGCCCTCGGGCCCCAGGTCGACCACCCAGTCGGCCTCGGCGACGACGTCGAGGTCGTGCTCGATCACGACGACCGAGTGCCCGCCGTTCACGAGCCGGTGCAGCACCTTGATCAGCTTGGCGACGTCGGCCATGTGCAGGCCCACCGTCGGCTCGTCGAGCACGTACAGCGTGTGCGGCGCCTTCTGGCCGCGCCGGCCGACCTCGTCGCGCACCTTGCTGAGCTCGGTGACGAGCTTGATGCGCTGCGCCTCGCCGCCGGAGAGCGTCGGGCTCGGCTGCCCCAGCGTGAGGTAGCCGAGGCCCACGTCCTGCAGCAGCTGCAGCGGGTGGGCGATGGCGGGCATGCTGGCGAAGAACTCCACCGCCTCGTCGACCTCCATCTGCAGCACGTCGCCGATCGACTTGCCGCGCCAGGTGACGGCGAGCGTCGCCGGGTTGAAGCGCGCGCCGTGGCACTGGTCGCAGGGCACCTTCACGTCCGGCAGGAAGCTCATCTCGATCGTGCGCACGCCCTGGCCTTCGCACGCCGGGCAGCGGCCACCGTTCGCGCCGCCGGTGTTGAAGCTGAAGCGCCCGGCGGTATAGCCGCGCGCCTTGGCCTCCAGCGTCTCGGCGAAGAGCCGGCGGATCGCGTCCCAGAAGCCGATGTAGGTGGCCGGGCAGGAGCGCGGCGTCTTGCCGATCGGCGTCTGGTCGACCTCGAGCACGCGGTCGACCGAGTGCCAGCCCTCGACCGCCTCGCAGCCGACCGGGCTCGCCTTGCCGCGCGACGAGACCAGCCCGGCCACGCTCGCCAGCAGCACGTCGCGCGCGAGCGTGCTCTTGCCCGAGCCCGAGACGCCGGTCACCGCCACCAGGCGCTGCAGCGGCACGCGCACCGGCATGCCCTGCAGGTTGTGCAGGCGCGCGCCGAGCACCGTCATGTGCGTGGCCGCGCCGGCATCGTCGGCGGCGAAGGCCACCTCGCGGCGCGGCTGCAGCGGGTGCGTCATGGGCCGGGCCAGGCAGCGCCCGGTGACGGATTCGGGCACCGCGGACAGGTCGGCCGCCGTGCCCTGCGCCACCAGCTGCCCGCCGCGCTTGCCCGCGCCCGGGCCGATGTCGATCAGGTGGTCGGCGCGGCGGATCGTGTCCTCGTCGTGCTCGACGACGACCAGCGTGTTGCCCTGCGCGCCCAGCCGGCCCAGCGCATCGAGCAGGATGCGGTTGTCGCGCGGGTGCAGGCCGATGGTCGGCTCGTCCAGCACGTAGCACACGCCCTGCAGGTTGCTGCCCAGCTGCGCCGCAAGCCGGATGCGCTGCGCCTCGCCGCCCGAGAGCGTGGGCGCCGCGCGGTCGAGCGTGAGGTAGTTCAGCCCCACGTCCTCGAGGAAGACGAGGCGGCTGCGGATCTCGCTGACCACGTCGCGCGCGATGTCGGCGTCGCGGCCCGAGAGCTGGAGCGCCTCGATCCAGCGGCGCACGTCGGAGACCGCCCACTGCGCGACGTCGGTGATGACCTGGTCCTCGAAGCGGATCGCGCGCGGCGCGGGTGCGAGGCGCGCGCCGTGGCACTCGGGGCAGGCCAGGTCGGCGAGCTCCTCGGCCTCGGGCTCCTTCGTGACGAAGGCCTGCTCGCGGCCGCGCTCGTCGTCCGACTGCACCGAGTCGTCGAAGGCGGCGCGCTGCTCGCGCGTCAGCGCCAGGCCGGTGCCCACGCAGTGGGGGCACCAGCCGTGCTTGCTGTTGTACGAGAACATGCGCGGATCGGGCTCGGGATAGCTCGTGCCGCAGGTCGGGCACGCGCGCTTGGTCGAGAAGACCTTCACCGCGCCGATGCCCAGCGTCCCGTGGCCGTTCTCCATCGCCTCGTGCAGGCCGTCGAGCGGGGTGAGCAGGTGCATCACGCCCTTGCCCGCGTCGAGCGCGCGCGCCAGCAGCGCGCGCAGCTCGGCCTCGCGCGCGGGCTCGACGACCAGGTCGCCCACCGGCAGCTCCAGCGTGTGCTCCTTGAAGCGGTCGAGGCGCGGCCACGGGTCGACGCGCACGAACTCGCCGTCCACGCGCAGGTGCGAGTGGCCGCGTGCCTTGGCCCATTTGGCCAGGTCGGTGTAGACGCCCTTGCGGTTGACGACCAGCGGCGCGAGCAGGCCCACGTGCTGGCCCCGGTAGTCGCGCAGCAGCTGCGCCGCGATGCTCTCGACGCTCTGCGGCATCACCGGCGTGCCGTCGTTGACGCAGTGCTGGATGCCCAGCTTCACCCACAGCAGGCGCAGGAAGTGCCAGACCTCGGTCGTCGTCGCGACGGTGCTCTTGCGGCCGCCGCGCGACAGGCGCTGCTCGATCGCGACCGTCGGCGGGATGCCGTACACCGCATCCACCTCCGGCCGCCCGGCCGGCTGGACGATGCTGCGCGCGTAGGCGTTGAGCGATTCGAGGTAGCGCCGCTGGCCCTCGTTGAACAGGATGTCGAACGCGAGCGTGCTCTTGCCCGAGCCCGAGACGCCGGTCACCACCGTGAACTTGCCGCGCGGGATCTGGACGTCGACCGACTTCAGGTTGTGCTCGCGCGCGTTGACGATGCGGATGGACTCGTCGACGGCCGGCGCGTCCGCGCGGCGGCGCCGGCGCACCAGCGACTGCAGGCTCGGGCCCTCGTCCTCGGCGGCGACCTGCACGTCGTAGCGCGCGTCCTTCTCGGCCACCTCGGCGGCGGCGTAGCGGCCCAGCCCCATCGTCGCCTCGTAGTCGCGCAGCGCGCGGCCGGTGTGCGAGCGGCGGTTGGCCTTCAGGTCTTCCGGCGTGCCCACGCCCACCAGTTCGCCGCCGCCCTCGCCGCCCTCCGGCCCGAGGTCGATCAGCCAGTCGGCCGAGCGGATCACGTCGAGGTTGTGCTCGATGACGATCAGCGAGTGGCCGGCGTCCAGCAGCCGGCGCAGCGAGCGCATCAGCTTGGCGATGTCGTCGAAGTGCAGCCCCGTGGTCGGCTCGTCGAACAGGAACAGCGTGCCCTTCTTCGCCGCGGCCTGGCGCGGGCCCTGCGCCGCCTCGGCGAGGAAGCCGGCCAGCTTCAGGCGCTGCGCCTCGCCGCCGGACAACGTGGGCACGGGCTGGCCCAGCTTCACGTAGTCGAGGCCGACCTCGACGATGGGCTGCAGGCGGCGCACGACTTCGCGGTCGTCCGAGAACAGCTGCACGGCCTCGCTCACCGTCAGCTCCAGCACGTCGGCGACGGACAGCTGGCGATCCTTGCGCACCAGGTGCGCGTCGAGGATCTCGGCGCGGAAGCGCTTGCCGTCGCAGTCCGGGCAGCGCAGGTAGACGTCGGAGAGGAACTGCATCTCGACGTGCTCGAAGCCCGAGCCGCCGCAGGTCGGGCAGCGCCCGTCGCCGGCGTTGAACGAGAACATGCCGGCGCCGTAGTTGCGCTCCAGCGCCACGGGCGTCGTCGCGAACAGCTTGCGGATCTCGTCGAACGCGCCGACGTAGCTCGCCGGGTTGGAGCGCGCGGTCTTGCCGATCGGGCTCTGGTCGACGAAGACGGCGTCGGCCAGCCAGTCGACGCCCAGCAGTTCGTCGTGCGCGCCGGGCGTCTCGGTCGGCTTGCCGAAGTGGCGCTCGAGCGCGGGGAACAGCACGTCCTGCATCAGCGTGGACTTGCCCGAGCCGCTGACGCCGGTCACGACGACCAGGCGCTGCAGCGGGAAGTCGACGTCCACGCCGCGCAGGTTGTGCTCGCGCGCGCCGCGCAGCAGCAGGCGCGGCGTCGCCTCGACCACCGCGCGCCGCACGCCCATGCCCACCTGCTTGCGTGCGCCGAGGTAGGCGCCGGTGAGGGTGTCGGCGAGCTTGGCGGCGTCGGGGTCGCCGTCGAACACGATGCGGCCGCCGCGCTCGCCCGGGCCCGGGCCCATGTCGATCAGGCGGTCGGCGGCGAGCATCACCGCCGGGTCGTGCTCCACGACCACCAGCGTGTTGCCCGCGTCGCGCAGGCGCTGCATGGCCTCGACGATGCGGTGCATGTCGCGCGGGTGCAGGCCGATGGAGGGCTCGTCCAGCACGAACAGCGTGTTCACCAGCGAGGTGCCGAGCGCCGTCGTCAGGTTGATGCGCTGCACCTCGCCGCCCGACAGCGTGCGGCTCTGGCGGTCCAGCGTGAGGTAGCCGATGCCCACGTCGTTGAGGTAGCGCAGGCGCGTGCGGATCTCGTCGAGGAGCAGCGCCAGCGCCTCGTCGGGCAGCCCGGCCGGCGTCTCGAGCGAGTCGAAGAAGCGGCGCAGGCGCTCGATGGACAGCAGCATCAGGTCGTGCAGGCCCAGGCCCGGCAGGGCCTCGAGCTGCGCGCGCGTCCACGACACGCCGACGGGCATGTGGCGCTTCGCGGGATCGAGCACCGCGTCGGCCTGCGCCTTGGTGCCGACGCGCCACAGCTGCGCCTCGAGCTTCAGCCGCGCCCCGCCGCAGGCCGGGCAGGTCGTGTAGCTGCGGTACTTCGACAAGAGCACGCGGATGTGCATCTTGTACGCCTTCGACTCGAGGTACTCGAAGAAGCGGCGGATGCCGTACCACTGCTTGTTCCAGTTGCCGTTCCAGTTCGGCGAGCCGTCGATGACCCACTTGCGCTGCGCCTCGGTGAGCAGGTTCCACGAGGTGTCGCGCGGGATGCCGGCCTCGCCCGCGTACTGCATCAGGTCGTCCTGCTGCTCCTTCCACGCGGGGGTCTGGATGGTCTTGATCGCGCCGTTGCGCAGGGTCTTCTTCTCGTCCGGGATCACCAGGCCCCAGTCGACGCCGATCACGCGGCCGAAGCCGCGGCAGGTCTCGCAGGCGCCGAAGGCGGAGTTGAACGAGAACAGGGCCGGTTGCGGATCGGCGTAGCGCAGGTCGCTCTCGGGGCAGTGCAGGCCGGTCGACCAGCGCCAGCGGATGCCCGGATCCGCGGCCTCGGCGTCCGCCGGCAGCACGTCGACGTTGATGCGGCCCTGGCCGCGCTTCAGGCCCAGCTCGATCGCCTCGACGACGCGCACCTTCTCGACCTTGCCGACGCGGAAGCGGTCGGCCACCACGTCGAGCAGCTTGCGCTCGCCCTGCTCGTCCCGGATGGTGCGCTCGCCGTGCACGCGCGTGAAGCCGCTGGCCGCGAGCCACTGCCCGAGCTCCTCGGCGCTCGTGTTCGCCGGCAGTTCGACCGGGAAGGTGACGGCCACGCGCGGGTCGCCCGCCTGCGCCGCGCGCGCGACGAGGTCGGCGTAGATGGTCTCGGGCGTGTCGTGGCGCACGGGCAGGGCGGTGACCCGGTCGAACAGGCTCGCCGCGCGGCCGAACAGCAGCTTGAGGTGGTCGTTCAGCTCGGTCATCGTGCCGACGGTCGAGCGCGAGCTGCGCACGGGGTTCGTCTGGTCGATGGCGATGGCGGGCGGCACGCCCTCGACGTGGTCGACCGCGGGCCGGTCCATGCGGTCGAGGAACTGGCGCGCGTAGGCCGAGAAGGTCTCGACGTAGCGGCGCTGGCCTTCCGCGTACAGCGTGTCGAACACCAGGCTGGACTTGCCCGAGCCGCTCGGGCCGGTCACCACCGTGAGCTCGCCCGTGCGCACGTCCAGGTCGATGTTCTTCAGGTTGTGCTGTCGCGCGCCGCGGATGCGGATGAGCCCGCTCATGGAGGTCCTTCCTGTGGGGTAGGCGGAGCATTCTAGGAGGGGGGTGTCCCCGCCGCGGCGCATTGCCCGGGAAGCCCCTGTTCGGCGACCCGCCGCGGTTGAAAGCGGCGCGGGTGCCCTCAAGTTGGAGGGATCAGCCCTCGAGGAACTCGTCGATCCAGGCGAGTGCTGCGGCGTGTTGAGCGCCGGCGCGTGGCCGCAGCCGGGCACGGTGACCAGCGTGGCGCGCGGGCCGCGCCGCGTCATCTCCTCGGCGACGCGCGGCTCGAGCAGGTCGGAGTCCTCGCCGCGCAGCACCAGCACCGGCAGCTCGAGGGCGTCCCAGGCCGGCCACTGGTCGTAGTCGCCCGGATGGTGGATGAACTGCATCACCATCAGCGGGTCGTAGTGCGGCGTGATCCGGCCGTCGGGCAGGCGGCGCGCCGAGGTCTCGGTCAGGCGCCGCCACTGCGCGTCGGTCAGCGCGCCGTAGGGCCGGTACACCGCGCGGAACCAGGTCTCGAGCTCGGCGATCGTCGGGAACGCCGGCGGGCTGCCCGCGTAGGCGCGGATGCGCTCCACGGCGACGTTGGCGATCTCCGGCCCGACGTCGTTCAGCACCAGCCGGCGGATGCGCCCGCGCAAGGGCCCG
>Ga0209051_1001628_pt1 | contig 18205 bp, 18 predicted proteins | sample AraplaCvi_mMS_r2_2_FD_184286 | JGI IMG/M metagenome (GOLD analysis project Ga0209051, IMG submission 184286) | Arabidopsis root microbial communities from North Carolina, USA - plate scrape MF_Cvi_mMS_r2 (SPAdes) (version 2) | ecosystem: Host-associated > Plants > Roots > Endosphere | place...
GACAAGGGCAACAATCGTTTACGGTTCGTCTAGGCAATTGGATCTGCTCGACGACACCGTGTCAGCGCTGCGGCGGGCGTGGCCGTCTCCGCTGCTGCCCGCGCTACGTACCCTCGTCGACGACCAAGGAGTGCACGACATCCATGTCGTTGCCAGCGGGGACCCGCTGCTACACGGGATCGGCAACACGCTGATCAAGATGTTTGGGGCGGACCGGGTCGCCGTCCTGCCGCACGTGTCGTCGGTGACGCTGGCCTGCGCCAGGGTCGGCTGGGCCGTGCAGGACACCGAGATCATCAGCCTCGTCACCGCGCGGGTGCACACCGCCGTGCGCCGTGGCGGTCAGGCGGTGGTGTTGTCGCGCGACGCCGACAGCCCCGCCACACTGGCGCGACTGCTCGCCGAAACCGGCCGGGGCGACTCAGAGCTGACCATTCTCGAGCAACTCGGCGGACCTCGGGAACGCCGCCGATCGGCGACCGCGCGGGAGTGGGCGGGCCGCCCGCCGCACGACGTCGACAAGCTCAACGTGATGGCCGTGCGATATCTGCCCGACGAGCGGGTCGCCCACGCGCTTCCCGACCACGTCTTCGCTCACGACGGTCAGATGACCAAGCAGTCGGTCCGGGCGGTGACGCTCGCCGCACTGGGCCCGCGTCCCGGCGAGTTGCTGTGGGACGTCGGCTCCGGTTCCGGGAGCATTGCCGTGGAGTGGTGCCGCAGCGCATCCGGTTGTGCCGCAGTGGCATTCGAACGTGACGCCGTCCGCCGGGCCAGGATCGAGACCAACGCGATCGCGTTCGGCGCGGCGGTGGACGTGCGTGGGCCGGCTCCTGAGTACTTCGACGGAGCGCCCGAGCCCGCAGCCGTCTTCGTCGGCGGCGGCATCACCCAGCCCGGCGTGCTCGAGGGCTGCTTCGACCACCTCCCGGTTGGCGGCCGGCTGGTCGCCAACGTGGTCACCGTCGAGTCCGAAGCCATTGTCGCCCAGTGGTATTCGCAAGTCGGCGGCACGTTGCGGCGGTATCAGCACTATCACGGTGAGCCCGTCGGCGGCTTCACCGGATGGCGCGGCGCGATGCCCGTCACCCAGTGGGTGGTGACCAAGCGATGACCGTCTACTTCATCGGCGCAGGCCCTGGCGCGGCCGATCTGATCACCGTCCGCGGGGAACGCCTGCTGAAGCGGTGCCCGGTGTGCCTCTACGCGGGCTCGATCATGCCCGACGATCTCTTGGCGCTGTGCCCGCCGGACGCCAGGGTCGTCGACACCGGACCGCTGACGCTGGACCAGATCATCGGCGAGCTCACCGACGCGCACGCCGCAGGCTTGGACGTCGCACGCCTGCACTCCGGTGACCCGTCCATCTACAGCGCGTTGGCCGAACAGTGCCGCCGGCTGGACGCGGCTGGCGTCGACTACGAGGTCGTGCCGGGGGTGCCCGCCTTCGCCGCCGCGGCCGCCGCGTTGGGTCGTGAGCTGACCGTCCCCGGCGTCGCCCAGACCGTGACGTTGAGCCGTGTCGCCACCCTGTCGACGGCGATGCCGCCTGGGGAGGACCTGCGGTCGCTGTCGCAACCAGGTGCCACGTTGGTGCTGCACCTGGCCGCTGCGCAGGTGGACGCGATCGTCCCCGAGCTGCTCGCCGGTGGCTATACCGACGAAACCCCATGCGCGGTGGTCGCCTTCGCGTCGTGGCCGCAGGAGACGGTGCTGCGGTGCAGCCTGGGCGAGCTGGCCGAACGGGTTCACGCCGCAGGCGTGACGCGCACCGCCGTCATCGTGGTCGGCGACGTGTTGGCGGCCGACGGCTTCTCCGACAGCTACCTCTACTCCTCGGGGCGGCGCCGCGGAAGCCGCCACTGATGCGCCTGCTAATCCTCGGCGGAACGAGCGAGGCGCGTGCGCTGGCCGCCGAGTTGAATCCCGATGTGGCGGTGATCAGTTCGCTCGCCGGACGCGTTCCGGATCCCGCCTTGCCGGTCGGAGAGGTTCGCATTGGGGGGTTCGGGGGAGTCGACGGGTTGCGCCGCTGGTTGCGCGACGAGCGGGTCGACGCCGTCGTCGACGCCACCCACCCGTTCGCCGCCCGCATCACCGCCAACGCGGCCCGGGCATGTCGCGAGGAAGACGTGCCGCACGTCGTCCTGGCCCGACCCGCGTGGCCGTCTGATGGCGCGATCGTGGTCGGCTCGGACGTCGAGGCCGCGAACGTCGTGGCCCGCAACCACTATGCGCGGGTCTTCCTCACCACCGGCCGCTCTGGCAGCGCCGCCTTCGCGGGCGTCGACTCGTGGTTCCTGATCAGGGCGGTCACCGCCCCGGACGACGTGGAGTTGCCGCCGCGTCACCACCTGCTGCTCTCCCGCGGCCCGTACCGCTACGCCGACGAGCGAAAGCTTTTGGAGGAGCACCGGATCGACGCGTTGGTGACGAAGAACAGCGGTGGCGACATGACGCGTGACAAAGTCACCGCCGCCGAGGATCTCGGCATTCCCGTGATCATGGTGCAGCGGCCGACGTTGCCCGACGAGGTGCGGGCGGTGCCCACCGTGGCCGAGGCCGCGGCGTGGGTCAGAGCGCTCTGACCAGATCCAGGCTGCCGAGATCGCGGATGGCCTGGCAGCCACGTTCCATCATCACCAGCATCATGTCGTCGCCGCGCTCGGTCGAGATCGAGAACGCGCAGCCGAGCACCGACAGGAACGGCACCTGCAGCATGCCGACGCGGTAGTCGCGCCAGCAGGTGTCGAAGTCGTAATCGGCTGTCCCGTAACCGGACAATTCCGCGAAGTAAGCGGTGACGAGGTCCCGGTCGAGGACCGAGCGGGTCTCGGGCATCAGGCTGGTTCCGGTGAAGTAGGCCAGGTCGCGAGCTGGCAGTCCGACTCCCAACGTCTGCCAGTCGACGACGGTGACGTGACTGCGGTCGGGGGTGAAGAGCAGGTTGTCGAGGCGGTAATCGCCGTGCATCAGCGCGAAGCGGTCACGGTCGGCCATCAGCCACGGCGTCACGACCGACATGGCCTCGGTGATCAACTCGCGATCCTCGGACGTCATCCGTGAACCCAGTCGCTCGAGGGTCATCTGGGCGGCCATCACGGCGACGTCGCCGAGCCCCTTCATGGCGTCCTCGGTGGCCGTCGACATGACCAGGCCCTCGAACTCGGACCACTTGGGGTCACACCACGTGGGGCCGTGCAGGCCGGCCAGCGCGCGGACGGCCAGCTCCGCCTCGTCGGCCGTGCAGCCGGCGATCTGGTCACCTTGAACCGCGGGGGCCATGTCGGCCAGCAGGAGCACGAAATCCCCGCCGTCATCGGAGATTTCGCAGTGGAAGTGCCGGGGGATAGGCACCCGCACGACGTCGGCGACGTCGGTGTAGAAGGCGTGTTCGGAGCGGTAACCGAGCGCCACCCGCTCGCGCACGGCGTCGTCTTGGGAGGAGAGCTTGAGCGCGAACGTGGCTGGTAAGCCCGACTGTTCAGTCGCGTACTCCACCGCGAGGCGGTAGGTGGCGCCGGTCTGTCCGGTCCCGATGGGCGTGACCTCCACCGATCGGACCTCGGTCGCGAGCACGGATTCGACCCACTGTGGCGTGACGTCCGTCGGTCCGCGGGGAATCGAGGGGGCCGGCGGGAATCGCACAGTCATGGGGCCGGACCCTAATCGGCCCGCTGGACACTTGTCTACTCTCGCTCGGTGGCGACGGCGTTGACGGCTGCTGCGGCCATGGCGCTCCCACCCCGCCGCCCGGTGACGACGAGGTAGTCCATCCCGCGCGGCCGCTCGATCAGCTCGTCCTTGGACTGCGCCGAGCCGACGAAGCCGACGGGACCACCGAGCACGGCGGCGGGCACGGGCGCGCCTTCGTCGAGCAGTTCTAGCAGGCGGAACAACGCGGTGGGCGCGTTGCCGATGGCCACCACAGCGCCGCCGAGCCGGTCGGCCCAGAGGTCGACGCCCGCCGCGGAGCGTGTGCTGCCCATCGTCGCGGCGAGGTCGGCCGCCCGCGGATCGGCGACCAGCGAGACCACCTCGTTGTCGGCGGGCAGGCGGGATCGGGTGATGCCGGCTGCCACCATCGAGGAGTCGCACAGCACCGGCGCTCCCGCCGCCAAGGCGCGATGCGCGGCGTCGGCGACGCCCGGTGTGAAGGCGACGTGTTCTGCGACGTCGACCTGGCCGCAGGTGTGAATCAGCCGGACCACCACGCGCGACACGTCGTCGGGAAACCGTGCCAGATCAGCCTCGTCGCGGATCATGGCAAACGATTGACGGTAGATTTCGGCGGCGTCGCGGGTGTAGTCCAGCACCCGATCACCCTACGGGTGGCGTGGCTCGTAGCCACCCGCGGTGGCGACCAGAACCTCGCCGGTCGGGGGGCTGCCGCAGGCTCGCTCGCACCCCACGAAGTGCCGGTGCGAGCCGCCGGTGCCGCCGTGCACGGCCGCCGCGGCGTCGCGCCGGACGTCGGCCGCGGAGTGTGCACAGCCCGGGCTGCCGGTACACGCGCTGACGTCGAGCCACGGTGACGCGTCGTCGAAGACCAGCCCAAGCGGGGCGAGGACGCGCAGGGCGGTGTCGGCGATCTCCTCGTCGAGGTCGAAGACGAGCACCGAGCGCCATGGCGTGATCACCATCGGGGACCCGACTGCCGCCAGGTATTCGGCGACCCTGGTCTTCAGCACCCCGAGGGGAACGGCGGCGCCGAGGGTGACCAGTCCGTCGTCCTGTTGGATCCAGCCGACCGTCGGACGGGTGACCGGCGGCCACACCGCTCCGGGTTCCGTGGTCGGTGACAGGCCCTCGAGAAGGGGCGACGCGTCATCGAGTTCGGTTGTCCGCCAAGCGGTTCCGCGAATATCGGCGAACCGCTCGGCCACCTGAAGCAGAAGTGCGACGCCGTCGCCGGTGCGCACTCCGGTGTCGACGCCTGCCACCAGCAACGCGGCGGTGTCCTCGTCGAGGAAGTGCAGGCCGACGTCGGCTCCGAGTCCGGACACGTCACCGCGGCCGTCGTCGAGGGCGAACATGAACCTTCCGGGCAATCGCGCCAGTCGAGGGTTGGCCTGGATCGCGGCGTCGAGACCACGGACCAGATCGCGGACGTCGGCCACACCGCCAAGACGGCCCGTCAACGGTGAGGCGACGACGTTGCGCACCCGTTCGTGGGTGGGCGAGGGCAACAGACCCGCGTCGGCGATTGCGTCGGCCAGGGCCGCGGCGTCGGTGATGCCGCGGATCTGCAGGTTGCCTCGGGAGGTCAGTTCCATTGCCGGGGAGCCGAACCGCGCGGCGGCGAGCGCCAGCGCCTCGAGCTGTGGCGCCTCGATCATGCCTCCGGGCAGGCGGACCCTTGCCAGCGCGCCGTCAGCCGCCTGATGCACGACGAGCGCGCCGGGGCACGCGTCGTCGTCGCGGGTTCTGGCCATCCTCCTACGGTACGGCGACCAGACGTGCAGGCGCCACGACCTCCGAGTAGTGCGACGCGTCGCCGGCGATCACGCGGCTGGGCGTGCCGTGCACGTCCACCGGGACGTCGCCGGCCAGGGTGACCCGGCTCAGGCGGCGATACTGGTCGTCGTAGTCGGACACCGCGTAGTGCTGAGTCGCCCGGTTGTCCCAGATGGCCAGGTCGCCAGGGCTCCAGTTCCACCGAATGGTGTTCTCCAGCCTGGTCACCCGGGCCTGGAACAGCTGGAGCAGCGTGGTCGACTCGACCGTGCCGAGGCCGACGAACCTCTTGACGAAGTGGCCGAGCAGCAGCACCCGTCGTCCCGTCTCGGGGTGGATGCGAACCACCGGGTGTTCGGTCTCGAAGTGCTCGGAGACGAACTCTTCCCGGTACTGGCGGACGGTGTCGCGGTGGGATTCGTCAGCGGAGAAGTCCTCCGCGACGTCCTTGACGTAGTCGTAGTCGTTGGTGTGGACCGCCCACAGGTTCTCCGCAAGGGCGGCCAGTGGCGCGGGCAGCTGGTCGTAGGCGGCCTCGGTGGACGCCCACGAGGTGGTGCCGCCGTACTCCGGCAAGGCGATCGCCCGCAGCAGCGACGCCTTCGGGATGCGGTCGACGAAGGTGACGTCGGTGTGCCAGGAGTTCGCCTTGTCGTACCGGGAGTCGATGGGCAGCACGTCGGCGCCGCGTGACGTCACGGTGGGGTGGGCGATCGTGGGCGTCCCGAGAGTCCTGGCGAAGTCGAGCTGACTCTCGTCGTCGAGGTGCTGCTGATCGCGGAAGAAGATCACCTTGTGCTCGAGGAGCGCGTCGTTGATCGCCTCGACGGTCGACGCCGGGAGATCACTCCCGAGCTGCACGCCGTCGATCCGGGCGCCGATGTTCGCGCCGAGCTTCACGATCACGGGGGAGTTGGCCATGAATCCATTGCCGCACGGCAAGTCCGTCCTGCCCAGCGTTCGACTACCGAAGATTCAAACTAGCTAGCTGTGACTCCCGTCACGTTTCCGATCGGGCTGTTCCGTCCCGCACCAAACCCGCTTAACCGGTACCGCCGGTACTACCTTCATCTCAACTGATCGGCACGACGCAGGAGGAATGGCAATGGTGGGACTCGTCGCATTCGCAGCAGTGGTGCTCGCACTACTGGTATTACTCGGTCTCCCGTACAACCAGTCGTGGTACGGCCGCTGGGGCAACTCCGACCGGTAACCCCCATGCGGTACGAATGGTAGGTGCACCAGCCCGCCGTTCTCTTGCTGTCCACGTCGGATACCGACCTGATGACGGCTCGCGCCAGCGGTGCGCGGTACCGCTGGATGAACCCCAGCCGAGTGGTCGACGGTGAGCTCGACTCGTTGCTCGACGGCGTGGACGTCGCAGTCGTGCGAATCCTCGGCGGCTACCGCAGCTGGCAGGACGGCATCGACGCCGTCGTCGGCAAGGGCATCCCGACGGTCGTCATCAGTGGCGAGCAGGCGCCCGACGCCGACCTGATGAGCCACTCCACGGTGCCAGCGGGCGTCGCCCTGCAGACCCACGTCTACCTGGCCCAGGGTGGCGTCGCGAATCTCGAACAGCTGCACGCCTTTCTGAGTGACACGCTGCTGATGACGGGCTTCGGCTTCGCACCCCCGGAGGCCACCCCGACCTGGGGGGTGCTGGAGTGCCCCGCGGGAAACGTCACCTCCAACGACGGACCTCGCGTCGCGGTCCTCTTCTATCGGGCCCAGCACCTCGCGGGCAACACGGCCTACGTCGGCGCGCTGTGTCACGCGATCGACGCGGCAGGCGGCCAACCCGTGCCGATCTACGCCGCGTCGCTGCGGACCCCGGAACCCGACCTGCTCGAACTGCTCGGCACCGTCGACGCATTGGTGACGACGGTCCTGGCTGCGGGCGGCGCCGTACCGGCGACCGTCACCGCCGGCGGCGCGGACGACACCTGGAACGTGGCGCACCTGGCCGCGCTGAACATCCCGATCCTGCAGGGGCTGTGCCTGACGTCGTCACGGAAGCAGTGGAGCGAGAACGACGACGGCATGAGTCCGCTCGACGTGGCGACCCAGGTGGCCGTGCCGGAGTTCGACGGTCGCATCATCACGGTTCCGTTCTCGTTCAAGGAGATCGACGACGAGGGACTGATCTCCTACGTTGCCGATCCGGAGCGCTGCGCACGGGTTGCGGGTCTTGCGGTGCGCCAAGCCAGGCTTCGGCGCATCGCGCCGGCCGACAAGCGAGTGGCGCTGGTGTTCTCCGCCTATCCGACCAAGCACGCGCGCATCGGCAACGCCGTCGGCCTCGACACCCCGGCCAGCGCCGTCGGTCTGCTCCAGGCGATGCGCGACGCCGGTTATCAGATCGGGGACGTGCCCGGCGTCGAGGCGCACGATGGGGACGCACTGATCCACGCCCTCATCGAGCGCGGCGGCCAAGATCCCGACTGGCTGACCGAGGAACAGTTGGCCCGCAACCCGATCAGGGTGTCCGCCAAGGAGTACCGGGCGTGGTTCGCCACCCTGCCGAGCGGACTGGCCGACGCCGTCGTCGAACACTGGGGACCGCCGCCCGGCGACCTCTTCGTCGACCGCACCCACGACCCCGATGGCGAAATCGTCATCGCCGCAATGCAATCCGACAACATCGTCATCATGGTGCAGCCGCCCCGCGGATTCGGCGCCAACCCGGTGGCGATCTACCACGACCCCGACCTGCCGCCCAGCCACCACTACCTGGCCGCCTACCGGTGGCTCGACGCCGAGTTCGACAACGGATTTCGGGCCGACGCCGTCGTCCACCTCGGCAAGCACGGCAACCTGGAATGGTTGCCCGGCAAGACACTTGGCATGTCGTCGACGTGTGGCACCGACGCCGCACTCGGTGATCTTCCGCTCATCTACCCGTTCCTGGTCAACGATCCGGGGGAGGGCACCCAGGCCAAGCGCCGGGCCCACGCCGTGCTCGTCGACCATCTGATTCCGCCGATGGCGCGGGCGGAGAGCTATGGCGACATCGCCCGCCTCGAGCAGCTGCTCGACGAACACTCCAACATCGCGACGCTCGACCCCGGCAAGCTGCCCGCCATCCGGCAGCAGATCTGGACGCTGATGCGGGCGGCCAAGATGGACCACGATCTCGGTCTGGAGGACCGCCCCGACGAGGACGTCTTCGACGACATGCTGCTGCACGTCGACGGCTGGCTGTGCGAGATCAAGGACGTCCAGATCCGCGACGGCCTGCACGTCCTCGGCCAGGCCCCCGTCGGAGAGGCCGAGCTGGACCTCGTGCTCGCCATCCTGCGGGCACGGCAACTGTTCGGCGGCGAACACACCGTGCCGGGCCTTCGGCAGGCGCTCGGCCTCGCCGAGGACGGCACCGACGTCAGAGGGGCCGTCGACGCGGCGGAGGAACGCGCGCGTGAGCTGGTCGCCGCGCTCGCCGACACCGACTGGGACGTCGCCGCTGTCGACGGGATCACCGACAACCCGGAGGTGGCCAGCGTGTTGCGCTTCGCGGCGACCGAGGTGGTGCCGCGGCTGCGCGAGACCGACAACGAGGTCGCCCAAATCCTGCGCGCGCTCGACGGCGGCTTCATCTCGGCGGGCCCGTCGGGGTCGCCGCTGCGCGGTCTCGTCAACGTCTTGCCGACGGGTCGCAACTTCTACTCGGTCGACCCGAAGGCGGTGCCGTCCCGGTTGGCCTGGGAAACCGGTGTGGCCCTTGCCGATTCGCTGCTGGAGCGCTACCGCTCCGACCACGGCGAGTGGCCCAGCTCGGTCGGCCTCTCGGTGTGGGGCACCTCGGCGATGCGTACCTCCGGTGACGACATCGCCGAAGTGCTTGCGCTGATCGGCGTGCAGCCGATCTGGGACGACGCGTCGCGCCGGGTCGTCGACCTGGAGCCCATCGATCTGGCCGAGCTCGGGCGCCCGCGCATCGACGTCACCGTCCGGATCTCGGGCTTCTTCCGCGACGCCTTCCCGCACGTCGTCACCATGATCGACGACGCCGTGAACATGGTCGCCGAACTCGACGAGACCGACGAGCAAAACTACGTCAGGGCCCACGCGAAGGTCGACCTTGCCGACCACGGCGACCAACGCCGCTCCACGACACGGATATTCGGCTCGAAGCCGGGAACCTACGGGGCCGGCCTGCTGCAGCTGATGGACAGCAAGAACTGGCGCGACGACGCCGACCTCGCGGAGGTCTACACCGCGTGGGGCGGCTTCGCGTACGGCCGCGGCCTCGACGGCGCCGCCGCCAGTGACGACATGAACAGGCAGTACCGCCGAATCGCGGTCGCCGCGAAGAACATCGACACCCGCGAACACGACATCGCCGACTCCGACGACTACTTCCAGTACCACGGCGGGATGGTCGCGACCGTGCGCGCGCTCACCGGCAAGGACCCCGAGGCGTACATCGGCGACAACACCCGGCCGGAGGCGGTGCGCACCCGCACGCTGTCGGAGGAGACCACCAGGGTGTTCCGCGCGCGGGTGGTCAACCCGCGCTGGATGTCGGCGATGCGCAGGCACGGTTACAAGGGCGCCTTCGAGATGGCCGCCACCGTCGACTACCTGTTCGGGTACGACGCAACGGCGGGCGTGATGGCCGACTGGATGTACGAGCGGCTGGCGGGGGAGTACGTCCTCGACGAGGAGAACCGCAAGTTCATGAACGAGTCCAACCCGTGGGCGCTGCACGGCATGGCCGAGCGGCTGCTGGAAGCCGCCGGCCGTGGCATGTGGGCGCAGCCGGAGTCGGCCACGCTCGACGGACTGCGGCAGGTGCTGCTCGAGACCGAAGGCGACCTGGAGGGTTAGATTCAGCTCATGGCTCCCACGTTTGCCGAGGTCGCGAAGTCCGAGTACGTGTTGTTGACGACGTTCACCAAGGACGGTCGTCCCAAGCCGACCGCGATCTGGGTGGCACCGGACGACCGCGGCCGCGTCGTCGCCATCACCCAGGAGAAGTCCTGGAAGGTCAAGCGGATTCGCAACACGCCCCGGGTGACCATCGCCGAGTGCGACCGCGGCGGCAAACCCAAGGGCGAGGCGGTCGATGCGGTCGCGGTGATCCTGGACAAGTCGCAGACGCAGGCCGTGTACGACGCGATCGGCAAGCGCTACGGCATCATCGGCAAGTTGTTCAACCTCTTCAGCAAGCTCAAGGGGGGCATGAAGAACAACGTGGGCATCGAGCTGAAGCCGGCGGGGTCGTAATGCCCAGCTTCGAGGACGTCTACCGCGAGAAGTACCTGTTGCTGACGACGTTCACCAAGGACGGCAAGCCCAAGCCGACGCCGATCTGGGGCGTCCCCGACGGCGACAAGCTGGTGATCAGCACCGACAAGGGGTCGTGGAAGACCAAGCGCATCAACAACACTCCGCGTGTGACGATCCAGAAGTGCGGTGTGCTCGGCAAGGTGAAGGGCGAACCGGTGGAAGCCGTCGCACGGATGCTGCCCGAATCCGAGACCCGGCGCGTGTTCGACATGGCCACCAAGCGGTTTTGGTACCACGCCTGGTGGTGGATTCCCCAGGCGCTCATTCGCGGGGGCGTCGACGAGGTGCACGCCGCGATCGAGATCCGCGCGGTCGACGCGCCCGCGCAGGGTTAGGAACCCCGGCGGCGCCCCGAACGTTGTCACGCTATGGCTATGCGGCTCTTTCTGGTCTACGTCCTCGTCGAGTTGGCGGTCGTGGTCGCCCTGGTGTCCACGATCGGTTTCGGGTGGACGTTGCTCCTGGTGGTGGGCACCTTCGCGCTGGGCCTTGCCGTGTTCGGCTCGCAGGTGAAGCGTCAGGTGCAACGGCTGCGGACCGGTTTGGCGTCTCCGCAGGGCGCGGTGTCCGACGGTGCGCTGGTGGCCCTCGGTGGCGTGCTCACCGTCGTGCCCGGCCTCGTCACCTCGGTGCTGGGTCTCCTACTCCTGCTGCCTCCGACCCGCGCCGCCGCCCGCCCCGTGGTGGCGGCCATCGCCGCCCGTAGCCTCGGTCGAATGCCAGTCATCGTCACCACCACAGGTGGTGCGCCGTTCCGCGCCACCCGCAGCACCGAATACGTCGACGGCGAGGTCGTCGACGTGACCGACGTCGAGCAGCCGCGGCTGCCCCGACACCCCGACGTCGCTTGACGACGCTTCTAGTCGGCGGCCGCGTCTACAGCGCGGCCATGCCCGACGCAACGGCGATCGCCATCAGCGACGGGCCCGACGGTGTCGTCTCGTGGTTGGGCACCGACGACGTCGGCCGCAGGCAATTCCCCGACGCTCGCATCGTCGACCTCGACGGCGGCTTCGTGACGCCCGCGTTCGTCGACGGTCACGTCCACGTCACCGCGACCGGGCTCGCACTGGTCGGCCTCGACCTTCGGCCCGCGACGTCGCGCGACGACGTGCTGCGGCTCGTCGGCGACTACGCCCGCCGCCATCCCGCCGGACTCATCTGGGGTCACGGATGGGACGAATCGGGGTGGCAGGACCGGACCGCACCCACGACCGCCGACCTCGACGGTCTGCTCGGCGATCGGCCGGCGTACCTGGCGCGGGTGGACGTGCACTCCGCGGCGGCGTCGACCGCGCTGCGGTCGACCGTGCCAGGGCTGACGGCCGCGGCCGGACACCACGACCAGTTGCCGCTGACGGCGCACGCCCATCATCTGGTGCGCGCCGCGGCCAGAGCCTCGCTCACCCCCGACCAACGCAGGGAGGCCCGGGTTGCCGCCCTCGACCTCGCGGCGCGGTCCGGCATCGCGGCGGTACACGAGTGCGCCGGACCCGACATCGGGGGAGTCGACGACTGGCGCGAGCTTCGCGCGCTGCAGCACGGCGTCGAGGTGCTCGGCTACTGGGGCGAAGCCGTCACCTCAGCCGCGACGGCCCGAGAACTGGTGGACGACCTCGGAGTCAACGGGCTGGCCGGTGACCTCTTCGTGGACGGTGCGCTCGGCTCCCACACTGCGGCGCTGCTCGAGGACTACGCCGACGCGCCGGGCTGCTTCGGCAACGCCTACCTCGACGGCGCGGCCGTCGAGGCGCACCTCGACGCGTGCACCGAGGCGAGGATCACCGCGGGGTTCCACGTCATCGGCGACGCGGCCGTCACCGCGGTGGTGGACGCGCTGGCCCGCGTGGTGGACCGTCACGGCGCCCCGGCCGTCGCCCGGTGCGGTCACCGGCTCGAGCATCTCGAGATGGTGTCCGAGGACCAGGCGGCCCTGTTGGGCAGCTGGGGTGTGATCGCCAGCGTCCAACCGAACTTCGACGCACTCTGGGGCGGTCCCGACGGCATGTACGCCCGGCGATTGGGGCAGGAGCGGGCCGGTCGGCTCAACCCGTTTGCGCTGTTAGCATCCCAAGGCGTGCCACTCTCCTTCGGTTCCGATACGCCGGTCACCGGCATGAATCCGTGGGAGACGGTGCGGGCCGCGACCGCCCACCACACCCCGGGCAGCGCCTTGTCGGCGCGCGCCGCTTTCGCCGCAGCCACCCGCGGGGCGTGGCGAGCCGGCGGCATCCGCGACGGCGTCGCGGGCACGCTGGCTCCCGGTGCGCCTGCGACCTACGCGGTGTGGGACGTGCCGGGTGGGCTCGGCGCGCTGGAAGTGGCCGCCCCCGCTGACACGGTGGCCCGGTGGTCCACCGACCCACGATCGCGAATCCCCGCCCTGCCCCGCCTCACTCCGGGCGCACCCCTGCCGGTCTGTCGTCAGACGGTGCACCGGGGTGTCACCATTCATGGCTGATCGCCCGTTCGTGGCGCGGCTGCGGGGTGCCTTGGTGCCGCGCGCCGTCCGAATTGCCGCCTCGATCGCGGCCGGAGTCCTGGTGTGCGTCAGCTTCCCGCCGTTCGGTTGGTGGTTCGCCAGCTTCGTCGCCTTCGGACTCCTCGCGTGGGTGTTGAGGCATCCGTCGACCACCAAGGCGGGCGGGTTCGGTTACGGCTTCCTGTTCGGGCTGGCGTTCTACGTGCCGCTGCTGCCGTGGACCAGCGGGTTCGTCGGAGCCATGCCGTGGCTGGCGCTCTCGGCGATGGAGGCGCTCTTCCCCGCGGTCTTCGGCCTCCTCGCCGTCGTGGTGCGCAAGCTGCCCGGCTGGCCGGTGTGGTTTGCCTGTCTGTGGGTGCTGTCCGAGTGGCTGAAGTCGACCGTTCCGTTCGGCGGATTCCCGTGGGGCGTCGTCGGATACGCACAGGACGACGGCCCGCTGTTGGTCGTCGCGCACTTCGGCGGCGTGCCGCTGGTGTCGTTCGCCGTCGCGCTGGTCGGGTTCGGTCTCGGCGCGATCGCCATGGAGGCGACGAGGTGGTGGCGCACCGACCATCACACCGGGCGACTTGACCTTCCCGCGATCCTGGTGCCCGGTGCGAGCGTGGCGCTGGTGCTCGTCATCGTCGCCGGCGGAACGCCGTTCGTCAGGCGGTCCGGCGTCGGCGCGGGGGACGACCCGACTGCCACGGTGGCGGCGGTGCAGGGCAACGTGCCGCGCTTGGGTCTCGACTTCAACTCCCAGCGGCGGGCGGTGCTCGACAATCACGTCAGCGAGACGTTGCGCCTCGCCGAGGACGTCCGCGCCGGTCGCTCGCCGCGGCCCGACGTCGTCATCTGGCCCGAGAACTCGTCGGACATCGACCCGATCGTCAACAAGGACGCCGCCGACCAGATCGGGGCCGCCGTCGACGCCGTCGACGCCCCCATCCTCGTCGGCGCAGTCGTGGCGGCGCCGGGCTACACCCCGGAGGATCCGCAGGCGACCAACACGGTGATCGTGTGGGACGGGGCCAACGGACCCGGCGAACGCCATGACAAGAAGATCGTGCAGCCGTTCGGCGAGTACCTGCCGTGGCGGAGCTTCTTCCGGAAGTTGTCGTCGTTCGCCGACCGTGCCGGGTACTTCGTGCCCGGTGCCGGCAACGGCGTCGTCCACGCCGCAGGCATCCCGATCGGGGTGACGACGTGCTGGGAGGTGATCTTCGACCGCGCGGCCCGAGAATCGGTGCTCAACGGGGCGCAGTTCCTCGCCGTACCCACCAACAACGCGACGTTTGACGAGTCGATGAGCGCCCAGCTGATCTCCTTCGCGAGGCTGCGGGCGGTCGAACACGACCGGTTCGTCGTCGTCGCGGGAACCGTCGGAATCAGCGCCGTGATCGGGCCCGACGGCCAAGAGCTGACCCGCACGAAGTTCTTCGAGCCCGCCTACCTCGACGCCCAGATCCGGCTCAAGACCAGCCTTACGCCCGCCACGCGCTGGGGCCCGGCCGTTCAGGGGTTGATCGTGATCGCTGGTGTTGCGGCTCTCGCATGGGCGATGCTGCACAATGGATCGCTGGCGGATAAGTTCGCGCGTCGCCGCAAGAAGGTGGCGGCCGCGGAGAAGTCCAAGACGAAGGAGTGACATGACCGACGAGCGTGATCGCGCATGATTCAGGGTGGCGACCGCCCCAGTCAGCGCACGCTGGTCATCATTCCGACCTACAACGAGCGGGAGAACCTGCCGTTGATCGTCGGGCGGGTGCACGCGGCGCGGCCGGACGTGCACGTCCTCGTGGTCGACGACGGTAGCCCCGACGGCACCGGCGAGCTGGCCAACGAGCTGTCGTTGGCCGACCCCGACCGCATCCACGTGATGCACCGCACCGCGAAGGCCGGTCTGGGCGCCGCGTACCTGGCGGGCTTTGCCTGGGGGCTCGGCAGGGCCTACACGGTGCTGGTGGAGATGGACGCCGACGGCTCGCACGCGCCGGAAGAGCTGTACCGACTGCTCGACGCGGTCGACGCGGGCGCCGACCTGGCCATCGGCTCGCGATACGTCGACGGTGGCACCGTGCGCAATTGGCCGCGACGACGAATGGTGTTGTCCCGCACGGCCAACGGATACTCCCGCATATCGCTGGGGGTGGACGTCAACGACATCACCGCGGGCTACCGCGCATACCGTCGCGAAGTGCTCGAGAAGATCGACCTCGCGGCCGTCGACTCCAAGGGCTACTGCTTCCAGGTGGACCTGACGTGGCGCACCATCAGTGCCGGATTCGTCGTCAAGGAAGTGCCCATCACGTTCACCGAACGCGAGCTGGGCAAGTCCAAGATGAGCGGTTCGAACATCCGCGAGGCGATCTTCAAGATCGCCGAGTGGGGCATCCGCGGGCGCCTGGATCGCGCCCGCGGAGTGGTCCGCTAGCTGCTGGCGCCGCGGCGGCGGGTCTTGATGATGTCGAGCCGCTCCTTGAGCAACTCGTCGAGCTCCTCGACCGAACGACGCTCCAGCAGCATGTCCCAGTGGGTGCGCGGGGGCTTCACCTTCTTGGGCTCAGGCACGTCGCCGTCGATCAGCGTGCCCTCCAGGCCGTTGCGGCAGGGCCACGTGCCGGGGATCTCTGCCTCGTCGGCGAAGGGGACCTCGAACTCCTCGCCGTTGTCGGTCCGGTACCGCGCCATCTGCCTCGGCGCCAGGTCGTGGTTGCGATCGGTCTCGTAGCTCACGGCTCCGAGTCGACTACCTCTCAGGACACGATCAGCCATTGTCACTACTCCTCATCCGACAAACGTTCCGCGGGTAACAACGCTGCCGTATGGCATGAAGTTCCCGACGCGACTGTCCAATGATACCGGGATGGACGGGGGTAGCCGTTTACAGTCGAGTGCCGTGGCACCAGACCGACGGCGAACTCGCGTGCAACCGTGCCGTTGGTGTGGTCGCGAGGTCCCGGACGCCGGCATGGGCCGACGTCGGCAGTACTGCAGGCAATCGTGTCGTCAACGCGCCTACGAGCAGCGCGCCATGGTCAAGGGCACGTCGGTGGCCCCCGATTCGGTCGTGCTGTCCGCCGACGAGGCAGCGCAGCTCTCCGATCGCGTGTACCAGGTGAGGTGTGCCGCCGAGGACATCGCAACGGCCATCGACGAAGGTGCCGACGGTTCGGAACTCCGCGACCTGTGTGACGCCCTGATACGCGCGGCCAAGGCGGCCGACGGCTGGCGATGAGGCCTGGTAGACGCCGCGGGAAAATTTTCTTCGATCCGACTGAACCTTTCTGCGGGGTCGCCCGTCGTTCCTCCTGACAGCGCCCCAAGGGGGCGCAACGCCAGAAGGGAATCACCGTGACCGTGCTATCGCCGCTTCCATGGGCCGCCTCCGATCTCGAGCCTGCTTCCGATTCCGAGCCCGCCGTGTGGTTCTTCGGTGACTTCGTTCTCGACCTTCCGCGCTACGAACTACGGCGCAACGGGGTGTCCGTCCCGGTCGAGCCCCAGGTGTTCGACGTGCTGACGCAGCTGGTGAAGCACCACCACCGGGTCGTCACGAAGATCGAGTTGTTCGACGCCGTCTGGGGCGGTCGGTTCGTGGGCGAGGCCGCGCTGTCCAGCCGGATCAAGGCGGTTCGGCGCGCGCTCGGTGACGACGGCGTGTCGCAGCACGTCATTCGCACCGTTCGTGGGCGGGGATACCAGTTCGTTGGGGCGCTGCGCACCACCGAGGAACCCACCGACGACGGGGTCGACGTCGGGGCCGATCTCGACGAGGTGGGCACCGAAGTCGTGCTGAACGTCCGGCGCCTGCATTCGCGGCGCGTGCGGACGAGTGGCAACCGTTACCGCATCGCACCGTCGACGCGCCGCCGGGAGTTCCACGGGCCGCCCAGGTGACGTCGCGAGGTGGCCTTGGCCCGGAACGTGTCGTCGAACCGGGAATGAATCGGAGGATTGGGTATGTTTCAAGTTCGGGCGTCACCGCGATGTGCAGTGCTAGCCGTCAGCCGCGTGAACCACGGACCGATGAAGGAACTAGCGCACGATGCCGGACGATCCAGCCAACGCCGAGCTGCTGCGGGTCATCCACGACGAGCACGGCCCTTCGCTGAACCGCTTCGTCCTTCGGCTGACGCGGGGCGACCGGGAGTTCGCCGAGGACGTCGTCCAGGAGTCGCTTCTGCGGCTGTGGCAGAACGGCACCATCCTCACTACCTATTCCGAGGATTCGACGCGGGCGTGGCTGTACACGGTGGCCAGGAATCTGGTCATCGACGACCGGCGCAGTTCCCGCTACAAACGCGAGTTTCAGACCGACACCGTCCCCGAGCGGAGTTCACCGGACCTGTTCGGGCCGGCGGTCGACAAGTTCGTCGTCTCCGAAGCCCTGCGATCCCTGAGTCCTGAGCACCGGACCGTGTTGGTACGAGCGCACTATCTTGGACAAACCGCCGTTGAGATCGCGCGGCACGAGGGTATTCCCCCGGGAACCGTCAAATCGCGGCTGCACTATGCACTACGCGCACTCCGCGCGGCCTTGGAGGAAAGGGGGGTCGTCCAATGACCTCCGAGCGCGACATGGCCGAATGGGATGCCGCCTATCTCCTCGGCGCCCTCTCGGCATCCGAAGCCGCCGAATACGAGCGGTACCTGGCGGACTCGCCCGAGTCCGCCGACGCATGGGACGCTTCCGACCTGCCCGCCATCCTTGACGTCTTGTCTCCCGAGGAGGCACTGGCCCTGCTCGACGAGGGACCGGCGACCCAGAAGCTGCACGACGCCGGCTCTGCACCTGCGTCGTTCGCCGCGGCGGCGGAGCGGCGACGGACCCGCTCTCGCGGTGCCCGGGTCGCGACGGCGCTCGCGTCGGCCGCGGCCTTCCTGCTCATCGGTGGTCTCGTCGGCTACGCCGTCATCCCGCACGAATCGTCGACCGGGGTGTCGCTGCAAGCAATGGCTCCTGGTCAGCGACAGGGCGTCACGGCGGCG
>Ga0209051_1001629_pt1 | contig 18202 bp, 15 predicted proteins | sample AraplaCvi_mMS_r2_2_FD_184286 | JGI IMG/M metagenome (GOLD analysis project Ga0209051, IMG submission 184286) | Arabidopsis root microbial communities from North Carolina, USA - plate scrape MF_Cvi_mMS_r2 (SPAdes) (version 2) | ecosystem: Host-associated > Plants > Roots > Endosphere | place...
ACCTGCCTCCCCTGAGTCCCGTTGTGCGTCCGCGTCCGTGGCCGGCTGCATCCGCGTGGCTATCGAGAGGCTGAAGGTACTGCCCTGACCTGGGGTACTTACCACCGTGATTTCGCCGCCGAGGCGGTGGGCCAGTTCCTGGGAAATCGACAGGCCCAAACCCGTGCCGCCGAAGCGTCGGCTGATTGAGCCGTCAGCCTGCTGGAAGGCATCGAAGATGCGCGCGTGCTGGTCGACAGGGATGCCGATGCCCGTATCGGTTACGTCAAAACGAATGCGGCCCCCGCGCTCAGCGTGCACGTGGACTTGCACTCCGCCGGTATCGGTAAACTTAATGGCGTTGGAGAGCAGGTTCTTCATCACTTGCTCGATCCGCTGGCGATCGCTCTCGATGACTGGCGGGCAATCCGAGCCCGGGACGACAGCGAAGGTCAGGCCCTTGTCCTTGGCAATGGGCTCAAACAAAGCGGCCAGGTCGCCCAGCAGGCGTTCGATGGTGAGCGGCTCTGCGTGAAGTTCGACGTGACCGGCCTCGATCTTCGAGAGATCCAGGATATCGTTGATGAGGGTCAACAGATCGTTGCCCGAGGCGTGGATGGTGTTGGCGAACTTGACCTGCTCGTCGGTCAGGTTGCCTTGTGCGTTGTCGGCCAGGATACGCGAGAGGATCAGCGCGGAGTTGAGTGGCGTGCGCAGCTCGTGAGACATGTTCGCGAGAAACTCGCTCTTGTACTGGCTGGCTCGTTGGACTTCCTGGGCTTTCGCGTCCGTCGCGAGGTTCGCTGCGGCCAGCGCGTCGCGCTGCGCGGCCAACTCCTCGGCCTGCTCGGAGAGGTGGACGTTGGTCTGCTCCAGTTCGGCCTGCTGGCTTTCGAGTTCCAACTGCGAGGCACGCAGCGCCTGGCTTTGCTCCTCAAGCTCCTCGTTGGATACGCGCAGCTCCTCGCTCTGGGCCTGCAGTTCTTCGGCCTGATGCTGCGTTTCATCCAGCAAGCGGGCAAGGTCGGCACGGTAGGCGGCTGAGCGCAACGCCACCGCGATGGCCGCTGATGCCTGATCGAGCAACTCGACTACTTCGTCGGCCACGGGCTTGAAGAAGCCAAGTTCGACGACGCCGTGCACCCGACCTTCGCTCACTGCGGGCGCGATGACCAGATGACGTGGAGAGGCGTCGCCCAACGCAGAACCGATGCGGAAGTAGGCCTCAGGCACATCGTGAATGACCAGCGGACGCGCATCGGCCACAGCACGACCCAGCAGGCTGCCATCGGCGGTCATGTCGCGCACCGCTGCTGCGCCGGACAGTCCCGTCGTTGCGATGGGCACCAGTCGGCCATGGTCGGCGGCGAAGGCCACTGCCGCCTGGGCCCCCGTCCGGCGCGTCAGCGCTCCGACGACGGCCCGCCCCAGCTCCCCGGCCGACGGATCGCCGGCGAGGACGTTGGACAATTCCAGCCGACCAGCCTGGAGCCACGCCTCGCGCTGTCGCGCGCGACTGGTCCGGCGGATCACTACGCCAACAAAGATGGTGAGCCCCACCCCTAGGACCGCACTCGCCCCACCCGAGGTCAGTGCTGTCGCGTACGCGCGTTCCATTTCAGCCAGGCGTCCCACGCGCTGCTCGGCTTCCGCTGCGCCCATCGCGGCCAGGCGTGCGCGGATGTCATCCATTGCAGCCTTGCCCCGGTCGGAGTTGATCACGGCAAGCGCGGCGTCCATTCCCTTGTCACGACGTAAGGCGATGGTCTGGGCCAGCTCGGCGAGCTTGTCTTGCACCCGGGCCTTGAGTTCAACAAGTCTCGCCAGCTGCGCCGCGTCGTCCGACATTGCCGCGCGCGCGACGTCCAGCCGTCCTGGAATCACGCCGACGGCGGCACGATACGGTTCAAGGTAGCCCTCGTTGCCAGTGAGCAGATATCCGCGCTGGCCGGTCTCTGCATCCTGGAGGCTCGACAGAACGTTGGTCAGCGCCGCGACCGCCTCGTGCGAGCGCATTACGTTCGCGTTGCCGGTACGAATGGCTCGTACATTGATGGCGGCCAACCAACCGCTGGCGACGAAAAAGAGGATCACCGCAGCCAGGGCAAGCCAGATGCGCCCGTCAGCGCGAGACGTTCGTTGGAAGGTCGTCGTGGGAATGCTCATGAGGTTCGCAAGCAATAGGCAACCCCTTACCCTATCACGTCGGCATCAGCACGCCGAGGGGCTCCCACGGCTCTTCCCATACCAGACGACATCCATCCCAGGGTGCGAGGTGCCCTGCCCCACACGCCAAGTACGACGGGAGCGTCCGGTCCGCCCTTCGCGGTGCTATCGCCCGCCGGTGAGGTCCGGCCACACGACATCGGGCAATGACGCCAGCTGCGGCCTTGCGAACAGGAATCCCTGTTGCAGCGTGATGCCGCGGTCAAGGAGGGCGCGGCACTCGTCTTGTGTCTCCACCCCTTCGGCAATGACCCGCACACCGAGGTCGTCGCACAGGGCAAGTGTGTGCCTGACGATGCGCTGGCGGGTGGGGTCTGAATCAATCCCGCGGACGAGGCCGATGTCGAGCTTCAACAGGTCCGGCTGGAAGTCGGCGAGCAGATTCAGCCCGGCGAAGCCCGCGCCGAAGTCGTCGATGGCGGTCAAAAAGCCGTGGGCCTTGTATGCGGCAAGAATGCGGACGAGGTGGTCATGGTCGACAACCTCCTCATGCTCTGTCACTTCGAAAATCACGCGCTCCAGCGGCCAGCCAGCAGTCCTCGCCGCTGCGAAAGTCGCCTGAAGGCAATGCTCGGGATTGTAGACAGCGTTCGGCAAGAAATTGATGGACAGCAGCGCGGGCGGGGAGACCTTTGCCGCCGTGCGAATGGCGGTGATGCGGCAGGCCTGGTCGAACGCGTAGCGGTTTTCATGGGCGACCGACGAGAGTACCTCAAGGGCCGACTCTCCGTGGGTGCCCCTGACCAGAGCCTCGTGGGCAAAGACGGAATGCGTGCGGAGGTCAACAATTGGGTGGAACGCCATCGTCAGGCCGGCGGCCACGCTTTCCGCGTCCCCGCACCCCCGGCAGCCTAGCCCCGTCATGCCGGGCGATGGAATCCGGTCGAATCGCTTCCGAGCGCTCCGCCTCCGGGCGCGGACGGGGAGGCCGACACCCCCGCGGCGCCGTGGCCGGGACGGGCGGGCGCTGTCGTGGGAGCCAATGAGGCCACTGTGGCCTTGGCGATGTCGAGAGCGCATCCCATCGCTTCGGAGTAGGACGCAAACCGGCGGACGAGCTGCCTGCGGCGGACAACACTCCCGTCGAGCTCGACAATCATGTACGAGGCCGCGTAACCGCGGCCCGGAATCAGCTCGACGTCGACGTCGATTGTGTAGGCAGGATCCATGGATGTTCACAGTGTCAGACGGCTGCAAGATGCACCGCCCGATGTGAGGCAAAAGTGCACAAATTCGTCTGACTGACCCAGCGTCAATGCCTCGAGGCTGGAGGTACGGTCAAAGGACACGCCCGTGCCAACCGTTCAACAAGTCGGAATCGCGCGACTGGCTGTAGGACTCAAGCACGGGACGCACTTCCCGCCCGTAGGTTTCCCACTCATTGTAGCTCAGTGAACCAACCCCGCGTGTGCGCACCTTTTGAGCCTCCGCAAATCCAGGTCGTCTTCCAACATGAATCCCGAATCCAGAAGCTCGCCAAGCAAGGCGACAAAGTCGTCGTCGTACCGGGTACGCAGCTGGCTCACGCGGGCTCGATCTGCTTCGGCCTGTCCATCCACCCAGCGGGCTGCCCCATGAGAAATTCAATCTCTTCAGCTAGTGCATTACTGACCGCCGCGCCGCGAACGAGGCGGGCGAGCTCAACTTCATCTATCCCCAGCACCTGCTGCTCAATGATGGGCGAGTGCATGTGGGTGACCGCGTGCAGTGGATCGCACGCCTGGCGGATGATACGCGCGATATCGTTATCCAACACCTGGCGTATACGTTTTGCCTGTGTGGCCATTACATGATGTCCGATGACTACATCGATGCCATCGAGATAGGCATGGTGCCCGACGCCGGCGCGGAGAACTGGGTAGCGCCACAGGTCCAGGACTTTATGCGAGAGCACGTCGCGCCACGCGTACCGGACTTGATCCCCATCTTGCGCGAACATACCGGTATGGGGTTGGAAGACTGATCCGGTGACGCTCCGATGGGGTCAGCCGACGGAGTCGCACCTATTGCGACGCCAGCGCGCGATGCTGATGGCGCGGGGGAGCGATGGAGGTTTCGATGAGCAACGTCAATATCCCTACCACGACGGACTGGAGGTACATGGATGCGTTGGAGCGATCGGTGTGGGGCACGGCCTTTGCGATGGCCCTGTCGCTCGGAACGGCGGCCGCAGCGCAGCGGGCTGACCAGTGCGTCGCCGCAATCCGCGACGCGGCACCCGAGCGCAATCCTCCGAAGGATCCTGCCGAGCGCGCTGCCCGCATAGGCATCGATATCGACCGGGATGCGTTCGGCATCTGGTATGAGACTGAGCGGCGTCTTCAGCACGGGCTTTCAACGCCCTGGACCCCACTGAGCCAGGAACAGATCAATGAGGCGTATGTCACCTACGCATGGGGTCGCTCGGACTTCTACTGAGCTGCGGTCAAGGGCAGTTGTGGCGGGATTCGGCTCCCATGCGAGGTGCTTGGCCTCGACCAAGTGGCACGCTAGAGAACGCTCCGGCCTCGCCGATACCCCGGGTGCCCGCGGCGCATGCCCGCAAGGAAGGCGCGCCGACAGGACGGCGTACGATCATGAAGCTCTATCACCACACTTCCGCCACACTGCTGGAAGCCATTCTGGACGATGCCCTGAGTAAAGGACATCTCACCTTCCCCAACGGTGCCATCCAAGACGGTGTCGTGTGGCTCACCAGCGATCCCATGCCGCATCACCACGGGTTGCTCGACGGTAGGCCCCTGGATGCGGAGGGGATGATGGTGGCCGAACGGGTGCAGGGTACGCGCGTGACCAATTCGGCCACGCATGACAAGCGACAGGTCCGCATCACCATCGACAGTGATTCGCTCGGTCAGCGATGCGTTCCATTCCTGCTTTGGGCACAGACGGTGGATCGCTCGGGCAGCTTTGGCAAGGCCATTGGCATGTCCGCCATCGATGGCGTCAATGATATGCCCGATGACGCGGTCATCGCGCTATTAAAGGCGGGCGTCTCGCGTGAAAAGACTTGGTACCTTGTGCCGGAAGCGATCCTTCCCACGCAGTTCGAGGCGCTCGATGCCTTCGTTGGTGGAATCCATGTGCCTTACGATTTTGAAGCACACGGGCGGGCGACACTCGCCGACCATGGACTGATCTATCCCGGGCAAGACCTCCTGCGGGCATTGCCGGTTGTCGGCGCACCGGTGCACCCCTTTGACCGCTTCGCGGTCTTTGCGGCGGCGCCGACTGCGTCGACGCTGCCGCACGTGCGTTTCCGTGGCCACGGCGCGGATGCCATCGTCGCCTTGGATACGGAGTGCACCATTGTCGCGACCCCTACGGAGCATCCCTACGGTCCGGTCCTCAGTGACTGGGTGCGTAATCATCGCCCGGCGATGGAGCAGCTGTGGTCGAAGGCTGCGGAGGTGGCGCGCCGCTACGGCGCCCACTGATGCGGGCAGGATCTCGCGCTCGCGCGGCGATGGCTGGCTCGCATGCCTGCGCTAATACGCAATCCCGGCAATTGATACATGCTGGCAGTCTAGAAATGGCGATCTCCGCCGAAAGCGTGGTGGCACTCTGATCGGCCGGATCGCTTGCCCCATGGATGGACGTCGCCGCTCAGGCCACCACAGCATAAGCGCCGACCCGAAGCTGCCTGAACTGCGCCGGTTCGGGCCCGGGGCGTTCAAGCTGCATTGGCTTGGTGCGCTTGAGCAATCGGACCGAAGCGGCTCCCGCATGCAGCGTTGGATCGGCATCGCCTTGGTGCTGGCCGCTTTCTGGACGCTAGAGTCGGCGCGAGCTGCGGACACGGTCACCTACTATTACACAAGCCCCCAAGGCACCGTGCTCGCCAAGGCGGACACCGCGGGCAACCTCATCAGCACGGCAGACTACCGGCCGTACGGCAGTCAGGGACTGGGCACACCGGAGCATGGGCCGGGATACACCGGGCATGTCAACGATGTGAACTCCGGTTTGGTCTACGTGCAGGCCCGGTATTACGACTCGGAGGTCGGGCAGTTTTTGTCGCCCGACCCAGCGCCGGTTCGCGCCGCCGGGGCGAACTTCAATCGAGATGTATACGCCGGAAACAATCCGGTGCGGTTCGTCGACCCCGATGGCTGGGACATCACTTGTACAGGGCACCTGCGTCCTGGTGCCTGTCGGAGGCGGTCTGCCTTCGGCAGGGAATGGGTGTGGCGTGGCCGAAGGCCGGGACGTTCAACGCAACGCATTCAATTCCAGTGACCACAGCCGAGGCGTGGGCCGAGGAACACCTCGCCGGGAAGTGAGCAGGTCGCGACAAGCCGCCGAGTTCGGAAGGAGTCGGCGGCGCCGAGTGTAGGTCCTCCAGGACAACCGGAACGATCGCCAAGTGATCAGGAATGGCTTCGCGGCGACGCGCGAGTTACCGTAAGTGAGGACGCCGCCGATGCCCGCCCGTACGCACCATGGCTTGCTCACGTTGCCGCGAACACTCCCGTACGCGGAAAGCGAGCCGCCTACTTCTTGAAACGATCGCCATGGACCTCATTCGAGGGGTTAGGCAGGACAATTGCACCGCGTATCAACCCAGCCGCTGAGCGATGTAAGGCCGAGAGCGAGAAGCACGGCTAACCCCCCGATCCACGGCGTATGCATGAGTCCCATGTGCTCAACGACTACCCCACCCAGAGATGCACCGCCGGCTACGCCAAGATTGAAAGCGGCGATGTTCATGCCCGCAGCAACGTTGACGGAATTCCACGTGGGAGGATCCATGAATGTGACAAATCGTCGCCTGTTTGCGTGCTTCTTGGCATTCATGAGTTGCGTTACGTCAGCCCTAGCGGCTGAAGGCACAACCGCCGCCTCGGTTGCCAACTCTCGGGATCCTCGCCAGATTGAGATAGCGTCTGCTTCGAGCGGCGAGCATTACGTCGTACGCGTCTACGTACCCCGGCAAGCACCACCGCCATCGGGATTTCCAGTTCTGTACGTACTCGACGGAAACGTGCTCTTCAATACATTTGCAGATGCCATGCGTAACCGATCACAGGCCGGAGAGATTGAGCCTGCGGTGGTCGTCGGCGTGTCGTCCGCAGACGGGCCGAACGGCGGCGACCGCACGTTTGACTTCACCTGGACCGACCTCACAACGCAGGAGAAAGAGGTGATTAAGGACCTCGGCGACAATCCGCGCTGGGGTGGTGCTGAAAACTTCTTTCGAACGCTCCAGTTCGATGTCAAGCCGAGGGTTGCGGCGATGACGAAAGTTGATGCGAGCAGAGAGGCGCTGCTAGGCTGGTCCCTCGGAGGATTGTTCACTATCCATACTATGTTCGAACATCCTCAAGCGTTCTCTAGTTTCATCGCTGTCAGCCCCTCCTTGTGGCGGAGTAATCGTGCCATTTTTGGAGACATTGCAACGTTCGAGACCAAGATCCAAGAGGATCCCCACAACCTTCGTGTTTTCTTAGGGGTAGGTGAGAACGAGGAACGGGTCCCATCAGGAATGCACTTTAGCGGCATGACGCATGAGGAGCTCGTTAACGAGATGCGCTATTGCAAGATGGTGAGCAATTTTCACGACTTCGTCGGGCGGCTTCGTCCTGCCTTCACTTCCCGAAACCTCCGATGGAAAAGTCGTGTGTTCGAAGGCGATTCGCACAATTCGGTGCCGTGGTCTTCGGTGAACCCAATTCTCGACTATGTTTTCCCGCTTCCTCCAGCGAGCGCTCCCGCTCGCTGAGCCATGGCGCTGCATGCTCGTGCCCGTCGTCACACGTCGATAGACTGGACAGTGTCATTCGCCCTTTGAGAGCGTGGTTGCGCATGAGGACTTCACTTCTATCCCGGGAAAACCCGTTCGACCTATGTCGAATGGGTGACGATCAGTGGAGGTTGCTGAAGAACATCGCCTGGGCGATGTTCGAAAATGTGCGAAGTGACTACGCAAATAGTAGTCACGCGCAGTGGGCTTTCCTCGATCGCTATATCTCTGTTCACTCAAGTACGTGGTGGCTTTGCCGTTCATATTGCGTGTCCTTCGTTAGCCGCCACTGCTTCCCATGACTCACCTCTACGCCCTACGAATGCGGCCTGAGAACGTAGGCAAACACGCCCTCAGCGTAGTGTCCCCTGATGCCATCACTCATCCCGGCGCCGTCGCGCTCCGGGAGTGAGAAAGCGCCTTCTAGATGTCGGCCGGTCACGACAACCACACCGGTCCGCGGCCAGCCCATGCGAACGTGTTGCGCGAAGGCGACCCGTCACCACGCGCGGCGACGTCAACGTCGGTCAGCACTGCGTCGAAGGGGTGCGCTTCGAGAGCCGGTCGCTCAGCTGCGACGCTGGAGGCCGGCGTTGCAGTGCGGCCGGCGACGCTGAGCATGTCGCAAGTGACCTCCAGCAAAACCCCACCGTCCTCGACCACTACCGGCCGCCGCGAACTGCTGTCCGATACGTGCGCCTGAACCGGTCCTCGTCGTCGGGCGGTCTGGTCAGCACCTGCTTGCTCAGGCCCTAAGCTTGGTCTAGTTCATCCCGCCGCGTCGTATTGCTGTGTGGGTGCCAGGTAAGAGGGCATTCGACGGGGTGAACTCGCGCAGCCGACGTGCATCCTCCAACGGCCGCCTGCTTAAACCTAATCGCTGCGTGGCGCATCCAAGTCCCACCATTCCCCGCGCATCGAGACATGCCTCATTATGCTTAGGATTTTTATTCCCCTGGCTTTCCTGGCGGCGGCCGCATCGTCGGTGTCCGAGCCGCTACCCGATGCCGCGCTACGACAGGCGATCGAGAATGGCCTTCGCCCTAAGATCGATGTCGCGGGGGAACCATCTACTCACTGGAACGTCTACGAGCGTATGCGCCGTTACGGCGTGCCGACAATGACCGTCGCCATGATTAGACATGGGACCATCGCATGGTCGGCTACGTATCGAAGCGATGGAACGGTGAGCATGCCGGCGACACGCGAACGGTACCAGGCAGCCTCCCTGAGCAAGGGCGTGGCCGGGAGCCTGGCCGCGCTGCTTGCCGACAAGCGCCAGATCGATCTCGATGCTCCCGTCGACGCCTGCCTGGCGCCGCTGCAACTACCACCGGGCAAGCAGGATGAGGCGCACCCCGTCACCCTCCGTAATCTCCTTCACCACACGGCCGGTGCGACGGTGAATGGCTTTTCGGGCTATCCGGCGGGTGCTCCCGTGCCTTCGCCGGAGCAAGTCGTCCTTGGCGAACCACCAGCAAACTCGCCCGCCGTGGCTATCGCCACAACACCTGGCACGGCGTACGCTTACTCGGGTGGCGGCTATACCGTCGCGCAGGTTGCGCTCACCCACTGCACAAAGAAGCCCTTCCGCGATCTCATGCAGGCTTACGTACTCGGCCCGGCGGGCATGCGTGACAGCAGCTTCGCCCAACCCATGCCGGCAACCATTGCCCATGCCACCGGCCACCTGGCAAACGGCGAAGCTGTCCGCGGTGGCGCAAACACCTACCCGGAACTGGCGGCGGCCGGGCTGTGGACAACGGCCAGTGATCTAGCACGCTGGCTTATCGGTGTGCGCGACGCCTACCGCGGTGAGACGTCTTTCCTTTCTAAGGCAGCTGCCGAAGACATGCTCTCGCAGGGTATGAACCATTACGGACTCGGAGTATTCGTAGCAGGCGACGGTACAGCGCGCCACTTCATGCATGAAGGCGGCAACACAGGTTTCAAGAGCAAGTATGTGATGTATCTCGACAGCGGCGATGGCGTGGTTATGTTGACCGACAGCGATAGTGGCCGTTGGCTCAATGTCGAATTCACCAAAGCGGTCGCCGATGCGCTCGGGTGGGATGACTTTGCACCGCGCATCGTCACACGTGAGCCGCTAGACGTCGCCACTATGGAGAAGCGCGTTGGGACTTACCTCATCGCTGATGAGATCGGCGACGGCTCCCGCCATGTCGCGCTAGGCCACGATGGGTCCGCGTGGTACCTGACGATGCCCGATACCGGTAAGACGCCGCTGGTCCCTACGGGTGAGCACGCGCTCGTTTCGCCCGAGCTAGGCTATGAGGTGACGTTTGATGACTCAGGCGGCCTCATCGTTGGCACTCTGCGCGCTACGCGTTTGTAGAGGCGGGTCGAAGGCGCGCAGCGTGACCTGCATAGTGACCGTACACGCATCGACTTCTACCACGCTCGCCCAGTCGCTGCCCATTGACGTGCCGCATGCCACCGGCATATGTCGATCGGTCACGCGGTGCCAAGTGGCGCTTACACTTACCGCGAATTGGCGGCGGCGGGGATGTGGACCACGGCGGGGGATCTCGCACGGTGGCTGATAGCCGTCTACAGTGCGTTAGTGTGCCGTCGATATCGAACCTCGCAGGATTTTTAGACCGTTGGCTCTATATATCACCCATTTGTGTGCTGATAGCGTCACGCAGGTCCGGCATTTACGAAAAGTCAGCGTCGACTCGGGGGCATGTTATGAATTCTGTTCGCTTTCTAATTGCGTTGGTTGTCGCACTGTTCGTGATGCCAACGAAAGCCGGTTTTTTGTCCTCGACTTGAAGACAAGATGACCACGTCTTACGACGTCGACACCAAGTCAATACATCTGCCTTGGAGAACCGACTACCCGAAATCCGTTGCGCATATAGTTCATAGGTGGCAGAGCTCTGATCTCGACCCTAGGACCAACTGGGATGGCTTCATGAGCGCGGGCCTTACGGAGATTCGCTCGTCCGGGTTGGGCGTCGAGGATGGCAGGATTTACATGCCACCTACCGCACCTTGGTGGATCGTTCCGTGGATGGACTACACGAAGTGTGGCCGCGAGCCGATCAACGGTTTAACGAGTGAGCGCCATCCAGGGGCAGGCGACCTCTCACCGCGCTCAAGATCTGGTTACGAAACGTGGGCTATTGGCTGGTACAACGCCGAAGGCGCTTCTGCACTCGGCAAGGTTTTTCTAGACCATTGCGATCCGAGATTACCAGTGCTCAGTACCCGATCAACGTGACGCTTAGGCGCCCTCCTGCTAACATCAACGTTACTGATGCTATGACGACCCAACAGGTTAGAGCGACCTTCGGCCCCTATTTTGGTAACACAAAAGGCGGCCACCTTGTTGATCCTTCTCAGGATGCGGAGAGCCCACTTCCAGCGTCTCCGATGGATTATTCGCTTCAGCTCCAGACCGCAGTGGATCGGATGTGTGCGGCGTGCCGAGCCGGCGCCCTAGAGGGGAAGGATCCGACTATGTGCCTTAGAACGCCAGGAACACCAGAAGGCGAAAACTGCCCGACTCCTCATCGAGATTCTCAGACCCGACGGCTTCGGCTAGAGAATTCGAAGCCGGAGGGTGACGCCCTCATCAATCCACGCCAGTAGCGTCACTTCGCGCCGACCTCTGCCCTAGCTGGCGGTCGCGACCGCGCGCCCCTTTCTGGTCGCGCAACCACTGTGCGCAATCACACGCTCTTTGCCGAAAACAGTAAGTTGCACCCGTGGCGCTTCCAGATCCGTTAACGGGCGTTTTCAATCGCCGACGGTCACGGATCCGGATGGCCCTAGCGCCCAGACGACGGCCAAGCACCGATCTAAGGGTCGCCGGCTTGAGGCCTACTTGGCGAGGCCGGTGGCCGAATCGATCATCCGTCCGGCTTCCCCGGCTAGGGCAGTGTGGTGGCCAAGGTCGTTGGAGCGGGCTTGGATCGCACCCGCGCCATCGTGACGATTGGAACGAATAGCTAAGGACTAGCTTCAATTTCTCAATGACACGGCGCGCTTGTGCCTCAAGCGCAGATCGACCCTGTCGTTGCGGCCGTTGCCGGTCCGTCAAATCGATGAAAGTCTGGAGATACTAGATCCAGTCAACGCAAAGCTGCCCGTCGCATCGCCCTTCTGACGCTGGTGTCGCGGATAGCCCGAACAAGCCTACAACTAGATTAAAAGCAATGCGGACATCCATCCAGTTTGTCGCCGGTGGCATAGTAGTCAGCAAGCCATAAATTGTCCTTTTGGACAGCTTATGATTTGCGGCCATCCGATTGATACATGCTCTTGGTGCACTTCTCCCGACAGTGCTAGGCAACGAAAGCCAGGTCAGTCTTCCGATTCCCTGTCAGCGAGGTGGCATGCTGGCTAGGGCCTGACTAAACCAGCTGCCCCGTTCACCGGTTTCGGCGACCGAAACGAGAGGAAGGGTGGATTTCTCGCGTAGCAGATCTTCTCGGCGAGCTCGTCGTTGTAGCCCACGTCACGCCGTGCCAGGGCTCTCGTGGCCACCTGCGCAAGAAAGCGTTCTACTCCCCCTAGTGATCTAGATACATCGTCCGGATCGGCGAAGGAGACATCGATGCTGTAGACGGAGCCGCAATCAAACCCGGCCTCCGCCTAGTGACAATCGGCAACTACAACATTGATGACGATACGTTCGAGGCAAGGACAATATTTGGTCGCGCTAATGCCGATGACAAAAGGAACTCCACCCTATTCCTCAGGGCGCAAGGCGGAGGAGCGGGGTGTAGAAGCTAACGTCGTAGCCTTGCACAGAGGAATGTAGTGCGCGATCTGCATGCGCCAAAACTTCCGCCCGCATATTCCCGATCGCGAGCATGGCATCGACGTTATCACCCATGTTCGCAAGATGCTCGATCCGCGCTTCCGGACTGACGAACTCTTCGTAAAATACCACCTCCGAGCAGTCATCGTTGGCGAAGATGTCGAGGCGAACGGTTCCTGTGTCCTTCTCTCGTGTCAGCCGAATCATGTCCTGGGCGATCCGTTTGAAGTCAGCGCTTTTGCCTACGTGAATATTGAAGCGGACCATCGTCTGAAAGCGACTCATGCCTGAACTCCTTCCTGCTCGGCCTTCAGCGTTGGGAAGTTCGTGTATCCCGCATCGGGACCTTCGGGCTGGTGCCCGAAGAACACGCTATGATCAGCCGTATTGAGCGGTGCATTCGAGGCAATACGCTCGATGAAGTCGGGATTTGCCAGGACGTACATCGCGTAGGATTCCAGGTCGGCGAGACCCGACGCGATATCCTTACCAATGTCTTCGCGGGGGCGCCCGGGACGGTTGAGGATAATCGCCCGCCCCCAGATCCTGCGGAAGTCGTGCAAGATGGCGTCCTCGCCGTAGTGGACGATGTGGATATACGCGAGGCCGAGCTTGTCCAGTTCGCTGACAAGGTAGCGGAACAGGTCCGGACCTTCCGGGCCGACATCCAGACCGAAACCGGTGAAGCCTGGCGAGAGTCGGATGCCCGTCCGATCGGCGCCAATCTCGGCGACGATGGCCCGCGCAACTTCGATGGCGAATCGTGCCCGGTTTGCTATCGAGCCGCCGTAACGATCATCGCGCTGGTTGGAGCTTATCGCCAGGAACTGATGAATAAGATAAGCCACTCCGTGGATCTCGACGCCATCGGCACCGGACTCAATCGCTCGCCGCGCGGCATAGGCGTAATCCTTGACGGTTGCCTCCACCTCCTCGGTGCTCAAAGCGCGGGGAATGGGGATGTCCTTCATACCTCCCAACGTGTAAATCTGCTCGCCCGGCGCGATCGCCGACGGGGCGACGCCGAGCCGGTGATGCGGCGTGTTGTCGGGGTGCGACATACGCCCCGCATGCATCAGTTGATAGAAGACATGGCCACCTTGCGCGTGGATGGCGTCGTTAACCGTGCGCCAACCCGCCACATGCGCATCGGTGTAAATGCCTGGCGTCAAGGGATAACCCTGGCCGTCCTCGGACGGCTGCGTTCCTTCCGTGACCGTCAAGCCGACACTGGCACGCTGGCCGTAATATTCGGCCGCCAGCGGCCCAGGCGTGCCGTCCTCGTTCGCCCGAGCGCGCGTCATCGGTGCCATCACGAATCGATTTTGAAGCTTGATTCTTCCGAGCGTAAGGGAGGAATGGATAGTGGTCATTCGTAATTCCGTTGTCTTGTATTCAGGACGCCACGTGCTTCCTCCATCGGAGGCGATAGCTTGAGTGAAATGTCCAGAGGCGGCGATCACGTCATGACGGCAGCGGGCTGTCGACCTTGACGAAATCATGGGCAGTGAGCGGGCCGCCGGGAGACTGGAAGAGCCGGCTTCCATGTTCGACATCGCCCAGGTCCAGTCCGAAGAAACCGAGCTGGTCGATCAAATGTGCAACCACGGTTTTCGCACCATCGTCGTCTCCCGCGTAGAAGAGAACGCGCCGCCCGCCATCGGCGTCGGGAGACTTCTCGAGATTCAAGAAGAAGTGATGGTTAAACGCCTTCACCACGCGCGCTCCGGGCGCCCATTCCTGGACGATCGATGTGGACGCACGCCCGCCGATGTCTATCGGCGGCAGTGGAGGCTTTTGCATGTTGTTGTTGGTGTCGACCAAGATGCGACCGCTCCAGTCGATGCCGGCGAGTGCGCTTTGCAGCATGGGCCACTTCACCGAAACGAATACGATATCCATGGCCGCCGCCTGCTCGCGGGTACCGGCGGTGATCGAAGGCCCCGCTTTGGCGACGAGGTCGACAAGGGTTTCCGGACCCCGGCTGTTGGCGATGGTCGCGGCAATACCTTTGGCGCCGAGGCGCTGGGCGATGGCACCGCCGATCATTCCGGTGCCGATAATTCCAATGGAAGGCATCTTCAGTCTCCAGATTCGTTGAAGAAAATCGCGGCCAGAACCGGTGCGCTGCTGCGACTGACCGGCTGAAAGGCCATTCAGGGCCACGGGGCGAGGTTCAGCCCCTGTAGATCGGCGTGGACCCGGACACGCGCTGGCGGTTTCCAAGCGAGAAAAGCTGTTCCTTGAGCGCTTCGATATTGCGCTCGCCGGTCACCAGCCCCTCGGCAGTCGCGTGCACCGAGTAATATCCCAGGTGCAGTTCGTGAGGATGAGGCACCGCCGAGCCGAGAACGAACGTCGCTCCCTCGGGGCCGCCTTGCAGCGAAATCGTGCCGTCGTCGTCCGAAAAGACAAGCAGTTCACCATTCGAGGCCTTTACCGGTCCGGACAGGCTGCCCCTTGAAAGGGCAAGCCAACCGACGGTGTGCGCGGCAGGAGGGATGTAATCCCAGCGCTGACCCGGCGCGAGCGTCACGAGGAGGTAGTTCACTCCACGCGGCGCCCTGACAGGGCTGGTGACGCCGCCATGCGTTCCGACGATGACGTGGGCCGGGCCAACCTGGTGCATGTCGGAGGCTTCGACATACTGGCTATCGACCGGAGCAAGTTCCAGCTCGGCCGGCAGTGCCAGCCACAGTTGGAAGCCGTGGATACGTTCGGACTTGCCGGAAGAGAGTTCTTTGCCGTGCCACACGCCGGAGCCAGCGCGCATCCACTCAACGCCGCCGTAGCCGATATAACCCGATCCCGCCTCGGGATCGTCAAAGTGCACGTCGCCTCGGGTAAAGACGGTGACAGTGCCGATACCTGAGTGGGGATGCATCCCGCCTGCGGCGGCAAACTCACTCATTACCCCACCGAAACTGTCCAGGAACACGAAGGGCTTCAGCTGTTCGCCCAGGCCACTGGGACTTACGAGCCGGAATACCTCGCCGTGGCCACGACCACGGGTGCGATAGATAACATCGCGGCCTGCCGTCGTGTCGGTAGTGATTTCGCTGTCGCGGGTGATGTCGATAGTGGACACGAGCATTCTCCTCGGGGCGGTTGCTAGAGCCGCCCCGTCACGTTGTGCAATGGGGACACCGGTACGAGGCGGGTTAGTCGACTTCGGCGCGCGCCGCCGTCTCGGCGCGAGCAGCCATGGTGGCCCTGGCCCACCAAACCAGTTCATCAAGTGCGGTGGTAGCCGTCGGAAGCAGGTTCTTTTCGATCGTCTCAATCGGCTGATTTCCAACGGCCGGGAAGATCGTGAAGAAATCGCTACCTCCGATATGCACGGCAGCGTGGGTTGAAACCATGTGCATCTCGATGCCGATCAAGCGCAGGTGCTCGACGGCGCGGGCCGCACCGACCCCGCCATAGCCGATGGCCGTGAATGGCTTGTGATTCCATTCTTTGTAGGCGTGATCGAGCGCATTTTTAAGAGAAGCGGTCAGCGAGTGGTTGTACTCGGCGACGACGAAGATGAAGCCGTCGAACCCGGCGAGCGTCTGTTGCCAGCGAACTGCTTCCTGGCTTTGGCTGGGCACCCAGGCGCTCGACGCGACCTCGTCGAAGAAAGGCAGATTGAAGTCACGCAGATCCAGCATCTGGACATCCATGTCGTCCCGGGCCTGGGCTTGCTTAAGCATCCATTGCGCGGGGACATCGGCAAAGCGCGCCGCGCGCGTTGATCCGATGATGAGGGCGATCTTGGGCTTGTCATTTGCAGTCGACATGGGAGTTTCCTTCGCTCATTCGGGGAAGACTGTTCGGGGCAATCTCGTTATTGGCGAAGTCAATTTGAGGCAATCGAAGGGGCGCCACTAGTTAGCAAGATCGGTCTGCGGGGGTGCACTTAGAGGAACACTTTGGCATAACCGGGGCACTCCCCCTCCTTCCATGCCATCAGGACCCTCACCCGAATATCGAGCTATGTGATGGCCTAGCAGGGAAGCCATGGATGGGGCTCGGCCACCCCAGGCTGGCGCGGGCCGTCGAAGTGCTACCCTTCGTTCCACCAAGCGGAACACCACCCAGTCTGCGAGGCCGTCACCACAATCACGGAAAATCATGGATATCGAGGATCTGAGGATGTTCGTCGAGGTCGCCGATGCCGGCGGCATAAATTCCGCTGCCCGCCGCCTGGGCCTCGCAAAGTCGATCGTCAGTCGGCGCCTGATAAGGCTCGAGCAGGAACTCGGTGCGGAGTTGATCTCGCGGACCACTCGCGGCGCCGTCCTGACCGAAGCAGGCATATCGTTCCGAGACCAGGCGGCAGAAATCTGCGCCAAGATCGACGCAGCACGCGATGAGATGTCTCCAAACGGCGATATCCGGGGCCTGCTCCGGATTGCGGGGCCCGCCTCTGTCGGCACGTATTTCGCGACAGTGCTCGCTGATTTTGCCCGCCGGCATCCAGCGTTGAATATTCACACTCGATTTTCAGATCAGTATGTAGATCTTGTCGCGGAAGGCTTCGATTGCGCCATCCGCGTCGGCTACCTGCCTGACTCAAACCTCATAGCTCGTAAAATAGGGTCGTTGCCGATGCGGCTGTATGCCAGCCCGGACTATATCGAGAAAAATGGTGCGCCTGACTACCCGGGCGACATCTTGAAGCACGCTGCCATCACCGCGGGAACCAGTAGCTGGGTCTTCAGTGACGGAAGCCAGAGTTTCACAGTGAACCCGCAGGGACGTTTTATGGCAGACAATGCATACGTTCTTACGGAGGCGGCCGCGGCGGGGTTAGGCATCGTGGCAATGGGGGCTATGATCGCAGATCCCTATGTCCAGGACGGCAGGCTGGTGCCGATCATGGCGAGGTACACACTGCCAGACGTCGGCATTTTCGTGGTGCGACCGCAGAGTCAGCATACGCCTAGGAAGGTGAGGGTTTTTATAGATCTGATGGTCGAATGGTTTGCCGTGAGCGAAGCTGGATAATGCCCGCGCTGAGGCGATGCTGAATTTATCGGATGCTTTTTCGTCATCCGTGCGGTCACCCGTGCCTTGTCGAATCGTGGTCGGGACGTGCACTTCTTCATCATCGGGGAGACGCCGGGAGTGCAACGACCTCCGCACCTCGCAAACCACGGATTGCCCAGTAGCGTTCCTGCCTTCACGTCTCTATGCAGAATGCAGTCCTAGGATCGCTTCATTACCTTAGGCTGAACGCCGGTGCTTAACGCCCTTTCCCGTCAACTCTTCGTCGTTTGGGCGCTCATCGCATTGGCATGCGTCGGCATGGGTGTCCTTCTGGTGGTGGCCTTGACGCAGACGGGGTCGGTGCAGGTCGCCGAGGCGCGGCAAGGTTTGTCGTCCGACTGCGCGACCGTGGTCAGGCGATACCTTGGGGCGAGTCCCGAGGCACGGGCGTTGTCCCCTTCCAATGGATTGCTCGACGTGGTCTTGCA
>Ga0209051_1001631_pt1 | contig 18194 bp, 14 predicted proteins | sample AraplaCvi_mMS_r2_2_FD_184286 | JGI IMG/M metagenome (GOLD analysis project Ga0209051, IMG submission 184286) | Arabidopsis root microbial communities from North Carolina, USA - plate scrape MF_Cvi_mMS_r2 (SPAdes) (version 2) | ecosystem: Host-associated > Plants > Roots > Endosphere | place...
CACTTGGTGTTCAGCGGAGACACCGAGCGCAACGCGCCCTTCTGGGAGCGCGTGAACGAGCTCGACGTGGCAATGCTCGTGATCGAAACCGCATTCAGCAGCCGCGAGCAGGCGCTGGCCGAGCGCAGCCTGCACCTGTCGCCCGCGCTCCTGGCTGGCGAACTGGCCCACATCGCGCCGGGCAAGCAGTACCCGATCTACATCACCCACACCAAGCCCGCCGAAACCGACGAGATCATGAGCCAGATCGAAGCCCTGGTGGTCGAGCAGGTCGCAGGCATGGCGCAGCGGGACATTCGCTGGCTGAAGGTGGATGGCGTTCTGACTTTCTGACTGCCAGTCAATGACGCGTGGCATGACAAATTTGTCACCAACTGTCGCATCTTGAGGCAAGTTGTGTCACATGGTGTAACGACAAAGTGGCTCCAAGTGACGTGTTCGGTCGGTGGGAGGGCCTGAAGACGGGTGGCACGGATGCTGCGGAAGGTACCTCGCTCCGGGCAGGTTCCCGGGCGTAACAACCAACCTACCTGGAGTTCCCTAAATGAACGTTCGTACCGTTGCCCGCCGCGCTCAGGCCGGCTTTACCCTTATCGAACTGATGATCGTTGTGGCGATCATCGGTATCCTGGCTGCTGTGGCTCTGCCGGCGTATCAGGACTACACGAAGCGTGCTCGCGTTTCGGAAGGCTTGGGCTTGGCCTCCGCTGCAAAGGCTGGTGTGGGCGAATATTTCGCATCTAAGGCTGCGTGGCCGACTAGCAACGCCTCTGCCGGGTTGCCGTCGGCCGCCTCTATCAAAGGTAATGCCGTTAATACCGTTACGGTCAGCACCGCTGGCGTGATTACCATCGCCTATAACACGCTGGTCGTTAGCGGAGGGACCGTCACGTTGACACCGTCGAGCGCCAACGCTGGTAGCGTCAAGTGGACATGCAAGGGTGGTAGCACTTTCCCAACGAAGTACCTGCCGTCGGAATGCCGTTGAGCCAATAGCTAACAGCACCCAAAAAAAGGCACATCATGTGCCTTTTTTTATTTCTGCGAACTACCCCTTGATGACCTCTGCTCTAACAACCCGACTTCCGTGGATCTCCAGAATTTCAAAAGCGACATGGTGGAAGTGGGGCGCGCTCTTGCTCGTGGTTACAGCCTGCTACGCACCGGGGCTAAAGGGGGGCTATGTCTTTGACGACGACGTCAACATTCTGCAGAACGCTAGCTTGCGACTGCATTCCCTCGGATGGGGCGAGCTATGGTCCGCCGCTTGGTCGGGAGATGCCGGCCCGCTGGGAAGGCCAATTGCGCTAGTTACTTTTGCATTGAATCTGTATTTTGGAGGAGCTGACCCGTTCTACTTCAAGCTGGTCAATTTGCTCATCCATTTGGTCAATGTGCTTCTGATTGGAGCTCTCTCGCAAACCTTGTGCGATGCGTTTGGGCAAAAAACTGCACCAGCTGACGCAATTCGAAGCCTCGATGCATGGTCTGGTTGGGTGGTCGCCGGAATTTGGGGGCTTCATCCATTAAATCTGACGGGAGTGCTATATGTCGTGCAGCGCATGACCAGCCTATCCGCTTGTTTTGGATTTGCCGCGTTGCTCATCTTTTGCCAGTATCGAGTTACAACGAGAAGGCGCGTAACGTCCGATCACCATTCATATTTCTCGTTATTGACCCATGCGCTACTTGTGGCGGCGTTGCTCGCAATGTCCGCTCTCACCAAAGAAAGCGGACTGCTTTTTGCGGTTCTTTTGATTTGGATTGAATACTTCGCGTTCGATTTTCAATATCACGGACGGCCACTGGCCTTTTGTGGCGTTCGGGTGAAGCGATTGATCTCGGGGGCGCTAATATTGATTGGCACTGTCGTTCTGGCATTTAAGCTCCCGGTGATTTTGACTCCAGCCGCCTATGCGAACAGAGATTTCGATTTCAAAGAGCGATTGCTTACTGAAGCACGCGTGCTGTTTTATTATTTGGAGATGATTTTTTTTCCAAAGGTTTCGAGTCTATCGCTATATCACGATGATTTCACAATATCGCGCTCTTTCTGGAATCCGCTAGCCACTGTTTTCTCGGTTGGCGGACTGGCATTGATCAGTGCAGCGACGATTCTCCTTCGGCGTCACTGGCCGCTATTGCTTTTTGCTTGGGGCTGGTTTCTTATTTCTCACGCTCTTGAGTCGACCATATTCCCTCTTGAGTTGGTGCATGAGCATCGAAATTATTTCGCGACTTTCGGGTTCTTTTTTCTTGTTTCGATTGGTCTTGAAAGAATTCAGATGCCTGATAAAAGGCGCCTTGCCATAGTTCTTTTGATAATGTATCTTGGATTGTTGGCTTTTGCTACCTACAATCGTGCATTGCAATGGTCGAATCCAGTGGATTTGGCTGCCAACGAGGCTGAAAACAGGCCGTTGTCCCCTCGCGCCAATTATGAATTGGCAAGAAATTATATGGTCTTATTTCAAAATACGGGTGATGACCATTTTGGCGCTCTCGCCGACAAGGCTCTCATTCGAGCCACGCAATCTTACTTGCCCAGCGTTTTGCCATTTCTCGCGCGTATACATTTGGCATATTTTCGCGGAATGGAGCCTGATCCGGATCTCCTGAATTCAGTTACGTCGCGTCTCGGGAATTTTCCTTACTACAACACGAACACTGGAGCACTCAATTCATTTTTGGAGTGTCAGATCGAAAAGAAATGCCGGCTGCCAGATGATCAGGCATTGAGCATTTTTAAGGCTGGGCTCGATAATCCATTGATCCCACTGGGTCAAAAGGCAGAAGTCACAAAAATGGTTGCTCAGTATCACATCAACAAGGATGGCGATTTGCAACGAGGTACCGCGCTCATTTTATCGGCCATTGCCATGAGCGATGAAGCGCCCAGCAGAATCATGTATGCACAGGCATTGGCGTTTCAGGGAAAATTCTCCGAAGGACTTGCTCAGTTGGATGTGGCTCAATCGATGGATCGCAACGGCGTGTATCGCCATCGAATCAACGAAGAGCGGAGCGCTATGCGCAATGCATTGACAAATAAATAAAGCGAAAAATATGAAATCAATTGAACGTCCGGACGGCGATTTGGCAGGTAGGCAAATGGATATCAGTCCTGATTGTGCCGGGCAAGTCGATCCCAAGAAAATACCGGGCGCGAATGAAATCAGTATTGTCATTCCGGCTCGCAATGAGGCGGAGGGGTTGGCCCACCTCCTTCCCGATCTTTGCGAATTATTCCCGGAGGCCGAGATCATCATTTCAGATGACGGCTCCACCGATGAAACGGTGAGCATTGCGCAGAGGTTTGGTGCTTGTGTCGTGCGCCGCCCCTATGGCGCTGGCAATGGCGCTGCGATCAAGGCTGGTGCACGCGCGGCGACGCGAGATTGGATCGTGTTCATGGATGGTGATGGCCAACATCGGGCGCAGGATATTTCACGCCTCCTCGCACGTTTGGCCGAAGGCTATGAAATGGTTGTCGGCGCACGAAGTGCTGAGGCGCAAGCCAGTCGCCATCGCGGTCTTGCCAACGCGTTCTACAACCGCTTGTCATCTTGGATGGTCGGTCATCAAGTAAGAGATCTCACATCAGGATTCAGGGTCGTGCGACGAAAACGGTTCCTTGAATTTCTTCATCTTTTGCCCAACGGATTCTCCTATCCAACGACCAGCACCATGGCATTCTTCAGGGCAGGTTACGCTGTAGCCTATGAACCTACTGATGTGAAGCCGAGGCTGGCCGGAACCACGAGCCATATTCGACTATGGCGTGATGGGACGCGATTTCTGCTTATTATTTTCAAGATCGGAACGCTTTATTCTCCTTTAAAGCTTTTTGCTCCGATTAGTCTTGCGTTTTTTTCATTGGGGCTTGGCTACTACGCCTATACATTTTCCACTCAGCACCGATTCACCAACATGAGTGTGCTTTTGTTTAGTGCGGCGGTCATTGTTTTTTTGATTGGTCTTATTTCTGAGCAAATTACTGCGCTGATGTATGGCGGTACGGGCGCGAATGAACGGGGGAAATGACGTGAGGTTTCAAAACCGTTCTGTTCAGAAAGATAAATGATGCCAACGTCTCCTTATGGTTTAAATCCCTTCAACATTCTTGTCTTGGCATCGACTTATCCTCGTTGGGCGAAAGATCCAGAGCCAGGTTTTGTTCACGAGCTATGCAAGCGCTTAGCGCTGGAGCACCATGTTATTGTGCTCTGCCCTCACGCAGCTGGAGCGCTAGCGACAGAAGTGCTGGACGGAGTTGAAGTAGTGCGTTATCGCTATGCGCCTGAGAGCTGGGAGGGTTTGGTCAACAATGGAGGTATTGTAAATAATCTTCGGCAAAGACCTTCAATGGTGCTATTGCTGCCCGGATTCGTATTATCGCAACTATGGGGCGCAATACGACTTGTGCGAAGTCGTCGCATTGACGCCATTCATGCACATTGGCTGATCCCCCAGGGGCTGATTGCTGCATTGGTAAGTCTTGTCTCTGGACGAAAAACTCCGTTTGTCGTGACATCTCATGGTGCAGATTTATACGCATTGCGAGGGCGGCTGATGAATTTTTTAAAGCGTTTTGTTGTGAAGCGCGCTGAAGCTGTTACCGTGGTAAGCGATGCTATGCAATTGGAGATGGCGCGCCTAAAAATTGAAACAACTGCGGTGAGTGTGCAGCCAATGGGTGTTGATTTGGAGAGTCGATTCACTCCTGGCGCTGAGGGAGAACGGTCTCCAGATGAAATTCTGTTCGTCGGCCGACTGGTGGAAAAGAAAGGGTTGAATTATCTATTGGATGCCATGCCTCTAATTCGTGCCGCCCGGCCTTCAGTGTGTTTGAGGATTGCCGGATTTGGGCCCGAAGAGGCAGCACTGCGCAAACAGGTGGATCGCATGCAGCTCAATGGATTTGTGCACTTCCTTGGCCCCGTAGAGCAGGCTGATCTTCCATCGCTTTATCGGCGTGCCGCGGTACTCGTCGCGCCCTTTGTACGCGCGAGCAATGGTGACACCGAAGGTCTGGGCTTGGTGGTGGTCGAGGCAATTGGATGCCATTGCCCTGTGGTTGTGGGTGATGTCCCCGCCGTAAAAAACGTAATCCCTGATGGCGAAGGAAAAGTGGTGTCTCCGCTAGATACCGAAGCACTGGCAAATGCGGTAGTTGATATTTTGGAGAATCCGAAATCAGCCTTTGATTCGGTGATGAAGGCTCGTCTCAGATTGAGTCAACAGCTGTCTTGGTCTGTGGTCGTAACTGGGTACTCCGCATTGCTAAGAAAAATTGCAGATAGAGTGCCTCTCCGCTGATCGCAAAAAATAAGCTGATCGCGCTTGAAGGCACTGTGATTCGTTTCAACTTCTTAAGCCGCGCTGTTATGCCCAGAATCTTTAGGGCAATTAAGGGTCTATCAGCAATCGGCCACAGAGGCGCGCAGAAAAATTTGGGCGGCCTGCGCTCCGGCTATGTGACAGTTATCGCTGGAATGAGTTTTCGGGCCGTATTTTTAGCGATGCTTACTGTCCTTCTGGCTCGTCTCCTTGGAAAAGCTGACTACGGCGCGTGCGTTGTAGTAGGCGGCATCGCGGGTCTTTTTTCCGTACTTGCAGGTCTCGGGGCATCGGCTCTCCATCTTCGAGATGTCGCGATTAATCCCGACGCGTGGCGCGGTAGTTTCGTTGTTCATCATTCGAGCATATGGAAAACACAACCAATCCTCTTGACGCTGACGGTGCTTGTGGCGTGGTTTGTTGTTCGCGAGGAGGTGGGCTGGTTGTCGCTGCTGCTGCTGGTTTTCGGCGATCTTCTGGGAGCACCTGCGAGCGATCTCCTAGTGCGCTCGTATCAAGGACGTGAGCGCTATGGACGAATGGCGCTTGCAATGTGTGCCTTGCCTCTAACGAGAGTTCTGCTGATAGCACTGCTTGCGATGACCACCGATTTCGTCGATTTACGGTCCTGGAGTCTTTTAAGTTTTCTGAGCGGTGTGGGAATGGCCGCCCTCACTACAGCACTGGCCATGAGGGCCAAAAATGGCGGCTCAGTTGACGATAAATATTCAAGAGACTCCTTCTCGGGACTCGGCTTCTCCATGGCAGCAGCATCTGCGCGAATTCATGCTGATGCGGACAAGGCCATCATTGCCAAGTTGTCATCGTTTGGTGCAGCGGGTGAATACTCTTTGGCCTACCGAATGATGGATGTGTTGTTGTTACCTATCAATGGTTTGATCGAGTGGAGTATGCGCGCCCTATTCCGTCACGGGCAGGGCGGTGTGGGAGCTTCATTGCAAGCGCTTTGGCGAAGATGGTTGGCTCTTTTGAGCATGGCGCTGGCGGCATGTGTGGCAGCGTACGTTCTTGCTGCGCTTCTTCCTGCAATCTTCGGAGAGCAGTTTCAAGGTGCAGTCCTGATGGGACGCTGGCTTGCTCTGCTACCTCTAACAACGGCGTGCTGGGCGATGTTACGAAGCATTGTGGCCACTGCGGGCCATCAGAAATTCGTCGGCGTGGTCGAATTGATAGGCGCAAGTATGAGCATCTTGCTCGGGATTATTTTGGTTTCGTGGTATGGATGGCGTGGAGCTGTGCTTGCTACATATGGCACACACATTGCGATGAGCTTGACCGTCATCGGCGGCGCCATACTCAAACTGCGTCATTCCCCCTGAGCCATGAATGTGCTGAAGGTTTTTACTACAACAATGAAACAAGGACAGTCATACGCATGATTGATACAACGCATCTTTGTGGGCGATTGAATCGGCTATATAACGGCACCATTCTCTTCCATGGCGCAGAGGTCTCTCAGCAACCGGGGGATGAATTGATACTGGGAACCTGCCGATCCGGTACCTCTGGTGGTTAACGAATGCGAATCGGTGTCGACGCGCGTTACCTTACCGGCAATCTCACCGGCACGGGGCGCTATGTGCGCGAAATTCTCTTGTGCTTGAACGACTTGCTACCCGACGTAGAGTGGCTGCTGTACACACGCCGTCCGATAACGTTGGATTGGCCGTCAGACCGATGGCGCATCGTGGTTGATCAGCACCCATTGTGGCGTCTCCTGCCGGGCCTTGTATGGGTAAAACTGCGGCTTGGCGCGTTGGCCAAACGGGACAGACTTGATGCGTTCTGGGCCGCGGGTACGCTTACCCCATCGCTTGAAGCGCGAATGGTTGCCACGGTATACGACCTCAATCATGTGCTTGTACCGGAAACTATGCGGATGATCAGTCGCTATGCTTTTCACCGATGGTTTACCGCTGATGTACGTGCCGCCTCGCGGGTGATTGCCATCTCTAAGGGTACGGCGACACGCCTGCGCGAACTCATCGGCCGTTCTGCCGATGGCGTGGCTCTACCGGGCTCCAGATGGTCCGGCATGAATGCCAAGGGCCTCGAAGAGCGCCCCTTCGATGAGCCGTATGTTTTGTCGGTCGCAACTCGTGAGCCGCGCAAGAATCTCGGCAGTCTCATAGCCGCTTTTGCGGCGCTCAAGGCACGTGGCCTTATCCCGCGACATATGCTCATCTTGGTTGGCGACAGCGGGTGGGGGAAAAAACTTGAAGCGCTGCAAGGCGATCGTCCTGCCTGGCTTCGCGAACTCGGCTATGTCCCCGATCACGGGATGGCGGCATTGTTTGCGCACGCCGACATTCTGGTTCAGCCATCTCACTACGAAGGGTTTGGTATGCCCGCAGCTGAAGCTGCCTCTTTCGGAACGCGTGTGGTCGCCACCGATATTCCCGAGCTGCGCGAGGCTGCAGGGCCCTTCGGAGTCTTCACCCGGCCAGATCCGGAAAGTGTGGCGCAGGGCATCCTTGATGCCCTCGCCATGCCGGATCCCATGCCGTTTTCAGGGGGCTCATGGAGAGATGCCGCCGAGGTCATGGCGGAGACGTTCAAGCAAGTGTCGCAGGGACCCGTTCTCCCATGAAGGTATGGCTTCCGAGTGTTCGATCGAACAGCGGCGGCGACGTCTTTGTCGAGCGGCTAGCGGCATTGCTTGCCGAAGTGGGATGCGAGCCGGTTGTCACTTGGTTTCCTTTGCGGCACGAACTATGCCCGTGGTTGCTTCGGGCCGTGCCGGTACCTGAGGGCACTGACATCATTCACGCCAACAGCTGGAATGCGTTTGCATTCTCCGGACGTGGCGTCCCTTTGATAGTCACGGTGCACCATTGCGTTCGTGGGCGTGGTTTCCCCGAATGGAAAGGACCTTTTCAGGCGCTTTATCACGATCACTGGATTGGTCGGTTTGAGGCCCGTTCCTTTCAAAGGGCGGACGCAGTACTTTGCGGGAGCGCCTCGGCCGCCGTCGAGGTCGAGGAGAGCTTCGGTCTGGATAAGAAGATCACAGTGGTTGACTACTGGCTTGATGCCACGGTGTTTCGTCCCTCCGACACGCCTGCTGCCAGGCCGCCCAGAGTGCTATGGGTCGGAAACATGTCGTTGCGCAAAGGCGGAGATCTGCTGCCGGCCTTTCGACAGTGTCTGGACGCGGGCATTGAGTTGCACTTGGTTGCAGGGCGGCGAGGGCAAACCGCCGGCTTGGAGGCGCTTGGGCCTAACGTCAAGGTCTGGTCTCGTCTTAGCGAGACTGATCTTGTAAAGCTCTATCAAGCCTGTGATGTCACTGTGTGTCTGAGCCGTCATGAGGGCTTCGGTTATACCGCCCTCGAAGCGATGGCGTGTGGTCGGCCGGTCGTTGCATTCAACGTAACTGGGCTGAAGGACGTGGTCGTTGATGGCCTGACCGGCGTTTTGAAGCCCTGTGGCGATCTGGCTGGTGTCGCAGCAGCGTGCAAAGAATTGATAGAAAGACCGGAACAAGCCAGATCCATGGGGCTGGCAGGTCGTGAGCGTGCCGAGCATCACTTCAGTGCTGCACGTGCAGCAGCTCTTTACACCCAAATCTACCGCAACGCCGCTTCTACATTCCGTCTTCGTCAGAACTAGCAGGCAGCCTTAGGTGATGCGTGATTGATGAAGCTCGCGGAAGAATATGCCTGAGATAGGCTACGAGATAACTTGGAGATGCTAGTGACCGAAAACACCATTCGAGTTGGAATTATCGGCTTGGGCTACGTAGGCCTCCCGCTCGCCTTGCGTTTCGCCGAGGTCGGTGTGCCCGTCCTCGGATTTGATATCGACGAGGAAAAAGTGCGTGCTATCGATCAAGGTCGAAGCTATATCAAGCACATCGGCGATGCGGCCGTCGAACGCGGTCGCCGGCAAGGGCTGTCGGCGACTGCGGACTTCTCACGCGCCAATGAAGTGGACGCGCTGATCATCTGTGTACCAACACCGCTCGATCAATACAGGGAACCTGATCTGCGTTTCGTCATTGGGACCATTGATGCCTTATTGCCTTACATCCGTCGCGGTCAGCTCATTTCCCTCGAGAGTACAACTTATCCCGGGACAACGGAGGAGGAACTCAGGCCTCGAATCGAGTCGCGCGGCTTCAAGGTCGGGGAGGATGTATTTCTGGTTTTCTCACCTGAGCGTGAGGATCCCGGGAACCCAAAATTCACCACTCAAACCATTCCTAAGGTCGTCGGTGGCTGTACGCCAGCTTGCCTAAAAGAAGGCATTGCGCTGTATGGGAAAGTGATCGATACCGTGGTACCTGTAAGTTCCACGCAGGCGGCGGAAATGACCAAGCTGCTTGAGAACATCCATCGTGCAGTCAATATCGGATTGGTCAATGAGATGAAGATCATTGCTGATCGGATGGGGGTCGACATCTACGAAGTGATTCGTGCCGCGGCAACCAAGCCATTCGGCTTCGTGCCCTATTACCCCGGGCCAGGGTTGGGCGGACATTGCATTCCCGTCGATCCGTTCTACCTGACTTGGAAGGCGCGCGCATACGGCTTAAACACGCGTTTCATCGAGTTGGCGGGACAGATCAATAGTGATATGCCTCACTGGGTAATGCAAAAGGTATCGGAGGCACTCAACGAACGGGAGCGTTCGGTGAAGGGTAGCAGGGTATTGGTGCTGGGCATTGCTTACAAGAAAAATGTCGATGATATGCGCGAGTCACCTGCGGTGGTCTTGATGGAACAACTCCAAGCAAAAGGCGCTGTAGTGTCCTATGCGGACCCGTGGGTGCCAATCTTCCCGAAGATGCGTGAGCATCATTTCGATCTTATGAGCATTGAACTTACTCCGGAGGCGGTGGCGTCGTACGACTTGGTGCTGATAGCTACAAATCACGACGCCTTCGACTACCCGATGATCCAGACGCATGCGAAACTAATTGTCGATACCCGGGGTGTTTACTTGGACTCAATGCCAAATATCGTGCGAGCGTGAGGGTCAACTAAGAAGCTGGGATTGGGGCTTGGCCTGCCCCGTTCCAACTGTACTTGCGCAAAAGCAGAGAATCCGCCAGCTAAAGCGCTCAATCCGCCGTTGGCACTTCCCGCCAGTTCAGCAGTCGCAGCGTAGTACCGGCCGGCGGCGTAAAGCCGATATTGCGCAGGTCACCGCGCACATCGCCTGAGATCAATCGCACCCTGCCGTCGACACCCACAAACTTGAGGTCGGTGACCGCCGTGCCGTACTGCGCGTACGCGGTGCCGCTGGCCAGTACCGAGCGCCCGGTGTTGAAGTCGATGGCGTAGACCCGGCTCTGGCCCGAGGGGCTGCAGGCGTCGCCGCTGGTGAGCAGCGACGAGAAACCCACAATGCCGTTGAATGCTGTCGGGCTCGCCACCATGCGCAGGCCAATGCCGCCTTCGGTTCCCAGGTCGAGATACCAGCCCAGTGAATCCGTGGGCACGACGGTGCCGCTCACGAGATTGGTGACGGCGGTGAGTGCACTACGCGTCACAGGCATGGTGTTGTCGGCCGGCTTGAAGGCGGTGGCGGTTCCGTCGATGACTGCATAAAAGCTTTGCACCGCGCCGGAATTGATATCGCTCGAATCCAGCAATTGACCGGTTCCGACCATCACGTAGCGCTTGCGGGTCGAGGGCTGAATCTGTACCAAGGGGCGCGAGGTGATGGGTTGGGCTCGCGGAGTTGTTGCGCCATCGGTGAAGAGGGCGATCTTGGTCGGTGCCGGATAGGCCGTGGTCGTGCCCGCGGGCGCAGTCACGTCGAAGCGCCAGAGTTGGCCGTTGAGGTCGCCGACATAGATCGCGTCCGCTGTGCCGTCGGTCAGGTCGGAGATGAAGGCCGTGGCATGGGTCATGCCGTTGGCCACCGCGCCGGTGCTCACTTTTTGCAGTAGCGCGCCGGTCTGCGGATTCAGGAAGTAAAGGTAGCCGTTGCGGTTGGTGTTGTCGTTGTGGTAGCCCGAGGTCAGCACCACCACCCAGCCGTAGCGCTTGGTTTTCAGGACCAGGGGCGCGCCGAAGCTGAAGCCCATGTCTGCATCCGTGAACTCCCACAGCACCTTGCTTGCCACGATGGTTTCATCGGTCATCGCGGCTGGATCGGTAACGTCAATGGCGTAGAAGCTCTTGCCGCCCTTGCCGAGGCCACCGACCAGCAGCGAGCGCCAGTCCGAGCCGGTGGCCGCGAATGTTCCGCCGGCCTGGTTGAAGTCGACGTCGACCACTTCGGGTGTCGCATCGACGTAGTACTTGTGCAGGTAGTTCGGGTTGCCCAACTGGGCCAGGCCGTCCACAGCCGGGGTCGCTGGACTGTTCGGTCCGTTGAAGAGTGCGTTCGGCACGTAGGCGAACTGTTCGAGGCCGGCGTTGGCGCCGGTGAGTTCGCCGCGGAACGCATGCAGCATGCCGTCGTTCGCCGCGGCATAGACCATCGTAGGACGCGAAGCCTTGGCTGTCTTGAAGGCGGCGTAGCCCCGGTTGACCGCGTCGGAGTAGTTCGATGCGGGCGGGCCGACGGGTTTCACCTTCGAGTTGACGATGTCGCCAAGAAGCTTGGAGCGCAGACGGTAGGGCTTGGTCCCATCGGTCGCCGTCTTTTCCTGGCTGCGGTCGCCGCGCAGGTAGTTCAGGTAGTTGGCGCTGTCGTCGCCGGTGACATAGGCCGTATCGAGCGCGGCTGCCTGGCTGCCCGTTCCCGTGGTCAAGCTGCCGATACGGAAGGGCACGCCCGCCGTGCCGTTCCAGGTGGCGATGCGCCGGTTGGTGTTCCAGCCAGTACCGGCAAATTGCGCTGCCAGTTTGTCGGTGCTGTTCCATGCCGCCGTGAGCGAGGGCGTGCCGTCATCGGCAAAGCTGATGCTGCTCGCGCTCACGATGCCAGTCCAGTCCTGGGCGTCGTATTGCGAGGCATACGAAGCCGAGCCGGTGGCCGCAACCTGCAGGGCCGAGAGCGAGAAGGATGTGGTGTACGCCTGGATGGCGTTCACGATGCGCTCGAAGGCTTGCGTCAGGCCTCTGACCATCGTGTCGGGCTGGCCCGCGGCAAAGTAGTTGTCGGGGCGCGGCTGCGTCAGGTTCGCGGCGCGTGTGTCGGTCAGCGTCTCGCCGTTGGTGGACCACCAGTCCAACGGAATGGTGCCTGCAAAGGTGTAAGGGTCGAAGTTGGCCGGAAGCTTCTTCTGGTCCAGTCCACCGAACTTGGCTGCGAGGTAGAACTGGTTGTTGTACTGGAAGGGCTGCTCCAGCACGTCCACCCAGTAGGTGCTGACGGTTTGCTTGCCGATGGTGTTGGCCTGCCCCGCCACGTCGGGACGAATGTCCTTGGTGTTGGCGTCGAAAGCAAGGCCTGCGATGTAGGCGGAGTTGTTGCGGCCGCTATAGCTATTGGTGTTGCCGAGGTCGCCCAGGCCCTGCAGCGCACCGACGCGGTTGGTCGCCGTGACTGCGTTGACGGTGTTGTCGGCAGCCACCTCGGGAGGCATGGTGGGCTCGCGGGTGCGGTAGGTGGTGTTGCCGGCCACGTTCTTGTCGACGTGGGTGTAGATGTCGCCAATGCCCAATATGAAGTTGCGCTGGCACGAATACTGGATCGGATCGTTCCAGGCGGTGATGACGGGGAAACCGTCAACCCAGCTGGTCTTCGTCGGCGCGTCTGCGGTGCCCATCGAGCTCCATGCATCGACGTTGCCAAGATTCCGGTAGTAGCGTATGACCGCGTAATACAGTTCGCTGACCGGGTCGTAGTCCTTGTAGTTGCCCGGAAGGATCTGGCCGAACTTGTTCAGGTAGTTCATCACGCCGCTGTCTGCGACGGACACGCCGGTCGCCGTGGTGGTCGCGGCCGCGTCGGCGGCATCGGGGTTGCGGATGAAGGTGCCATCGACCTCGCTCCACTCCTTGTTCGCATTGGCCGCGGGTGCCTGGCCGGGTGTCGGTGCAGTCGGTCCGACGAACTTCTGATTGGCGCGCAGCACGCCGCCGTCACGCTGGTCGCTGCTGTCGTTCAGGTAGCCGAAGGCGCTGAAGCGCATCTTGTCGGAGTACTTCTGAATCAGGCCTTCGGGCTTGTAGTTGCTGCCGTAGGCCTTGCAGTTGGCTTCGAGTCCGCCGGCCGCGGCCGAAGGGTCGCACACCTTCACACGCATCGTGAAGTCCTGGTCGGTCGGACCCGCGTCGGAGAATGGCCTGAAGGTGTTGTTCGAGGACGGTGTGCGCCACAGGAACTGCATTACCGCACCGCCGCCCCTTTCGTAGTACTCGATCTGCACGCTGAACTGCTGGCCCGCTGTGAGCGAAATGGTTGCGGAGTCGTCGGTGGTCGAGCCGTGATCGGTCCAGTTGTTGATTCGGCGATTGCCATTGTTGAAGTTGTTGCCGCCGTTGGTGTTGACCCAGAGCCGCACGCCGTCGTCGCTGATGGTGCGAAAGACGTAGTCGCCGGTTTCGGGAGCCGTATAGGTACCGGTGAATCGTGCAGAAAAATTGTCTGAATTCACGCCTGCCACCGGAGCACCGTTGCCCCAGTCATGGTTGGCGGAGTCGGTGGTGACGGTAGCGATGACCGCGCCACTGAGATCGACTGTGTTGTAGTACTGCGCCGTCATCGTGCGAGTGCCGACGCCCGTCACGGTCATCCGCATCTTGAAGCCGCGGTTGGTGATGCTCGTCGTCAGCGCGGTGGCACTGTTGTAGGGCGTGGCACCCGCAATCGCGCCGACTGGGACCGTGCGATCAGGGAACAGGCTACGGTTGCCGTGCCAGGCTTTTTCCAAGATCGTGGTGGTGGCCGTGTCCACCACGCGCCGTCCACCCGTCATCGCCCAGCGAAATGGGTCGATGGTGGCCGTGGAGGCCCAGTTCAGGAAGTTGCCGCTCCACTTGTCGTCATTGGCACCCGTGCAGGTGCGGTTGGTGGCTGTGCCGGCCGGGTAGAAGTAGCTGGAATCGCCCTTGTCTGTGGTGCTGACGCCATTGGCGGTGGCATCGACCTGATACAGGTAGCACTTGGCCGGATCGAAGTAGCCCAGGTAGTTGGTGTCGCTGGAGTAATCGCCGACATGGGCCGTGCGCGATGCCGTGGGCCATTCCACCGACAGCGCCAGCGCCAGGTTGCCCGGCACCTCCGAGGTCGAGAACACGGGTTGGTTGGCGAGGTTGGCCGCTGAGGCGACCAGGGCGCTGCCAAGCACTAGGCCGAGGCCGGTGGCGATGCCCGCGCGGCGCACCGCGCGAACGGACGAACGGATTCTTGTTTTCATGATTCGCCTGTGCCCTATTCGGGCTTGGTGAAGGAGGCTTGCAGGAACACCTGCGTGTCGCGCGGACCGTCGGCGCGAACGGTGATCCGGTAGATGGGCGGGCTGGGAACGCTCGGGCCGGGCGTGCTCAGCTGGCTCTGGTCGCCACCCGGCGTTTCGGTGCTCGATGGGATGTAGACACAGCCGTTCTTGCCGATGGTCGAGAAGGCGCCGGTGGTGTTGCACATCCGATCGATCACGTAGCGCACGGTGACGCCTCCGTTGCCCGTGATGGAGCCGCCGGACGGCGTGAAGGTGTTGCCCGCTACATCGGGTCCGGAAAGCGTGGTCTTTTTCAGCAGCACCTGCGGGATGCCTTGCTCGTTGGTCTGGAGTTGGATCGCGCTGTAGTTCGCAGTCGGCAGGTTCGAGGCGGTCGCGGTCGTGTTGACGAGTGCGCCGCCGGTCTGAAACTCCTTCATCGCCTTCGCAATGGCGAGTTCGCCTTGGTTGACCAGATCTCGCTTGAACGCGAGATTGCCGGCGCCGAAGAGCGAGTTGCCGGTCGATCGCATCACGGCTATGCCGCCGGCGAGCAGAATCACGAGGATGATCAGGCAGAACAGCAGCACCACGCCGCGCTCGCGCGCTCGGCTGTGCATTTTGGGTAGTGTCTTCATGGCACGGGCAGCAACAACATGTTGCGCAGCGGAATAGTGGTGTCGATGACCCGGTAGCGGAAGTTCCGGTCGGCCGAAGCAATGCTCAGGGTGCGTTGGCTTGCAGCTGCGAGATCGCTGAAGATGGTCAGGCTGGCCGGTGTGACGGGTGTCTTCTCGAAAAGGCTGCTTCGCACGACCAGCGCGACGCGCGCCGCCACGATGTGGCGCATGGTGTCGGGCGCGAGCATGAGTGTGCCGATGGTGTAGCCCGCGGCGCCGGGATCGATCCATGCGTCGACGGTGCCGTTGCTATCGGTGTCGACCCCATATACCGCGTACAGGGCAACCACGCCGTCAGCGAGTGCTTGCATGGCCGAGGCATCGGTGCCCTCATCGCTGCCGGTGCCGGCCGCTCGCAGCAGGTCGTAGGCAACGAGCGTGCTATTGGCGTTCACGCCGACCAGCTGGAACTGCAGGTTGTTGGCGCCCACATTGCCCAGCGGGGTGAAGAGTGCCGTGCCGTCGGCGGCGAACGTGGCAAGCGACTTGGTGGGGCCGGTCGATGTGAAATAGCGCCCGCCCATGGGCAGGACTTCGTTGCCCGCCGCGGCGAATGCCGTCGCGTCCGTCACATTCACCTGCTCGATCAGGCAGTCGGCCGTGCCTTCCTGGCTCACGAGTCCGATGTCGCCATTGGCGAGGCCGATGGTGTTGTCCAGCCGCAGGTTGTTGTTGCCTGGGAACCCGGAGCGAATACGGCGCGGCACGTCGCCCGCCGCCGCGTTGCCGCCCATGACCACCAGGGTGTCCGAGGCGCCGGCAGTAGCACCCTTGGCGATCAGGAACGGCGCCAAACGCAGGTTGCCGGCAGCGGCAGCGCCCGAGCCGCCGAGCAGCGTTGCGAACGGCGCCGGAAACGCAGTTGCAGTTCGCGGCAGGATGGTGGTGGCGGTGCCGCCAATGGTGCGTGAGGCACTCAGCCTGCAACCGAACAGCCCGCGCGTCCCGCTCTGCGCGAAGCCGGAGCCGGCGCTTCGCAGCAAGCGGTCGATCATGTAGGTCGCGTAGGAGCCGCTCTGGTTCATGTCGTTGGTCGACGTGGTACTGCGCTTGTGCGCCTCGCCGACCGTGACCACGCTGGTCACGGCGAGCACCACGATCAGGCCGATGACCAGAGCCACCATCAGCTCGATCAGCGTCAGGCCGCGCTGCGCCGCGCGTGCAAATGCTTTTGAGCGAGTGTTCATGGTATGAGCGGCAGCGCGACGCGCGTGGTGAGGCGGCTGTCCTGTTCACTGGCCGAGCGCTGGGGAGAGCGCCAGGTGATGAGGATGTCTGCGGTGTTGGTAGCCGCGGCGACTGCGGTGATCGTGACGGTGCCGCCCGGCAGGCCGCCCGCTTGCGGGTTGCTGGCGCGGTCGTTCCACGAAGGGGTTCCGGCCGCAGGGTCGATCGCTACCGTGCGCTGGGTCCACATGGTTGTCGCGATGTCGTTGGCGATCAGGGCTGCGCGATTGCGGTCTTCCGCATCGACCGACAGGCTGATCGCGCGCGCCTGCAGTCCGATGAGGCCCAGGATGCCGAGGGAGAACAGGAGGATCGAGACCAGGACTTCGATCAGTGCGACACCGGACTGCGATGCGTGCCCGGATGAGAGCTTCGGTTGATATCTCGTCATGCGGGACATCCGTCGGGATTGGTGTTGGAAAGCGTCTTGGCCGGGTCGCACATGCGCACCTGCCCGCCGAGCGCGACCAGCACGCGCAGGGGGCGATCGGCATTGGGGATCGTGATGTCGTAGGTCGCGGCTGCAGCCGTGCAGGCCACGCCGGTTCCGGGCGTGGAGTTGTCCACGACGCGTCCCAGGGAGTTGAAGCAGAGCGTCGCGGGGCCGGTGATCTGGACGTTTGGGGCCAGTCCGGTCAGGCCGCCGCCCTCGATGAATGTGGAGTCGGTCTCCTCGCCCGTGAGGAGCGGCACGAAGTTGACCGACCAGTTGGTGCCATTGGCCACGGCGGTAAGGCCGTCCGCGGGGTTCGTATCAGCCGTCAGCGAGAAGACGGTCTGGCGGCTGCGCCGCAAGGCCTCGGTCTGCGCGAGGCGAATGCCGTTCTGCAATGCGTCGGCGACGGTGCGTATGCGGCTGTTGCGTATCCATCCATTCATTGCCGGAAACGCCAGCGCCATCAGGATGCTCAGCAGCACCACCGTCACCATCATCTCGATCAGCGTGAATCCGCGCGTGCCACGCGGCAGATGGATTGACGTCTTCATCAGCAGCCCGACTTCTTCGTCGTCCAGCCGGTGGTGCACCGCGTCCAGCCCGAACCCGCTGCAGACGTGGCGCGTGTGTTCTGCTGGTCTACGGTGAACGTGAAACCATTGGTGGGGCCGCTACCCACGGCCTGTGCAGTGAATGTCGTGGCCGTCAGCGTCGGACATGAAATGGTGAAGCTTCCGACTGTGGACGATGCTGCGCATGGTGAGGTGAACGTTGAGCCGATGGAGCGATAGTCCCGGTTGTCCTGAAAGTACCGCTCCATATTGGCGCGCAGCGTCGCGAGAGCGTTCTGAGCATCTACCAGTTGCCCACGAAGCACATAGTCTCGGTAGTTGGGAATCGCAATGGCGGCCAGGATCCCGATGATGGCGACCGTAACCATCACTTCGATCAGCGTGAAGCCATAAGCCCGTGAACTGCCGATCCGGCCGCGAGCAGGTTGCTGTTTCATCAGAAAACGCCTTTCACCCCCGCTCGGCGTAGCCGGAAACGGGCAAGAAACAATTGAACATATTTGTTAAATGGTGTCTTTAAATGTTTACAGTTGCAAAGCCTCTCATCTCCCGCCAATGACCATTCGTCGGCAAGTCGGCTCGGCACAATGGGGCGAATGACGTCTGCGCGGCACCCTCTCGCTTTGGCCGGCCCG
>Ga0209051_1001632_pt1 | contig 18183 bp, 15 predicted proteins | sample AraplaCvi_mMS_r2_2_FD_184286 | JGI IMG/M metagenome (GOLD analysis project Ga0209051, IMG submission 184286) | Arabidopsis root microbial communities from North Carolina, USA - plate scrape MF_Cvi_mMS_r2 (SPAdes) (version 2) | ecosystem: Host-associated > Plants > Roots > Endosphere | place...
GCGCTCGCGCACGCCACCCCGGCCGTCTGCCGGCGCCACTCGTGGGCGGCCAGCGCCCAGGCCCACGAAGCGATCTACCGCGCCCACGCCGGCGCCGCCCTGCCCCTTCCCGCCTGACCGGAGCCCTGCCATGCCCGCCATGCACTTCCACCTGCGCTGGCCCGACGCCAGCGAGATGCGCTGCTACTCGCCCTCCCTCGTCATCAAGGAGCGCTTCGCCGCCGGCGCGCGCTACCCCCTGCCCGCCTTCATGGACGACGTGCGCGACGCCCTGCACGTGGCCTCCGAGCGCGTGCGCGCCAAGTACGGCTTCGCGTGCTCCGCCGCGCTCGACCAGCTCGCCCGCCTCGAGGAGACCGCCGCCCGCTTCGAGGGCCGCGGCGAGGTCGAGATGCTCGCCTTCGAGGAGTGAGCGCCATGGGCACGCACCACGACGTCGCCATCGTCGGCGCCGGCCAGGCCGGCCTCTCGCTGAGCGTCTACCTGCGCCAGCGCGGCATCGACCACGTGCTCCTCGAGAAGCACACCCCCGTCCACACCTGGCGCGACCAGCGCTGGGACAGCTTCTGCCTCGTCACCCCCAACTGGCAATGCCGCCTGCCCGGCTGGGACTACCGCGGCGCCGACCCGCACGGCTTCATGCGCAAGCCCGAGATCGTCGCCTGGCTGGACGGCTTCGTGAAGCACGCCGCGGCCCCGGTCATCGAGCACTGCGCCGTGCGCCGCGCCGCGCCGCGCCCCGGCGGCGGCTTCGAACTCGCCACGGAGCGCGGCGACTTCACCGCCGGCCAGCTCGTCGTCGCCTCCGGCGGCTATCACCAGCCCATCGTCCCGCGCCTGGCCGAACGCCTCCCGCGCGACATCGTGCAGTGCCATTCGGAGCAATACCGCAACCCGCACGCGTTGCCGCCGGGCGCCGTGCTGGTGGTCGGCAACGGCCAGTCGGGCGCGCAGATCGCCGAGGACCTGCACCTGGCGGGGCGCCGCGTCGTCCTCGCCACCGGCGACGCGCCGCGCTGCGCCCGCTTCTACCGCGGCAAGGACGTCGTCGACTGGCTGGCCGAGATGGACTACTACGACATGCCGGTGCAGGAGCATCCGCTGCGCGAGGGGGTGCGCGACAACACCAACCACTACGTCACCGGCCGCGACGGCGGGCGCGACATCGACCTGCGGCGCTTCGCGCTCGAGGGGATGCAGCTGTACGGACCCCTGCGCGCGCTGGAGGGCGACGAGCTGGTCTTCGCGCCGGAGCTGGCGGCCAACCTCGCCCATGCGGACAAGGTCTACAACGGCATCAACGCCTCGATCGACCGCTTCATCGCGGAGCGCGGCCTGGCCGCGCCCGCGGGCTCGGCCTACGAGCCGGTGTGGGAGGTGCCCTTCGAGCGCGAGCGGCTCGACCTGCGCGAGGCCGGGATCTCGGCGGTGGTGTGGTGCATCGGGTTCCAGCCGGACTTCGCCTGGCTGGACGCGCCGGTGTTCAACGGGCGGGGCCACCCCGCGCACGCGCGCGGCGTCACGGGCCTGCCCGGGCTCTACTTCCTGGGACTGCCCTGGCTGCACACCTGGGGCTCGGGGCGCTTCTCCGGGGTGGCGCGCGACGCGCTCTACCTGGCCGAGCGGATCGAGGAGCGGGCGCGGGACGGCGCGACGGCCGGGCGCGCGGTGGCCGCCGCCGAAGGCTGAAGCCGGGGTCGGTACCGGCGCCGGGTCAGGGCCGGTGGCTTGGCGAACTCGCGCCCGCCCGGGGCGACGCATCGCCTTCGGGCGACCGATCGCGAAGGTGCTCGACCAGCGCGCGCAGGGCCGGCGTGACGGTGCGTCGTCCCGGGTAGTACAGGAAGTCGCCCGGATACGTGACCGCCCAGTCCCGCAGGACCTCGACGAGTTCCCCGGATCGAAGAAGGCCGTCCACGGCGTCACGACGCAGGTAGCAGAGGCCCACGCCCTCGCGTGCGGCGCAGCGTGCGACATGCAGGTCGTCCACGACGAGGGCATGGGAGAGGCCGAGCTCGAACGTTCGCCCCGCCCGGGCGAAGCGCCAGCGATGGACCGTGCCGGCCGTCACCATGCGGTAGCCGATGCATCGGTGGTGCTTGAGGTCGTCCGGCGCCAGCAGCGGCGGTGCGTCGCGCAGGTAGTCCGGCGCGGCGACGACCGCGCTCGAATGGTCGCCGCTGATGCGGACGGCCACCATGTCCTTGTCGAGCAGTCCTCCGGTGCGCACGCCGGCATCGCACCCGCTCAGGATGACATCGGCGATCCCGTCGTCGATGCGCAACTCCACCTGCAGGTCGGGATAGGTCCGCTGCAGCGAAGCGAGCCGGGGCAGGATCTGCGATTCCGCGGCGTTGCGGTGGACGTTGAGCCGCACCAGGCCCGCGACGCGCTCGCTGCGTCCGGCGAGCTCCATCAAGCCGTTGTCGATCGCCGCCAGCGCCGGGCGCAGCTGGTCGAGCAGGCGCAGTGCGGCCGGCGTGGGCGCGACGCTGCGCGTGGTGCGCAGCAGCAGGGCGACGCCCAGGCGCGACTCGAGCCTGCGCATGGTGTGGCTCAGCGCGGAGGGCGACATGCCCAGGCGCCGCGCCGCGCCGCGGAAGCTGCCCTCTTCGGCGATCACCGAGAAGGCCACCAGGTCGGGCAGGTCCTCCTTGTGCATCGGTGAATTCTATGCATCTCCACATGCGGCCGCGCCCGTCTAGTCGAAGCGGGAGGCCGACTCCATGCTCCAGGGGTCACCCACAAGGAGCCGTGAACATGGAACGCTGGATCGTCAAGGCCGGAGCAAGCTCGCTGGAGAGCCTGGTCATCGAAGAGACCCCCACCCCTCTGCCCGGGCCCGGGCAGGTGCGCATCGCCATGAAGGCGGTATCGCTCAACGCGCGCGACCAGCTGCTGCTGAGCGGCCAGTACGGGATCGCCGCGGCGGACTTCGTGCCGATCGCGGACGGTGCCGGAGTGGTCGAGGCCCTCGGCCCGGGGGTCGACGCCTGGTCCGTCGGCGACAGGGTCACGACCCTCTACTTCGACGGCTGGACCGACGGCCCGCCTCGGCCCGGCATGGGCTGGGGCCTGGGCTCCAGCGCCGGCGACAACGGCGTCCTGGCGCAGTCCGTCGTCCTCGACGCGACGCGTGTCGCCCGGATGCCCCCGGCCCTGACGTTCGAGGAAGCGGCCACCCTGCCCTGCGCGGCCCTGACGGCCTGGTCGGCGCTGAACGGCAATCGACCCTACCTGCGGCCCGTCGCCAAGGACGACCGGGTGCTGGTGACCGGCACGGGCTCGGTCGCCCTGTTCGCCGCCCTGTTCGCCCTGGCCGCCGGGGCGACGGTCGCTGCCACCACCGGCCAGGACGACAAGAGGGATCGCCTGCGGTCGCTCGGCGTGCGCGAGGTCGTCAACTACCGTACGCAGCCGGCATGGGGCCGGGTCGCCGCGGAGCACGCGGGTGGATTCGATCGGGTGGTCAATGCCGCCGGCACCGCGGCGCTCGACCAATGCATCGCGGCCCTCGCCCCGGGAGGCGAGATCGCACTCATGGGCCTGTACGAGCACGCGCAAGCCACGCCGGACTTCATCACGCTGATGATGAAGAGCGGCTCGATCCGGGGCACGTCCGTCGGCAGCGCCCACGCGTATCGCGACATGCTCGACTTCATCGAGGCCCGTGGAATCAAGCCGCCGATCGGCCGCACCTTCGCCTTCGACCAGGCCAGGGAGGCCTATCGCGAAGCCGCGTCGGGCAGGACCTTCGGCAAGGTCGTCATCCGCATCGGCGCGTGACCCGCGTGCATCGAGCCGGCGTCGCCCTTCCTGGCGTACGCCCGACGACTGACTGCTCGCGCCGCGCTCGAGCGCGCGGCCGTGCTGCCGCGAGCAGCATCGATGCTGTGCCGGGCAGCATCGATGCTGCGCCGGGCAGCATGACTGCTGCAATGGGCAGCACGCGTGCTGCCGCGGGGTGCACGCATGCAGCTCGGAGCAGCATCGATGCTGCTCCAAGCAGCACGGATGCTGCCGCGAGGTGCACGGATGCAGCTCCCTGCAGCATCGATGCTGCTCCAAGCAGCACGGATGCTGCCGCGGGGTTCACGAATGCTGCTCCGTGCAGCATCGATGCTGCTCCGAGCAGCTCGGATGCTGCCGCGGGGTTCACGGATGCTGCTCCGTGCAGCATCGATGCTGCTTCGGGCAGTACCGATGCTGCATCGGGCAGCATCAATGCTGCCTTGGGAAGTACGCGTACTGCTTTCGCAGGGGGTGTCAGGTTTCTTGTGTTTGAGGCGCTGAGAGACTTGGGCAGCTTGCGGGGGTGTCAGGTTTTTTGTGTTTGAGGCGCTGAGCGACTTGTCCACGGCGACGGGCGGTCGGCGAGCAGGGCACCGCGCACCCATGATCGTGGGACGCCCGGGCAGGCGCCCGGTGCCAGAATCGCGCGCAAAAGGGAGCTCTCGATGATCTTGCGCCATGCCTCGTCCGCCGCTTGTCTGGCGCTGATCGCCGCCCTGCCGGCGCCTGCCGCGGAACCCGCCCCGGATACACGCGTCCCCATCGTCCTGACCTCCGCGGAGCGCGAGTACGTCCTGGCCGGCATGCGTGGGCACATCCAGGAGATCCAGACCGTGACGTCCGCTTTGGCCTCGGGCGACCGCGAGGGCGCGCGGGCCGCCGCGCTGCAAGGCGGCACCCGCCACTTCGCGACCTTGACCGACCATCCCCCCGGTTTGGCCGAGAAATGGCCGGCGGCATGGAAGCAGATGCTGCGCGCGCGGCTGGCGAGCTTCGACGCGCTGGCGGAGGGGATCGGCGACGGGGACAGTGCCACGCAAACCATGCAACGCTTGTCGACGGTGTTGCAGACCTGCGCGGCGTGCCACGCGGCCTATCGCTTGGCGAGCGGATCCGAGAAGCCGTGAGCGTCGGCAGCGTGTCCGGGGCTGCGGACATCCCGTCGACCAAGCCGCGCCACGGACAAGAAAAAAGCGCCAAGCTCGCGATTCGCCTGGCGCTTTGATCCGGCACGGCCCCTCGCGGGGCGTCAACTGGTGGAGCCGGGGGGAATTGAACCCCCGTCCGCAAGCCATCACCGGACAGTTCTACATGCGTAGCTCTCTGATTTGGATCTCGCACCACCGGTCGCGCAGGAGCACGCTACCGGTGACGCCAGCCACTAGGTCTCGTCACCCGTCGAGTGGCCCGACGGGTGACCAGCCAATGTGAATAACCTCTCAGCTAGGATCTTGCGATCTTTGCCCGGCCCATCGGCCAACCGTTGAGAGGCTCACCGGTGTTAAGCGGCGAGAGCGTACGAAGAGTCGTTCGCAGTTACTTTGTTTCCAGTGGATTTACGAGCGAACTGGTGCTCGGCATGCCCTGCGCCGGATCCGTACCCACGTCGAAACCAGGTCGGCCCCAGGACTGGGTAGTTTAAGCCATCCGGGCCGCTTTCAAGGGCTCGTCGCCGATCATTCGCCGGGCGCCTCCCGGAGCCACCGCATCAGGTCGCCCGGCTCGGCGGCCAGCAGGTCGCCGCCCCACTGCGCCACGGGCTCGCCCACGCCCAGGTAGCCCCAGGTCGCCACCACCATGGCCATGCCGGCGGCGCGCGCGGCCTGGGCGTCGCGCTGGTCGTCGCCGACGTAGACGACCTCGTCGGGCTCCAGGCCCAGGGCGACGGCGGCGTAGAGCAGCGGCGCGGGGTGCGGCTTGGCGTGCGGGGTGGTGTCGCCGCAGACGACGACGGCGGCGCGGCGCTCGAGGCCGAGGCCGGCGACGATGGGGCGCGTGTAGCGGGTGATCTTGTTGGTGACGATGCCCCAGGGCAGGCCGGCGCGCTCCAGCTCGGCCAGCAGCGGCTCCACGGCGGCGAAGGGGCGCGTGGTGTCGAGCAGGCCGCGCTCGTAGTGGGCGAGGAACGCATCGCGCAGTTCCTCGAATCGGGAATCGCCCGGCTTGACGCCGAAGGCAACCCCGACCATGCCCCGCGCGCCGGAGCCGACCAGGGGCCGCAGCTGCTCGAGCGGCAGCGGCGGCAGGCCGTGGTCGGCGCGCAGGCGGTTGGCGGCGGCGGCGAGGTCGGGGGCGCTGTCGACGAGCGTGCCGTCGAGGTCGAACAGCACGCCCTTGATCCTGCTGCGGGCGGCGCTCATGCGGCGGGCCGGCGGCAGGCGACGAGGTAATTGACGGAGGTATCCGCGGAGAGCCAATACCGCTGGGTCAGCGGGTTGTATTCCATGCCGGCGAGTTCCAGCACCTCGAGTCCGGCCGCGCGCGCGAAACCCGAGAGTTCGCTCGGACGGATGAATTTCGCATATTCATGCGTGCCTTTCGGCAGCAGTTTGAGCAGGTGCTCGGCACCGACGATGGCGAAGAGGAAGGACTTGGGGTTGCGGTTGAGGGTGCTGAAGAAGACGTGGCCGCCGGGCTTGACGAGCCCGGCGGCGCTGGCGACGACGGAGGACGGGTCGGGCACGTGCTCGAGCATCTCCATGCAGGTGACGACGTCGAAGCCGGCGGGGCGCTCGGCGGCGAGGGCCTCGACGGCGACCTCGCGGTACTCGAGGCCGCTCACGCCGCTCTCCATGGCGTGCAGCCGGGCGACCTTGAGCGGCTTGACGGAGAGGTCGATGCCCAGCACCTTGGCGCCGCGCCGGGCCATGGATTCCGAGAGGATGCCGCCGCCGCAGCCGACGTCGAGCACGGCCTTGCCGGCGAGGGGCGCGCGGCGCGCGATCCAGTCGAGGCGCAGCGGGTTGATGCGGTGCAGGGGCTTGAAGTCGCCCTCGGTGTCCCACCACTTGTGGGCGAGTTCACCGAACTTCTCGAGTTCTTGCGGGTCGGCGTTGGTCATGGCGTGAATGCTAGCGCCGGATCGCCGCGCGATCCGCGCAAAAGAAAAAACCCGCCGGAGCGGGTTTCCTGAAGGAGAGGTCGCGAGGCCCGCGGCGGGCCTCGCCGTCCGTCTGCTTACTGGCCGGTGGCGCGGGTACCGACCACTTCGATCTCGACGCGGCGGTTCTTGGCGCGGCCTGCGGCGGTCTTGTTGTCGGCGACCGGTTGCTTCTCGCCCTTGCCTTCCGTGTAGACGCGGTTGGCTTCCATGCCCTTCGAGACCAGGTAGGTCTTGATGGCTTCGGCGCGGCGCACGGACAGCTTCTGGTTGTAGGCATCGGTACCGATGCTGTCGGTGTGGCCGACGGCGATGATCACCTCGAGGTTGATCTGCTTCGTCTTGGACACCAGGTCGTCCAGCTTTTCCTTGGCTTCCGGCTTGAGCGTGGACTTGTCGAAGTCGAAGAACGCGTCGGCGGCGTACGTGACCTTCTCGCTCGAGGGAACCGGGGGAGCCGGCGGCGGCGGCGGGGGCGGCGGCGGCGGGGGAGCGGCCGGCGGCGGCGGCGGCACTTCGGCGACGGCCGGCTTCAGGGCGCCGTCGCAGTCGACGAGCGCGGTGGCGGGCGTCCAGAAGTTGTCGCGCCAGCACAGTTCGCGCGTACCGTTCTTCCAGACGTTGCCGTCGATGTTGCGCCAGTTGTCGATGCGGGTCTGCGCCGGGGCGGCGGCCTGGGCGAACGCGCTCGACAAGGGGGCGACAAGCGCGACGGATGCGAACAGCACCGCCACCTTGTTCAAGTTCTTCATGATTCTCCTCTCAAGGAAAGCCGCAGTCGCCTGCGATATGTCCGAATCGGATGCGAATACCTTTGACGCACGCCCGCTACGGCAGGCGGCGTCACCGACGAATTTCATTGTGCCATCCGGGCGCTGGAAGCGTGGTTTTCGGGGCTGAGGTGCCCTACTCCTCCCGTCGAGTGTTGCGCGACCGCGACAGGCCTGCGGCCCTTAGAATCGCTCTTTCCGCCTGCGCCGGGATCCGCCCGGGACCGCAGGGCGGTGTCTGTAGGCCATGACCCAATTCGCCAAGGAAACCCTGCCCATCAGCCTCGAAGAGGAGATGCGGCGTTCGTACCTCGACTACGCGATGAGCGTGATCGTGGGCCGGGCCCTGCCCGATGCCCGCGACGGCCTGAAGCCCGTGCACCGGCGCGTCCTGTACGCGATGCACGAGCAGAACAACGACTGGAACCGCCCCTTCAAGAAGTCGGCCCGCATCGTCGGCGACGTGATGGGTAAGTACCACCCGCACGGCGACAGCGCGATCTACGACACCATCGTGCGCATGGCGCAGCCCTTCTCGCTGCGCCACATGCTGGTGGACGGCCAGGGCAACTTCGGCTCGGTCGACGGCGACAACGCCGCGGCGATGCGCTACACCGAGATCCGCCTGTCGAAGATCGCCCACGAGATGCTGGCCGACATCGACAAGGAGACGGTGGACTTCGGCCCCAACTACGACGGCACCGAGAGCGAGCCGCTGGTGCTGCCGACGCGCCTGCCCAACCTGCTGGTGAACGGCTCGGCCGGCATCGCGGTGGGCATGGCCACCAACATCCCGCCGCACAACCTCAACGAGGTGGTCGATGCCTGCCTCCATCTCCTGAAGGATCCCGCGGCGACGCTCGAGCAGCTGATGGAGATCGTTCCCGCGCCCGACTTCCCCACGGCCGGCATCATCTACGGCCTGAACGGCGTGCGCGAGGGCTACCGCACGGGCCGCGGCAAGGTGGTGATGCGCGCGCGCTGCCACTTCGAGGACATCGACCGCGGCCAGCGCCAGGCGATCATCGTCGACGAGATCCCCTACCAGGTGAACAAGAAGACGCTGCTCGAGCGCATCGCCGAGCTCGTCCACGAGAAGAAGATCGAGGGCATCAGCCACATCCAGGACGAGTCCGACAAGTCCGGCATGCGCGTGGTGATCGAGCTCAAGCGCGGCGAGGTGCCCGAGGTCGTCCTCAACAACCTCTACAAGCAGACGCAGCTGCAGGACACCTTCGGCATCAACATGGTCGCGCTGGTCGACGGCCAGCCGAGGCTGTGCAACCTGAAGCAGCTGGTGGCGCTGTTCCTCGAGCACCGGCGCGAGGTCGTGACCCGCCGCACGGTGTTCGCGCTGCGCAAGGCGCGCGAGCGCGGCCACGTGCTGGAAGGCCAGGCGGTGGCGCTGGCCAACATCGACGAGTTCATCAAGGTCATCAAGGACTCGCCCACGCCGCCGGTGGCCAAGACCGAGCTGATGGCGCGCAGCTGGGATTCGTCGCTGGTGCGCGAGATGGTGGCGCGCGCCGCCGACGACGCCGCCGGCCGCGAGGCCTACCGCCCCGAGGGGCTGCCCGCGCACTACGGCCTGCAGCCCGACGGCCTGTACCGGCTGTCCGACGTGCAGGCGCAGGAGATCCTGCAGATGCGCCTGCAGCGCCTCACGGGCCTGGAGCAGGACAAGGTCTTCGGCGAGTACAAGGAGGTGATGGCGGAGATCGCCGACCTGCTGGACATCCTCGCCCGCAAGGAGCGCGTCACGGCCATCATCGGCGACGAGCTGGTGGCGCTGAAGACCGAGTTCGGCACGCACAAGCTGGCCGCGCGCCGCTCGACGATCGAGCACAACGTGACCGAGCTCGGCACCGAGGACCTGATCACGCCGACCGACATGGTCGTCACGCTCAGCCACTCGGGCTACTTCAAGAGCCAACCCCTGGCCGAGTACCGCGCGCAGCGCCGCGGCGGCCGCGGCAAGCAGGCCACGACGATGAAGGACGACGACTGGATCGACCAGCTGTTCGTCGCCAACACGCACGACTGGATCCTGTGCTTCTCCGACCGCGGCCGCGTCTACTGGCTCAAGGTCTGGGAGGTGCCGCAGGGCGGGCGCGCCTCGCGCGGCAAGCCCATCGTCAACATGTTCCCGCTGCAGGCGGGCGAGAAGATCACGGTGGTGCTCGCGCTCACGGGCGAGTTCCGCGCCTTCCCGGCGGACCACTTCATCTTCATGGGCACCGCGCTGGGCACCGTCAAGAAGACCTCGCTCGACGAGTTCGCCAACCCGCGCAAGGCCGGCATCATCGCGGTCGACCTCGACGAGGGCGACTACCTGATCGGCGCCGCGCTCACCGACGGCAAGCACGACGTGATGCTGTTCTCCGACGGCGGCAAGGCGGTGCGCTTCGACGAGGACGACGTGCGCCCGATGGGCCGCCAGGCCCGCGGCGTGCGCGGCATGATGCTCGAGGACAAGCAGCGCGTGATCGCGATGCTGGTGGCCGAGGACGAGACGCAGAGCGTGCTCACGGCCACCGAGAACGGCTACGGCAAGCGCACCTCCATCGTCGAATACACGCGCCACGGCCGCGGCACCAAGGGGATGATCGCGATCCAGCAGAGCGAGCGCAACGGCAAGGTGGTCGCGGCCACGCTGGTGCGCCCGGCCGACGAGATCATGCTGATCACCGACAAGGGCGTGCTCGTGCGCACCCGCGTCTCCGAGGTGCGCGAGCTGGGCCGCGCGACGCAGGGCGTCACGCTCATCTCGCTGGACGACGGCAGCAAGCTCTCGGGCCTGCAGCGCATCGTCGAGAACGACGCCGGGGCCGATGTCGAGGGCAACGGCAACGGCGAGGGCGGGGACGCGCCGGCCGACGCGTCCTGACGTCATGAGCGAGCGCCGCCGCCCCTACAACTTCTCCGCCGGCCCGGCCGCGATCCCCGAGCCGGTGCTGCGCGAGGCCGCGGCCGAGATGCTCGACTGGCACGGCTGCGGCATGGGCGTGATGGAGATGAGCCATCGCGGCCGCGAGTTCACCGAGATCGCCGAGCGCGCCTTCGCCGACCTGCGCGCGCTGCTCGAGGTGCCGGCGAACTTCCAGATCCTGTTCCTGCAGGGCGGCGGCATCGGCGAGAACGCGATCGTGCCGATGAACCTCTCGCGCGGCGGTCAGGTCGACGTGGTCGTCACCGGCAGCTGGTCGAAGAAGTCGCTGGCCGAAGCCGGGCGCTACGCCGACGCCGCGGCGGCCGCGAGCAACGAGGGCGAGTCGCCGCGCGGGATCCCGGCGCCCGCCTCCTGGCGCCTGCGCCCGGGCGCGGCCTACGTCCACGCCTGCACCAACGAGACCATCGACGGCGTCGAGTTCCACGCCCTGCCCGACCTGAGGGCGCTGGGCTGCGACGCACCGCTGGTGATCGACTGCTCGTCGCACATCCTCACGCGCGCCATCGACTGGTCGCGCGTGGGCCTGGCCTTCGCGGGCGCGCAGAAGAACATCGGCCCCGCGGGGCTGACGCTGGTGATCGTGCGCGAGGACCTGATCGGCCACGCGCTGCCGATCACGCCGTCGGCCTTCGACTACCGCGTGGTCGCCGAGCACGGCTCGATGTACAACACGCCGCCCACGTGGGCGATCTACGTCGCGGGCCTGACCTTCCAGTGGCTGCGGCGCGAGGGCGGCGTGGCGGCGATGGACGCGCGCGCCGACGAGCGCTCGCGCCTGCTCTACGCCGCGCTCGACGCGAGCGGCGGCTTCTACGTCAACCGCGTCGCGCCCGCCGCGCGCTCGCGCGTCAACGTGCCCTTCTTCCTGCGCGACGAGTCGCTGAACGAGGCCTTCCTCGCCGGCGCCGAGGAGCGCGGGCTGCTGCAGCTCAAGGGCCACAAGAGCGTGGGCGGCATGCGCGCCTCCCTGTTCAACGCCATGCCGGTCGACGGCGTGCGCGCCCTCGTCTCCTACCTGCAGGACTTCGCCGCCCGCCATGGCTGAGAAGCAAGACGCCCCCGCCCCCAACCCCGAGCTGCTCGCGCTGCGCGACCAGATCGACGCGCTCGACCGCGACCTGCTCGCGGCGCTCAACCGCCGCGCCGCGCTGGCGCAGGCCGTCGGCGAGGTGAAGAAGCGCGAGGGCACCGTGGTGTTCCGGCCGGAGCGCGAGGCGCAGGTCATCGACGGGCTCAAGGTGGTCAATCCCGGGCCGCTGATGAACGAGAGCGTGGCGCCGATCTGGCGCGAGATCATGTCGGCCTGCCGCGCGCTGGAGACGCCCACGCGCGTCGCCTACCTCGGCCCCGCCGGCACCTTCAGCGAGGAGGCGGCGCTCGGCTACTTCGGCTCGTCCATCGTGCGCGTGCCGTGCGCGAGCGTCGACGAGGTCTTCCGCGTCACCACCGCGGGCGCGGCCGACTTCGGCGTGGTGCCGGTCGAGAACTCCACCGAGGGCATGGTCGCGCGCTCGCTCGACCTGTTCCTCACCACGCCCCTCTTCATGATCGGCGAGACGAGCCTGTTCGTGCGCCACAACCTGCTGCGCAAGGTCAACGACGCGCAGGCCATCGCCGCCGTCTGCGCGCACCCGCAGGCGCTGGCGCAGTGCCACGGCTGGCTCAACGACCACCTGCCCGACGCCGAGCGCAAGCCCGTCGCGAGCAACGCCGAGGGCGCGCGCCTGGCCTCGCTCGATGCGTCGCTGGCGGCCATCGCCAGCACGCGCGCGGCCAGCGAGTGGGGGCTGCACGTGGTCTACCCGGCGATCCAGGACGACGCGAACAACCGCACGCGCTTCGCCGTCATCACGCACCCGGACCGCCACCCGGCGCCGCGCGCCTCGGGCCACGACTGCACGAGCCTCGTGGTCTCGGTGACCAACCGCCCGGGCGCGGTGCACGACATGCTCGTGCCGCTGAAGGCCAACGGCGTGTCGATGACGCGCTTCGAGTCGCGCCCGGCGCGCTCCGGACAGTGGGAGTACTACTTCTACATCGACATCCAGGGGCATCCCGACCAGACGCACGTCGGGCACGCGCTGCGCGAGCTGCGCGATGCCTGCGCGTTCTTCAAGGTGCTGGGCACGTATCCCATCGACGTGCACTGAGCGCGCCGGCCCCCTTCCCCGTTCAGGGCCGAGCCAGGCGCTGGAGCTCCTGGACGAGCGCCATCAACACCGGATCTTCCTCGCACGCCAGCGCGACCCAGGGACCGGCCTGGGCGGCGGTCAGCGGCGCGGTCAGGGGCGCGCGGCCGGCCGACAGGCGCGCCAGCGTGGCTTCCAGCGCCGGCAGGTCGGCCTGGCCGTAGGCCCGTTGCGCCTGCGCCGCGATGCCGGCGCGATCCGCATACGCTTGCGCGAGGTCGCGCTCGAGGTCGCGCTCGAGGTCGCCCTCGAACGTCGGCGCATCGGCCGAGGGCAGCGCCGTCGGCGGCGCGGCCGGCGCGGCGCCCTGCCCTTGCGCGAACTCGGCCAGCTCGCGCTGGGCGTCCGCCAGCAGCCGTGCGTGTTCCTCTTCCGACAGGCCGCCCTCGCCGAACCAGTCGGTGTGCTCGCCGGGTGCGCCTTCGGGATGTTCGGCGAGCCAGTGCTGCTCGTTGCGCGCGGACTCGTCGGCCAGCGTCCGGGCATCCGCTTCGGACAGCGCCTCGCGCGGCGCGGCGAGCAACGCCGAGGTCATCTGCGCGAGCGCCAGCTGCGGCAGCAGGCCCGCGTGCAGGAACAGGGTCTCGAACTCGATGCGATCCAAGGCGGCTCCTCCGGTCAGAGCGCGTAGGCAGCGAGCAGCGCGCTGCCGGCAAGCGCCAGCGGGATCGGGCGCAGCGCCTGCTCGGCGAGCATCAGCGCCTGGATGGCGGCCTGGCGCACGCGAGACATCATGGCGTCGAGGATGGCACGGATGACGGTGGCGGTGAACTCGGCGTCGTTGGCGACCGGGATGTTGGCCCAGGTCGCGGCGTGGCGCAGCAGCGTGTCGATCTGGCGGCCGATGACCTTGTTCATCATCTTCACGCCCTTCATCAGCATCTCCACCAGCACGTCGATGGCGGTGAGGCCCAGGATGACGCCTTCGCACACCTCGCCGAGCACGAAGTTGAAGAGCTTGAACAGCAGCGCGAGCGTGCCGTCGTAGAGCACCTTCACCCAGGTGCGCGGATCGGCCGACAGGAGCACGCGCGCCTGCGACGCGGTGGAGTGCGTGCACAGGTTGGCGATGCCGCGCACCGCCGTCCAGTCATCGGCGCCCGCCAGCGTCTGCAGGTAGGCGTTCATGTCGTGGTTGACCAGGCTCACGCCGTTCTTCGGCGACAGGCAGGTGTAGTTGCGCTCGTCGGTCGTCTTCGGATTGACGTGGACGTACGGGTAGGGGCCGACCATCGGGATCGGGTCGAGGTCGTGCGACACGCGGTACATGTTCTGCACCGTGATGCGGCGCTCCAGCGCCTCGTGCGTCGCCCGGTAGCCCACGCGCGGGCTGCCGAAGGTGTAGAGCCTGGTGGCCTTGCCGCGCCCGGCGTAGTGAGCGGCGAACAACGTCGCGACCGCGCCGCCGAGGCTGTGGCCGACGCAGTGGACGACGTCGGCGTCCATGATGACGGACTCGTCGCGCGCGATCTGCACCATGCAGCTGTCGTAGGTGACGCGAAAGCCCTTGTGCACCGGGCCGTAGTCCTCGAAGCCTGCGAGGGTGCCGCGCGCATCGGTGAGCAGGTCGGGCTTGCCGGCCATCTCGGGGCGCGTGCCGCGCACCGCGATGATCGCGTGCCTGCGGCCGGACTTCTGGTACTGCAGAACGTACCCGAAGCCCGACCGCGTGTTGAAGCCCGTGCTCGCCTCGTAGACCTGCCGCAGCCGCGCGCCCGGCAGGTTCCTGCCGACGGAGGAGTTCACCTTGTCGGTGCCGATGTTGGCGGCGCCGAGCACGCGGTTCTCGATGGTGCTGCGCGTCTCGGTGCCGGCGACCGGCTTGGTGTTGATCCAGTCCTTGAGCGCGAAGTAGGAATTCAGCGCGATCTTGCCCGCCTCTTCGGGGGTGAGCGTGTCATCGAACAATTCTTGTCTCCCTGGTGAGTCGATGCGGTGCCCGCAGCCTGGAAGGCCATCGCGCGTGCCCGGGCGGGCATGCGCGATCGCCCCTCAAGCACTCAGAGCACCTTGGACAGGTCGAGCGACCATACGAAGGCCGTCGGCTTCTCGATGCGGCGCGCGTCGACGGTCTCGAGCCACAGCGTGTGGCCGACCATCGCCCAGCGTTCGACGTTGCCGTCGTCGAGCCCGAGGTCCAGCACCTCGAGGCCCTGGGGGTGGCGCGGCGAATACAGCAGCAGGTGGTCGTGCTCGCGCACGTAGACCTCGGCCTTCACGCGCACTTCGCCCGAGTGCCAGAGCACCATCGCGGCGTCGCGCGCGACGGGCCAGATCTCGAACAGGCGGTCGGGCGCGCCGCCCGAGCTGTCGGGCACCGCGTCGCCGACCTTGCGGAACGTGTTGGCGCCGACGTCGTACACGTAGAGCGCGTGCTGCGTGCGCGGGTTCGCGTAGAACAGGCCGATCGCGAGACGGTCTGCGGGCAGGCACGCGGCGTCGAGCGCGCGCGTGGCCGCCCAGCTCGCCTGCTGCGGGTCGACCTGCAGCGTGCGCTGGCGCGCGAACGTGGGGGCGGCGTCGGACGCGAGCTCCCAGATCTCCAGGTGCGACTGCAGGCCCGAGACGTTGACCAGCGCCAGCGGCGGCCTTCCCGCGTGCGCGCCGACGCGGTAGCCGGAGACGGTCTTGCCGTCGAAGTCGTCGCCGACGAACGTCGCCTGCGGCGGCGTGCCGGCGACGCGCACGGGCTTGCAGTGGTCGTAGTCGGCCGGGGGCAGCGGCGGTACCTGGGCCGGGAACGCGGCTTCACGCTTCAGCGCGGCGCCGACCGCGGGCGCCACCGTCGACGCGAGCTTGGGCGCCTTGCCCTTGAACAGTCCGAACATTCCATCGCTCCCGCCGTCGCCGGCCTGGTCGGGTTGACAGCCTGCGACGACGAACGCAACGAGCAGGCCCTTGATCACGATATGCCGGATGCGGCGCGCGGGCGGGACCACGGCGCGACGCGCGGTCGGATCGGGAGGTTGTCTCTGCATGCGATGGCACCCGCGGGCACGTAACGATTTGATACTGAGTGACCGTATCGAAAAAGAGTAGCACGCGGACCATGCAGCGCCCGGAGCCGACCCGATTGTTTCGTCCGCGCGGGAATTTGGGAACCGCCCCAAACGGGGGAGCGAAGGCGGCGGGGACTGGCCTCCCGGCCTGTCCCCGTCTTCGTCGCGGTCGCCCAGCCCCTCTCCGTCAGGCGCGGCGGCGACGCCAGGCCAGCGCGGCGAGGCCGCCCAGCAGCAGCGCGCCGCTGGCGGGCTCGGGCACCGGGGTCGAGAGCGCGATCGTGGTCGAGGCGGCGAGCGCGCGCGGGTCGGCCTCGAGGTAGATCAAGCCCTGGTTGAAATCGCCCGGGTCCGTGGCGAGCGCCACCGCGGCGGCGCCGGCGCCCAGCGCGTCGAAGTGCAACGTGCCCAGCACCAGGTCGCCCTGGCCGGCGTTGTCGACGCCCGGGAAGATCGAGGCGCTGAAGATGCCGGCGCCCAGCCGCCCGCTGTCGTTCTCCCAGCCCGCGGCCGGGGTGAACGCATCGAGCTTGAGCAGGCTCGAATCGAACGACAGGTGGAAGCCGTAGGCGAGCAACTGCTCGTCGGCGGCGAGGCCCTGGAACGGATCCTCGAGCACGAGCTGCAGGTCGAAGGACTGGCCGGCCGTCGGCGTGCCGAGGGCCTCGAGTTGCACCTGGGAAGCCTGCGCGGCGAAGGCGGCGGCGCCGAGCAGGACGGCGGCGGCGAGGGAATGGAGCGTCATGGGTGGGGTCACTTGCCGGTGTAGATCTTGGTCCAGGCGCGGTAGTCGGCCTGGGTGATGCAGTTGTCGCCGTCGAGGTCGGCCAGCGGCGCATAGCCCGCCTGGCCCTTGCACTCGCCGATGTCGGCGCGCAGGACGGTGGCGTCGGCGGCGTCGATCCTGCCGTCCGCGTTGACGTCGCCCGCGGCCAGCACCTGCAGCGGCAGGCGCGGCGCGGCCTCGGTGTAGCCGTCGTTGAGGAACAGGCCGATGAAGTAGTTGCCGACCGGCAGCCCGCCCATCACCTCGCTGCCGCTCGCGGTGGTGACGTAGTTCCACTTGAACGAGGACTGCACGCCCGGGGTCTGGCCGACGAGGTAGACGCCGATCCAGTTGGTCGGGCTCGCGGCGAGGCCGCCCCAGGTCAGCGTGGGGCCGGTGCCGACGCGCACCTGCGTCGCGTCGGCGGTGAAGGTGGCGGGCGGGGGCGGCGGCGGCGCGGCGATGACGGGCGGCACGACCCAGGTCGACTGCGCGAGGCCGTTCAGCACCGGGTCGGTGAAGTCCAGGCCCGCGCCCTCGAGGTGGCCGGCGAGGCGCACCTTGAACGCCGCGTCGCCGGTGATCGTGGCGACCAGGTCGTACCAGCCGCTGCTCGCGTCCAGCGCCTTGGCTTGGGAGACCGTCTGGCCCGCGGGCACGCTGAGGGTCAGCACGGTACGGTCGCCGTAGGTGGCGTCGGCGAGCTTGAACTCGAGCGCCGTGGTGCCGTTGTTCTTGAAGGTGACGCGCACGGCGCGGCTCGTCGGATCCTCGACGAGCCCGACCTGCGCGACGCGCCCGCTGCCGGTGAAGCTGCCCTGGAACTCGCGCAGGAAGCCGTTGTGGCTGTGCACCGCCAGGTACCAGGCGCTGCCGCTCCAGTTCCAGGTCTCGTTGTCGATGCGCTTGCCGGGCTCCACCGTGTAGTGCCACGGGCCGTCGGTGCGCAGCGTGGAGTACACGCGGAAGGCCGCGGTGGCCGTGCCGGTGTTGCCGAAGCCGAGCGTGAACTGGCGGCCCGTGCCGGGGCCGGCGCCGTCGGCCGTGATGCGGTACGGCAGCGGCGCGGCGGGGCGCGGCGCGCCGGTGGTCACGCTCTCCTGCTTCGGCATCGCCTGCACGGGCGGCGGCAGCGCGTCCTTGCTGGTGCCGATCTTGTCGTAGGCAGCGGACGCGGGCACGCTCGCCGGCCAGTCGGCGTTGGGCGAGGCGAAGTTGAAGGCGCCGGTGAGGTCGCCGCAGACGGCGCGGCGCCACGGCGAGATGTTGGGGCAGGTGACGGCGGCGCGCGCGTGGCCGCGCGCGACCAGCCACTCCTCCAGGAAGCGGATGACGGAGGTGTGGTCGAACAGCTGCGAGCACACGCGCCCGCCCTTGCTCCACGGCGAGACCACCGTCACCGGCACGCGCGGCCCCAGGCCGATGGGGATGCCGTTGTACAGCTCGCCCTGCGTGCCGCCCGCCACCGTGCTGCGGCCGCGGTTGGTCGACTCCGGGCACATCACCGGGGGCATGTGGTCGAAGAAGCCGTCGTTCTCGTCGTAGGTGACGATGAGGGCCGTCTTCGCCCACACCGCGGGGTTGGCGACGAGGGCGTCGAGCAGGCGCGCCGTGAAG
>Ga0209051_1001633_pt1 | contig 18182 bp, 15 predicted proteins | sample AraplaCvi_mMS_r2_2_FD_184286 | JGI IMG/M metagenome (GOLD analysis project Ga0209051, IMG submission 184286) | Arabidopsis root microbial communities from North Carolina, USA - plate scrape MF_Cvi_mMS_r2 (SPAdes) (version 2) | ecosystem: Host-associated > Plants > Roots > Endosphere | place...
TCAACGGCGTGGACGCCCTGCTGCTGTACACCGAGGCCCCCGAGATCCACATGCACACCCTGAAGATCGGGATCCTCGACGTCTCGGAACTCGACGGGGCTTTCACCTTCGAGCTGTTTCGCCGGGCCGCCGAGCCACGACTGCTCGCCCTCAAACCCCTGCGCTACCAGCTCGTCGACATTCCGCTGAAACTGCACCATCCCATGTGGGTGGAGAATCCGAGCATCGACTTCGACCATCACATCCGTCACGTGTCGGTGCGGGCGCCCGGTGGTCGACGCGAGCTCGACGAGCTGATCGGCGAGATCGCCGGCACGCCACTGGACCGCACTCGCCCGCTGTGGGAGATGTACGTCGCCGAGGGGCTCGCCGGCGGCCGGGTCGCGATCATCCACAAGGTGCACCACGTGCTCGCCGACGGCGTCGCCTCGGCCAACCAACTCGGCTGGGCCATCCAGCCCGAACCTCCCGAGTTTCCCGCCCAGCCGATCCGCACCCAACCGCGCGAGCGGACCAAGAGCGGGCTGATGCTGGCCGCCGGCCGGGACCACGCCCGGCAGATTCGGCGGCTGCCGAAGTTGGTGGCCGACACCGTCGACGGCGTGGCCAAGGTGCGTCGTCGTGCCAAGGAACGCGGCGCACACCCCGAACTGGCACCGAACTTCTCACCGCCGTCGACGTTCATCAACCACGTCGTGTCGCCGGTCCGCCGCTTCGCGACCGCGCCGCTGGCCCTTGCCGACGTCAAGGAGACCGCGAAGACGCTCGGTGTCACCATCAACGACGTCGTGCTGAGCACCGTCGCCGGGGCACTACGCGAACTGCTCCTGAAATACGACGGTGCCGCCGACATGCCGCTGATCGCGGGCGTTCCCGTCAGCTACGGCAACCCGGACCGGTTGGCGGGCAACGAGTTCACCTACATGACCCCGTCGCTGGCCGTACACGTCGCCGACCCGATCGAGCGCCTCCGACTCACGGCGACGGCAACCGCGATCGCCAAGGAGAACACCAATCTGCTTGGGCCGGGCCTGATTCCGAGCTGGTTGAACTTCCTGCCGCCGGCGATGGCGCCGCCGGCCTTCCGCTGGCAGACCAAGCGGATGGAGTCGAGCATGATCTTCAACCTGACGGTCTCCAACGTGCCCGGTCCGCGGGAGCGAGGGTCGTTCGGGGGAGCGGTGATCAGCGAGATCTACTCCGTCGGCCCGCTGGTCGCGGGCAGCGCGATGAACGTCACGGTGTGGAGCTACGTCGACCAACTCGACGTCTCGGTGCTGACCGACGACCTGACGACCGAGGATCCGCACGAGGTGACCGAGGCGATCTTCCGGTCGTTCGTCGCACTGCGCGGCGCCGCGGGGTTGTCCGAGACGCTCACCGACGTGGGCGAGGTGATGCCGCTCGCGACGGCGGCGGTGTCGGGCTAGCGAGTCCAGCCGCGACGGCGAAGCCACCAGTCGCGGAACACGATGCCCCAGATGGTCAGGGCGAAACCGACGAGGAAGATGTCCTCGACGTGGCCGACGTGGTTGCCACGCAACATGGCGAGCATGAAGAAGCCGGCCAGGATGCCGCCGATCTGAATGGCGCGGTGGTTCTGCTTCGACCAACCCCACTCGGCCGACGGCACGTCCTCGACGTCAACGCCGGTATGCCGTTCGACCTCGGTGTTCGCCACGATAGCTCCTCTGGGGTGCGGTCAACTGCGCCCATTCTGGCATACGACGGAGTGTCGTATTTAGCGGACGGCCTCGTACCGGCGTAGCGCCTCGACGCGCTCGGCCTTGTGGTCGACCATCGGCTCGGGGTAGTCGTCACCGCCGTACTCGGGCACCCAGCGCTTGACGTAGGCGCCGTCGGGATCGAACTTGTCGCCTTGGGTCATCGGGTTGAACACCCGGAAGTACGGCGCCGCGTCCGTGCCGCAGCCCGCGGCCCACTGCCAGCCGTGCTGATTGCTGGCCATGTCGCCGTCGGTGAGCTGCTCGAGGAACCAGCGCGCCCCCCACTGCCACGGCAGGTGCAGATCCTTGACCAGGAACGACGCCGTGATCATCCGCACCCGGTTGTGCATGAAGCCGGTCTCGGCCAGCTGACGCATCCCGGCGTCGACGATGGGAAAGCCGGTCTTGCCGGCCTTCCACGCCTCGAAGCGCTTCTTTGCGTCCCCGTCCTCGTCGACCTCGATGCGGTCGAAGTTCTTGTTCCAGTTCCACCACGTGCTGTCCGGCCACGCGTGTACGACGGTGGCGTAGAAGTCCCGGAACGCGAGCTCGCGCAAATAGGCCTGCGCGCCCTTGCCGCTACCGAGGTCGGCGGCCATCGTCCGCGGGTGGATGGTGCCGAACTTGAGGTGCGCCGACATTCGGCTGGTGCCGTCGTGATCGGGCCGGTCACGGTCGTCGGCGTAGTCCTCGAGTGCGGAGTTCACGAACTTCTTCCACGCCTTGCGTGCCGCCGCCTCCCCGGCCGGGTGGTCCAGCTCGGCATCCCCCTGGGGAATGTCCACGCCGCCGCCCACGTCGGCCGGGTCGATCCAGCGGGCCGACTTCGCCGTGGTGCGGGCGGGCGCTCGCCAACCGTGGGCCTTCCATGCCGAGTAGAAGGGCGTGAAGACCTTGTACGGCGTGCCGTCGTCCTTGGTGACGCGCCCGGGGGACACCAGGTAGGGCGACCCCGACTCCTCGAGGGGAACCTCGCCGAGGGCCTCGCGAACGGCGTCGTCCCTGCGCTTGCCAAAGTCGAGGTAGTCGCCGGAGACGTGGACCGAGGTGGCCTTGGTCCTCTTCACCAGCGCGGGAATGCGGTTCACGGGGTTGCCCTCGACCACCAGCAGCCGGCCGTCGAGTCCGTCGCGCAGTTCTCGCAACGAGTCGTAGAGGTATTGCAGGCGGCGGGGGCCGCCGGACTTCTCGAGGCGGGGGTCGAGGACGTAGCAGGCCAGGACCTCGTCGTCGTCCTTGGCGGCGTCCAGCAGGGCGGGCAGGTCGTGCAGGCGCAGGTCGCGTCGGAACCACAGCAACGTCGGCATGCCCCTGATCCTTCCCGTCGCGTGCCGCGGGAAAACGCTCAGGTGGACGGTCGTCAGGAATTGGACATCGTCCACTGGGACAATCTCGGCATGACGCCGACGACCGAGGACTATCCCCGCGACATGGTGGGGTACGGGCCACACCCGCCGAATCCGCACTGGCCCGGTGACGCTCGTGTCGCCGTGCAGTTCGTCCTCAACTACGAGGAGGGCGGGGAGAACAACGTCCTGCACGGTGACGAGTCGTCCGAGACGTTCCTCTCGGAAATCATTGGTGCACAGCCTTTTCCGAACCGCCACATGAGCATGGAATCGCTCTACGAGTACGGTTCGCGGGCAGGTCTGTGGCGGGTGCTGCGGATGTTCGACGACCGCGGACTGCCGCTGACCATCTTCGGCGTGGCGACGGCCCTGGCTCGCAACCCCGAGGCGGTGGCGGCGTTTCTGTCGCGTGGCGACGAGATCGCCTGCCACGGTCTGAAGTGGCGGAGCTATCAGCTGGTCGACGAGGACGCCGAGCGGGCCGACATGGCCGAGGCGGTTCGCATCCTGACCGAGCTGACCGGGGAGGCGCCGCTGGGTTGGTACACCGGCAGGGATTCACCCAACACCCGCGCGCTCGTCGTCGAGCACGGTGGCTTCCTGTACGACTCGGATTCCTACGCCGACGACCTGCCCTACTGGACCAAGGTCTCAGGTCGCGATCATCTCGTCGTGCCCTACACGCTGGACACCAACGACATGAAGTACGTCTCCGCGAGTGGATTCCCCTCTGGCGACGAGTTCTTCACCTATCTGCGCGACGCCTTCGACGTCTTGTACGCCGAGGGTGTGGCGGGTGCTCCGAAGATGCTCTCGGTGGGCCTGCACTGCCGGCTCGCCGGACGGCCCGCCCGCATCGCCGCGCTCGGTCGATTCCTCGACCACGTGCAGGCGCACGACGGGGTGTGGGTAGCGCGCCGGGTGGACATCGCACGGCACTGGCAGGAGAACTTCCCGCCGACGGGTCCCTAGCACTCGGCGCCGACATCCTTGGCGGGTTGGACGGGATTGTCCACAGTCCGGCATTCGTCCACAGAGTGCCTGTCGCAGAACGGCTTTCGTCGGACCCCCGCCGTAGTCTGGGCTCATGTTCGACGATGTGGTGGACGCCACGGCCGGTACCCGCGGCGCCGGTGCGCTGTCGTCGTGGGCGCCGCACCCGACGGCCACGAATTCGTCACCACACCCGGCAGTCGGCTCGTGTTCCCGGAACTGTCCAGACCCACCGCGACGATCACCGCGACCGGCGGACCCACACCGCACACCTCAGGCCTCACCATGCCCCGGCGAAGAACCACCCGCGGGCAGGGCCACGCCGACCGCATCCGGCACGAGCGAAAACGCAACGGGGCGGCCCAGGCCTGAGCCCGGACCGCCCCGTCGGCGAAACGACGTGGGTTACATCGCCGGGGGAGCCGGCGGCATCAACACGGTGTCGATCATGTAGACCGTGGCGTTGGCGGTCTGCACGCCACCGCACACCAGGCCGGCGTCGTTGACCTTGAGCTCGGGTCCCATGCCGGTCACGGTGACCTCGCCACCCTCGACCGTCTTGTGCGTCCCGACGACCTGCTCGGGGCTCAGCCGACCCGGAACCACGTGATAGGTCAGGATGCTGGTCAGCAGCGGCGCGTCGACCTTGAGCTTGTCGATGGTGGCCGGATCGATCTTCTTGAACGCGTCGTCGGTCGGGGCGAACACGGTGAACTCACCGCTGTTCAGCGTGTCCACCAGGTTGACCTGGGGGTTGAGCTGACCCGAGACCGCAGCGGTCAGCGTGGTGAGCATCGGGTTGTTGGACGCCGCGGTGGCGACGGGATCCATGGACATGCCCTGCACCGAACCGGGGCCGGTGGGTACTTCCTTGGCGTAGGCGGCGCAGCTGTTGCCGACGAGGCCCTGGGCGGGATCGGCCTGGGCAACGCCGGTGGAGGCGAGCAGTCCGGCCACGGCGAGCGCGGCGATCGACGTGCCGGTGACGGCCTTCTTGGTCTTCTCAGTCAGTTTCACGAGATTGGTCTTCCTTGGTTGGTCGAGCAGGTGCGAAAGGTGTCCCACCGCGAGCGCGGAACGTGCGCGACGGGACACCATCCACGAATGACGTTGCGGTACTTGCTACTTGGCGGGGGGCATCAGGACGCTGTCGACCATGTACACCGTGGCGTTGGCGGTCTTGACCCCACCACACACCAGGCCGGCCTGGTCGAACTTGAGGCCCTCGCCCTCACCGGTCACGGTCACCTCGGCGCCCTCGACCGTCTTGTGCTTGCCGGCGACCTGCTCCGGGCTCAGCTGGCCGGGGATCACGTGGTAGGTCAGGATGCTGGTGAGCAACGGCGCGTCGGTCTTGAGCTTCTCCAGCGTCGCCGCGTCGATCTTGGCGAAGGCGTCATCGGTCGGCGCGATCACGGTGAACTCGCCACCGTTGAGCGTGTCGACCAGGTTCACACCGGGGTTCAGCTTGCCCGAGAGCGCCGAGACGAGGGTCTTCAGCATCGGGTTGTTCGACGCCGCGGTGGCCACCGGATCCTTGGCCATGCCGGCGACGGAGCCGGGGCCCTCGGGAACCTGCTGTGCGTAGGCGGCGCAACCCGTGCCGACCAGGCCGGCGGCGGGATCGGCGGCACCGGTCATGGGAGCGCTCGACGTCGAGCTGCTCATCACGCTGGAGGAAATGCTGCTGGCACTGCTGGAGACGGAACTCGCGGTCTGGCTCGCCTGCTCGCTGGAGCAGGCCGACGCCCCAAGGATGGCGACTGCGGTCAGGCCCACTGCCGCAACGGTCTTGCGGTGAGTCGAATTCATGACGTGATCACTCCAATGTGTCAGGGACGGCTCGTGCCGCCGTCCTCATGGGGCATTCGCGTTCACTGTGAATCCGGATGGAATGTGAGCTGCGTCGTAATATCCACGTCACATTCGGATCGCACTTTCGTCACGGGCCGGGTGACGCGGCACAATGGACCGGTGAACTCGGATCGCGTGCGCGTACTCGTACTGGGCAGCACCGGTTCGATCGGCACCCAGGCCCTCGAGGTCATCGCCGCCAACCCCGACCGCTTCGAAGTGGTCGGTCTCGCCGCCGGCGGCGCCAACCCCGAGCTGGTGGCCCGACAGCGGGCCGAGACCGGCGTCACCAACGTCGCGGTCGCCTCCGCCGCCGCGGCTGATCGGCTCGGGGACGTGACCTACGTCGGTGACGACGCCGCCACGCATCTCGTCGAGAACACCGAGGCCGACGTCGTCCTCAACGCCCTCGTCGGCGCCCTCGGACTGCGCCCCACCCTGGCCGCCCTCGACTCGGGCGCGCGGCTCGCGCTGGCGAACAAGGAGTCCCTCATCGCCGGCGGCCCCCTGGTGCTCAAGGCCGCGGCCCCCGGCCAGTTGGTGCCCGTGGACTCCGAGCACTCCGCGCTGGCGCAATGCCTGCGCGGTGGCACCGCCGACGAGGTCGACCGGTTGGTGCTGACGGCCTCCGGTGGCCCGTTCCGCGGCTGGCCGGCCGCCGATCTCGAAGGCGTCACCCCCGAGCAGGCCGGGGCTCATCCCACCTGGTCGATGGGCCCCATGAACACGCTCAACTCGGCGTCACTGGTCAACAAGGGCCTCGAGCTGATCGAGACGCACCTCTTGTTCGGCGTGCCGTACGACCGGATCGACGTGGTGGTCCACCCGCAGTCGATCGTGCACTCGATGGTCACCTTCGTCGACGGCTCGACGATCGCCCAGGCCAGCCCTCCCGACATGAAGCTGCCGATCGCCTTGGCACTCGGGTGGCCGGCCCGCGTTCCCGGCGCCGCCAGGTCCTGTGACTGGAGCACGGCCTCGACCTGGACATTCGAACCGCTCGACGACGACGTCTTCCCGGCGGTGGCGCTCGCGCGTGAGGCAGGCACCCGGGGCGGCTGCCTGACCGCGGTCTACAACGCCGCCAACGAAGAAGCGGCCGAGGCCTTCCTCGCAGGCCGCATCCGATTCCCCGCCATCGTCCGAATCGTCGCCGAGGTCCTGCGCGCTGCGGACCAGTGGGCGACGGAACCGGCTACCGTGGACGACGTACTCGCCGCTCAGGACTGGGCCAGGGCAGCCGCTGGCGCCGCGGTGAAGCAAGCAGCACGGGAGGTCGTAGCAACCAGATGATGTTCGCACTGGGCATTGTGCTGTTCGCACTGGCCATCCTGCTGTCGGTGGCGCTGCACGAATGCGGCCACATGTGGGTGGCGCGCGCCACCGGCATGAAGGTGCGCCGCTACTTCGTGGGGTTCGGCCCGACACTGTGGTCGACGAAGCGCCCCAACCGGCTCGGCCACACCGAATACGGCGTCAAGGCCGTCCCCCTCGGCGGTTTCTGCGACATCGCGGGCATGACGTCGGTGGAGGAACTACCGCCCGAGGACCAGAAGTACGCGATGTTCCGCCAGAAGGTGTGGAAGCGGGTCGCGGTGCTGTTCGCCGGTCCCGCCATGAACTTCGTGATCGGGCTGGTGCTGATCTACGGCATCGCGATCGTGTGGGGGCTACCCAACCTCAACCAACCCACCAATGCCATGGTCGGCGAGACCGCCTGCGTCGCCTCCCAGGTGTCCAAGGAGAAGATGGGTGAGTGCACCGGTCCCGGGCCGGCCGCGCTCGCCGGCATCCGATCCGGTGACGTCATCACCAGGGTCGGCGACACACCCGTTGCGAACTTCGACGACCTCGTGACCGCCGTCCGCAAGCTCGACGGGCCGACGCCGTTCGTCGTGCAGCGCGAGGAGAACGGTAGTCCTCGGGAGTTCACCACCACGGTCGACGTCGCCCGCGCCGACCGGTGGACCTCAAAGGACGCCGCTGGGCCCACGCAGGTCGGCGCCGTCGGCGTCGCCCCGGCGAGTTTTGGGCCCACGCAGTACAACCCGCTTTCGGCCGTGCCGGCCACGTTCGCCTTCACCGGCGACCTGATGGTCGAACTCGGCAAGTCGCTGGCCAAGATCCCGAGCAAGATGGGCGCGCTGGTCGACGCCATCGGCGGGGGCGAGCGCGACAAGGAGACGCCGATCAGCGTCGTCGGGGCCAGCATCATCGGCGGTGAGACCGTCGACCACGGTCTGTGGGTGATGTTCTGGTTCTTCCTGGCCCAGCTGAACTTCGTCCTCGGCGCGGTGAACCTGTTGCCGCTGCTGCCCTTCGACGGCGGGCACATCGCCATCGCCGTCTACGAGAAGATTCGCAACATGGTCCGTTCGGCGCGCGGCAAGGTCGCCGGCGCCCCGGTCAACTACCTCAAGCTGATGCCCGCGACGTACGTCGTGCTGGTGGTCGTGGGTGGATACATGTTGTTGACCGTCACAGCCGACCTGGTCAACCCGATCAAGTTGTTCCAATAGCGTGAAGAGGAAGAAGTCATCATGACCGTCGGTCTGGGATTGCCGGTACCGCCGCCGCCAACGCTGTCGCCGCGCCGCAAGACGCGCCAGCTGATGGTGGGCAACGTGGGTGTCGGCAGCGACTACCCGATCGCCGTGCAGTCGATGTGCACCACCAAGACCCACGACATCAACTCCACGCTGCAGCAGATCGCCGAGCTGACCGCCTCCGGGTGCGACATCGTCCGCGTCGCGTGTCCGCGGCAGGAGGACGCCGACGCCCTGCCGGCGATCGCCAAGAAGGCCAACATCCCGGTCGTCGCGGACATCCACTTCCAGCCGAAGTACATCTTCGCCGCGATCGACGCCGGCTGTGCCGCGGTGCGCGTGAACCCCGGCAACATCAAGGAGTTCGACGGCCGGGTCAAGGAGGTCGCCAAGGCCGCCGGTGACGCCGGCATCCCGATCCGCATCGGCGTCAACGCCGGCTCGCTCGACCCGCGGCTGATGAAGAAGTACGGCAAGGCCACCCCCGAGGCGCTCGTCGAATCGGCGCTGTGGGAGGCGTCGCTGTTCGAGGAGCACGGCTTCGGCGACATCAAGATCAGCGTGAAGCACAACGACCCCGTCATCATGGTCGCGGCCTACGAGCAGCTCGCCGAGCAGTGCGACTACCCGCTGCACCTCGGCGTGACCGAGGCCGGGCCGGCCTTCCAGGGCACCATCAAGTCTGCCGTCGCCTTCGGCGCGCTGCTCGCCAGGGGCATCGGCGACACGATCAGGGTTTCCCTCTCCGCGCCGCCGGTCGAGGAGATCAAGGTCGGCACCCAGATCCTGGAGTCGCTCAACCTGCGTCCGCGCGGCCTGGAGATCGTGTCGTGCCCGTCGTGCGGACGCGCGCAGGTCGACGTCTACACCCTCGCCAACGAAGTGTCGGCGGGGTTGGAGGGCCTCGACGTCCCGCTGCGCGTCGCGGTGATGGGATGCGTGGTCAACGGCCCCGGCGAGGCCCGTGAGGCCGACCTCGGCGTGGCCTCCGGCAACGGCAAGGGACAGATCTTCGTCAAGGGCGAAGTCATCAAGACCGTGCCGGAACAGATGATCGTCGAGACGTTGATCGAAGAGGCGATGAAGATCGCCGCACAATCGGAGTCGAATGATGCAGGCGGCGCACCCGTCGTGACCGTAAGCTGAACCCGACCCTGTGAGCAGGGTCACCGCCGCCGGTTCCCAGAAGGTCCAGATGTCCGCTCCGCCCCTGTTTCGCCTCGCCGAGGAGCGACGCGTGACGGTGGTGCGTGACGCCATGATGGTGCGCCGCGTTCTCGACGAGGATCCGATCGGTTCCTGCATGGTCGCCGCGAGGGTGGCCGACCACGGAGTGGATCCGACCTCGATTGGCGGCGAGATGTGGACGCGGCGGCGGCCAAGCGACTCGCTGTGCTTCGCCGGCGCGAACCTGATTCCGTTGCGGGGTGCGATCTCCGACCTCGCAGCCTTCGCCGACAAGGCCGCGAGCACGCCACGCCGGTGCTCGTCGCTGGTCGGGCGGACCGAGCTCGTCATGCCGATGTGGCACCGCCTCGAGCGGTCCTGGGGACCGGCGCGCGACGTCCGCGAGCACCAGCCGTTGATGGCGTTGTCGAGCCCGCCGCAATCTCCCGTCGACCCGGAGGTGCGCCCCGTGCGCATCGACGAGCTCGACGCCTATCTGGTGGCGGCGGTCGACATGTTCATCGGCGAGGTCGGCGTCGACCCCAGGATGGGGGACGGCGGTCGCGGCTACCGCCGTCGGGTGGCCGGGCTGATCAACGCGGGCCGGGCCTGGGCCCGCTTCGAACACGGCCAGGTGGTGTTCAAGGCCGAGGTCGGGTCGCAGTCGCCCGAGGTCGGTCAGATCCAGGGCGTCTGGGTGCATCCCGACTGGCGTGGTCGCGGTCTTGGCGTCGCCGGTACCGCGGCGGTGGCACGGGCGGTCGTGCGCAGCGGCCGCACCGCCAGTCTGTACGTCAACGGGTACAACACGATTGCGCGGGCGACGTACGCCCGCATCGGTTTCACCGAGGTGGGCACGTTCGCCACCGTCCTGCTCGACTGATCACGGCGCCGTTCCCGGCCAATCACGATTCCGTCTCGGTGCGCCTCCGAGGCTTGGGCGGTCCCGGCTTCTAACATCAGCCTCAATGGCAACACGAACCTCATCCGTATCACGGGTCGCCGGTCTGCTGACCGTTCTCGCGCTGGTGGCGGCCGCCGGCGGGCTCAGCGCCTGCACCCCACGACCCAACGGGCCCGAACCGGTGGCGACGGCGTTCTTCACCGCGCTCGCCAAGGGCGACACCGGAGCCGCCGCCGACTTCAGCGACCACCCCGCCCAGGCGCGTGCCGCCCTCAACGCGGCATGGGCCGGCCTGCAGGCGACCAAGCTCGACGCCCAGATCCTCGGCTCGAAGTACGCCGAGGACACCGGCAGCGTGACCTACCGCTACACCTGGCACCTGCCCAAGAAGCGCACCTGGACCTACGACGGTCAGCTGAACATGGTCCGCGACGAGGGTCGCTGGGAAGTGCGTTGGAGCGCAACGGGTTTGCATCCCAATCTCGGTGAGAACCAGACGCTGGCCCTGCGGGCGGACGCCCCGCCGCGCGCGTCGGTCAACGAGCGCGGCGGCAGCGACGTGCTGCGGCCCGGATTCCTGTACAACTACGCGCTCGACGCCAAGGCCGCCGGCGGCGACCTCATGCCCACCGCCCGGATCGTCGCCGACACGCTGCGCCGCTTCGACCCCACGATGGACGCCCAGCGCCTCGCCGAGACGGCGAGCTCGTCGGCCACCCCGCTGAACCTCATCACGTTGCGCCAGGCCGACCGGGACGCGGTGGCGCCGGCCATCGGGAACCTGCCGGGCGTCGTCATCACTCCGCACGCCGAACTGCTCCCCGTCGACGACCGCTTCGCGCCCGACATCGTCAACCAGGTCAAGAAGTCGGTGTCCGACGAGCTCGACGGCCAGGCGGGCTGGCGCGTGGTAAGCGTCAACCAGAACGGTGCCGACGTCGAGGTCCTCGACGAAACCCCTGGCGCCCCAGCACCTTCGGTGACCATCAGCCTCGACCGGGCGGTGCAGAACGCGGCTCAGGACGCCGTCGACATGGTCGGCCGCAAGGCGATGATCGTGGCCATCAAACCGTCCACCGGCGAGATCCTCGCCGTCGCACAGAACGCCGCCGCCGACGCCGACGGACCCGCGGCGACCACCGGTCTCTACCCGCCGGGATCGACGTTCAAGATCATCACGGCAGGCGCCGCGATCGACCGCGACATGGCAACGCCGAACACACTTCTGGGCTGCCCCGGCCACATCGACATCGGGCAGCGGACCATCCCCAACTACGGCGGCTTCGACCTCGGCACCGTGCCGATGTCGCGGGCGTTCGCCAATTCGTGCAACACCACCTTCGCCGAACTGGCCAGCAAGATGCCGCCGCGCGGCCTCACGACCGCCGCCGCGCAGTACGGCATCGGCACCGACTACGTCGTCGACGGCATCACCACCGTCACCGGAACGGTCCCTCCGACGGTCAACCTCACCGAGCGCACGGAGGACGGCTTCGGGCAGGGCAAGGTCCTCGTCAGCCCCTTCGGCATGGCGCTGGCCGCGGCCACCGTCGCCGCAGGCAAGACGCCCGTGCCCACCCTGATCGAGGGCAGGCACACCGAGGTGTCGGGGGACACCCCCACCATCACCCCGAAGATGGTCGACGGCCTGCGGCCGATGATGCAGTTGGTCGTGACCAACGGCACGGCCAAGGAACTCAACGGCAGCGGGGACGTCCGCGGCAAGACCGGTGAGGCCGAATTCGACGGCGGCTCGCACGCCTGGTTCGCCGGGTACCGCGGCGATCTGGCCTTCGCCGCGCTCATCGTCGGCGGCGGCAGCTCGGAGTACGCGGTGCGGATGTGCAAGGACATGCTCGGCGGCCTGCCCCCCGACTACCTGGTCTGAGTAGCCTGGTTGTCGGAAGGACGGGCAACGATCATGACCAGCAACTCGGGTACGGGCGCGGACCTCGGCGGTGACGCCCTGGTGCTGCGCATCTCCGACGCCGACCGCAACGGCACCCTGCGGCGCCTGCACAACGCGGTGGCGCTGGGGCTCATCGACATCGGCGAATTCGAGGAGCGGTCCGCGGCGGTGTCGCAGGCCCGGCTGCACTCCGAACTCGGCGCGCTCGTCGAAGACCTGCCGGGTCCGGGCGCCATCGTCACCACCGCGACCGACCGCGTCGAGCTGCGGGGAGTGCTGGGTTCGTTGAAGCGCCAGGGCGAGTGGATCGTGCCCACCAGACTCTCCCTGGTGCGGCGCATGGGGTCGGTCGACCTCGACCTGACCAAGGCGCGGTTCGCCGGGCCGATCGTCGTGATCGAACTCGACATGAAGTTCGGGTCGGTCGACATCCGGCTGCCCGACGGGGCCAGCGCGTCGATCGACGACGTCGAGGTGCTCGTCGGCAGCGCCCGCGACCACCGCAAGGACGCTCCCGCTGAGGGGTCACCGCACGTGATCCTGACCGGTCGCAGCGTATGCGGGTCCGTCGACATCCGCGGGCCGCGAAAGTCGCTGTTCGGCAGGGGTTAGTTACGCTGGGAGGATGTCCGTTCGCACCGCCCTTCGCCCCGGCGAGCTGTCTCCGACGCTGCCGGTGCCCAAGTCGATCCCGCGTCCCGAGTACGCCTGGAAGTCCCAGGTGCGCGAGGGCAGCGAGCCGTGGGTGCAGACACCCGAGGTCATCGAGAAGATGCGGGTGGCGGGACGCATCGCGGCCAACGCGCTAGCCGAGGCGGGCAAGGCCGTCGCCCCCGGCGTCACCACCGACGAGCTGGACCGCATCGCCCATCAGTACATGGTCGACCACGGGGCCTACCCGTCGACGCTGGGCTACAAGAGCTTCCCCAAGTCGTGCTGCACGTCGCTCAACGAGGTGATCTGCCACGGCATCCCCGACTCCACGGTCATCCAGGACGGCGACATCGTCAACGTCGACGTGACTGCCTACATCGACGGCGTGCACGGCGACACCAACGCCACGTTCCTGGCCGGGGAGGTCTCCGAGGAGCACCGACTGCTCGTCGAACGCACCCACGAGGCGACGATGCGCGCCATCAAGGCCGTCAAGCCCGGCCGTCAGCTCTCGGTCGTCGGACGCGTCATCGAGGCCTACGCACACCGCTTCGGCTACAACGTCGTTCGCGACTTCACCGGCCACGGCATCGGGGAGACCTTCCACAACGGGCTGGTGGTGCTGCACTACGACCAGCCGGCCGTCGACACCGTGCTCGAACCCGGCATGACGTTCACCATCGAGCCGATGATCAACCTGGGCGCGCTGGACTACGAGATCTGGGACGACGGCTGGACCGTGGTCACGGTGGACAAGAAGTGGACCGCCCAGTTCGAACACACCCTCGTGGTCACCGAGGACGGCGCCGAGATCCTGACGCTTCCGGAGTGAGCGGGGCGCTCCTGGTCGCGGGCACCACCTCCGACGCCGGAAAGTCGACGGTCGTCGCAGGACTGTGTCGGCTGTTGGCGCGCAAGGGTGTTCGCGTGGCGCCGTTCAAGGCGCAGAACATGTCCAACAACTCGGCCGTGACCGTCGAGGGTGGTGAGATCGGCCGAGCCCAGGCGATGCAGGCGCGGGCGGCGGGCCTGGAGCCGAGCGTGCGGTTCAACCCCGTCCTGCTCAAGCCGGGCGGGGACCGGACCTCGCAGCTGGTGGTCAAGGGACGGGTGGAGGGCACGGTCGCCGCCGGCGACTACTTCCGGCACCGGGACATGCTCGCCAAGGTGGTCGGCGACGAACTCGCCTCGCTGCGTGCGGAATTCGACGTCGTCATCTGCGAAGGCGCCGGGTCGCCCGCCGAGATCAACTTGCGCGCCACCGATCTGGCCAACATGGGCCTGGCCCGGGCGGCGAACCTTCCGGTGATCGTGGTCGGAGACGTCGACCGCGGTGGGGTGCTGGCGCACTTCTTCGGCACCGTCGCGGTTCTCGAGCCCGCCGACCAGAAGCTCATCGCAGGATTCGTGGTCAACAAGTTTCGCGGCGACCCCGCCCTGCTGGCTCCGGGGCTCGATCAGCTCGAGAGCCTCTCGGGGCGCCCGACCTACGGCGTCGTGCCCTACGACGACGGTCTGTGGCTCGACGCCGAGGACTCCCTGTCGGTTCAGGCCCACCGGATCGTCGGCATCCCGGAGCCCGCGCGGGGCACCGACACGCTACGGGTGGCCGCCATCCGGCTGCCCCGCATCTCCAACTCCACCGACGTCGAGGCGCTGGCGTGCGAACCCGGCGTCGTGGTCCGGTGGGTCGCCGACGTCGCCGACCTCGCCGACGCCGACGCCGTGGTGCTGCCGGGCAGCAAGGCGACCGTCGCCGACCTGGCGTGGCTGCGGGACCGTGGCCTCGCCGACGGGGTGCTCGCGCACGCCGCGTCCGGACGCGCGGTGGTCGGCGTGTGCGGCGGATTCCAGATGCTGTGCCGCGTCGTGGACGACCCGGTCGAGTCGGGCCGCGGCCGCGTCGACGGGCTCGGGCTCCTCGACGCCGACGTCGTGTTCGCGGCGGAGAAGACGCTCGCGCACTGGACGGCGCCGCTGCGTGGGTACGAGATACACCACGGGCAGGTGACGCGAACGGTCGAGGAATCCTGGCTGGGCGTCGGCATCCGCCGCGGTGCGGTCTACGGCACCCACTGGCACGGGTTGTTCGACAACGACGAGGTACGGCGGCAGTGGCTCGTCGACGCCGCCGCCGCGGCCGGGCGGCACGGGTTCGTCGTCGCCGACGACGTGGACGTCGCGGGACGGCGCGACGCTCAGCTCGACGCGATGGCCGACCTGCTGGCCGAGCACCTCGACTGCGACGCCGTGCTGGAGCTGGTGGCCGGCGGGGCGCCGCCGCGGCCCGTGATCACCTCGCACCTGTACGACGGCTGAGTAGCCTTGGCACATGGCAGTGACGTCCAAGCTCGTCGTCCTCGTGGCGGGCGTGGCCGTGTTCCTGACCAGTTGCGCCGTCAAGGGATCGCCCACCTGGCCCGGCGAACGTCTGAACGCGGTCGCGCTCGACGCCGGGGACTTCCCGCCCGGAGTCGAATTCGAGCGCATCGTGGAGCGCCCCGGACAACCCGACGGACCAAATCGGCCGCCGCCGATGGCATCCGACCCGGTCGGCTGCACCGACGGGTTGACCCGTGACATCGCGGCGTCCGTCGACCGCGGACCGGGCAGTTCGGTGAAGTACGCCGTCACCTACGACGGCGCGCGGGTGGTGATGACGGTGCTCGCCGACACCCTGGACCTCGACCGGCTCGACGCCACCGCCACTCGGTGCGAGGCGTACACGACGTTCTTCGACGTGGAGTCCGAACCCATCCAGATGACGACCACCAGGATGAGTTCACCGCGACCGCAGGCCTTGACCTATCGGCAGACCATGCAGTTGAGGGGAACCGAGAGCAGCGTCTACTTCACGTTCGAGAACATCGGCGACTCGGGCATGTTCGGCATCGCGTTCCCCACGCCCAACCCCGCCGTCGCCGTCAAAGCGTCGCTGCCGCAAACGTTCTTGGAGATCACGGCCCAGCAGGCCCGACGGCTCGGGTAGCGTGGCTTGATGCCATCGACCGTGCACACCGTCGACGGGTTTCCGGCGACGGTCGACGTGTCGGGCCCGGAGAAGGGCTCGGTCGTCGTCTTGCTGGGGGCCGCCCATCAGGGACCAGCGGCCTACGACGTGATCTGCCAGCGGCTGCACACCGCGTCGCTTCGCACCGTGGTCATCGCTCCCGACCCGAGGTTGACCGCCAAGGCCGTGGTGGGAATCCTCGACTCCGTCGGGGTGCGGTGGGCGTTGCTGGTCGGTGACCGCATCGGAGGAGAACTCGCCTGGGAGTTGGCCGCGACGCGGCTGGACCGCTTCACCGGGCTCGTGGTCGTCGACCGCGGCCATCCCCGCGTGCCGGACCAGGCGGGAGAGATCCGCGACGAGCGCTGCCCGCCGGTCGAGGTGAACACCACCGCGCTGGTCAGTTCACCCGCGGCGCGCACCGTGGCCAAGGCCAGCCAGCGCTACGTCTACGGGGACTACCGGATCGTCGAGTTGCTCGGCCGCCGCAACGCCCAGGAGTCCACGGCGCAACTCGCGGCCGAGATCGTGCTTCGCACCAGCACCTGGTGAGGTCGTCGTCGGCGGCCTGTCGGCGATCTTCTCTATCCTCTCCTCCATGGTGCCGCCACCGGACCTCGTCCTGAACATCGGTGAGTTGGTCGCCGAGTTCGGGTCGGCGACGGTCAGCCGCGGTACCAGGTACGCCGACCTCGGCCGGGTCGGCGACGCCGACTGGGACGAGGAGGACCTCGAGCTCACCGGTCTGTGCTCGGGGTCCGACGGCCACCGCTATCGGGTCGCCGCCGGGTTTCAGCGCTCGGGCGAGGACCTGCGCCTCGTCTGGGCCGAATGCTCTTGCCCGGTGGGGGTCTACTGCAAGCACGCCGTCGCCCTCCTGCTGACCGCCGCCAGCAACCATCACTCGCCCGAGCAGGCCGCCGACCGCTGGCGCGTGGTCCTGAGCAAGATGCTCGACGAACTCTCGCCGCCGGGCGCCGCGAACGCCGCACCGCTGGGCGTGGAGTTCTCCGTGACGCCGCCCAGCCGGTACCGGCCGCGCGCCGACATCGCGCTGCGCCCGGTCACCCTCGGCAAGCGCGGCACCTGGATCCGGGCCGGGGTCAGTTGGCAACGCCTGTCCTACCACGCCGCCGCGGGTGAATTCGACCGCGCCCAGTACGACGCCCTGCGCGCACTGGTCAGCGACGCGCAGCGCTCCGGCATCGTGACGGTCAACGACGTGGTGACGATTTCTCGGGTGCCCGTGGGGTTTTGGGCCCGGTTGGCCGAGGCGCTAGACGCCGGTGTCGCCGTCGTCGCCCACGGCGGCAGCGGTCTGACGGGCGTCGACCTGGTCAAGAGTGCGACGCTGCGGCTGGACTTCACGCGCGACGAGGCCGGCGGCGCGGCGATGTCGGTCGCCATGATCGTCGACGGGGAACCCTGTGCGACCGACGCGGTCGGGCTCATCGGATCCCCGACGCCGCACGGGATGTACACGGTCGTCGACGGCGTGCTGCGGCTGGGCCGGTTCGACCCGCTGCCGGCCCGCACGGCACTGGATCTGCTGCTGCGCAACGAGGTCGTCCGCATCCCCGCCGACATGGTGCCGGAGTTCTCGATGGACGTGTTGCCGCGGTTGGTCGACGCGGCGCCGGTGGACGTGGCCGAGGGACTCTTCACCCCTCCCACCATCAGCGGCCCGACGGCGGTGCTGACGTTGACCACGACCCCTGGCGGCGTGCGTGCGGCGTGGAGCACCCGGTACCTGGTCGACGACCGCCACCACGACTTCGACCCGGACTCGCTCGCGGCACGAACCGGGTACCGAGACGCCGACGCCGAAGCGCTCGTGTGGGACGTCGTGGCACCGGCCCTGCGGGCCGTCGCGGCGTCCTCGCGCACCTGGAAGCAACAGGCTGCCCACCGCCTTCGGCAGCTGACCAACCGGGTCGTCACCGTCGCGCTGGTCGAGGAGATGACCGCCGTCGCCAGATCGGACGGCTCGGCCGCCGCCGCGGCGGCCGCGTCGCCGGCGACGCTGCGCGCCGGGGTCGACCTCACCCTCGCCGAAGCTGCCGTCCTGA
>Ga0209051_1001639_pt1 | contig 18161 bp, 18 predicted proteins | sample AraplaCvi_mMS_r2_2_FD_184286 | JGI IMG/M metagenome (GOLD analysis project Ga0209051, IMG submission 184286) | Arabidopsis root microbial communities from North Carolina, USA - plate scrape MF_Cvi_mMS_r2 (SPAdes) (version 2) | ecosystem: Host-associated > Plants > Roots > Endosphere | place...
CGAGCTGCGCATCGACCCAGGCCAGGCGCTCCTTCAGGCGCGCGGAGAACACCTGCTTGGCCTCGGGCGCGAGGGCCGGGTTGAACAGCGGCGAGAAGCCCTTGTGCACCTCCGACGAGATGAAGTTGAGCCATTCCATGAGCCGGTAGCGCGGCATGGTGCCCGCGACCGGCGCCAGGCCGCTGGCGGGCGCGTGGTCGGCGATGTACTGCAGGATCACGGCGCACTCGGTGAGGCGCTCGCCGCCGTCGAGCTCCAGCGCCGGCACCTGGCCCTTGGGATTGATCGCGTAGTAGTCGCTGCCGTCGGCGAGCGTGTGCGTCCCCAGCGCCGCCTTCACGGCTTCGAACATGATGCCGGCCTCGCGCAGCGCGATGTGCGGCGCGAGCGAGCAGGCGCCGGAACTGAAGAAGAGCTTCATGACGGATCCTCGGGCTGGTGGAAGCGGACATGATGCCGCAGCCGCGCCGGCCGCGCAGCGCCGCGCGGACCTGATACGCTGGCGCCCGACGAACTTCCGTGCGAGCACCGACACCGTGAGCCGACCCCTCCTCGACGAATCCCGCATCCATCCCGCCATCCGCGCGCACATCGATGCCGAGGGGCGCGCGGTCATCGCGGAGGTCGAGGCGGCGATCGCCGCGAACCACGTCGTGGTCGTCGGCATGGCGCTCAACCCGTTCCCCCGCCAGGCGCGCCGGCTGCTGGACGCCGCGGGCGTCACTTACAAGTACCTCGAGTACGGCAGCTACCTCAGCCAGTGGCGCAAGCGCCTGCCGCTGAAGCTGTGGACGGGCTGGACGACCTTCCCGATGATCTTCGTCGACGGCCAGTTCATCGGCGGCGCGAAGGACCTCGAGCGCCTCGGCCCCGCGACGCTGAAGAAGGGCGGCGCGTGACGCGGCGCGCGGCCGCGGCCGCGCTCGTGCTGCTGGCGGCGCTGGCCGCCGCGCCGGCCCACGGCGAAGACGCGAGCGCGCTCACGCTGCAGCCCTGCCGGCTGCGCGGGCTCGAGCACGACGCCCGCTGCGGCACCCTGCGCCGCCCGCTCGACCCCGCGCGGCCCGAGGGCCCGGCGATCTCGCTGCACGTCGCCGTGCTGCCCGCGCTCGCGCGCCAGAAGCGGCCCGATCCGGTCTTCTTCTTCGCGGGCGGCCCGGGCCAGAGCGCCATCGGCCTGGCCGGCACCATCGACCGCCTGCTCACGCGTGTCGGCACGCGTCGCGACGTGGTGCTGATCGACCAGCGCGGCACCGGCCACAGCGCGCCGCTGCAATGCGACACGCCCTCGGCCGAGGAGAGCGTCGCGCGCGCCTTCGACCGCGCCCGCCTGGTGGCGGGGCTGGACGAGTGCCGCGCGCAGCTCGCCAAGCTGCCCTGGGGCGACCTGCGCTTCTACACGACGACGATCGCGATGGCGGACGCCGATGCGGTGCGCGCCGCACTCGGCGCGGAGCGCGTGAACGTGGTCGGCGCGAGCTACGGCACGCGCGCCGCGCTCGAGTACCTGCGCGCGTACCCGCAGCGCGTGCGCCGCGTCGTCCTCGACGGCGTCGCGCCGCCCGACATGAGCCTGCCCGAGAGCTTCGACGTCGACGGACGCGCCGCGCTCGCGGCCGTGTTCTCCGGCTGCGCGGCCGAGCCGGCCTGCGCACGCGCGCATCCGCGCCTGGCCGACACCTGGCAGCGGCTGCTGGCCTCGCTGCCGCGCACCATCGATGCCGCCGACCCCACGGACGGCCGCCCGCTGCACGTCACGGTCACGCGCGACGCGGTCGCCGACCTGCTGCGCCCCGCGCTCTACTCACCCTCGATCGGTGCCGTGCTGCCGCAGGCGATCGACGCGGCGGCGGCCGGCCGCTTCGAGCCGCTGCTCGCGGTCGCCGGATTGATGTCCGGCAGCGGGAACGACCTGTCCGAGGGCGAGCACTTCTCGGTCGTCTGTTCGGAGGACGTGCCGCGCCTGGCCGCCGCCACCGGCCCGGAGGGCAGCTCGCAGGGCCTCTACCGCGCCGCCTGCGCGCCATGGCCGCGCGGCAGCGTGCCCGCCGCCTTCTACGAGATCCCGCCCGCTCGCGTGCCCGCCGTGCTGCTGGCCGGCACGCTCGACCCGGTCACGCCGCCGCGCCATGCGCAGCGCGTGGCGCGCGCGCTCGGGCCGCAGGCGCGCGCCGTCGTCGTGCCGAACGCCGGCCACGGCACGCTGGGCATCGCGTGCCTGCGCGACGCGGTCTACCGCTTCATCGACGCCGAGCAGGACGCCGATGCACAGGGCATCGCATTCGACTGCGCGTCGCGCCTGCCGCGCCCGTCCGCGTTCCAGCCGCCGCAGCCGCCGCGCGCGGCCTCGGCCGCCAACGACGCGCGCGGCTTCGGCGAGGATCCAACGCGCGGCCAGCATCCCGACCCCATGGCCGACAAGCGCAACGGAGGCACGCGATGATCGCGATGGAGGGCCTGCGCAAGACCTTCGAGAGCGGCCGCGGCCGCAAGGCGCGCCGCGTCGTGGCCGTCGACGGCATGAGCCTGCATGCACGCGACGGCGCGATCACCGGGCTGCTGGGGCCGAACGGCGCCGGCAAGACGACCAGCCTGCGCATGCTGGTCGGGCTGGTCACGCCGGACGAGGGACGCATCGTGGTCGACGGCATCGCGCTGGCGGACGATCCGCAAGGCGTGCGGGCGCGGCTGGGGGTGCTGTCGGACGCGCGCGGGCTGTACCCGCGCCTGACCGCGCGCGAGAACATCGTCTACCACGGCCAGCTGCACGGCCTGCCCGCGGCGGCCGCCCACGCCCGCTGCGACGAGCTGGCGCGCCTGCTCGACATGCAGCCGCTGCTGGAGCGCCGCACCGACGGCTTCAGCCAGGGCGAGCGCATGAAGACCGCGCTCGCACGCGCGCTGGTCCACGACCCCGCCAACATCGTGCTGGACGAGCCCACGAACGGGCTCGACGTCGTCGCCACGCGCGCGCTGCGCGACGCCCTGCGGCGCCTGCGCGACGACACCGGCAAGTGCATCGTGTTCTCCACGCACATCATGCAGGAGGTCGAGCGCCTGTGCGACCGCGTGATCGTCGTGGCCCACGGACGGCGCGTGGCCGAGGGCACGGTGGCCGAGCTGTGCGCGCTCGCCGGCACCGACGACTTCGAGGACGCGTTCGTGCGCCTCGCCTTCGCCGCCCCGGAGACGATCGCATGATCTGGCGCACGCTGTGGACGGTCTTCGCCAAGGAGCTGCGCGACGCGCTGCGCGACCGGCGCACGCTGATGGTGGTGTTCTTCACCTCGGTGGCGATCGGTCCGCTGACGCTGGTGATGCTGTCGACGCTGATCGACAAGTTCGAGAAGCGCGCGGAGGCACGCGAGATCGTCGTCGTCGGCCTCGACCGCGCGCCCACGCTGCGCAACTTCCTGGAGCGCCAGACCTACGCCATCCGCCCCGCGCCGCCGGACTGGGAGGCACAGCTCCGGGAGAGCACGCTGGGCGATCCCGTGGTCATCGTGCCGGCCGACTTCGAGGACGTGCTGGCGCACGGCGAGGCGCCAGTGGTGCAGCTGGTCTACAGCAGCGCCAACGCGCGCGCGCAAAGCGGGGTGGGGCGCATCGAGCACGTGCTGCAGGGGCTGTCGCAGGAACACGCCACGCTGCGCCTGGTGGCGCGCGGGGTCTCGCCCTCGCTGCTCAACGTGCTGCAGGTCGACGAGCACGACGTCGCCGACAACGCCGCGCGCGCCGCCCAGCTCACCGGCATGCTGCCGTACTTCGTGCTGATGGCCATGCTGTACGGCGCCCTCAACGCGGCCCTGGACACCACGGCTGGCGAGCGCGAGCGCGGATCCCTCGAGCCGCTGCTGGCCACGCCGGCGGCACGCGGGGCCCTGGTCGTCGGCAAGTGGGGCGCGGTGCTCGCGGTCGCGCTGCTGATCGCCGTGCTCTCGTGCCTCAGCTTCCTGCCTGCGCAGAAGCTGCTGCGCAGCGAGTCGCTCGCCGCGCTGTTCCGCTTCGGCGCCGGCGAGGCGGCGGCCTTCGTCGCACTGCTGGCGCCGTTGGCGGCCGCGCTGTCGGCCACGATGATGGCCATCGCCATCCGCTGCAAGACCTTCAAGGAGGCGCAGGCCGGCAACAGCGTGGTGGTGCTGTCGGTCTCGTTGCTGCCGATGATCGGGCTGTTCGGCCAGGAGGGCGAAGCCGCGTGGCATCGCTGGGTGCCGGGACTCTCGCAGACGACGCTCATGACGCGCGTGCTCAAGGGCAGCCCCATCGGTCTGCCGGACGTGCTGCCGGGCGTGCTCGTCTGCGTGGCGATCGCGGCCGCGGCCCTGCTGGCGGTCGACCGGCAACTCGTCCGGCGCGCCGCCCAATAGCGCCGGAACGCTTCCGATCGAGCCGGACGGCGCTTTTGTCGCCTCTTGTGATTCGAAGGCGAGTAAGCGCTGTATCCAGACGTTACCAGCACAGAGGTCGCCACTCGCCCGCCGCTGCACCCGTGGCAAGAATGATCGAAGGGCGGCGCTTCGGCGCCGCGAATGGGATTCGGGGAGGATCGTGCGATGGGCAGCGGCGCAGCGCTGATGCGCGGGCGAGCAGGGGAGGTGGCGCAATCGGGCGACGTGGACGAATTGCGCCGGCGCCTCGTGGCCGCGGCGGCCGAGCTGGAGTTCGACTACGTCACCGCGACCGTGGTGCTCGATCACGCCGCGGGCTGCACCGAGTTCCTCTTCGTGCACAACGCACCGCCGGACTACGCCGACTTCCACGACGACCCCGACGGCGCCCGGAGGGACCCGGTCGCCCAGCACTGCAAGACCCACGAGACGTGCATCGTCTGGTCGCAGGACACCTACACCCACGCCGGGCTGGGGCACTTCTGGGAATACCAGGCCGCCTTCGGATACCGCTCGGGTATCGCCGCAGCGCGCCATCTGCCGTTCGGGCGTCACTTCCTGGTCGGCCTGGACGGCCAGTTGCCGCGTGGCATGCGCCCGCGGAGCATCGCGCGGTTGCTGGCGGAATTCCGCCTGCTGGTGGAGCATGCGCAGGAAGCGGCGTTTCGCATCCTGGCGCCGGAGACGCTGCCCGCGAGCGTCGGCCAGCCGCTCAGCGCGTTCGAGACGGAAGCGCTGCGCTGGTCGATGGACGGGCAATCGCCGGACGAGATCGCGGGCCTGATGAAGCTGTCGGAAGCGCGCGTGCGCCATCACCTGGAGTCGGCGATGGTGAAGCTCGAGTGCCGGAGCAAGCACCAGGCGGTGTTGAGGGCGATCCGGCTGGGCCTGCTGGCCTAGGGCCTGGTCGCCGCTTCGAGTTCGCCCAGCCAGCGCAATGCGTGCACGCGCGACTCGCCGCACATGTCGGCCGCCGGCTGCAGGCCGGCGCAGCACGCGGGGCGTTCGGCGTGGCCGAAGATGCGGCAGTTGAGCTGCTCGTCGAGCTGAACGCAGGGCACGCCGGCCGGCTTGCCCTGCGGCATGCCGGGGATCGGGCTGGTGATGGACGGCGCGATGCAGCAGGCCGCGCAGCCGGGTCGGCAGGCGTGCGCGGCGCGAAGCACGGGGAAGTCGGCGGGGCGCATGCCGCGATTGTCCGCGCCGGTGGCGCGCTCGGGGCAGGGCGCCTAAAATTGTGGATTCCCCCACCCGTCTCCGCGGCCGCGGTCGACCGACCGCGACGCGTCGCAGCGGGTTCCCCTTCGACCCTGCCGCGACGGCGGGTCATGCGCAGTGAGCAGCCGGTGATCTATCCCCAGGAATTCGACGTCATCGTTGTCGGCGGCGGCCATGCCGGCACGGAGGCCGCACTCGCCGCGGCCCGCATGGGCAGCGCCACGCTGCTGCTGACGCACAACATCGAGACGCTGGGGCAGATGAGCTGCAACCCGTCCATCGGCGGCATCGGCAAGGGTCATCTGGTGAAGGAGGTCGACGCGCTGGGCGGAGTGATGGCGGCGGCGACCGACGAGGCGGGCATCCAGTTCCGCATCCTGAACTCGTCCAAGGGTCCGGCGGTGCGTGCCACGCGGGCCCAGGCCGACCGCATCCTCTACAAGGCGGCCATCCGCCACCGGCTCGAGAACCAGCCCAACCTGTGGCTGTTCCAGCAGGCGGTCGACGACCTCGTGGTCGAGTCCTGCGCCGATGGCCACCCGCGCGTGGCCGGTGCGGTCACGCAGGCGGGCATCACATTCCGCGGCCGGACAGTCGTGCTGACGGCGGGCACCTTCCTCGACGGCAAGATCCACGTGGGATTGCAGAACTACGCGGCGGGGCGCGCGGGCGACCCGCCGGCCCAGCGCCTCTCGGCCAAGCTCAAGGAGCTCAAGCTCCCGCAGCGGCGCCTGAAGACGGGAACCCCGCCCCGGCTGGATGGCCGATCGATCGACTTCACCCGGCTGGAACTGCAGCCCGGCGACGGCATGCCGGACGCCGAGGGCCACGTGACGAGCGCCATGCCCGTCTTCAGCTTCATGGGTTCGGCTGCGCAGCACCCGCGCCAACTGCCCTGCTGGATCACGCACACCAACGAGCGCACGCACGAGATCATCCGTTCCGGCTTCGACCGCAGCCCGATGTTCACCGGCGTGATCGAGGGTGTCGGCCCGCGCTACTGCCCGAGCATCGAGGACAAGATCAACCGCTTCGCAGACAAGTCCTCGCACCAGATCTTCCTCGAGCCCGAGGGCCTGACGACGCACGAGTTCTACCCGAACGGGATCTCGACCTCGCTGCCCTTCGACATCCAGCTCGCCGCCGTCCGCTCGATGCGCGGGCTGGAGAACGCACACATCCTTCGCCCCGGCTACGCGATCGAGTATGACTACTTCGATCCGCGCAGCCTGCGCGCCACCTTCGAGACGCGCGACATCGACGGCCTGTTCTTCGCGGGCCAGATCAACGGCACGACCGGCTACGAAGAGGCGGCGGCGCAGGGTCTCTATGCAGGCGCCAACGCCGCGCTGCGCGCGCGCGGCCAGGGCGAGACCTTGGCGCTGCGCCGGGACCAGGCCTACTTGGGCGTGCTGGTCGACGACCTGATCACCAAAGGCGTGACGGAGCCGTACCGCATGTTCACCAGCCGGGCGGAGTTCCGCCTCCAGCTGCGTGAGGACAACGCCGACCTGCGCCTGACCGAGCGCGGCCGCGAGCTCGGCTTGGTGGACGATGCCCGGTGGACGGCGTTCAACCGCAAGCGCGACGCGCTGGCACGCGAGACCGAACGCCTGCGCTCGACCTGGGTGCATCCGGGCATCCTGGCGGCGGCCGACGCGGAGCGCTTGCTCGGCAAGGCGCTCGAGCACGAATACAACCTGGCCGACCTGCTGCGTCGTCCGGGCATCGCCTTCGATCAGGTCGCCGAAGTGGCCCGGATCGCTCGCCCGGACGTCGATGTTTCACGTGGAACACTTGTCGCGTCCCTGGGTCAGGAGCTGGCCGACGCCGTGATCGAGCAGGTGGAAATCGCCACCAAGTACGCCGGCTACATCGACAAGCAGGTCGACGAGGTGCAACGCGCCCAGGCGCTTGAAAGCCTCGAGCTGCCCGACGAGCTCGACTACAACCAGGTCACCGCGCTGTCCTTCGAGGTTCGCCAGAAGCTGACGCAGCACCGCCCGCAGACGCTCGGGCAGGCGACGCGCATTTCAGGCGTCACGCCGGCTGCCATCTCCCTGCTGCTGGTGCATCTGAAGAAGAAGCGCTTCAAGGGCTTTTCGACCGTGTCCCACGACGGGCAGCGCGATGCTGCCTGAGTTCGGCCACGCAGAAGGCCTGGATCGCCGGCTCGAACAACTTGCCCCCGCCCTCGGACTCGCGCTCGACGCAGAGACCCGTTCCAAGCTCCTTGCCTACCTCGCCCTGATCCAGCGCTGGACCAAGGTCTACAACCTGACCGCCGTGCGCGACAGCGGCGAGATGTTCACGCATCACCTGCTCGATTGCCTGGCGGTGGTTGCTCCGATGCGCCGTGGTCTCGTTCGCGCCGAAGGCGTGCGCGTACTCGACGTGGGCAGCGGGGCAGGGCTGCCCGGCGTGATCCTGGCCCTGCTGAATTCCGACTGGCAGGTGAGCTGCGTCGATGCGGTCGCCAAGAAGGCGACGTTCATCCGTCAGGCTGCTGCCGAACTCGGGCTGCCCAATCTGCAAGGTGTCCATGGCCGGGTCGAGGCGGCAGCCACCTTCGGGCCGCGTCGCTTCGACCTGGTGACCTCGCGCGCATTCGCATCGCTCAAGGACTTCACGCAGTTGACCCGCAGCCTGCTCGCTCCAGCCGGCGTCTGGGCCGCGATGAAGGCAAATCTCTCGGACGCCGAGCGTGCCGAGCTGCCGCCGACAGTCGAGATGTTCCACGTGGAACAACTCGACGTGCCAGAACTCGACGCGGCGCGCTGTCTTGTATGGATGAAGCCGACATCCGGCACTTCCAGCTAGCGCTCGACCCGCGACAATAGCCACGCGCCCTCCCTCCACCTCAGCGTCCCACCCGGTCTTCCATGGCGAGAATCTTCTGCATCGCGAACCAGAAAGGCGGCGTCGGCAAGACCACCACCACGGTGAATCTCGCCGCCGGGCTGGCGCTCATCGGCCAGCGCGTCCTGCTGGTCGACCTGGATCCCCAGGGCAACGCGACCATGGGATCGGGCGTGGACAAACGTGCACTGCCCACGACGGTCTACGACGTGCTGCTGGAAAGTGCCTCGATCCGCGAGGCCGTGCAGCGCTCCCAATCCGGCGGCTACGACGTGCTCGGCGCCAATCGCGAACTGGCCGGCGCCGAGATCGAGCTGGTCGCACTCGAGCGCCGCAACGAGCGCCTGCGCAGCGCATTGAAGCCGGTCGATGCCGACTACGACTTCGTCCTCATCGACTGCCCGCCCTCGCTGAGCCTGCTCACGCTCAACGGCCTGTGCTGCGCCCATGGCGTGGTCGTGCCGATGCAGTGCGAGTACTTCGCGCTGGAAGGCGTGTCCGACCTCGTCAACACCATCCGCCAGGTGCACGCCAATCTCAACCGCGACCTGGAGCTCATCGGCTTGCTCCGCGTCATGTACGACCCGCGCATCACGCTGCAGGCCCACGTCAGCGAGCAGCTCAAGGCGCACTTCGGCGACAAGGTCTTCAACACCGTGATCCCGCGCAACGTGCGCCTGGCCGAGGCGCCCAGCTACGGGCAGCCTGGCGTGGTGTTCGACCCCGCTTCGCGCGGCGCGATCGCCTTCGTCGAGTTCGCCCGCGAGATGGTGGCGCGTGTCGCCGCGCCGTCGCTGGCCGTCGCGCCCAAGGCGCCGGCCAGCGCCGGTCGTTGACAGGGCTGGACAGGGCAGGGCAGGGCGCTCACTGGACTACCCTGCGCGCTGCGCGCGCTCAGGGCTCCACGGACGGATCGCGGAGCAGCTCGCGCAAGGGCGCGAAGGTCCACGACCGCAGGCTGACGATCGCCGTGTATCCACGCTTGTGCGTCGGCGCGAGCTTCTGGTCGGCCAGGTGCTGCTGCGCGAAGTCCTGGACGATGCGCTGCAACCGCTCCTGGAAGACCTTCGCCATCGGCACGCTGATGTGGCCATGGACGAGGCTCACCATCTCCGCTTCGCCGTCGAAGCCGCCGGCGAAGTAATCGGCCAGGCCGTGGTCCCGGAAGAACTGCATCACGGGCCCGTTCGAGCGCCAGCGAAAGGTCTTCGCCACCTTGAGCCGGTAGCGGTTCAGCGGTTTCAGCTCGATGATCCCCAACCGGTCGAGCTGGAGCAGATGCTTCACGGCCTCGGCTTCGGTGAAGGTGTACGTTGCCACGATCTGCTCGAACGGCCACTGGCTCAGCGCGCAGAGCGCCATCACCAGCAGCCGCCGGTCGGCGATCACGGCGCGCTCCTGCTCGACCGTCAGCTCGTCACGCAGCAGCTCCTCGTCGGCCACCTTGCGCGCCAGCTCCGAGAAGTCGCAGCGCAGCACGCGGCAGATCTCGTCGATGCGCTTCAGCGGCATGTCGCCCTTGGCGAACATGCGCTTCACGCTGGATTCGGCCAGGCCCAACTCGCGCGCGAGATCGGCATAAGTCAACTTGGCCAGCTTCAGCTCGGCCTTCATCGCCTGGATGATCGCTAGGGTGGAGCTCATGGCGGTGGGGCAAGAAAGTATCCCCGAACGATACCTCACGACGCGACGCCAAGCACCCGTCTCGTCAGGGTTGCCGGGCAGGGAACTCTCGCGGAGCATGGCGCCATGTTCAACGAAGCGTCCACCGCGATGCCCTCCGATTCCAACCGCCCGACCCGATTCCTCGCTCCGCTGCTGTCCGCAGCGCTCCTCGCCACGGCGTCCGCCGCCCGGGCGAACGACCCGTCCGGCGAGCTGAGCGGCGCGTCGGCGCTGTCCGTGGCGGTCTCCGTCGCCGTGCCTGCGGCGCTGATCGTGGGCACCGGCACGCTGGTCGTGAAGAGCGTCGAGGCCAGCGGCGAGGGTGTCCGCTGGGTGCTGGAGAACAGCGCCGACGGCAGCCGTGCCGTCCTGCGCTTCAGCGGCCGGGCACTGGGCGCATCGGGCACGGCGGTCGGCACCGTGCTGGTGGCGACCGCCGTCAGCACCGGGTGGGTGCTGAGCGAGGCCGGCAAGGTCGTCGCGTTTGTGCCGAACGAGATCGGCAAGGCGCTGCTCCACGACGAGAAGCTGTCGTGACCATCCGCCGCCTGCTCACGGCGCTGGCACTCTTCGCCATCGCCGCCGCCGCCCACGCCGGTCGCCCCTGCGACGAGGTCGCCCCCACCACCGACGCGGTCGCGCGCGGCATGACGCTCGCCGAGCACGTGCAGACGAGTCTCGACGCCAGCGGTGCCCAGGTCGTGCTGCTGGCGCGCGCCGGCCAGGACCTGCGCAAGTACGGCCTCGACTATTCGCACCTGGGCATCGCCTACCGAACGAGCCTGCCGCCGGACGACGCCGCGAGCGCGCCGCGCACCGTCTGGCGCGTCGTCCACAAGCTCAACCAATGCGGCACGGGCGTGGCCGCCGTCTACCGGCAGGGCCTGGGCGAGTTCTTCCTCGACAACCCCTACCGGTACGACGCGGCCTACGTCGTGCTCTCGCCGGCCGCGCAGGCGGCCCTGCTGCCGCTCGTGCAGGACCCGGGCCGCGTGCTCGCCATGCATACGCCGGCGTACAACGTGGTGGCCTATCCCTGGGCGACGAAGTACCAGCAGAGCAACCAGTGGGCGCTGGAGACGCTGGCCGCGGCCATGGAGCCCGCCGTGCATTCGCGCGCGCAGGCGCAGTCGTGGTTGGCGCTGCACGAGTTCGAGCCCACCACGCTGCACCTGGGCCCGTTCACGCGCCTGGGGGGCGAGCTGACCCGCGCCAATGTCGCGTTCGACGACCACCCCAACGCCAAGCGCTTCACCGACCACATCGAGACCACCACCGTCGATGCGATCTTCGCCTGGCTGCCGCGCGCCGGGATGGGCGCGAAGCCCGTGAAAGTCGACTGAAGCGCCGATTGGTGCCACAACCCGCTCGATCGCGCCGCCTCCACGACCACAAGGCGGCTACAGTCCCCGACATCGCCGACCGAACGCCTCCGCCATGAGCCAGCAGCCCCATCCCAGCCAGTTCGCGCTCCTCGGCCAGCGCCGCTTCGCCCCGTTCTTCTGGACGCAATTCTTCGGCGCCGCGAACGACAACGTCCTGAAGTTCGCCTTCACCGTCCTGGTCACCTACCAGCTCGACGTGTCCTGGCTGCCACCCGCGCAGGCCGGCCTCGTCATCAGCGCCGTCTTCATCCTGCCCTTCGTGCTGCTGTCGGCCACCAGCGGCCAGCTCGCCGACAAGTACGACAAGGCGACGATGATGCGCCTCATCAAGTGGTTCGAGGTGGTCATCATGGTGTTAGCGACGTGGGGCTTCGTCGCCACCCTCGTGCCCGTGCTGCTGCTCTGCCTGTTCCTCATGGGCGTGCACTCCACGCTGTTCGGCCCGGTCAAGTACGCCTACCTGCCGCAGCACCTGGACGAACACGAGATCACCGGCGGCAACGGCATGGTCGAGATGGGCACCTTCGTCGCCATCCTGCTGGGCCAGCTCGCCGGCGGCCTGCTGGTGGTCGTGCCCGGCATGGGCCCCGAGCTCGCGGGCGCGGCCTGCCTGGTCATCGCCGTCATCGGGCGGCTCACCGCGCAGGCCATCCCGTCCACGCCGCCGCACGACGCAAGCCTCGCCATCAACTGGAACCCGCTCAGCGAGACCCTGCGCAACCTGCGCCTGGCTCGCGGCGACATCGTCGTCTTCCGCTCGCTGCTCGGCATCTCGTGGATGTGGTTCTTCGGCGCCACCTTCCTCTCGCAGTTCCCGTCCTTCGCCAAGGACGTGCTGCACGGCGACGCGCACGTGGCCTCGCTGCTGCTGGTGCTGTTCTCGGTCGGCGTGGGCATCGGCTCGCTGATGTGCGAGATGCTGTCGCGCCGCCAGGTCGAGATCGGCCTCGTGCCGCTCGGCGCCATCGGCATGAGCGTCTTCGCCGTCGACCTGTTCTTCGCGGTCGGCCACCTCGCCGTGCCCGTCGCGGGCACCTGGGATCTCGCCGGCTTCGTCGGCAGCGGCCAGCACGTGCGGCCGATGATCGACCTGTTCCTGCTGTCGCTCAGCGCCGGCCTCTACAGCGTGCCCATGTATGCGCTCATCCAGATGCGCGCGCCCGCCAGCCACCGCGCACGCATCATCGCGGCCAACAACATCCTCAACGCGCTGTTCATGATCGGCAGCTCGCTGATCGCCGGTGCGCTGCTGCACTTCGGCGTCTCCATCCCGGGCGTGTTCCTGATCACGGGCATCGCCAACGCGGTCGTCGCGGGCTACATCTTCTTCCTGGTGCCCGAGTACCTGCTGCGCTTCTGTGCCTTCGTGCTCACGCGCGTCATCTACCGCTTCCGCATCCGCGGCGAAGACAACATCCCGGCCACCGGGCCGGCCATCGTCGCGTGCAACCACGTCAGCTTCATCGATCCGGTGCTGCTGATGGCGGCCAGCCCCCGGCCCATCCGCTTCCTGATGGACGCGCGCATCTTCCGCATCCCCGTGCTCGGCTTCCTGTTCCGCCTCGCCAAGGCCATCCCCATCTCGCCCAAGAACGACGATCCCCAGGCGTACGAGGCCGCCTTCCGCGCCGCCGACCAGGTGCTGGCCGAGGGCGACCTGCTGGGCATCTTCCCCGAGGGCGGCATCACCGATGACGGACAGCTCAAGCCATTCAAGGGCGGCATCATGCGCATCCTCGAGCAGCGGCCGGTGCCGGTCGTGCCGCTCGCGCTGCAGAACCTGTGGGGCTCGTTCTTCTCGCGCATCGAGGGCAGCGCCATGAGCAAGCCGTTCCGGCGCGGCGTGTTCTCGCGCGTCGGGCTCAACGTCGGCAAGGAGCTGCCGCCGGCGGCCGTCAGTCCCGAGCAGTTGCAGCAGGAAGTGGGGCAGTTGCTGCAGGCGCCGATCGCCTGAGGGGCTGACGCCAGGCGCATCCGCGCCGGCTCACGCCCGCGCCCGCCGTCCGAACACGCGCCGCCGGAACACCCGCGCCAGCCGCCAAGCGAGCGATGCGCGGATCCGTACCAGCGCCTGCGCCTTCCAGCCCGACCAACGCTGGTAGGCGCGCGCGAACCAGCCCACGCGCAGCAACTGCGGCCGCATCAGCAGGAACAGGCGCGCGACGACCGCCGTGCCCAGCAGCTTCGCCGCCACCAGCGTCGACACGCCCCAGAGCATGCGGCCGCCCGCGATCAGCCACAGTGCGCCCAGCTTCACCGGCACCAGCAGCAACGCCGGCACGAACAGCACGACCACCGCCACCGCTGGGCGCAGCGCCGCGACGAAGCGTTCCAGCCGCGCGATGGCGGGCAGCCGTGCCAGCAGCCCGAGCAGGCGCACGAGGGGCCGCCAGCCCCATTCCTCGAACAGGACGAGCAGGCCCAGCAGCCAGGTGCCGAGCGTGGCCAGGAGACGCCGGGGGAGCGAGCACGCGCTGCGCATGCAGTCCAGCTTACACGGACTCCGTCAGCGGCCTCTTAACACTTCAGAGCCATCGAAGTGCGCGCCGCATCCTCTACCATTCGTCCTTTTGCAGTGCGGCCCGCGACACGGGCCATCGCCCACGACATGCGCTTCCTTCGCCTCCCTTCCCGCAGCCGCCTTGCCGGCACTGCCTTCGCCTCCATCGCGCTCGCCGCCCTGTCCGCCTGCGGCGGCGGGGGCGATTCCACGCCGCCCACCTCCACCGTGACGTCGTCGTCCGTGGCGGCGTCGCGCTACGGCGCCGCTGCCATCGTCACGATGAGCGGCACCAACCTCGACAGCCGCGGCCTGAGCGTCACCAGCGCCGGCTGCAAGAACATGACGCGCCTGACCTCAGGCACCACCACCAGCACCGCCACGACGGCCTACTACAGCTGCACGGTCTCGGGCGCCTTCTCGAGCTCGGTCGTCATCCAGTCCAACGGCGCCACCATCGCCAATCCGGCCTTCAGCGTTCCGGCGCCGCAGGTCACGCTCGTCGTCAACAACGGCCTCGGCGTGAATGGCAACATCGTGCTCACGCTCATGGGCGACAAGGTGCCGACGACGGTCGACAACTTCCTGAACTACGTGAACACCGGGTTCTACGACGGCACGATCTTCCACCGCCTCGCCAAGCTCATCCAGGCGCCGCAGCCGTGGTTCGTCATGCAGGGTGGCGGCTACGGAGCCACCGTCAACGGTGCGCTGCCGCCGCACAAGCAGACCAACGCGCCCATCGCCATCGAGACGGCGGGGGGCAACAACGTGCAATGGAGCGTCGCGATGGCGAACGGCGGACCGAACACCGTGACGTCCGAGTTCTTCATCAACGCGCAGGACAACACGTCCGTGCTGGGCAACGGCTACTCGGTCTTCGCCAATGTCACGACCGGCATCGACGTCGCCCAGTCCGTCCTGGCCGCGCCGTCCAACTGCGTGCAGAACGGCCTGGCCGGCACGATCGACTGCCTGCCGCAGCCCGACGTGACCGTGGTCAAGGCCTCGCAGACGCAGTAATCGCTAGACCCCGCGCGCCCGGTCGCGCGCGAACTCCTGCTGGAACTGCGCGAAGGTCCCGGCGTCGAGCGACGCCCGGATCTCGCGCATCAGGTTCAGGTAGAAGTGCAGGTTGTGGATGGTGGTCAGCATCGGCCCCAGCATCTCGCCGCAGCGGTCGAGATGATGCAGGTAGGCGCGGCTGAAGTTGGCGCAGGTGTGGCAGGCGCAGGTCGGGTCGACCGGCGCCTCGTCGGACTTGTAGCGCGCGTTGCGCAGGCGCAGGTCGCCGAAGCGCGTGAACAGGTGGCCGTTGCGCGCGTTGCGCGTCGGCATGACGCAGTCGAACATGTCGACGCCGTGCGCCACCCCGTAGACCAGGTCTTCGGGCGTGCCCACGCCCATCAGGTAGCGCGGCTTGTGCGCCGGCAGGCGCTGCGGCGTGTGGGCGACGATGCGACGCATGTCCTCCTTGGGCTCGCCCACCGAGACGCCGCCGACGGCGTAGCCGGGAAAGTCGAGCTCGACCAGCTTCGCGACCGAGGCCTCGCGCAGCGTCTCGAACATGCCGCCCTGGACGATGCCGAAGAGGGCGTTCGGATTGTCCAGGCGCGCGAACTCGTCGCGGCAGCGCTGTGCCCAGCGCAGCGACAGCTCCATCGACTTGCGCGCGTCGCGCTCGCTGGTGAGCACGCCCTGGGTCTCGTAGGGCGTGCACTCGTCGAACTGCATGACGATGTCGGAGTTCAGCACCGTCTGGATCTGCATGCTGGTCTCGGGCGTGAGGAACAGCTTGTCGCCGTTGACGGGCGAGGCGAAGCGCACGCCTTCCTCGGTGATCTTGCGCATCTCGCCGAGCGACCAGACCTGGAAGCCGCCCGAGTCCGTGAGGATGGGCCGCGACCAGCTCTCGAAGCGGTGCAGGCCGCCGAACTGCGCCATCACGTCCAGCCCGGGCCGCATCCACAGGTGGAACGTGTTGCCCAGGATGATCTGCGCGCCCATCTCCTCGAGCGAGCGCGGCAGCACGCCCTTGACCGTGCCGTACGTGCCCACGGGCATGAAGACCGGCGTCTCGACGACGCCATGGTTGAGGGTGAGGCGGCCGCGGCGCGCGAGCTGCTCGGTGGTGAGGACTTCGAACTTCAACATCGCGGCATTGTCGCCGCCACCGCTGGCAGGCGACCCCGTCACCGAGCGGCGCTCGCCCGGACGGTCGAAAAGAAACAGGCCGGACACTCTCGTGTCCGGCCTGCCGATGGTCCGGCCGACTTGCTCAAGTCGTCAGCTGGTGGGCCATGTTAGCCCGCGCGGAATAGGGCTACGGTGTTCAGGGTTTTCCCGTAATCAGCCCAGTTCGCCAACCGCAGTCTTGTGCGAGGCGCGCCATTGCTGGAGTTCGGCCTTGACCTGGGCGCGGGTCAGCGCATGGTCGGCGGCGGCCGTCGGCACCGGGTCGCTCACCGGGGCGACGGCATTCTCGCCGACCGCCTTCAGCTGGCCCTGCGCCTTCGCGTTGGCCGCTTCGGCCTTGACCGCTTCGCGCGAACGCTGCGAAGTGAAGACGCGGTCGTTGTTGGGATCGAGTTCCTGCGACATCGCCGCGACGGCGGTCAGGCTGAGGAGGGCGGCGGCGATCAGGGGGCGGACTTGCATGATGTGGCTTTCTTTCGGAGGTTGAGGATGTCCGGCGCGGGCTGCTCGAAGCACCCGCCGGCCGGGCCTCGGTGACGCGTGGTGTTCAGCGCCTCATCGATGGATTCACTGTATTCCCTCGCTTCCGACGGATAAAGGCCAGCCGATAGAATTGTTTGTTGCCGCTTCAGGAACAATGCGATGGATCAGCTCCGCGCCATGCGCGTCTTCTCCCGGGTGATCGACCACGGCGGCTTCGCCAAGGCGGCCCTCGCGCTCGACATCGCTCCCGCGGTCGCCACGCGCCTGGTCGCCGAGCTCGAGGAACACCTCGGCGCGCGCCTCATCAACCGCACCACGCGCCGCCTCGCGCTGACGGACGTCGGCGAGGACTACCTCGAGCGCGTGCGCTCCATCCTGAGCGAGGTCGACGACGCGGAGGCAGTCGCCGGCATGGCCACCGCGGAGCCCCGCGGACGCCTCAGCGTGCTCTCGCCGCCAGGCTTCACGGTGCACCAGCTCACCAAGCACCTGCCGCGCTTCCGCGCGCTCTACCCGAAGGTGACGATCGACCTCGACGTCGCCCCCTCCGTCGAGGCGCCCGACGAGAACCACGACGTCACCATCATCGTTCAGCGCCTGCGTCCCATCGAGGGCGCCTTCATCGCGCGCCGCATCGCCGGCTGCGAGGTGGTGCTGTGCGCCACGCCCGAATACCTCGACCTGCACGGCCGCCCCAGGCACCCGCACGACCTGGCGCTGCATGACACGCTGATGCCCATCCCGCCCAGCGAGCAGCGCGAGCTGCGCTTCCTGCCCGCGGCCTGTTCCGGCGAGCCGGTGACGGTCGAACTGGGCAAGGCGCCGCCGCTGATGACGCAGCACACCGACACCCTCTACGCCGCGGCCCTGGCGGGCATGGGCATCGCCGGCCTGCCGTCCTTCGTCGCCGAGGATGCGCTCCTCGAGCACGCGCTGGAACGCGTGCTGCCGCAGTGGCACCTGAGCACCGTCACGCTCTTCGCGGCGATGCCCACGCGCAAGCACGTGCCGATGCGCACGCGCGCCTTCGTGGACTTCCTCGTCGCCACCTTCGGCGCCGAGTCGCGCGATCCCTGGCTGCGCTCCGCGGGCTGCGAGAGCTGCCCCTGAGCCCCGCGAACGGGGCTCGCGAAGAGGTCGATCAGCCGAGTTCGCCGACCTTGACCTGGTGCGAGGCGCGCCAGTTCTTCAACTCGGCCTTGACCTGCTCGCGCGTCTTCGGCGCCTCGGCGTAGCGCACCTCGACGGACGCGCCGGTCACCGGGGCCACGGCGGTCTCGCCGACCGTCTTGAACGCGCCGGCGGCCTGCAGGTTGCGGACTTCGGCCTTCACCGATTCGCGGCTGCGCGTCGACTGGGCGGCGGCGGCGAAGTGCTGGTCGCGGGGATCGATCTCCTGGGCGAAGGCACCGGCGGCGGTGACGGCGAGCAGGGCGGCGGCGAACAGGGTGCGGACTTGCATGATGA
>Ga0209051_1001641_pt1 | contig 18154 bp, 15 predicted proteins | sample AraplaCvi_mMS_r2_2_FD_184286 | JGI IMG/M metagenome (GOLD analysis project Ga0209051, IMG submission 184286) | Arabidopsis root microbial communities from North Carolina, USA - plate scrape MF_Cvi_mMS_r2 (SPAdes) (version 2) | ecosystem: Host-associated > Plants > Roots > Endosphere | place...
CCACAGCCGCACGAATCGGATGTCACGCTCCTCGAGCGTCCGGAGCACGAATTCCTTCTGCCGATCCATGTGCGAAGCGTAGGCACCCGCTGTTAATTCCGTGTTACATGCCTGCTGCGTATGGTGCGCAGCCACCCGACGCGCCCGGGTCGGCTAGCACTGGAGGTTCGGCGGCGGGGGGCTCGCGGTGACCAGGAAGGTGACGACGGCGGAGTCGACGCAGGCGTCTCCGTTGAAGACGACGGTGTGCTGGGTGCCGTTGAAGGTGATCAGCGACGCGTCCATTTCGCGGGCCAAGTCCACGCCGGCCTGGTACGGCGTCGCCGGGTCGTGGGTCGTGGACACGACGACGACCTTGCCGGGGCCGGGCGACGACGCCGCATGGGGCGCCGACGTCGGGGGTACCGGCCACATGGCGCAGGCGTCCCTGGGAGCCAGCCCGGTGAATTCGCCGTAGGCCATGAACGGCGCGGCGGCCCGCCCCTGCCGGTCGGCCTCGGCCCATACGGCGGGATCGGTCGGATACGGCGAGTCGACGCATCTGATCGCCAAGAACGCGTCCTGCTGGTTGGTGTAGTGCCCGGCGGTGTCGCGTTCCTGATAGTCGTCGGCGAGCAGCAACAGGTCACCGGCGTCGGTGCCGCGTTGCAGGCCGAGCAGCCCACTGGTCAGGAACTTCCAGTAGCGCTGGGTGTAGAGCGCGTTGACCGTGCCGGTGATGGCGTCCTGGTAGCCGAGGCCCCGTGGATCCGACGTCCGACCCGACTGTTGCACCAACGGGTCGACCAGCTGGTGGTAGCGCGCGACGAACTGCGTCGGGTCCTGGCCGAGCGGGCAGTCGACGGACCGCGCGCAGTCCGCGGCGTAGTCGTCGAACGCCGTCTGGAATCCCGCGAGCTGACGGACGTTCTCGGCAACGGGATCGGCGTCCGGGTCGACCGCGCCGTCGAGGACCATGGTGCGCAGGCGGTCACCGAACCGTTCGGCGTACCTGGCGCCCAGTTCGGTTCCGTAGGAGTAACCGAGGTAGTTGATCTGGTTCTCCCCCAGCGCCGCCCGGACGACGTCCATGTCGCGCACCGTGGAGGCGGTGCCGACATTGGCGAGGAATTCTTGGCCGGTGCGGGCGACGCACTCTTGGGCGATCTGCTGATAGATCTGCTCGATGCGGGCCACCCCGGCGGGGCTGTAGTCGGTGAGGGCTTCGCGACGGTAGGCGTCGAAGTCGGCGTCGCTGCGGCACCGCACCTGCGGGGTGGAGCGCCCGACGCCGCGCGGATCGAAGCCGACCAGATCGAACCGGCGGGTGACGTCGTTGTCGCCGAAGCTGCCTGCCATCGCTGCGACGGCGTCGACTGCCGACGCTCCGGGTCCGCCGGGGTTGACCATCAACGCGCCGATGCGGTCTCCGGTGGCAGGTACCCGGATGACGGCCAATTGCGCTTGTGGCCCTTCGGGTTTCGCGTAGTCGACGGGCACGCTGACGGTGCCGCACTGCGCGGTCGGCAGCGCGGTGGCGGACCCGAGGAAGCTTGCGCAACTCCCCCACACCGGGGGCTGTCCGTATTGAAGTTCTGGCGAGCCCTCGGGGGACGCCGTTGCCACCGGACCGAGCACCATCGACGCCACGACGACGGCGGGCAGTGCCGCGATCAGCCTGCCCACCAACCACATGGCGAACATCGTTGCACGCAAAGGTGTTCGGTGGCCGACCGGGGCTCGGCCAGACACTACTCGGCAACCGGACGGTGATCCGACGGTGACCTAGGCGTCAGCAGGTCGAGTTGGGCGGCGGCACCACGACGTCGACGAGGTACTTGGCGGCGATGTCGTCGACGCACTTGTTGCCCTGGAACACGACGGTGTGCTGGGTGCCGTCGAACGTCAGCAGCGTGCCGCCGAGTTGCTTGGCGAGGTCGACGCCCGCCTGGTACGGCGTCGCGGGGTCGTTAGTCGTCGACACCACCAGGACGGGAGGCAGTCCCGCAACGGAGATCCGGTGCGGCTTGGACGTGGCGGGCACCGGCCAGAAGGCGCACGTGCCGAGCGGCGCGTTCCCGGTGAACTGCCCGTAGCTCATGAACGGGGCGACCTCACGCGCGCGACGGTCCTCCTCGACGACGGTCTTGCGGTCGGTGATCGGCGGCTCGTCGACGCAGTTGACCGCGACCCGGACGTCGGTCGAATTGTTGTAGTGCCCGTCCTCGTCGCGCCCCATGTAGAGGTCGGCGAGTTTCAGCATGGTGTCTCCGGAACCGTTCTTGAGCTCGGAGAGTGCCTGGGTGAGGTGGCGCCAGAGGTTGGGCGAATAGAGCGGGAGGATGGTGCCGACGATGGCGTCGCTGTAGCTGAGCCCGCGCGGGTCCCTGGTCTTGGCCGGGTTCTTCACCAGTGGCTCGACCATGCTCTTGTAGACGTCGACCGCCTTCGCGGGGTCCGTTCCGAGTGGGCAGTTCGGACCCTTGGCGCAATCGGCGGCGTAGTCGTCGAACGCGGTCTGGAAGGCGGCGGCCTGACGGATGTCGGCCTCCACCGGGTCGGCGTTGGGGTCGACTGCGCCGTCGAGGATCATCGCGCGCACGTTCTGCGGGTAGGCCTCCGCGTACGCCGACCCGATGCGGGTGCCGTAGGAGTAGCCGAGGTACGTCAGCTTCTGGTCGCCGAGCGCCGCCCGCATGGCGTCGAGATCCTTTATGACGTTTGACGTTCCGACGTTGGCGAGGAACTCGTCGCCCATCTTCTCGACGCAGCGCGCGACGAAGTCCTTGGTCTCGGATTCGATGTGGGCGACACCTTCTGGGGTGTAGTCGACCTGGTCGTCGGCGCGTTGCCTGTCGTTGTCGGCGTCGGAGTTGCACCACACCGCCGGCGTCGACGCGCCGACTCCGCGGGGGTCGAAGCCGACGAGGTCGAAGCGCTCGCGAATGGAGGGGGGCATCGCGCCCACCAAGGAGGCCGCCGCTCCGACACCCGACTCACCGGGACCGCCGGGATTGATGATGAGCGAGCCGATCTTGTCCCCGGTTGCCTTGAACCGGATCATCGCCAGGCGCGCCACGTCACCGTCGGGTTTCGCGTAATCGACCGGTACCGAAAGCTTTCCGCATTCGGCGCCCGCCGGGATGCGAACGTCCGACGCCGCGACGTCGCATTGCGACCAGTCGATCGGGGTGCCCGGCCTCGGCGTGGCGATGACGCCACGCCCGTCGACCACCGTGCTGCAGCCGGCCACCAGCAACACCACTAGGGCGGCCGCGAGGACCCCGCGTCTGAGGTTCATGGCTGTCATGCTGCCATGGCGCGCCGTCAGCCCAGTTGAGGGTGTTACCGAGTGGCGTCCAACAACTCCTTGAGCGCCACCTCGAAGTCGTCGGCCATGTCCCACAGATCGGGAAGCAGTTCCGGGCAGGAGATAAGGCCGACGTCGAGCGTGCCGTTCAGCGACATCACGGTGATGTTGAGCCCGGACCCGTGGAAGATCGGTCCCAGCGGGTACATCGCGTTGACCTGCGCGCCCAGGAAGTACAGCGGCACCTGGGGCCCCGGCACGTTGGACACCACCAGGTTGTGCACCGGGGCCGCGCTCGTCAGCCGGCTCGACGCGTAGACGCGCATCGCCACGCCGAACACCGCCGGCGCGGCGAACTGCGACCAGTCCTGCAGCAGCGTCGCTCCGATCGCGGCACTGTGTTGTTTCGCAACGGAGTTCGCGTCGGCGATGGCCCGCAGGCGCTCACCCGCGTCGTCGACGTCGGTGTAGAGGCTGGCGAACATGCCAGAGACCTGGTTGCGGCCGGGGCGGTCCGACTTGTCGTGCACCGACACCGGGACCATCGCGACCAACGTGCTGTCGGGGAGTTCGTCACGGTCGAGCAGGAAGCGCCGCAGCACCCCGGCCACCAAGGCCATCACGACGTCGTTGACCTTGACGCCGAAGTGGTTCTTGACGGTCTTGACGTCCTCGAGGTCGAGCTGGGCGAACGCGACGTTGCGCCGTCCCGTGACCGTCGCGTTGAACCGGGTCTGGGGTGCGGCGAACGGCGCTGCCATGGTGAGACCGTTGCGCGCCCGCCGCACGGTGTCCACGACGGTCGACAGCGTCGAGGGCACCACGTTGGCCAGCTTCAACGGCCGGGTGGCGAACTTGAACGCGCCGCTGACGGCGATCTCGAGGTCCGATCCGCCGCCAACGCCCTTGACGGGCTCGGGTGCGGGCGCATCGGCTTCGGTGGCGCAGAGCTGCGACATGAGGTTCGCGCCCGTGACCCCGTCGACTCCGGAGTGGTGCACCTTGGTCAGCACGGCGAGCTGGCCACCGGACTGCGCGTCGGTGCCCCCCACGTTCTCGATGATCCACATCTCCCACAGCGGCCTGGTGCGGTCCAGCGTGAGTGAGGCGATGTGGCCACAGATCTCGCCGAGCTCGACCCGGCCGCCCGGCGATGGCAGCCCGATGCGGTGCAGGTGCCGGTCGACGTCGAAGTCGCGGTCCTCGACCCACACCGGGTGATCGAGGTTGAACCGGTTGTCGGCGAGCTTCTCCCGGAACTGGGGCATCGCCTTGATGCGCAGGGTCAGCGCCTCACGCATCCGGTCGAAGCTGTATCCGCCGGGAATGGTCGACGGGTCGATCTCCAGGATCGAGCACACGTGCAGCGGCTGTGCGGCGGTTTCGAGGTAGAGGAAGCTGGCGTCGAGTCCGCTAAGCCGTTGCATGTCGCCGATGTTAGGCCCGCTAGCGGATTAGGTGTGAGGAACTGCACTCGATCGACGGTTCATCTTCTCTTGCCGGGGTGACAGACTTGCTAGGTCAGATGACCCGGGGACCCGGATGGGCCTCGAGGAATGAATCGACGAGATTGAGGACGACGATGTCTGAAATGACGGTTTACGGTGCTGCCCCCGATGCGCAGGCTCCGGCCGCTTCGCCAGCCCCACGCGGCAAGATTCGCACCCACCACCTGTTGAAGTGGAAGTCCGAGGGCCACAAGTGGGCCATGCTGACGGCCTACGACTACTCCACCGCACGCGTCTTCGACGAGGCCGAGATCCCCGTCTTGCTGGTGGGCGATTCGGCGGCGAACGTGGTCTACGGCTACGACACCACGGTCCCCGTCACCGCCGACGAACTGATCCCCCTGGTACGTGGCGTCGTGCGGGGCGCCCCGCACGCGTTGGTGGTGGCCGATCTTCCGTTCGGCAGCTACGAGGCGGGTCCACAGCAGGCCCTGGCCACCGCGACGCGCTTCATGAAGGAAACGGGTGCGGCTGCAGTGAAGCTCGAAGGCGGCGAGCGGGTCGCCGAGCAGATCGCGACCCTCACGCAGGCCGGCATCCCGGTGGTGGCGCACATCGGGTTCACCCCGCAGAGCGTCAACGGGCTTGGCGGTTTCCGCGTTCAGGGCCGCGGTGACGCCGCCGAGCAGACCGTCCATGACGCCATTGCCGTCGCCGAGGCGGGAGCGATAGCCGTGGTGCTGGAGATGGTTCCGGCCGAGTTGGCGACGCAGATCACCGGCAAGCTGACCATTCCGACGGTCGGCATCGGCGCGGGGCCGAACTGCGACGCCCAGGTCCTCGTCTGGCAGGACATGGCGGGGATGACCGCGGGCCGCACCGCGAAGTTCGTCAAGAGGTTCGGTGCCGTGGGCGACGAATTGCGCCGCGCGGCAACGCAATACGCGGCCGACGTGGCTACCGGAGCGTTCCCGGCCGAGGAGCATTCCTTCTAGCTAGGCGAACTCGGGCCTGCGCTTGCCGAGGAACGCGGCGACGCCTTCCTTGCCGTCGGCCGAATCGGCGCACTCGGAGATCAGCCGCGCTTCGCGGGCCACCTGGTCTTCGAAGCTCTCCGCGTAGGCCGTCAGGAGCAACTTCTTGACGGCGGCGTTGGAATTTCTTGCGCCAGAAGCGGTTCGGGTGGCCAGGGTGTCGAGTGTGGCGGGCAGCTCGGCGTCGGGGACGACGGTGGTGACCAGTCCCCACTGGGCCGCTTCGGCGGAGGTGAGCACGCGATTGGTGATCATCAGTTCCTGGGTCTTGCGGAGGCCGATCAGGCGGGGCAACAGGTAGGACGAGCCGCCGTCCGGGCTGAGGCCGGCCTTCGTGTAGGCCATCGTGAACGACGCCGACTCCGCAGCCAAGACCAGGTCACCGGACACGGCGAGCGGGAAGCCCGCGCCCGCCGCGACACCGTTGACCGCCGTGATCAACACCGCGTCCATTCTGGCGAACGTCGACATCGCGCGGTGGAGGTCCTCGGCCATGCCGTTGACGTATGCGCCGGGGCTGGCGGCCGCGGCAACGGCCTTGAGATCGCCTCCCGCACAGAAGAACCTGCCTTCACCGGTGAGGGTGACCACCTTGGTGGTGTCGTCGTCGCACAGCGCCGCGACCTCGGCGAGCTCGCGGGTCAGCGTGGCGTTCATCCCGTTGGCGGCCTCGGGTCGGGCCAAGACGATGCTGATCACGGGTCCGGACCGGGCGAACTTCAGCGTTTCGAATTCGGGCATGGCGAGACGTTATCGCACCGGTTGGCGGGGGCTGGGGCTCGTGCGGCCGTTCGTTCACCTTGATGTGGCAACCTGTTCACCAACGTCATAAATCGACCCAAAGGTGAAGATGCCAGCCCAGAAGCGCAAACCGTCGCGCCACACGGAGGTCGAGCGCAAGTTCGCGGTAACCCCGTCGACCGTGTCTCCGTCGTTCGGCGGGCTGTCCACCGTGGCCACGGTGGAACGCTCCCCTGTCCAGCAGCTCGACGCCGTCTACTACGACACGCCGGACCAGGATCTGGCCAGGCATCGGATCACGTTGCGCCGCCGCACCGGTGGCCCCGACGCGGGCTGGCATCTCAAGCTTCCCGCCGGTGCGGACGCCAGGACCGAGGTGCGCACGCCGCTCGACGATTCGGGCGCCCCCGACGACACGGTCCCCGACGAGTTGCGCGACGTCGTGCTGGCGATCGTGCGGGACCGGCCGATTCGCCCGGTGGCGCGCATCTCGACCAGCCGGACCGTCGACGTGCTGTACGGGCCGGACGGCCAGGCGCTTGCCGAGTTCTGCGACGACAGCGTCCGGGCGTCGGCGGAGGGTGACGGCGAGCCCCAGGAGTGGCGGGAGTGGGAACTCGAACTCCTCGGCGACGCCGGTTCCGACGGCGGCGCGGCGTTGCTCGACCGACTGGCCAACCGACTGTTCGACGCGGGCGCCGAGCCCGCCGGGCACGGTTCGAAACTGGCGAAGGTGCTTCGCACCCCGGCGACCGACACCGCGCCGCGTTCCGACGATCCGGTGCACCGCGCCGTGGCCGAGCAGGTCGAGCAGCTTCTGGTGTGGGACAGGGCAGTTCGTGCCGACGCCTGGGACTCCGTCCACCAGATGCGGGTGACCACGCGCAAGATCCGCAGTCTGCTGCGATCCGCCGAGGAGTCCTTCGGCATCGCCGACGACTCGTGGCTGCTCGAGGAACTCAAGGTGCTGGCCGGCATCCTCGGGGGTGCGCGCGACGCCGAGGTGCTCGCCGAGAAGTACGAGACCGTGCTCGCCGAGCTACCCGCCGAGCTGATTCGGGGGCCGGTTCGCGAGCGGCTCGTCGAGGGTGCGAAGCGGCGTTATCGCGCCGGCTGGAAGCGGTCGCTGGTGGCGATGCGCTCGGAGCGCTACTTCCGGCTGCTCGACGGACTCGAGGCGCTGCTCACCGCGGAGCCGGTGCCGACGCAGAGCGGTGCGGCGCACGAACCCGTCACCGTCGCCGCGGCATATCGCAAGCTTCGCAAGTCCGCGAAGAAGGCAGAGGCGGCCGCTGCGGACGAGACGGTCTCCCCCGAGGACGCCGACGAGGCGCTGCACGCGATCCGCAAACGCGCCAAGCAGCTTCGCTACACGGCGTCGGCTCTCGGTGAGGACGGGGTGGCCGACAAGGCCAAGTCGATCCAGTCGCTGCTTGGAGATCATCAGGACAGCGTCGTCAGCCGCGCCCACTTGTCAGAGGAGGCGGTGACGGCACACGGTGCGGGTGAGGACACCTTCACCTACGGTGTGCTGTTCCAGCTGGAGTCGGAGATCGCCCGGCGGGCCGAGGAGCAGCTCGACGCGGCGCTCACCGAGCTCAAGAAGGCGGTGCGCGCCGCCCGCTAGGGCGCGGGGCGAGGGCGGACGAGTTGGCCTGTAAGCCGGATTCTGTTCCGTGCCGTCATGACTGACGGCACGGCGGCGACCATCCATCTGGACACACCGTCACCGGGTGCCTCAAGCGGCCTACCCGCAGGCTCGGGCGAGCAGCCCTCGAACGTCTGCGCAGCCGCAACCAGGTTGCGGCCTTCTTGGCCTTGCTTCGGGTGGGGTTTGCCTAGCCACTCCGGTCACCCGGAATGCTGGTGCGCTCTTACCGCACCGTTTCACCCTTACCACCCTTGCCCGAGGGCAGGAGTGGCGGTCTGTTTTCTGTGGCACTTTCCCGCGAGTCACCTCGGATTGCCGTTGGCAATCACCCTGCTCTGTGAAGTCCGGACTTTCCTCGACGTCCAGGCGAACCTGGACGCCGCGGCCGCCCGGCCAACTCGTCCGCGCTGATCACCGTACTCCGCGAGTCGGGCCGGGGCTGGCACCGGCCCGACTCTGCGGTGACGGTGACGGCTACTCGCACTTTCCCGCAGTGGGCGTAGAGTGGGCGCCGACGGTCAGGCGCGGCGCCGCAACACCATCACGTTGTCGCGCCACGTGAACGGTTGACCGTCGGGGTCGGTCCCGTCGCGCTCCACGACGTCGACGCGGGCCCGCTCCCACTGCGCGTCCGGCAGGTCGAGTTCGGCGAGCACCTCCTCGGGGCTGGGGAACGGGTGGTCGTGCGGGACCTTCTTCGAAAACGGCGGCGGTGCGGCGTGGTCGACGATGACGAGCCTGCCCCCTGGGTTCACGGCGTCGGCCGCCTTGCGCAGAATCTGGGGCCGCTCCAGCCGTACCGTGGAGTGCAGGAATTGCGCGGAGATCAGGTCGAAGGTGCCATCGGGAAAGGTGTCCGAGAGGTCGTGGCGTTCGAACTGGATGCGATCACGGACGCCCCGCGCGTCGGCCGCGGCGGCAGCGCGTCCGATGGCCGTCTCGGAGATGTCGACCGCCGTCACCTGCCAGCCGTTCTCGGCCAGCCAGACGGCGTCGCCCCCCTCTCCGCAGCCGAGGTCGAGAGCTCGGCCGGGGACGACGCCGGCGAGGATGCCGGGCAGCTGGGCGTTGACCCGGCCGCTCCAAATGCGTTCGCGCTCTCCGTAATGCGCTTCCCAATACTCCTGAGCGGTCTGATCGTCATGCGGTGACATCGGCATTCTCCTTCTGGTTGGGCCATGGTGGCACGGGCAGGCCGACGTCGTCGGCGAGCAGACTTTGGACGACGGCCGCGGCACTCAGCGATCCCGCCGCGATCGCCGAGGCGACCTGTGGCATGGACGCGCTGAGGTCGCCGGCGGCGAACACCCCGGGGACCGAGGTGCGATGGAACGCGTCGACGGCGACGGCGTCTTCGGCGAGGGGTCCGGGTGGCGCCATGGCGACGCCGAGTTGGGCCGCCAGGTCGCCGCGCTGTCGCAGGGTCGCCGCCACCAGGACGCCGCGGCGGGCCAACCGGTCACCGTCGGTGAACTCCACGGCTACCAGTTCACCTGCCTCGGAGACGAATCCGGCGATCTGGCGTTCGTCCGTCGGCAGGTCTGCGGTGAATTCGGCGGGGCCGTTGGTGAGTATCACGACGTCGTCGGTCCATCCGCGCAGCATCAACGCCATGTGCACGGCGCGCTCGCCGCTGGCCAGCACGGCGAGCGGTTGGTCGCGGGCCTCCCAGCCGTGGCAGAACGGGCAGTGGAACGCCGACCGTCCCCACAGTTCGGCCAGCCCGGGGATCGGCGGCGCCACGTAGTCCATGCCGGTGGCCAACAGCACCCGCCTGGTGTGGATCTGGCTGCCGTCGGCGAGGCCAAGCACGAACCCGGCGCCCTCGGCCACGCCGGTGGTGACCTCACCGGGCCGCACCTCGACGGTGGGGTACTGCGCGAGTTCCGCTCGGCCCATTGCGTACAACTCCGCCGGGGGTCGACCGTCGTGGCCGAGGAGGCCGCCGATTCCGTGTGCGGGCAGGTTGCTTTGCCGGCCCGCGTCGACGACGAGTGTGCGGCGCCGGGCTCGGCCCAACACGAGTGCTGCGCTCAGACCTGCCGCCCCGCCGCCGATGACGACGCAATCCCATTCCGTGACGTCCATGGGTACCACCTTGCCGACCACGGTGCCGTCTGCCAACATCATTTGCCATGCAGGCAAAGGGCACCGATGACGTGGACCTCAGGGTCAGACGACGACTGCGCGAACTGCGCACGCAGCGTGGGCTGACGCTGGACGAGGTCGCGACGACGGCCGACATCGACGTCTCGACGTTGAGTCGGCTGGAGTCGGGCAAGCGCAGGCTGGCGCTCGACCATCTCCCCCGTCTCGCGGCAGCGCTGTCGGTGAGCACCGACGACTTGTTGCGTGCACCCGCCACGGAGGACCCTCGGGTGAAGGGCGCGTCTCACACGCACAACGGGGTGACCTACTGGCCGCTGACCCACAACGGTCCCGCGGCAGGCCTGCACGCGTTCAAGATTCGCGTCAGCGCGCGCAGGCGCACTCCGCCAGACGAGTTCCCGGTGCACGACGGCCAGGACTGGATGTACGTGCTGTCCGGCCGCCTGCGCTTGATCCTCGGCGAGCGCGACTTCGTCATCAAACCCGGTGAGGCCGTGGAGTTCTCGACGTGGACGCCGCACTGGTTCGGCGCCGTCGACGGGCCCGTCGAAGCGGTGGTCATCCTGGGCCCGCACGGCGAGCGGCTGCACCTACACGCTTGAGCCGGTGTCCTTGGTCTCGGGTCCGAGGAGCTTGCGCACCGAGATTCGGGATCCGAAGGGCTGCAACATCTGACTGGCTGGGCGGGTGCGCACGTTCAGCGGCCACCAGAACCAGCGGCCGAGCATCGCGGCGATGGACGGTGTCATGAACGACCGGACGATCAGCGTGTCGAACAGCAGGCCCAGGGCGATCGTGGTGCCGATCTGGCCGAGCACGATCAGGTCGCTGAAGGCGAACGACGCCATGGTGCCGGCGAACACCATGCCGGCCGCGGTGACGACGCCGCCGGTGCCCGCCATCGCCCGGATGATGCCCGTGTTGAGGCCCGCCCCGATCTCTTCCTTGAACCGTGATATCAGCAGCAGGTTGTAGTCCGCGCCCACCGCAAGCAGCAGGATGATCGCCAGGGCGGGCACGATCCAGTACAGCTCGATGCCGAAGATGTACTGCCACACCAGGACCGCGAGGCCCAGCGAAGCGCCGAGCGACAGCACCACGGTGCCGACGATGACCACCGCGGCGACCATGCTGCGGGTGATGAACACCATGATGAGCAGGATCAGGGCGATCGCGGCGATCGCCACGATCAGCAGGTCGTAGGTCGACCCCTCCTGGATGTCCTTGTAGGTCGACGCGGTGCCGGCGACGTAGATCTTGGCATCCGACAACGGGGTTGCCTTGATCGCGTCGAACGCAGAGTTTCTGAGGGCGTCGATGTGCGAGATGCCCTCGGGGGTGGCGGGGGTGCCCTCGTGGGTGATCGTCATCCGGGCGGCCTTGCCGTCCGGTGACATGAACAGCTTCAGGCCACGCTTGAAGTCGGCGTTGTCGAAGGCCTCGGGCGGCAGGTAGAACGAGTCGTCGTTCTTGGCGTCGTCGAAGGCCTTGCCGAGCGCGGTCGCGTTCTTCAACGCCTCCTGACTCTGGGTGTTGGTGCCCCCGGTGGTGGCGTAATTCGACTGCAGCAGATCGCGATTGGCTTCCTGGATGTCGATCTGCGGCGGGATCAGCGCCACCAGTTGCGGCTGAAGGGCGTTGAGCTTGTCCAGGCTGGCGGTGACCTTCGCGAACTGGTCACTCAGCGCCGAAATGCCGTCGAGGGAGTCGAACACCGACCTCAGCGCCGCGCACGACGGAATGTCGAAGCAGTGCGGCTCCCAGTAGAAGTAGTTGCGCAGCGGCCGGAAGAAGTCGTCGAAGTTGGCGAGGTTGTCGCGCACTTCGTTGATGGTCCCCACGGTGTCGTGGAAGGCCTGCACCTGCTCGTCGGTGGCCGCGGCGCTCTGCTTCTGCAGCTCCAGCTGCTGTTGCAGAACGGCGATGGACTTGGTGGTCTGGTCCACCTGCTTGAGGATGTCTTGGGCTCGCGCCTGCTGGTAGCTGAGGTTCATGATCTGCCCGGCGCTCTGGGCGCTGATCTGAAACGGTATGGAGCTGTGCGTGATTGGCGTGCCGAGCGGCCGGGTGATGGACTGCACCAGGGCGATGCCCGGGGTGTGCAACACGGCCTTGGCGACGCGCTCCAAGATCAGCATGTCCGACGGATTGCGCATGTCGTGATCGGACTCGATCATGAGCAGCTCGGGGTTGAGCCGGGCCTCGGAGAAGTGCCGCTCGGCGGCGGCGTATCCCACGTTGGCCGGCGCGGTGTCGGGAAGGTACGGCCGGCCGTCGTAGCTGATCTTGGCCCCCGGCAGCGCCAGCACGCCGATGGCGGCGATGGCGAGTGACACGACCAGGATGGGACCGGGCCAGCGGACGATCGAGGTGCCGATGCGGCGCCATCCCGAGTTCCGCACCTTGCGCTTGGGCTCCAGCAGTCCGAACCGGGAGACGAGCACGATGACGGCGGGCCCGAGGGTCAGTGCCGCCATCAGCGTCACCAGCACCCCGAGCGCTGCGGGCACGCCGAGGGTCTGGAAGTACGGCAGCCGGGTGAAGTAGAGACACGCCACGGCGCCGACGATCGTCAGTCCCGAGCCGACGATGACGTGCACCGTCCCCCGGAACATGTCGTAGTACGCATCACCGCGTTCCAGTCCCCGGTTGCGGGCTTCCTGATATCGGCCGACGAGGAAGATGACGTAGTCGGTGCCCGCGGCGATCGCCATCAACGTGAGCAGGTTCGTCGCGTAGGTCGACAGGCCGATGACGCCCTCGTGGGCCAGCGTCGCGACGACGCCGCGGGCGGCCATCAGTTCGACGGCGACCACCACGAGCATGATGAGCATGGTGACCAGGGATCGGTACACGATCAGCAACATCACCGCGATCACGGCGAAGGTGATCGCGGTGACCTGATGGGTGCCCGCGTTGCCGACCTCGAAGTTGTCGGTGATCAGCGGCGCGGCGCCGGTGACGTAGGCCTTGACCCCGGGCGGGGCCGGGGTGTCGGCCACGATCTTGCGGATGCTGTCGACGGACTCGTTGGACAGCGCCTCACCCTGGTTGCCCCGTAGGTACACCTGGACCAGCGCCGCCTTGCCGTCCTTGCTCTGCGCACCGCCGGCCGTCAGCGGGTCCCCCCAGAAGTCCTGGACGTGCTCGACGTGCGTGGTGTCGGCGTTGAGCTTCTTGACCAGGACGTCGTAATAGTCGTGGGCGTTCTGGCCGAGCTTCTCGTCGCCCTCGAGGACGACCATGGCCGCGCTGTCGGAGTCGAACTCCTCGAACTTCTGCCCGATGTGCCGCATCGCCATGATCGACGGTGAATCCGGCGCGTTCATCGCCACCGAACGCTCTTCGCCAACCGTCTCGAGCTGCGGTGAGATGACGTTGCTCAACACCGCTATCGCGATCCACAGCAACAGGATCGGCAGCGCCAGCGTCCAGATCAGCCGCGCGGGCCGGGACCTCTCGTCCGAGCTCTGCTCGGCGTGCTGACTCATGCGGACTTGTCCAGGCAAGCGATGTATCCGTTCACGTTGCTAGCGGACCTTTCGTCCTTGACGATGCCGTTGACGGTGATGCGGCAGGTGATGGGAGCCGAGTCACCCTGGGCGCGCAGATCCGCGAACAGCGTCGGGTCGTCGGTGGTCAACGTGTGCGACCACGGCAGGGGCGCGTCGTCGACTCGTTGGGGTTGGGCGTGTTCGTCGAGGAAGTTGATGGTGGCCACCGAGCCGGGTGCGCCGAACACTTCGAAGAGGACGCGCTTGGGGTTGTAACCGGTGTTCTCCAGCGAGTCGGCGCTGGGCCTGGACACCTGGTTGTCGGACCCGAAGATGCCGTGCAACCGGGTGACGCTGAAGACGACGAGCCCAACCACCACCACTGCGACGATGACGGTCCATTGCCGTCGAAGGAGTTTGCCGATCGGAAGCTTGCTCACCCGTACGCCTTTCGACTGCCGGCGACGCGGCATCCACCCGGTTTCGTCTCTTAGCCCAACTAAGAGCGACGTGAGAGACGGTACGGTACGGTACGGGGCGGTGCAAGTCGTCCCAACCCCTTGCATCTGAGGTGTGCGTGTGGTCTCCGATTCGACGGATTCGTCAGCTTCGACGTCCGGCTGCCCATGGAGCGCGCGCGAGGCCGAACTCCTCGCCGTGACGTTGAAACTGTTGCAGCAGCACGGCTATGAGCGGCTGACGGTGGAGGCGGTGGCGACCGAGGCCAGAGCCAGCAAGTCCACGATGTACCGGCGCTGGCCGTCGAAGGCCGACCTGGTGCTGGCCGCCTTCATCGAGGGCACGCGCGAGTCCGCGGTGCATCCTCACACCGGATCCTTGCGCGGCGACCTGCTCGCCATGGGCATGTCGGTGTGCGAGCAGAGCCGGGAACACGCGAGCACCATGCGCGCGGTGCTCAACGAGATGTCTCGCAGCGAAGCACTGAGCGCGGCCATGCAGGAGAAGTTCGTCTATCACCGCAACGTCCTGATCCGAGAGGTGCTCGGTGACGCCGTCGCCCGCGGGGAGATTCAGGCCGAGGCGATCAACCCGGAGATCTGGGACGTCCTGCCCGGCTATCTGGTGTTCCGCTCGCTCGTCTCGGAGCGACCGCCGACGGAGGACACGGTGCGCGCGCTGGTCGACGAGGTTCTGATGCCCAGCCTCACTCGAGGTACGACGTCTCGTTGACCAGCCGCACCGACGACCCGCCGTCTGGGTAGAACTCGGCGATGCACAGCGAGGCCAAGTCGAGGTGCAGGCGGTAGAGGATGCCGGGCCCCGCGTCGAGCGCCAAGCGCAGAATCGACTTGATCGGCGTCACGTGCGACACCACCAGAACGGTGGCGTCGCCGTACTCGGCGATGATCCGCGTCCGCGCCCGCCGCACTCGCTTCGCAACGGCGTCGAAGCTCTCTCCCCCACCGGGCGGGGCGACGCTGGTGTCACGCAGCCACGCGCCGTGCACCTCCGGATCCCGTTGCGCCGCTTCGCCGAAGGTCAAGCCCTCCCACTCGCCGAAGTCGGTCTCGATCAGGTCGTCGTCGACGGTCACGTCGAGTCCGAGTTCCTTGGCCGCCGCCGATGCGGTGTCGTGGGCGCGCTGCAGTGGCGACGAGACGACCGCAGTGATCCCACCCCGCCTGCCGAGGTAGCGGGCCGCCGCCTCGGCCTGTTGCCGCCCCAGTTCCGTCAGCGGAGGATCGCCCTGACCCGAATAGCGGCGGTCAACCGACAGTGCGGTCTGCCCGTGCCGCAGCAGGAACAAGCGGGTCGGCGCCCCGCGCGCACCGGTCCAGCCCGCGGGTGACACCACTTCGGTCGCCGCCGCGCCCGGCCCGACCTGCTCGGCCGCCGCGTCCATCGCTTCGTTGGCCAGCCGATCGGCATGGGAGTTCTCGGCCCGCGGTATCCACGCGAACGTGACGCCGTCGAAGGCGCGGGTCAACTCCACCGCTCGTTCCCACAACGGCATCAGGTCGGGGTGCTTCACGCGCCAGCGTCCTGACATCTGCTCGACGACCAACTTCGAATCCAACCGCGCGGCGACCTCCGTCGCGCCAACCTCCGCGGCCGCCTCGAGGCCCGCCATCAGACCTCGGTACTCGGCGACGTTGTTGGTGGCCCGTCCGATGCCTTCCTTGCGCTCGGCCAGCACCGTCGAGCGGTCTGCCGACCACACCACGGCGCCGTATCCCGCGGGGCCGGGGTTGCCGCGCGATCCGCCGTCCGCCTCGACGATCACCTTCATTACTTGAAGTCCCTCACCCGCACCAGAATTGCGGCGCACTCGGGGCAGCGGAGTACCTCGTCCTCGCGGGCGGCCGAAATACGGGACAGCTCTCCCATGTCGATCTCGATGCGACACGCGCCACACCGTCGCCCCTGCAGTCGACCGGCCCCGACGCCGCCGAGGGCCCGCTGGCGCTCATAGAGCTCGACCAGTTCGGGGAGCACCGACGCGGCCACCTTCTCGCGCCGGGCCACCGCCTGGTGCCGGGACTCCTCGATGAGCGCGAGCGCCTCGTCGCGCGCTGCGACGGCAGCGGTGAGATTGGCCTGGGTCTCGTCGACCCGGCTCTGTTGCGCCGCCTGCTCGTTCTGCAGCTTCTCGCGACGCTCCATGATCTCCAGCAGCGAATCCTCCAGGCTTTCCTGGCGTCGCTGCAGCGCTTCGAGTTCGTGCTGGATCTCCCCGACGTGCTTGGCGTCGACCGTGCCGCCGTCGAGCAGTCCGCGGTCACGATCCTCGCGCTTGCGCACCCCGTCGATCTCGGCCTCGAACTTCGCGATCTGCCCGTCGAGATCGTCGAGGGCGATGCCCAACACTGCAAGTCCGTCACCTGCCTCGCGGTGCTCGGCTTCGGCGGCGTCGAGTCGTTGCTGCTCGTCGAGGTGCGTTGCCTGGTGGTTGAGGCGACTCAGCTCGGCGTCGACCGCGGCGAGTTCGAGAACCAAACGCTGTTGTGACTCTTCGGCTTTCATGTGGTGCTGGTGTCCTTCTCTAGATTCCATGGATCCGTCCGGACCGGGCTGACGCGCACCTCGAGCGCGTCACCGAAGTGCTTGACCAGCAGCGCTCCGGCTTGACCACACCAGGGCTGCTCGCTCGCCCAGTGCGCGACGTCGACGAGGGCGACGTCGGAGGTACGGAGGTGTTCGTCGGCCGGATGATGTCGGAGATCGGCGGTGACGTAGGCCTGGACGCCGGCACCGGCCACGGTGTCGAGAAGCGAGTCACCGGCCCCGCCGCACACGGCAACTCGCGACACCACGGCGTCGGGATCGCCCGCCGCTCGCACTCCCCACGAGGTGGCGGGAAGGCCACGATTCACCCGAGAAGCGAAGGCGCGCAGCGTCTCCGGGACCGGCAACGCGCAAATGCGGCCGATGCCAACGTCCGACGGCAAGGCCGCAAGGGCAACCACGTCGAACGCGGGCTCCTCGTACGGATGCGCGTGGCGCAGCGCCCCCAGCACCGCGGCGCGCAGACGGGCGGGTGCAATCACCTCGATGCGCTCCTCGGCAACGTACTCGACCGCACCGACGGTGCCGACGACCGGTGACGCACCGTCGTGGGGCAGAAACTGCCCCGTGCCCGCGACGGTCCAGCTGCAGTGCGAGTAGTCGCCGAGTGCGCCAGCACCCGCCTTGAAGAGGGCCGTGCGCACGGCGTCGGCGTCGGCCGCGGGGACGAAGACCACCCACTTGTCGAGCCGGGTGCCGTCCGACACCGGCGACAGCACGTCCTCGACGATCAGTCCCAGCGCCTCGGCGAGCGCGTCCGAGACCCCGGGGTTGGCCGAATCCGCATTGGTGTGCGCGGTGAACAGTGCACTGCCGCTGCGGATGAGGCGGTGCAGGATCGCGCCCTTCGCCGTGCTCGCCGCCACCGTGTCCACTCCGCGAAGCAGCAGCGGGTGGTGTGCGAGAAGCAGTCCCCGCTCCGGCACCTCGGCGACGACGGACGGCGTCGCGTCCACCGCGATCGTCACCGACTCGACGGTCTCGGAGGGGTCGCCGCAGACCAGCCCGACCGAGTCCCACTCCTCGGCCAACGCGGGCGGGTAGGCGTGCTCCAGCACCTCGATCACGTCGGCCAACCGCGCGCTCATCGCCGTACCTCCCCTGCCGTTGCCCCGACGAGAGCGTACGACGCCACCAGCGCAGAGAGAGGGTCCGACAGCCCCGACGGGGGTTCGGCGGTGGTCGCGTAGACCCCGCAACCCTGCGGTCCCGGCGACCGGGAAAGACTGCTCACAACAAGACAGTAGACAATGGAGCGGTGAGTCCCCAGCTGGTCCTATTCGATCTCGACGGTACGCTCACCGATTCCGCCCCCGGCATCGTGGCGAGCTTCCGCCGGGCGCTGGGTGAGATCGGTGCCG
>Ga0209051_1001647_pt1 | contig 18065 bp, 13 predicted proteins | sample AraplaCvi_mMS_r2_2_FD_184286 | JGI IMG/M metagenome (GOLD analysis project Ga0209051, IMG submission 184286) | Arabidopsis root microbial communities from North Carolina, USA - plate scrape MF_Cvi_mMS_r2 (SPAdes) (version 2) | ecosystem: Host-associated > Plants > Roots > Endosphere | place...
GGGCCGCACGGCCGCCGTCGCTCGTGCGCCTGCCGGGGCTGGGCTGCCACGTCGCGCCGGCGGCCGTGCGGCCCGCGGCGCAGGCCGAGCCCGTCTCGCTCGACACGCTCGGCATCGCGCCCGGGGCGACACTGTTCGTCTGCGGCGGCACGCCGTTCAAGTACGCGCCGGAGCACGATGCCGTGCTCGTGCGCATCGCGCGCGAGCTGCCGTCCGCGCAGTTCCTGTTCTTCCGCCATGCCCAGGCCGCGCCGCTCACGGCGCAGCTCCTGGCGCGGCTTTCCGCCGCGTTCCGCGCCGCCGGCCTCGATCCCGAGGCGCACCTCGTGCTCGCGCCCTGGCTGGAGCGCGCCCGCTTCTTCGGCGTCCTGTCGCAGGCCCACGTGTTCCTCGACACGCTCGGCTTCTCGGGCTTCAACACGGTGATGCAGGCGGTGGAATGCGGCCTGCCCGTGGTGACCTGGCGAGGCGAGTTCATGCGCGGCCGCCTGGGCAGCGGCATCCTCGAGCGCCTGGGGATGGGCGACCTCGTCACGACGAGCGACGAGGCCTACGTGGAGCTCGCGCTGCGGCTGGCGCGGGACCCCGCCGCGCGCGATACGATGCGCGCGCGCATGTCGGCCGCGCGCGACGTGCTCTATGGCGACATCGCGCCGATCCGCGCGCTCGAGGCGCACCTCTGGCGCTGGGCCGGTCGCGGCGATCCCGTCTGAGAGCCGAGAGGCCGAGAGGCCGAGAGGCCGAGAGGCCGAGAGGCCGAGGGGCGGGGCACGCGGCGAGGAGACGACCGGGTTCCGGCCGAAGGCCTCAGCGCAGGTTGCCCGTATGCCCCAGGGAGTATCGACCGGGCTGCGGCCACACCGTCAGGCCGTGCGGCTCCTGGCCGACCGGGATCGAGTGCACGTCGCCCGTGGCCGTGTCGAAGCGGTAGACGACATCGTCGTAGCGGCCCGAGAGCCACAGGTACTTGCCGTCGGCCGTCACGTTGCCCATGTCGGGGCTGCCGCCGCCGGGCACCTTCCAGTTCGCGACGATCTTTTCCGTCGCGAAATCCATCACCGTCACGCTGCCCGGCCCGTTGCGCGGGCCGTGGATCTTGTGCGAGCCGCGGTTGGCGATGTAGAGCTTCGTGCCGTCGCGGCTCGGGTAGAGGCCGTGGGCGGCGACGCCGGTGGTGAGGAAGCCGGTCTCCGTGAAGGTCGCGGCATCGACGATGTGCACGCCGTCGGCCTCCATGTCGGCCACGTAGAGCTTGCGGCCGTCCGGGGAGAAGCGGATGTCCTGCGGCATGCCCTTGCGCGACGTGCAGATCTCGCTCGCCGGGCTGCCCGGCGGCACGGCGCGGTCCTTCAGGCGCTCCTTCGGCATCTTCAGCGTGAGGTAGCCCTCGACCTTGCGGTTCACGAGGTCGATCTTCGCGATCGTGCCGTCGAACTCGCAGGTGAAGTACGCGATGCGCCCGTCGATCGAGAAATCGGCGTGGTTGATGCCGTGGCAGTGCGGCGCGTCGATCTGGTACTGCATCGCCATCGTGTGCGGATCGCGGAAGTCGAGGCGATGGCGCGCCTCGGCGACGACCACCGCCGACTTGCCGTCCGGCGTGAAGTACAGGTTGTACGGATCGTCGACCGGCACCGCCTTGCCGGGCTTGCCCGTGCGCGGGTCGATCGGCGTGAGGCTGCCGTCGCTGCCGCGCTCGGCGTTGTTCGCCGCCCAGAGCGTGCGCAGGTCCCACGACGGGACGACGTGCTGCGGGCTGCGGCCGACCTTGAAGGTGTCGACGACCTTCATCGTCGCCGGGTCGACCACCGAGACCGAGTTGCCGCGCAGGTTGGGCACGTACACGCGCGCGAGGTCGTCCTTGACGGCCGCGCTCAGGTGCTCCGGGCCCAGCGTCTCGCTGTAGAGGTTGCGCGGATCGACCACCGGCGGCATGCCGGGCACCGTCGCGATCGCCGGGGACGGCGCGGAGGCGCCCGAAGCGGCGCCGCCGGCGGCGAGGGTCACGGACGAGGGGATCGCCGCGATCGCGAGCAGCGGCAATGCGCCGCGAAGACTTGGATTCATTGCTGGGACGTCGTGCGGAGTGTCGGGTGGACGGATCGCGTGTCGCGCGCCCCGCCGTCGTGGATTGTCGGAGTGAACTGTAAACGCAGTGCGCTGTCGGGCTGGCTGACGAATCGCAAGCGTTGGTTCGATTCCACGCAATGAATTCGGGGTCAGGTCTTCGACCTGACCCCGGCATGGCATCCGACCGCCAGAAATGAATGCCGGGGTCAGGTCGAAGACCTGACCCCGGGGGCGGACCCGATCAGAACGCGTGCCGCACGCCGAGCATGAACTCGGTGATGTCGTTGTCCGTCGAGGTGGTCAGCCCCTTGGGGATCGACGTGTTGAAGCGGCCCGAGCCGGCGCCCGAGCCGTTGTCGAAGAACGCCAGCGACGAGTACAGCGCGGTGCGCTTGGACAGGTTGTACTGGTAGCCGATGCCGTAGGCGTTGGTCTGGTTGTCCTCGCCCTGCTTGGCCTTGTTCTGCACGAACTGCGCCTTGAACACGCTGGCGCCCACCGTGTAGTCGCCGCCGATCCACCAGCCGTGGCCGTCCAGGTCTTCCGGACGCTTGTCGTTCACGTTGAGGTAGCCGCCCATGACGCGGAACGCGCTGACGGTGTAGCTCGCGCCGATGGTGGCGGTGCCCGCCTTGGTGTTGTCGGGCTCGACGCCGGCCTTGTCGTCCATGTACGAGGCCATCACGTCGAACGGGCCGTTGGTGTAGCGCGCCGAGAAGTCGACGATGCGGTTGCCGAAGGTGTTGCCCTGGACTTCGCCCGCGCCGTACAGCACCGAGGCGCGGAAGCCGCCGAACGAGGCCGTGGTGAAGCGCACCGAGTTGTTCACGCGCGCGGGGCCGCCGTTGCTGCTCGCGCCCGAGGCCGGGGGCACGCCCGTGGAGGAGGCGCCGCGCACCGGCTCGTAGCCGTCGGCGAAGCCGCCGATGACGGCCGTGGTGGGGCCGCCGGCGCTGGTGTTGCTGAAGATGCTGAAGTCGCTGGTGATGGTGTAGACGCTGCCGTACTGGCGGCCGGCGCTGAGCGTGCCGATGTCGGCGCGGCGGATGTCCAGGTAGGCCTGGCGGCCGAAGAGCGAGCCGCCCTGGGCGGAGCCGCCGGTGTCGATGTTGAGGCCGCCTTCGAGCACGAAGTCGGCGAACAGGCCGTCGCCGAGGTCTTCGGTGCCCTTGAAGCCGATGCGGCTGCCTTGCAGGCCGCCCGGCGTGACCAGGACGTCCTTCTGGTGGGCGCTGAGATACTGGCCGCCGATGTCGACGATGCCGTAGACGGTGACGCTGGATTGCGCGAATGCAGCGGGGGCGGCGAGCGCGAAGGCTACCGCGCCGAGAACGAACTTCATGAAATCCCTCCGGAAGGAATCGGTTGAACGGGTGAAACGTTGGGGTGGTTGCCGGCCCGCTGAAGGTATGACTTCCTCTTGCAGGCCTGGACGGCGGCGCCGTCGATCGCTTGGAATCCCGGTGCCGATGGTTCCGGATTTTGGTCGAGCACCTAAGACCGTTTTCGTCGAAGCTTATTCGCTGATGTCGCTGGCAGCCCGGCATGTTCGCAGCCTCTCGTGACTGATTCGTGTCAAACGTTTCGTGTCGTTTTCGCGCTCGCGCGTGACAATTCGAGGGTCGCGATACATCGGGCCCGTGTCGAGAATCGTGGGAAAACCCGAGGTCGTCCATTCCTTCCGGAGAACCCATGCAACTGATCGGCATGCTCGATTCGCCCTACGTCCGCCGCGTCGCGATCTCGCTGCGCCTGCTGGATCTGCCGTTCGAGCACCGCAACATCTCGGTCTTTCGCGGCTTCGAGACGATCCGTGCCATCAACCCCGTGGTCAAGGTGCCCACCCTGGTCTGCGACGACGGGCTGATGCTCACCGAATCGGGCGTGATCCTGGAGCACCTGCACGACGTCGCCGGCCGCAGCCTCTGGCCGGCGCAGCCTGAGGCCAAGCGCCGGGCGCTGCATGTCGCGGGCCTGGCCCTGTCGGCGTGCGAGAAGAGCGGGGCGATCATCTACGAGCGCGCGCGGCCCGCGGAGCGCCGACACGAGCCCTGGCAGGCGCGACTGCTGATCCAGGCGCAGGGCGGCTTCGCGGCGCTGGAGGCGCAGCTTGCGCGCGAGCCGCTCCCGGTCGACGAGGCGAGCCTCACGCACGCCGGCGTGGCCGTGGCAGTGGCCTGGGGATTCGCGCAACTGGTCATCCCCGATGTCGTGCCGGCCGGTGCGCATCCCGTGTTGGCCGCGACCTGCGATCGCCTGGAGCGGCTTCCGGCTTTCGTGGCCACGCCGACAGACGAGAATTACGTGGCCACGTATCGGCGATGAACTCGGGGTCAGGTCTCCCCCCCCGCGTCAGAATAGTTGCCGCCCCGATAGAACCAACCCGGGGGCGGCAACGAAAGACGACATTGGCTAGATACGGATCGGCATTCAAGAAGAGAGCCCTGGCGCGGTTGCAAGCGCCCGAGAACGCGTCCATCGAGGCGGTCGCGGTGAGCATTGGTGTGCAGCCCGAGACGCTGGCGCACTGGCGAGACGAGGCGGCAGCCGGTAAGGGCGAGGAGGCGAACTGGACGGCGGCCGCACGACTGGACGCGGTGCTGGTGACGGCCGCGATGGATGAGGCTGCCAGGAGCGCCTGGTGCCGCTCGAACGGAGTGCACCTGCAGGAGCTGGACACCTGGCGCAAGGCCGCGCTCGATGCGCTGGGCGAGCGCAAGCCCGCGTCGGCCCCGGCGAGCCGGCCTGCGAGCCAGAGCAAGCAGGATCGACGCCGCATCCAGGAGCTCGAGCGCGACCTGCGGCGCAAGAATGCGGCGCTGGCCGAAACCACCGCGTTGCTGGTGCTGTCAAAAAAACTCGAGGCGATCTTCCCAAAGGGCGAGGACGAATGATCGGCCTCGAAGATCGCCGCCATCTTGCCCAGGACATCCTCACGGCGCATTCGAACGGCGCGCGCCTGCACAAGGCCTGTGAGATCGGGGGAATCGATGTGCGCACGCTGCAGCGATGGCGAGGTGGCAAGGGCCTCGAGGTGGGCGATGGACGGCCCAGCGCGGTACGCCCGAAGCCGACCCACGCGCTGAGCGAGCACGAGCGCCAGGAGCTGCTGCGCGTGGCCAACCAGCCGCGCTTTGCCGACATGCCGCCCGCGCGCATCGTGCCCATGCTGGCCGACGAAGGCGTCTACTTGGCCAGCGAGTCCAGCTTCGGGCGCGTGCTGAGGGCGCACGGCCAGCTACGCCATCGAGGCCGGGCCAAGCCTGCCGGTGCGGCGAAGCCGCCCACCACGCACATCGCGAGCGGGCCGCGCCAGGTCTGGTGCTGGGACATGACGTACCTGCCCACGCAGGTCGCCGGCCAGTGGTTTTATCTCTACCTGATCCTGGACTTGTACAGCCGCAAGATCGTCGGCTGGGAAGTGCACGACAAGGACGACGCCGAGTACGCCGCCTCGTTGGTTCGCCGCACCGCCCTGAGCGAAGGCATCACCCTGCACGAGCGCCGACCCGTGCTGCACGGCGACAACGGCGCCAGCCTGAAGTCCTCGACCGTGCTGGCGACGCTGCAGCGCCTGCAAATCAAGCCGTCGTACTCGCGGCCGCGGGTCAGCGACGACAACGCCTACGCCGAGGCGCTGTTCCGCACCGCCAAGTACCGGCCGGAATTCCCCGCGAAGGGCCTCATCGACCTCGATGGCGCTCGCGCCTGGGCGAGCAGCTTCGTGCGCTGGTACAACCACGAGCACCGCCACAGCGGTATTCGCTACGTCAGTCCGGCGCAGCGGCACGCGGGCGAGGACACGGCGATCCTCGCCGCACGCCACGCCGTGTACTGCCAAGCCCGCGAACGTACGCCTCGGCGCTGGACGCGCTCCACACGCAATTGGTCTGCTGTCGGCCCTGTGGCGCTCAACCCTGAACGGGAGTCGATGCTCGGCAGGGCAGCCGACCCTTCTTTGCAGCGCTTGGCTGTTTAAGTGAGGCGACAACTACCTTGACGCGCGCCGTTCAGACCTGACCCCGCATTCGGCTGTTTCGGGGTCAGGTCTCCGACCTGACGCCGGCATTCATTCGGTCGCTTCGGAATGCCGTTGCCAGGTCGGTGACCTGGCACCGCGACCCGACCGACAGCAGCGGCCGTTGCCAGGTACCTACCGATGCGTCAATCTCTGCGAGCACTTGGCCTGTCGATGCCCGCACGTATCGAGCGCGAAGCGCTTCCGAAAGGAGACTGTCGCGAGGAGCCGCTCATGGCCGAGTCCTGGCGCCTGACCTGCAGGTTCTGGTGACAGGCGATGGGCGGTGAGCTGCCATTCGAGCGTCGAGCGGCGGCTCGAGGAGGCATAGCAGTCATGCATCGTCGAAGCCCGGAGGACGCCGTACGACCCACTGGCGACATACGCCAAGCCAGATTGAGCGCCAGAAACCCGCCATTCGTGCAATCGCTGAGCGGGCTTCAGCTTCCGACTCCAAGGCTCCCCAGGAGCAGTCACTCGGCCTACGATGAGTGTAGCCGCCGGTCGCTGGATTGCCGACCGCAACACGGCGATACCTGAGCGGAACGCCCGCTCACAGAGGCCTCGCTGATCTGCCCATCGAGTGCTCGAGTTGAAGGAGCGGAAGGGTGTAGAAGGGACTCACCGCCGCATGCCCTGTGAAACCCGAGCGGGATTGCTCTGCAAGCCGTGTAGCCATTGCTCGCTTACCTGTCGCCAACGCACATTGGCCGGCAACCGCTCGAGTGCGCGCAAGGATCGGACTGCTCGGATCAAACTGAGTGACCTGCCGGTCGATTGCCCGAAGCAAGACCGCAAGCCCCTCGGCCTGACGATCGATAGTGCAGAGAATCTCGCCTCTCAACATCTCGATGTCACCGGTTTCGTGTGGAGCGGCGCTCTTGATTCCGGATAGCAATTCCAACGCACCTCCCGCGTCTCCGGTCCGATATTTCGCCCCGGCGAGGGGTATTGCATAAAAGGGCACCGATTTCAGATCGGCCGGCAGGCCGTCCAACGATCGCAGTGCCTCATCGTGCCTGCCTTCCAAGTCCAAGTTTTTCGCCATGACAACCGTGGCCGTGGCGTGGGCCCTGATCTTGTCAGTGTCGGTTTGCATGTTTACCGGTTCCCATTCCCGAATGAGAGCCTCGGCTTCGCGATGCCGTCCCGAGATCATCGCGAGATCGATTTGGGTGGAAAGAATCTCTCGCGACACCCACGGCCGCGCCGCCGCTACCGGTTTGAGTGTCTTAGCGCTGGAATCCAGCAATTCGCTTGCTCCGGGGAGATCCCCCCAACTCAGCCGCGCCTGCGACGCGAAGAAATCGGCTTTCGCAATGACAACAGGGGGAACGACCGTCGAGCGCTCGGAAAGAAAGTCCAGGCTGCGTCGGATGGCGGCACTGGCCTCTTGGTACGAGGCACGGTTATAGCCATGAAGTAACGACCACCACATGACACTCCGCCAGGCGAAAGATATTTCACCGGCAGCTCCCGTATTGCGCACGCCCGCCTCGGCCGCATGCACAAACTCGCGGGCGGCTTCGAATTGATCGTCTCCCATCTCGCTTTCGGCAGCATTCATGCGGCCATCGCCCATCAAGGTCTGGGCTGCGTCCATTCGAACCATAACAGCGAATGCCGACTGTGGCCCTTCGGCGCGAACGGCGTACTCCGCCGCGCGGCCCCACAAATCCTTCGCAGCGCGGCCTTGCGGGGAGAGCAGCGCCGCCTGCACCATGTAGAGTTCGGACCGGGCGCGAGCAGAAGGCTTGCTCGACGTCGAGAGAACGATCTCGGCTTGCTGCAGCGTCGCTCGCGCGATATCGTAGTCGGCAGCGCTGAATTGACATCGCGAGAGAAGCGACAGCGCCTCAGCTCGGACACTATCGTCTTGATCCGCCAACTGCGCTGCCTGGGCCGCGACCGGTCGCGCCTCTCTGTCGTCCACATTGAGCGCTCTTGCCAAGCGCAGCATGGCCCGCACATTGTCGGCGTTACGAGCTTCTAATTCCTTCAACGACTGCATCTGTTGGAGGGCGTACTCGACAGCGAGCGCGCCGGCGCCCATATCGGCGTAGGTCTCGCTCACCACGCCATATAGCTGAGCCTGCAGCTCCGGCTGCCCCGCAAAGCGCGCGCGAATGAGTTTCGCGCCTCGGTCGATGAAGCTGGTTGGCGACGCCCGCGATGCCGCAACGCCAAGTTCCAGTGGGGGCCGTAGGAGTTCGGAAGCAAACTGCGCGACCAACGCGGCACGTTCCACTTCTTGCATCGCGCGATGGGCCTGCATCAAGGTCGACGCGGCGCCTAGGACAATCGCAGTCGCGGCGACTGACGTCGCCACGATTCCGACCCGGTGGCGCGAGGCGATCTTTCGGAGTTGGTACCAGATGCTATCGGGCTGTGCCAGGACGACATCTCCGCGCAGATGCCGCTCGACATCTTCGGCGAAGGCATCGGCTGTCGAATAGCGCTGCGTCGCTTCGCGCTTGAGCGCCTTGCCGAGGATGGCGTCCAACTCGCCACGTAGATGACGGCACGTCAGTTCGTCGGCAGCACGGCTGCTCGCCGGGACTGGCTCGTGAAGAAGGATGGCGTTCTCGAGAGCTGCATTGGACTTCAGCTCGCGCTCGAAGGGGTGCGTGTGCGTCAGCAGTTCGTAGAGCATCACGCCGAGCGAATACACGTCCGATGCCACTGTGATTACACCGGCTTCGATATGCTCAGGGGAGGCGTAGCGCAGCGTCATGACGCGGCCGTACATTCTCGTCAATGCCGTTGGATCAGCGGCGCCATCCGTCAGCAGCTTGGCGATGCCGAAGTCCAGCAGGTGCACCTCGGAGTCAGACGACACGAGGACATTCGATGGCTTCAGGTCGCGATGAACGACGAGACGACCATGCGCATAAGCGACCGCGCGCGCCACCTGCACGAACAGCTGCAGCCGCTCGCGCACGCCGAGCACGTGCGTATCGCACCACTGGTCGATCGCAATGCCGTCGATGAACTCCAGCGCAAGGAAGGGCCGCCCCAACGCGTCGACGCCAGCGTCATAGAGTCGCGCGATGTGTGGATGCTCCAGCAGGGCGCCGATGTCGCGCTCGCGGCGCATGCGCCCGGCGAGTCCGGAATCCCACACCATCCGGGGCAGCTTCAGCGCAACCCGGCGCTTGAGCGTGCCGTCGACTCCTTCCGCAAGCCACACGGTGCCCATGCCGCCGTGACCGATCTCGCGAATCAAACGATAGGGGCCGACCAGCTCCCCTGCACGCTTCAGTGGCTCGTCGGAGTCGTCGTCGGACCCGGTCTCTCCCAGCTTGGGTCCGTCGGCAAGGAACGCGTCAAAGTCGTCGGAGCCGTAGCTTGCCAACATGGAGCGCAGATGCGAAGCCAGATGCTCATGCTCGGGTGGAAGCGCGGCGAGCCAGGCCTCGCGCTCCGGCGGCGCGATATCGAGCGCCTCGTCGAGCAAGCGAATGAGCGCGGCAATCTGGCCGGGGTCCGTAACCATGATTCGTTTGCGGTCCGCCAGTAAGGTGCGTTCTGAGGCCTGTATTCCAGGGTACTACTCGACCGACTCACTTGGAAGCAGGCGTTGTTGCGGGGCTCCCAGTGGCCGAGGCTTTGTGAAGCCATTGCGCCGCCGTCGGACCCAGACTGCGAGGTCACTCGGCCCGACCTATGCGGCGGCGCTTTTCCCAGTCTGGTCGCAATATCGAGAACTGATCGCTGTCGCGATATTCGCCGCGCACGAACAGAAGAGCTCGGCTGCGGCCCTCGTGACTGAAGCCGCACTTTTCGGCCACCCTGCGCGAAGCGATGTTTTCAGGAATCACGCTACACGCGAGCCGGTGAACCGGCTGACTGTCGAACAGATAGTCGATCAAAAGAGCCGCGGCTTCGCTCGCGTATCCGTGGCCGCGCCTGGCCCCGTCGAAGATGAACCAGCCAATTTCGCGCGAGGAGGCGTAGCGACGTTCACTGAAGTGGCAGACATCCCCAATTACCGCACCCTGCTCATCGCAGATCATCAGGCGCTCGAAGGCGTCACTGGAAAATCCATCCTCCTCAAAGCGCTTGCGCACGCTGTGAGGGCTGCGCATTTCTGTCGAGGCAAAGTCGCCGCGGATGAGCGCGTCCGCCGCGGCACTGATCAGCAGCGGTAAGTCGGCTTCGATGACATGGCGCAGGCCAATCCGGGATCCACGAATCATTTGCAAATTCCATCTGCACTGTCCGGACACCGCAACCTTCGATCGGAAGCGCCCCTCTGAAGCAACCGATCGAGATCGCCGGAGGTGCGGGCAATGGGGGTCTCATTCATGCCAGCATTCTCTCTCCTGCTTACTCCAATCGTCACGCCCGAAAGCTGCCCGTCACGAACGGCCGCACCTGGGCCGGTTCCTGAAGCTCGGTTCGCGGATGCCAGCGGCGGTTGACCATAGCCAAGCTGTCGCTGAGGTGACCAGCGCACGCCCAAGGGTGCATCGCTGCCTGAAGCCGTCTCGGAAAACCTGGGCCGAAGTCGTCAAGGCCGAAGGCGAGCAGTTCCTGACCCGCGCGGTCCGATCGGGCGCGCATGATGGGACACCGGCGTCGTGTTCATCGCCTGAATCACGACGCCAGGCCCACGGATCAGCGCTGCTGCGGCCGCTCGCCGTCACGCACCGTCACGGATCCCCAAGGCCTCGGATCTCGCCCGCCCGGGATGTCCACGACCTTGATGGCCTCCGGTGGGATCGGCATCTTCGCGAGGCGTGCGGCCATGATCCGGTGATGGCCCTGGAATACGACGCCGTTCCTGTCGACGATGATCGGATCGGTAGGATCCCTCGCCCAGTCGAAGGCCTTGTTTTCCATCAGCTTGGCCAGACGCTCGACGGTGCCTCGATAGACCACCGTCTGCGAAGGCGTGTACCGAGAGCCGCGCATCAGCGAATCGGGCGTCCACATGGGCTTTCCTGGAGCCTGCGCGGCGGCCGCATCGGCCGAGGCTGCCTTGCCCGCTGCATCGACACTTGCCTGCGTCGTCCCTGCGTCGGCCGGCTTGCCGGCACCCGCGTCATTGACCGATGTCGATGGCGGATAGCGCAGGATGCTGGGCTCGCGCGGTGGCTCCTTACCATCGTTTCCGTTGCGCCCAGGCGGCTTGCTGGCCGTGGCCTTGATCGCCCGGACGTCGGGAGGGCCGCCTGCGCCCGAGTCGCCGACGGCCAGGCGCCTTGGCACCTGCGCCTGCTGCTGACTGGCGTCCGCTCCGCGGTTGTCGTTCGCCGCGCCACCGGCTGGCGCCGTCGGCCCGCCGGGTCCGCCCGGATTGCCGATCTTGCGAGCGCTGCCGATGTCGGTCACGTCGCGCGTGCCCACCGAGCGACCTTCCATCGGGTTCGACGAGGTCGCCCTGGTCTGCTGCCAGTAGCGGGCGTCGCCGGTCTTCGGCGCATCGACCCTGGCTCGCGTCGGCGAACCGGGCTGGTTCTGCCTGGGATCGGACTTTTCGGGGGCCTGGCCACGGTTTGCCGGCGGGTCGATGCGCGGACGATTGTCCGCCGCAGTCACGACCCGGAGGTTGTCGCGCGCCTGGTAGGTGCCACCGAAGGCAGTGGCGACACCATCGAACGCGGCTCCCATGTCGCTGCCCTCGTGGCCACCCACCGCAGCGCCGATGGCGCCTCCGAGACCTCCTTCGATGTTCGACAGCGTTCTGAGAGTCCGTTCCACCTCCAGGCGCTGGAGGTACGCCTCGCGCTGAGGCCGGGTGCTCTGCGAGCCATCGCTCCACGCGCGCAGCTGCCGGTCGTCCATCTGCCGGGCTCGCGCATCTCCGGCGCTCGCGGCACCCGCGAAGGCCTTGTTCATCCCGAGCCGGTCAGCCATGATCGACGCGCCGAGATCGAACATCTTGCGGCGGTCGTCCGGATCCACCTTCGCGGAGCAGGTGGTGCGGCCGGAAGCTCGCTCGCCGAGTGCGACCAGTTGGTCGGCGATGAACCGCTGCCGTGAGAGGTTCGACAGGCCCATGCGGCCGTAGTCGTAGGCATGCACTTCCTCGACGGTATCGAGGACGTCGCGAATGGCTTCGACGGCGCGCTGCCTTGCATCGACGGGTTCGGCCGCGGCATGCGCGGAGCTCGAGTTCGTCGCGGCGGCGTTGGACGGCGCGGTCGACCCGCCCGAGGCCGAGGCGGCAGGCGTGGGCGATGAAAGCGCAGTCTTGGTGTTGCTCGAGTTGTTGCCGATGCTTTCCGCCCCGCGGTCGAGAACTGGATCGGCATGCGCCACGGGAGACGCGAAGCAGGTGGCCAGCGACTCGAGCTCCGAGCGCGTCATGCGGCTCGAGTGACCGTCGATCTGGACGTCGTAGAGGCCGAGCTTGCCGCTCAGGCCCTCGGCGAGTGTCGCGTGCACGTTGTCGAGCGTGGCAAGCTGCTGGAGCAGCGCGTCATCATCGGGCGCGGGCGCAAGGGAACAGCTTTGCGACGACGCGGTAGTTGCAGTCACACCGTATGACTCGGGCATGTCGGGCTCCTCGGCAGCCCGACAACGCACGCCAGGCAAAGTGGAAGGTGCTCCCATTGAGCCCGTCCCATGCACGGACAACAAGCTGGGACGGCTCCCAGCTGGGAGTGGCCCCATGTCCGTGGGTGACGACATCCGCGGCAAGCACCAGGCATGCGCGATTGCCCGGTGGACGGACGCGCGAAGGCTCCAGGGCGACGAGACCGTCCTGCGCCTCAGGCGCCCCTACTTCGACCTGTGGAGCGCGCAGAGCTTGTTGCCGTCCGGATCGCGCACATAGGCCAGATACATCGGCCCCAGGTCGCTCTCCCGAAGTCCCGGCGGCTGCTCGATCGACATTCCTCCGTGCGCGACGGCGACATCGTGGAACTCCTGGACCTGGGCCGGCGAACCGCACTTGAATCCGATCGTCCCGCCGTTGGCGAAGGTTGCGGACTCTCCGTCGATGGGCTCGCTCACACAGAATGAGCCGCCACCATGACGATAGAACAGGCGCACCTGACCGGTGGCGTTCAGATGTCGAAATGGCTCGCCCGCTCCAAGAACGCCCAGCACGGCGTCATAGAAGCGCTTCGAGCGCTCGATGTCATTCGTGCCGACCATCACGTGGCTGAACATGCATGTGTCTCCCGACTGTCGTTGAGGTTCTTGGGTGGGGCGTCCGCCTCCTCCGCAAGGAGGTGAATGATGCCACCCGAGAGACGCTCACCGGATCTTGGCGCCCATGCTTTGCACGACGACCCAGCGGCCGTCGCGCTTCCTCAGGATGTCGGCGTAGACGAGCTCCATGTAGACCTCCTTGCCGTCGATGACCCTCTTCTCGGCGACCTCGCCTTGAGCGATGGCGAGGTCGCCGAAGACCTGCACGTCGATCGGCTGCAATTCGTACCACGTGAGCCTTTTCTTGCCGGACCGGATGTCGCTCAGGAGCGTCTGCTTCGTGGAGACGCTGCCCGACGCTCCCACCGACACCCAATCGTTGCCGAAGATCTGGTCGATCCTCTTGAGATCGAGAGCGACCATCGCGTCGCCCATGTCCTGTCCGAGCTGCCTGATGGCTGCGGCATCGTCCCCGGCCGCGGCGGTGAGCGCACAGGCCGATAGAACCAGAGCGATCGTTCGTTTCATTTGTCGGTCTCCTTCTCGACGGGCGGCGTGGCAATCGAATCGAACGCTTCGTGAGGCGAGTGCGACTCCCGAGCGTCGAAGCCAGTGTAGGAACCGAACTCGCAGGGTGCCAGACCGCTCACTGCATGCAGTGCGCCGCTCACAGCATCGCGTGTGTCGGCGGCTCACGCTTGATGTATCGTGACCGGCATGCCCGGCCTGCGACTGTATGCGGACACGACCCTCTGGCGTTGGATTGCTGGAGCCTGGGCGGCCGGCGCGCTGTTCGACGCGGTGCAGACGGTGGTGATCATGCGACTCGAGGGCCGCACCCATCCCTGGCTGCCGCTCTTCCTGATCGAATTCGTGTTGTGGTTGCCGTGGGCATTGGCGACGCCACTCATCGTCGACCTGGCGCTGCGTCATCCGATCATCCGGAACATCAGCGTGCGAACTCTCGCCCTGCACCTGGCGGTGTTCGCCGCCATCAGCACGGTCGTCGAATCGTGGTACGCCTGGCTCCAGACGCTGTTCAACCCCTGGGGCAACAAGCGCTGGCCGACGTTCGCGGAGACGTTCAGCACATCGCTTGTCTACCAGATCCTGATCTTCATCATTGCCTACGCGCTGATCTTGACGGTGACCTACCTGGTGGACGCCAGGAACCGCATCACCCGTCAGGCGACGGAGGCGGCCCGGCTCAATGAAGAGCTCACGCGGGCGCAGCTGACGGCATTGCGCAGGCAGCTGGAGCCGCACTTCATGTACAACACGCTCAACACGATCGCCGGCCTCGTGCGTGATCATCGGAACCAGGCGGCGGTCAACATGGTGGTGGGCCTGGGCGAATTGCTGCGTCGCGCCCTGGAGGATTCGCACCGGGCGGAAGTGACGCTCGCCGAGGAAGTGGAATATCTGCAGCGTTACCTCGATATCCAGAAGGTGCGCTTCGGCGATCGCCTGCTCGTGAACCTCGACATTCCGGCCGACCTGCTTCGCACCAAGGTTCCGAATCTGCTGCTGCAGCCTCTCGTCGAGAATGCGATCAAGCACGGGATTTCGAGACGCGTGGCGGGCGGCAGCATCCGGATCGTCGGTGAGGGCAGCGAACGCACGCTTCGCCTGACGGTATCGAACGATGGTCCGTGCACGCAGGAGGATCTCGATGCGACGCGTACGGGCGTGGGTCTCGGCAATCTCCGATCACGTTTGCGGCTGTTGCATGGGGACGGATCCGCCGACCTGGTGCTCAAGCGCGTCGGCGACGAAGGTGTGGCGGTGGTCGTGACGCTCCCGCTCCAGGCGACGTGAATGGCGCCGTTGCGAGTCCTGATCGTCGACGACGAGGCGGTCGCGCGGCGCAACCTCGTGCTCCTGTTGCGTGGCGACCCGGACATCGGAGCCATCGTCGAATGCGATTCCGGCCAGGCGGCCATCGCCGAGATGAGGCGCCACCGGCCCGACATGTTGTTTCTCGACGTCCAGATGCCCGAATGCGATGGCTTCGACGTGCTCGAACTGATGGGGTGCGACATGCCGGCGGCCGTCGTCTTCGTCACGGCGCACGACGAACACGCGCTGCGCGCGTTCGATGCCGGCGCGCTGGACTATCTGCTGAAGCCGTTCGACGACGCCCGGTTCGCTCGCGCGTTGCAGAGAGCCAAGAGCAGGCTGGCGCTCGAAGCGGCGCCGGGTGGAGGCGCGGTCACGCGACTCGCCGTCAAGAGTCGAGGCAAGACGGTGTTCCTGAGCGCGGCGGACGTGGACTGGATCGAGGCGGCGAATTACTACGCGTGCCTGCATGTCGGCAGCGAGACGCACGTGCTGCGCCGGAGTCTCCAGACGCTGGAAAGGGAGCTGGACGGAAGAAACTTCGTCCGCATCCACCGATCCATCATCGTGAATCGCGACAAGGTTCGCGGACTCGAGCTGAACAGCGACGGCGAGTACGAGGTCGTGCTGTACTCGCAGGTCCGATTGCACCTGAGTCGACGCTTTCGCAAGAACTTCCAGGACCGGATGTGAGTTGGTGAGCCCGTTCCGCGTCGAGTCGCGGGGCCACCATGCGTGTGGCCCCGCGACTCTGGCGCGTCAGAACGTGTAGTTCGCGCCCAGCGTGAAGTAGCGGCCGATCGCGCCCTGGCTGTGCAACGAGGGGTTGTACGGCGCGACGCCACCGCCGTACGTGGCCCAGTCGAGCGGGGCCTTCGCGTTGAACAGGTTCATGATCGAGCCGTAGATGTTCAGGCCCTTCTGCACCTCCCAGTTGCCCTGCAGGTCGAACGTCGTCATCGACTTGGTGTGGCAACCGAGCTTCTGCACCAGCTCGTCGTCGGTCAGGTCGGGGAAATACAGGCCGCCGGCGCCGTTGTTGCGGAGCTGGTCTGCGCAGGCCGGGCCGTTCACCAGGTCGGACGGGTCGGTGTCGTCGTAGCCGCCGATGTAGTTGATGGTTCCCGTGACACTCACCGGACCGCGGTGGAGGGTGTTGGCCCAGCGCAGGCGCGTCTTCGGGCTGCCCGTGTCGCCGCCGATGATCGTCGGCCCGTGCGTGCCGGCCAGGTGGTAGGTGACGCCGTCGGCCTTCAGGTCGTACATGAACATGTACGAAACCTGGAAGTCCGACGTGAAATCGCCCACGCCGCCGATCTTCTGGGTCCACGAGAGGTCGACGTCCAGGCCGCTCGTCTTCGTGCTGTTGGCATTGACGTAGCCGGTCGTGTAGTAGGCGATCGGGGCCGTCCCGGGCACCTTCTCGACGATCGAGCCGTCCGGGTTCACGTACGGGATCGGCGTGAAGTCGCCGCCCCGCACGGTCTGGACGTCGCTGGACGGGATGATCTGGTTGTCGATCTGGATATAGTAGAAGTCGAGCGTGGCCCCCAGGCCCCGCACCGGCGCGGCGACCATGCCCAGCGTGAACGACTTCGACGTCTCGGGCTTGAGCGTCGGTGTCGTCGTTTGCACGGTGCCGACGCTGACGCCGCACTGCGTGGGGAAGTTGCCCGGGATGTTCGGGAATTCATCGCCCTCCTCGGGGCCGTGCGGGCAGAGGATCGGGTCGTCCGAGCTGCCGGTGAAGAACACCTGGCCGGCGGTGCCGTTCTCGGACGGGCTCGGCGCGCGGAAGCCGGTTCCGGCGGTGCCGCGCAGCGCGAATTCCTGTGTCGGGGTCCACTTGATGCCCACCTTCGGGCTGGTCCGGCTGCCCGAGAGGTTGTAGTGGTCGAAGCGGACTTGCGGATCCACCTCGAGCGTCTTGGTGAACGGCATCGCGAGTTCGGCGTAGATCGAGCCGACGCGCTGGTAGCCGATCGTGTAGTTGTTGCTGTACAGGCCGAAGTAGTGACCGGCGTTCACCTGCTCGGGGGCCACCGCGTACTGCGAGCGGTGCATCAGGTCCGCGCCGGCGGCGAGGCCCATGGGGCCGCCCTCGAGCTGCATGAGGTCGTGGGTCACCCCGACGTGGGCGAAGTACAGCTTCGACTGGTCGTTGGAGATCAGCGTCGGCGCGATGAAGTTCTTCACCGAATCCGTGTTGGGCTGGCCGACCAGGTACGGGTCGGTCGTGCTCAGCAACGCGGTCGCCAGGTTGTACGGGTCGACGTAGTTGTGGCCGGCCACCTGGAGCGAGACCTGCGAGTAGCCGGCCGCCACGTTGACGTCCCAGTCCGCGAAATGGCCGTCGATGTTGGCGACGGTGCGCAGTGTGCGGGCGTCGGTGTCCGTGGTCGTCGGGCCGAGGTCGAGGAACGTGTAGGCGAGGCGGCCGGAGGTCACGCCGCCGTTGTCCGTCGGATAGGACGGGTTGGTGATGTCGATGACGGGATGCACCACCGGCAGTTGCGCCGGCGTGACGCCGGGCCCGGAGGTGAAGCCCTGGAACGAGCCGCGGGCACGCGACGGCGCTCCGACCTGTTGCGCCTTGCTGACGAAATAGGAGGCATCCATGTTCGCCTCCCAGTTCGAAGCGTCGCGCACCGAGAATCGTGTCATGAAGTTCGCGTTCTGCGTGCGCGGCTGGATCTGCGACCAGGTGTTCGTGTAGGTGCACTGGCCCGCGTCGTACTTGGCGCGGTCGCAGCCCGGCATGAAGCCCGCGATGGAGTCGCCCGTCGCTCCCGTGTAGACGTAGCCGGTGCCGCTGCGCGCCAGGCCGTTGTTGTCGTCGGTGGGCACGCCCAGCGTGGTGTTGCTGCCCCCCATGTCCGTGTAGTCGGTCTTCGTGAAATAGCCGCCGCGATCCGAATAGCGGATCTGATCCTGGTTGCGCAGCTCCGCGGACACGTAGAAGTTGTGGCCGTCGATGCCCATGTCGCCCATGCCGAGCGTCATGTAGCCGTGCCGCGTGGTGCCATCGCCCTTG
>Ga0209051_1001651_pt1 | contig 18018 bp, 15 predicted proteins | sample AraplaCvi_mMS_r2_2_FD_184286 | JGI IMG/M metagenome (GOLD analysis project Ga0209051, IMG submission 184286) | Arabidopsis root microbial communities from North Carolina, USA - plate scrape MF_Cvi_mMS_r2 (SPAdes) (version 2) | ecosystem: Host-associated > Plants > Roots > Endosphere | place...
TCGCAGGAGCGGCACGGCGTTGTGCTGCCAGCCGTAACGCCGACGCAGGTCGGCGTTGGCGGCTTCGGCTGCCGGGCCGTCGAGGATCGTCGCCCGTCCGCGCACGACGGGATGGCCCGCGGGGTACCGACCGCGGAAGTCGCACGGCCACAGTTCGACGTTCGGGTTGGCGGCGACGCGTCGAGTCTTGGGTCCCTGCTTGGTGCGAAACACCAACACGTCGCCGTCCAGAACGAACCAGATTGGCGTGTCGACCGCGCTGCCGTCGCGGCGGTACGTCCGCAACTGAACGTAGCGGGTCGCGCCGAGGGAGGTGAGGGCGTCGTCGACGCTCAGATGGCGACGCTCGTTCGGGCGAGGGAGATCATCGAGTGCGCCATGAAGTGCACCTGCCCCTCGGTCGACGCGTGTGGCTGCGCCAACCAGCCGCTCAGCGGCTCGCCCTGCTGAACCACTTGGCCTTGACGCGCCACGAATGCGCCGACGTCAGCGCGAAGCCTGCGCCGCACATGCAGGCGAAGAACCACACGAGATTGCCGTCCTCGATCGGCTGCAGGGAGGGCACGAACACCGTGACGATGCGGACGGTGCACGCCATCACGCCGCAGAAGGAGGCGGCCAGGTACACGTTCGCGACGGTCCGCGACCGTGGATCCTTGCGCAGGATCAACAGCGCTCGCGAGCCGTACCCCAGCAGGTAGATCAGCGTGCCGCAGAGCATCAGCCAGTAGGCGCTGAGCCAGAAGTCGGTGTGCAGTTCGAAGAGGTCCGGCGCGTAGATCTTCGCGCCGTTGCCGAGGGAGAACGCGGCCAGCAGCAGCGGAATGCACAGTGTGGCGGGACGCTCGATGTACTGCTTGAAGGTGACCTGCATGGAGTGGTCGTCCTGCAGCCTGCCGAGCGAGTTGTACACGATCGCCGACGCGGCCACGATGTACATGTCGTGACCGATGTAGTCCTCGAGATTCCACAGGCCGGTCAGCGAATGCAGCCAATGTCCCACCGTCTCCGACGCCAGCGGTGACATGAGCAACACCGTGGCGCCCTGGAGCGCGATGTTCAGCGTTGCGGCAACCTCCCAGCGACAGGACCACGTGACTCGGCGAATCCAAAGACTCCACGCCACACACAGCAGTGTGATGGTGATGAGGACTGCCAATCCCATGAAGTGTCGCTTTCAAACTCAAGTTGCCGGTGGCAAATGTTACGTCTTATAACGGGGGAGCGTCGGCCCGCGGTGTGAGGTCACGAAGCTTGGGCCGACGGACCGTTCGCCGGTCGGTCTTGGATTCGGCGATGGTGGCCACCGACAGCGGGGCCGACTCGACGTAGTTCCAGACTTCCTCGCGGGTCATCAGGCCAAAGCGAACCTGCAGGTCGGGGTAGCTGAGATTGAAGCGATCCGCCACCAAGCGCATCTCTTCGGCGTTGGGGTAGTCGGCTTCCTTGATGCGCCGGTAGTAGGTGCTGCTCGAGGTACCAAGCGCGTCGTAAATGGCCCTCGCGTCGACGTCTCCGTCAAGCAGATAGTCGAGCAGGGTCTTTAGCTGACGGCCGTTCTCATCAGTCCGTGGCACGGCGACAGCTTAGCTGGTGTCGCCATTGTTGGGCAGGGCCTGCCGCAAATCCGCCAGCGCTCTCTTTATTGACATGGCCGTCACAGTTTTGGCAGATGTGTCCCATTTCTGGGACAGCCGTGTAGCGTGCCACACATGACGCGCGCAAACCTGCAGCTGACCGATTACGACAACGAGGGTCGCCCTCGAGTCGAAGACCTGGAGCTGATCTCCTCGTCGCTGTCGGCAGTGTTGACCATGGAGCTGGACGGGGCCGCCGGTGTCCTGGAACTGACCACCGACGAGATCCTCCTCGCCGCACTCGGGCGCGCGATCGAACGCACCATCGGCACCGGCGTCGTCAGCGTCGACGTGCCTTGCTACGGCACCAGCGTGCAACCCGTCGAGCTGTCGTGCACGGCGCCCGCACACCTGGACGCCGACGAGATGCTGGCCGGCGTGCACCACGAGCTCGACGCGGTGGCCGTACACCGCATCGTGCGCGGCGTGCCGGACGACCCAAGGGCTGAAACGGTCTCCGCCGTCTTGTTCGCCACCGGGGAAGGCGCCGCCGAACGGCCGCACCTTGGCCACGTCCTCGAGCTTCGCGCCTACCGCCGTGGTGACGTCGTCGCCTTGGACTGGTGGTTCGACGCCCGCAGCTTCGAGGCGTACACCGTCGCCGAGCTCGCCGACCAGTTCCCGCTGGCGATGATCGAACTGACGTCGGAAGCCACGCCGCCGGTGCACGCCAGCCACGAACTGGCGCTCGCCCACTAGCGATCAGTACGATCTGCGCAGAGGCGTCGATCCGGCCATCACCGGGGAGCCTTCGGAAGAACGGCGTCAGCACTATGGGCGCTCAGTAGAACCGAACGGGTGGGCCCGTCATCGCCCACATTCGAGCGGCGTACCTCGTGTGCGCAAGCGGGGTGGTACCGCGGTGTTCGCGCACGAGCGCGACGTCGTCCCCGTGCCTTGTCGAACATGGGCACAGGAGACGAACACGGTGACGGCCTATCCGAGACCGGCGAGCGGATCGCCGAGCTTCCCCGACCTCGAGCTCGAAGTACTCGACTACTGGGACGCCGACGGGACCTTCCGCGCCAGCATCGACCGCCGTGACGGCGCCAGGGAATACGTCTTCTACGACGGTCCCCCCTTTGCGAACGGGCTGCCGCACTACGGCCACCTGCTGACGGGATACGTCAAGGACATCGTCCCGCGCTATCAGACGATGCGCGGCTTCAAGGTCGAGCGCCGGTTCGGCTGGGACACCCACGGCCTGCCCGCGGAACTGGAGGCTCAACGTCAGCTCGGCATCACCGAGAAGGCGCAGATCGAGGAACTCGGGATCGCCGCCTTCAACGACGCCTGCCGCTCGTCGGTGATGAAGTACGCGGGGGAGTGGCGGGCGTACGTGACCCGGCAGGCCCGCTGGGTCGACTTCGACAACGATTACAAGACTCTCGATCTCGGCTACATGGAGTCGGTTCTGTGGGCCTTCAAGCAGCTGTGGGACAAGGGGTTGGCCTACGAGGGCAACCGGGTCCTGCCGTACTGCTGGAACGACGAGACGCCGCTGTCCAGCCACGAGCTGCGGATGGACGACGACGTCTACCAGAACCGGCAGGACCCGGCGTTGACCGTCGGGTTCCGGGTGACCGACGGTGAACTCGCCGGGGCGCACCTCCTGGTGTGGACGACGACCCCGTGGACGTTGCCGTCCAACCAAGCCGTCGCCGTCAATCCCGACGTCACCTACGTCCACGTGGAGGGCGTCGACGGCAGGCGCTACGTCCTCGCCGAGGGGCGGGTGGCGTCGTATGCGCGCGAGTTGGGCGAGGAGCCGACGGTCGTCAGCTCGCACTCCGGCCGCGACCTGCTCGGCGTCGGGTACCTTCCGCCGTTCCCGTACTTCATGGACTCTCCCAACGCCTTTCGCGTGCTGCCCGGCGCCTTCGTCACCGTCGACGACGGCACCGGCATCGTGCACATGGCCCCCGCGTATGGCGAGGACGACAAGGCCACCGCGGACGCGGCGGACATCGTCGCCGTCACGCCGGTGGACTCCAAGGGCCGCTTCGACGCAACCGTGCCCGACTACGCCGGCCAGCACGTCTTCGACGCCAACCCGCAGATCATCCGCGACCTGAAGAACGGAACGGGTGCCGCCGTCGTCAACGGAGCCGTCCTGCTGCGGCACGAAACCTATGACCACTCCTACCCGCACTGTTGGCGGTGCCGGAACCCACTGATCTACCGGGCGGTGTCGTCGTGGTTCGTCAAGGTCACCGACTTCCGTGACCGGATGGTCGAGTTGAACCAGCAGATCACCTGGTACCCGGAGCACGTCAAGGACGGCCAGTTCGGCAAGTGGCTGGCGAACGCCCGCGACTGGTCGGTCTCGCGAAATCGCTACTGGGGCAGCCCGATTCCGGTGTGGAAGTCCGACGATCCGGCCTACCCGAGAATCGACGTCTACGGCAGCCTCGACGAACTGGAACGCGACTTCGGGGTGCGACCGACGGACCTGCACCGGCCCTACGTCGACGAGTTGACCCGACCCAACCCCGACGACCCCACCGGCGCGTCAACCATGCGCCGCATCGAGGACGTGTTCGACGTCTGGTTCGACTCGGGTTCGATGCCCTACGCCCAGGTGCACTACCCGTTCGAGAACGTCGAATGGTTCGACGGTCACAACCCCGCCGACTTCATCGTCGAGTACATCGGTCAGACCCGCGGTTGGTTCTACCTGCTGCACGTGTTGTCGACCGCGCTCTTCGACAGGCCTGCCTTCCTGAACTGCGTGTCCCACGGCATCGTGCTCGGCAGCGACGGCCAGAAGATGAGCAAGTCGCTGCGCAACTACCCCGACGTCACCGAGGTGTTCGACAGGGACGGCTCGGATGCCATGCGATGGTTCCTGATGGCCTCGCCGATCCTTCGGGGCGGCAACCTGGTCGTCACCGAGCAGGGCATCCGCGAGGGCGTCCGGCAGGTGCTGCTGCCGCTGTGGAACGCGTACTCGTTCCTCGCGCTGTACGCCCCGCAGAAGGGCACGTGGCGGACGGACTCCACCAACGTGCTGGACCGGTACATCCTGGCAAAGCTCGCCGTGCTGCGTGACGACCTCACCGCGTCGCTCGACGTGTGTGACATCTCGGTGGCGTGCGAGCAACTGCGGCAGTTCACCGAAGCGCTCACCAATTGGTATGTGCGACGGTCGCGTTCGCGGTTCTGGAACGCGGACGCCGATGCGATCGACACCCTGCACACGGTCATCGAGGTGACCACCCGGCTCGCCGCACCGCTGCTGCCGCTGATCACCGAGGTGATCTGGCGGGGTGTGACCGACGGTCGATCGGTGCATCTGACGGACTGGCCCGAAGCCGGCGAGGTCCCGGCCGATCCCGCGCTGGTGGTCGCCATGGACCAGGTGCGCGACGTGTGCTCGGTCGCGTCGTCGGTGCGCAAGGCCAAGCAGCTTCGCGTCCGGCAACCGTTGCCGAAACTGACGGTGGCCGTGCAGGATCCGGACTCGCTGCGCCCCTTCACCGATCTCATCGCCGACGAGCTCAACGTGAAGGCCGTCGAGCTGACCGACGACATCGACGCCTACGGTCGCTTCGAGGTGGCCGTCAACGCCAAGGTCGCGGGACCACGGTTGGGCAAGGACGTCCAGGCGGCCATCAAGGCCGTCAAGGCGGGCGAGGGCGTCCTCAACCAGGACGGCACCCTCACCGCGGGTCCCGCCACGCTGCAACCCGCCGAGTACACGTCCAAGTTGGTCGCCGCGGAGCCGGAGTGGACCGCCGCGCTGCCCGACGGCGCGGGGCTGGTGGTCGTCGACGGCACCCTCACTCCCGAGCTGCGTGCGGAGGGCTGGGCCAAGGACCGCATCCGTGAACTCCAGGATCTGCGCAAGTCCTCGGGGCTGGACGTGTCCGACCGGATCACCGTCACGATGTCGGTCCCAGCCAAGCACCGTGACTGGGCGACCACTCACGCGGACCTGATCGCGGGCGAGATCCTGGCCACGACCTTTACCTTCGGGGAACCGTCCGACGGAACGGAGATCGGCGACGGGGTGAGGGTCGCGATCGCCAAGGCGTGACGGGAACCGGGGGGTTGAGCTCAGCCCTCGGGCACGTCCGGCGCCACGCGGGCAACCTCGTCCCCGAACGCCACCGTGTCACCATGGTGCAACTGACGGCCCCGCCGGATCTCGACGGTGTCGTTGACGCGCACCAGACCGTCGGCGATCACCCCCTTGGCGTCGGCACCGCTGTCGATCATTCCCGCGTACTTGAGGAATTGGCCGAGGCGGATGGAGTCCGACGAGATCGGTACGTCCCTAGCAGGCTGCGCCATACCGGTCAGGCTATTCGACGGTGCCGACGAGCCCCATGTCGGCCAACGCCTGCGCGAACGCCTCGCGTAGCGCGGCTCTCGTGTTGGTGCCGCCGACGACCCAGCTGCCGACGGTGACGGAGACGTGGCGATCGGTGCGACCGGATCCCACGAACAGCAGGCCACCCATGCGGTCGAGAACCGTCGTGGTGATCTTCGGTTCCAGCATCCGGAGCGTCAGGTGCTCGGCCTCGGTCCCGTCGGGTCGACTGGTCTCCGGCGGCAGCACGCCAAGGTTGGAGCACCCGATGGGGTTGCCGACCTGCTGCACCAAACCCTCGAGACGGCGGACGAGGAAGGCCGGGGTCAGCGGGACCAACGCCAGCGGGCCGAGAAGTTCGTTGGGAGTGTCGGCGAGGGCCGTGAGCGCGGTCTTGAGGTCGCTGCGGACCCGACCGAGGTCGGTGGTGACCGTGCTCGGGTCGACGGTCAACGTCGTCGCGGTCAGGGCGTTGGCCCTGGTGTCGCCCGGCGTGCGCTCGCTGACCGGCAGCGACACCCGCACCATCCCGTCGGCGTCGACGCGTCCCAGGATTTGGCCGAGCCGTGCACCAAGGCCGACGAATAGTGAATTACTGCTGCCGCCAAGCTCTTTCGCGCGCCGATCCCACTGCTCGACGTCGAAGAAGACCACCGAGTTGGGCACGACGACCTCGGTGTCCGCGCCGGCGCCCCGACCCGCGCGGGGCTTGCCGCCCGACTTGACCGACGTCGAGAGCCCTTCGCTCTCATTCCTTGCCACGCGTGCCGCGGCGACGACGGCCTTCGCCATCTCGGGGACGTCACGCAACGCCCGCCTGCCGTCCTCGCGCACCGCCTGCCGGCGCGTGCGGTATCCCGGTGACGGGTAGCCGAGATCACGGCGGACGCCGCCTACGGCGTCGACGATGGCGTCGATGATGGCCTTCGCGTCGCCCACCGAGTGCGACACGATCAGGGTGACTGCGGTGCCGCCGCCGGTCAGTGGTTGCACCCCGAGATGCCACGACGGCCCGTGCTGGGGGTCGACGGGTAGGCGCAGCCGTTCGTCGGCCCACTCCCACACTTCGGCTCTCGGGCGGTCCTCGGCGGCGATTTCGATGGTGGCCGGACCGGGCGCCGCGACCCACCTGTCCCGGCCGAAGGGGAGTGCCGATCGCTCGATGCGCCTGCCCAGCAAGCCGAATCCGAGGTTGGCGTGGAATCTGCGCAGTCCGTCCAGGTCGACCGCGCGGTCGTAGATCCAGGTGAACTGGATCAAGGGGCCGCGGCCGAGCGCCCTCAACGCGAGGAAGGAACCCTGGTCGATGTAGGCGAGCGTATTGTCCACTGCCACATGCTAAGCGCCGGTCAGCGCTGCCCGGTCAGCCAGGCGTCGGTGACCGCGACGACGTCGACGATCCCGTTGGCGAGTTGGCCGGCAACGAACGTGGCGATCGTGCCACCGATCAGCGGCACGTTGACCTTCACCGTTGCGGTGCCCGTGAGGTGGGTGCCAGGTCCGTCGGGCGTCATCTCCACCGCGCCCCGCCCGGACAGCGGTGTTCGCAGCGCGTCGACCGTGATCTCACCGCGCACCGTGCCACCGGCGACGGGATGCCACTGTTCGCACTGCACGATCTCGAGGGAGGCCAGGCGCAGCCGCCGAATGGGATCGGGCAACTGGTCACCACCGAAGCGCATCGTCATGGCGACACGGGTGCACCCCGCCGCGTCGGTGCTCAAGGAGTCCAGCGTCGGGGAACCCCCCTCGAACGCAGTGAGGCGGGCGGTCCAGTACGCCGGGTCCTCGAACGCGCGCCTGATGCTCTCGAGGGGGTACGGCGATTCGGCGGTCAGCGGCAACGAACGCTGCACGACCCGTCGATCAGATGAACGGGATGCCCGGCGTCAGGTCCGGCGGGGGCGGCAGCCCGAGCGGATTGAGCGGGTTGACCTTCGGTGCCGAAATCTTCGGAGCCGGCAGCGCCGCGACGTTCGGTGCCGAGACTCCGAAGTTCGGGCGCAAATTCAAGTTGAGGTCGGGAACGAGGCCCAACCCCAGGCTGGGGAGCACCACGTCGGGCAGGTTCACCGTGCCGAGTGACGGAATTCCGCCGGACAATCCGCCAAGTCCACCGCCACCGCCGCCGCCGAGCGAGGGCGGGGCCGGCAGGGCCTGCAGCTGCTTGCTGATGCCGGCCACCAAGTCGACGCACTGGTGGTTCTCTTCGTCGACGATCGTGCCGTCGGGGCAGTTCAGGCCCTTGGCCGGCGCGGGGCACGACTGGTCGCCTGCGGCGCATTCGTCGGCGTGGCTGATCGCAGGAACGACGACGGTCCCGTAGAGCAAGGGGCCCATGGCGAGAGCCGAGCCGGACGCAAGCGTCAGGAGAGCTCGCTTCAATCGGACTGTCATGTAATTCCTTGGCTGAAATAGACGCAATGAACGAATCGAGTTGAGTGTAGACAATTGTTTGGTCGCTGCCCACTGCTGAGCGAATTCCGGCAAACGGAATGATTGGGCAAAACTCTAGTGGGCTGGTCAGGCGCGGGACTCGAGTCGTCGGGCGCCGGGGCCGCGCCCTAGCATCGCCTTCATGGAGGGGCGTTGGGTCCTGCACTTCGACATGGATGCGTTCTTCGCGTCGGTCGAGCAGCTGACGCGACCGACCCTGCGTGGCCGACCCGTCTTGGTCGGCGGGCTCGGCGGCAGAGGCGTCGTCGCGGGGGCCAGCTACGAGTCCCGCGTCTTCGGTGCCAGGTCCGCAATGCCGATGCATCAGGCCCGCCGGATGGTCGGGCCTGCGGCGGTGGTGTTGCCGCCGCGTGGGGTGGTCTACGGGGTGGCCAGCGGCAAGGTCCTCGACACCGTCCGCGCCATGGTTCCGGTGCTCGAACAGCTGTCGTTCGACGAGGCGTTCGGCGAGCCGTCCGAGCTGGTCGGGGCCGACGCCGCCGACGTCCACCGATTCTGCGAGGAGCTGCGGGCTCGCGTGCGCGCCGAAACGGGTCTGGTCGCATCCGTCGGCGCCGGGTCGGGCAAGCAGCTCGCAAAGATTGCCTCCGGACTGGCCAAGCCCGACGGCATCCGCGTCGTCCGGCGCGACGAGGAGCGCGTCCTGCTTGCGGGGCTGCCGGTCCGGAGGTTGTGGGGGATCGGGCCCGTTGCCGAGGAACGGCTGCACCGCCTCGGCATCGACACCGTCGGCGCCTTGGCGGCGCTGAGCGCCTCCGAGGTGGCCGACATCCTCGGCGGCACCGTAGGACCGGCCCTGCACCTGCTCGCAAGGGGCGTCGACGATCGCCCGGTGGCAGAACGCTTGGGGGCCAAGCAAATCAGTGCCGAATCCACCTTCGCGGTGGACTTGAACACGTTGGCGCAACTGCGCGAGGCGACGGGACCGATCGGCGAGCACGCCCACGAGCGCCTGGTGCGCGACGGTCGGGGTGCGCGCACCGTCACCGTCAAGCTCAAGAAGTCCGACATGAGCACGCTGACGAGATCGGCAACCCTGCCGTACGCCACCGCCGACTCGGCGACGTTGATCGGCACCGCGCGCAGGCTGTTGCTCGACCCGATGGAGATCGGTCCCGTCCGGCTACTCGGGGTGGGGTTCTCGGGACTGTCCGACGTTCTGCAGGAATCGCTGTTCCCCGACCTCGACCAGACCCTGGAGGCCTCGGACAGTCACCTCGCCGGACCGGTCGCCGCCGCTCCCGAGGAGTCGGTCACGGCGTGGCGCATCGGCGACGACGTCTTGCACTCGACGTTCGGGCACGGCTGGGTGCAGGGCGCCGGGCACGGCGTGATGACGGTGCGCTTCGAGACCCGCGCCACCGGGCCTGGCCAGGCCCACACGCTGCCCCACGGCAGCCCCGACGTCACGCGGGCCAACCCGGTCGACAGCCTCGACTGGCCGGAGTACGTCGCCGCGATGGTCCAGTCCGACTGACCTCGACTGCGCTACCGCACGCTTGCCGGTCGAATGTCCGGCACGTCGCCCCATCTGGCGAAGACGTCGCCGACCGGCTCGCCGGCGGCCAGCGCGGCCATCAGGAGCACGCGCGACTGCGGCGGCGGCAGCGTCGACGCGACCACCGCACCCGCCTCGACCAGCAACCGGCCCGGTCCGTACCCCACGGTGACGCGCGCTCCTGGCACCCGGGTGGAGATGACGACGGCGACGCCGGCCGCGCAGGCCCTTCGGACCCCGTCGATCACCGCGGCGCCGGCGTTTCCCGATCCGAGCGACTCGAGCACGATGCCCTCGGCGCCAGCGGCCACACACGCGTCGACCGCCACCGCGTCGCCGCCCGCGTAGGTGGCGACGACGTCGACCCGGGGTGCCCGGCTTGCGGACAACTCGCGGAGCGACGCCCGCTGCCTGGCACGCGGCGCCACGTCGACGCCCACGAAGCCGGCGCCGGTCTTGGTGAGCCCCAACGGTTGCCAGATCGTCCCGGCCAGCGTCACGACGACGCCGATGCCCTTGGCGTGCACGTTGCCGGCCAGTGTCACGGCGTCGTGCAGGTTGGCGGGCCCGTCGGCGTCCTCGGCGTCGGCGCTTCGCATGGCCCCGGTCAACACCACGGGCATGTCGCCGCCGTAGGTCAGCTCCAACCAGAGCGCGGTTTCCTCCATCGTGTCGGTGCCGTGGGTGATCACCACGCCGTCGGCACCGGCCAGGGCCGCCGAGGCCACCGCCGCGCTCATCCGATCCCAGTCGGACGGCATCAGCTGGGAACTGTCCACCGCCATCAGGTCGACGACCTCGACGTCGACGTCGGTCCGCAGTCCCGCCGTCAGGTCGTCACCGGTCTGGGTGGGCCGCGCGACGCGGTCGGCGCCGGTGCTGGTGGCGATGGTGCCGCCGGTGGTGATCACGACGACCCGGCTCATCCGGTGACGACCCACGGGCCCGCTTCGCTCATGCGGCGATTGTTCACCATGGAACCTTTGGGATGATGGGCGCGTGACTGACGAATCAACGGGATCGACGGAGTCCGCGACCGCGGGCGACGAAACCGACCCATCGCCGCAGCGGCGTCGACTGCGCCTGTTGCTCTCGGTCGCAGCCGTCGTGTTGCTCGTCGACGTGGTGACGAAGGTGTTGGCGGTGAAACTGCTCACGCCGCAGCAGCCGGTGTCCATCATCGGCGACACGGTCACCTGGACGCTGGTGCGCAACTCCGGCGCCGCGTTCTCGATGGGAACCAGCTACACCTGGGTGCTGACACTGGTGGCGATCGGTGTCGTCATCGGCATCATCTGGATGGGCCGACGGTTGGTGTCGCCGTGGTGGGCGCTGGGCCTCGGAATGATCCTCGGCGGAGCGCTTGGCAACCTGGTCGACCGGTTCTTCCGGTCCCCTGGCCCGCTGCGCGGCCACGTCGTCGACTTCCTGTCCATCGGATGGTGGCCGGTGTTCAACGTCGCCGACCCCGCGGTGGTGGGAGGCGCGATCCTGTTGGTGGCGCTGTCGTTGTTCGGCTACGACTTCGATACCGAGGGGAGGCGCCAGCCGGACCGAGCATCGGACACCGAGGGGAGGCGCCAGCCGGACCGAGCATCGGATGCCGAGGGGAACCGCCAGCCCGAGGGACCCGAGAAGACCACCGCCGGTCAGGCGACCGAAGCCGATACCGAGCGGGACTGATGACGACCCGGTCCATGCCGGTACCGGAGGGTCTCGCGGGGATGCGGGTCGACGCCGGTTTGGCGCGCCTCCTTGGCCTGTCGAGGACGGCGGCGGCGACGCTGGCCGAAGACGGCGGCGTCGACCTCGACGGAGCCTCGGTCGGCAAGTCCGATCGCCTCGTCGCGGGCGCCTGGCTCGAGGTGCGACTCCCGGAACCCGCTGCGCCACTGGACAATCCGCCGGTCGAGATCGAGGGAATGGACATCCTCTACGCCGACGACGACATCGTCGCGGTGGACAAGCCGGCGGGCGTTGCGGCACACGCGTCGGTCGGGTGGACCGGTTCGACGGTGTTGGGCGGCCTGGCCGCGGCGGGCTTTCGGATCACCACGTCGGGCGTTCCCGAGCGCAAGGGCATCGTGCAGCGTCTGGACGTCGGGACCTCGGGAGTGATGGTCGTGGCGATCTCCGAGCACGCCTACACGGTGTTGAAGCGCGCGTTCAAGGAGCGGACGGTCGAAAAGCGTTACAGCGCACTCGTCCAAGGGCATCCCGATCCGTCCAGCGGAACCATCGACGCCCCCATCGGCAGGCATCGGAGCAACGACTGGAAGTTCGCGGTCAGCGAGGGCGGCAGGAACAGCGTCACCCACTACGACACGATGGAGGCGTTCGCGGCCGCCAGCCTGCTGGACGTGCACCTGGAGACCGGCCGCACCCACCAGATCCGGGTCCACTTCTCGGCACTGCACCACCCGTGCTGCGGTGACATGACCTATGGCGCCGACCCGACCCTGGCGAAGCGGCTCGGCTTGGAACGCCAGTGGTTGCACGCCCGTCAGCTGGCGTTCGCCCATCCCGCCGACGGCCGCCGCGTGGAGATCACCAGCCCGTATCCGGCGGATCTGCAGCACGCCCTCGACGTACTGCGGCACCACGACTCGTGACCGACCCGCCGGCCGGTGAATCGCGCCGGCGCAGCGGCTTGGTCGCGGGCGTCGGCGCGTACACGTGGTGGGGGCTGTGCCCCGGTTTCTTCCCGTTGCTGCTGCCCGCCGGCTCGCTCGAGGTGCTGGCACACCGGATCGTGTGGAGCGCGGTGTGCCTGTGCGTCGTCCTGGCCGTGGCCCGCCGCTTCGGTGATCTGCGCCACCTCGGTGGTCGCACCTGGCTGCTGCTGTTGGCGGCGTCGGCGTTGATCTCGGTCAACTGGGGGATCTACATCTGGGCCGCCACGAACGGCCACGTCGTCGACGCGGCGTTGGGCTACTTCGTGACGCCGCTGGTCACCGTGGCGCTCGGCGTGCTGGTGTTCCGGGAACGCATCGGGCGCTGGCAGCTCGTCGCCCTGGGTCTCGCCGTCGTCGCGGTCGTGGTGTTGACCGCGGAGGTGGGGGAGCCGCCGTACGTCGCGGTCGGGCTGGCTACCTCCTTCGGGTTGTACGGGCTGGTGAAGAAGGTGGTGGTGGCCGACCCTCGGGTCAGCGTCGCCGTCGAGACCCTGCTCGCGTTGCCGTTGGCGGGCGGCTACCTCGTCGTGCTGCAGATGACGGGTCAGGGCCACTTCGTCGGGTACGGAGCGGGCCACGCGGTGCTGTTGCTGCTGGCCGGTCCGGTGACCGCGGTGCCGCTGCTGCTGTTCGCGGCAGGAGCTCAGCGCCTCCCGATGGTGACGATGGGACTGTTGTTCTATCTGAATCCGGCGCTGCAGATGGCGTGGGGTGTCCTCGTCGCACACGAACCGATGCCGCTGGGACGGTGGATCGGCTTCGGGTTGATCTGGATCGCGCTGGCGGTGCTGACCGTGGGTTCCCTGCGCCGAACGACGTCGACTGCTACCACGGCGGGGTTGCCTGGCGAACGCGCCTAGCGCGGACGCTCAGCGTGGTCGGGGCGTGCACGCCGCGAAAAGTTTGCCATGTACGGGTAGTTGACCAGGTGGCAGCAATGCCCTACGGTTTGCCGACATGGCGCAGGGTGACGATCGGCCGGTGGCCACCCGACGGCGCGGACGTCCCGTCAACTCGGACTCGGCCGAGACCCGCAACCGAATACTTCGGGCCGCCAGGCAGGTCGTCAACGAGCGCGGATACCAGGCGGCCACCTTTCAGGCCATCGCGGTGGCCGCCGGGCTGAGCCGTCCGACGCTGCATTACTACTTCGCCTCCCGCGAGGAGATCTATCAGAGTCTGGTGGTCGAGGCCGGTGCGGTCGTCGCCGAGCTGGTCGCCACCGCACGGCGGCCAGCCACCCTCGGCGCGCAATTCTCGGCCCTGGTGCAGGCCGTCCGCCAAGCCGACAGCCGCGACCGATCGCAGGTCGCATTCATCGTCAGCGCCCGCTTGGAGTGCACCAGGAATCCGGAACTGCGCGCCTACTCGAGCACCTGGCTGCACGACTGCCTCGTGACGCTGGTCACCGCCGCCCGTGCCAGGGGGGAGCTGTCCGAGAGCACCGAGGTCGCGCCGGTGGCCGACATGCTGCAGGCGCTGGTGCTGGGGGTCGTCTTCTACGCGGGTTTCGTAGACGACGCCGACGACATGTCCCTCATCACGGCTCAACTGGACCTCGTGGTGTCGCGTGGACTGTGCCCCGAAGGCCAAAATTGGCCGACTCGCGGCGACACGATGGCCGACACGCCGAGCGCCGTCGGAGGGCGGCAATAGACTGGCCGCCCTATGAGCAAGTCGTTCGTGCACCTGCACAATCACACCGAATATTCGATGCTCGACGGTGCCGCGAAGGTCAAGCCCATGTTCGCCGAGGCGAAGCGGCTCGAGATGCCCGCAATGGGCATGACCGACCACGGAAACATGTTCGGTGCCAGCGAGTTCTACAACGCCGCAACGAGTGCCGGCATCAAGCCGATCATCGGCGTCGAGGCCTACATCGCCCCGGGGTCGCGGTTCGACACCAAGCGCGTGCTGTGGGGTGACCCCGGCCAGAAGTCCGACGACGTCTCAGGTAGCGGCGCGTACACGCACATGACCATGGTTGCGGAGAATGCCGCCGGCCTGCGCAACCTGTTCAAGCTGTCGTCGCTGGCCTCGTTCGAGGGCCAGCTCGGCAAGTGGTCGCGGATGGACGCCGAGATCATCGCCGAACACGCCGAGGGCATCATCGCCACCACGGGCTGCCCGTCGGGTGAGGTGCAGACCAGGTTGCGACTGGGGCACGAGAAGGAAGCGGTCGAGGCGGCAGCCAAGTGGCGCGAGATATTCGGGCCGGAGAACTTCTTCCTCGAACTGATGGACCACGGCCTCGACATCGAGCGCCGGGTCCGCGAGGGTCTGCTCGAGGTGGGCCGCAAGCTCAACATTCCGCCGCTGGCCACCAACGACTGTCACTACGTCACCCAGGACGCGTCCCGCAACCACGAGGCGCTGCTCTGTATCCAGACCGGCAAGACGCTGTCGGATCCGACGCGCTTCAAGTTCGACGGTGACGGCTACTACCTCAAGTCCGCCGCGGAGATGCGCGCCCTGTGGGACGACCAGGTTCCCGGGGCGTGCGACTCGACGCTGCTGATCGCCGAACGGGTCATGCCATACGACGACGTCTGGGCGCCCAAGGACCGGATGCCGGTCTTCCCGGTCCCCGAGGGACACGACCAGGCGTCGTGGTTGACCCACGAGGTCACCGCCGGACTGGAGCGCCGATTCAAGGGCGCGCCGGTCCCCCAGGAATACACCGACCGGGCCACGTTCGAGATCAAGGTCATCTGCGACAAGGGCTTCCCGTCGTACTTCCTGATCGTCGCCGACCTGATCAACTACGCCAAGTCCGTGGACATCCGCGTCGGCCCCGGCCGCGGTTCGGCGGCGGGCTCACTGGTGGCCTACGCCATGGGCATCACCAACATCGACCCGATCCCGCACGGTCTGCTGTTCGAGCGGTTCCTCAACCCGGAGCGCCCGTCGGCACCCGACATCGACATCGACTTCGACGACCGCCGCCGCGGCGAGATGCTGCGCTACGCCGCCAACCGGTGGGGCAGCGACCGGGTGGCCCAGGTCATCACGTTCGGCACCATCAAGACCAAGGCGGCGCTGAAGGATTCGGCGCGCGTCAACTACGGCCAGCCCGGCTTCGCCATCGCCGATCGAATCACCAAGGCGTTGCCGCCGCCGATCATGGCCAAGGACATCCCGCTGTCGGGCATCACCGACCCGACCCACGAGCGGTACAAGGAGGCCGCCGAGGTCCGCGCGCTGCTGGACACCGATCCGGACGTCCGGGCGATCTACGAGACGGCCCGGGGTCTGGAGGGGCTGGTCCGCAACGCAGGCGTCCACGCGTGCGCGGTGATCATGAGCTCCGAACCGCTGATCGACGCGATCCCGCTGTGGCGGCGGCCGCAGGACGGCGCGGTCATCAGCGGCTGGGACTACCCGTCGTGCGAGGCCATCGGCCTGCTGAAGATGGACTTCCTCGGCCTGCGGAACTTGACGATCATCGGTGACTGCATCGACAACATCAAGGCCAACCGCGGGATGGACCTCGACCTCGAGGCGCTCGAACTCGACGACCCGAAGGCCTATGAGCTGTTGGGCCGCGGTGACACGCTCGGTGTCTTCCAGCTCGACGGTGGTCCGATGCGAGACCTGTTGCGCCGCATGCAGCCCACCGAGTTCAACGACATCGTCGCGGTGCTCGCGCTGTACCGGCCCGGCCCAATGGGCATGAACGCCCACAACGACTACGCCGACCGCAAGAACGGCCGGCAGGCGATCAAGCCGATCCACCCGGAGCTGGAGGAACCCCTCAAGGAGATCCTGTCGGAGACCTACGGCCTGATCGTCTACCAAGAGCAGATCATGTTCATCGCCCAGAAGGTCGCGGGCTACTCGATGGGCAAGGCCGACGCGCTCCGCAAGGCCATGGGCAAGAAGAAACTCGAGGTGCTCGAGGCGGAATACAAGGGCTTCCGCGAGGGCATGATGGCCAACGGTTTCTCCGAGGCCGCGGTGAAGGCGTTGTGGGACACCATCCTTCCGTTCGCCGGGTACGCGTTCAACAAGTCCCACGCTGCCGGCTACGGGCTGGTGTCGTACTGGACGGCATACCTCAAGGCCAACTTCGAAGCCGAGTACATGGCCGGTCTGTTGACCTCGGTCGGTGACGACAAGGACAAGGCCGCGGTCTACCTGGCCGATTGCCGCAGACTCGGCATCACCGTGCTGCCGCCGGACGTCAACGAGTCGGTGGTCAACTTCGCGTCGGTGGGTACCGACATCCGGTTCGGCCTCGGCGCGGTCCGCAACGTCGGCGCGAACGTCGTGGCGTCCCTGATCAACACGCGCGAGGAGAAGGGCAAGTACACCGACTTCTCCGACTACCTCAACAAGATCGACGTCACCGCCTGCAACAAGAAGGTGACGGAGTCCTTGGTCAAGGCCGGTGCGTTCGATTCGCTCGGACATCCCCGCAAGGGTCTGTTCCTGATCCACACCGACGCCGTCGACTCGGTGCTCGGCACCAAGAAGGCCGAGGCGATGGGTCAGTTCGACCTGTTCGGTGGCGGCGACGCCGCGGAGACCGGGGCGTCGGTGTTCGCGATCAAGGTGCCCGACGAAGAGTGGGAGGACAAGCACAAGCTGGCGCTCGAGCGAGAGATGCTGGGGTTGTACGTGTCCGGCCACCCGCTCAACGGCATCGCCCACCTGCTGTCGGCGCAGGTCGACACGCACATCCCGGCGATCCTGAACGGTGACGTCGCCAACGATTCCCAGGTCCGCGTCGGCGGCATTCTGGCGTCGGTGAACCGTCGGGTCAACAAGAACGGGATGCCTTGGGCGTCAGCGCAATTGGAGGATCTCACCGGTGGCATCGAGGTGATGTTCTTCCCGCACACCTATTCGACGTTCGGGGCCGACATCGCCGACGACACCGTGGTGATCGTCAGCGGCAAGGTGAACTCCCGCGACGACCGGCTGTCGCTGATCGCCAACGACCTCGTCGTCCCGGACTTCACCAGCGCACAAGCCGACCGCCCCGTGGCGGTCAGCTTGCCGACGCGGCAGTGCACGGTCGAGAAGGTCGTCGCCCTCAAGCAGGTGTTGGCCAACCACCCCGGCACGTCGCAGGTGCGGTTGCGGTTGATCAGCGGCGACCGCATCACCACGCTCGAACTGGATCAGGCGCTGCGGGTGACGCCGTCGTCGGCGTTGATGGGTGACCTCAAGGCACTGCTGGGACCGGGCTGCCTCGGCGGTTAGCCCAGCACGTTCACGGCGCGGGCGATGACGAGTGCGATCGTCGTCGTCGACACCAGCGCCTGGACGGTCATCATGCCCTTGGCCCAGCGCGCCAGGGGCATGGTGTCGGTGGGGGAGAACGCCACCACGTTGGTGAAGCTGACGTAGAGGTAGTCGACGAACGTCGGGCGCCAGTCCGGTCTCGCCTTGCTCGGATCCGTCATCTGGGGAAACAGGAAGTCGGGATAC
>Ga0209051_1001654_pt1 | contig 17996 bp, 18 predicted proteins | sample AraplaCvi_mMS_r2_2_FD_184286 | JGI IMG/M metagenome (GOLD analysis project Ga0209051, IMG submission 184286) | Arabidopsis root microbial communities from North Carolina, USA - plate scrape MF_Cvi_mMS_r2 (SPAdes) (version 2) | ecosystem: Host-associated > Plants > Roots > Endosphere | place...
CCTGAAATTCGGCACGCAGGAGGTCTCGTGCCGCTGGTCCAACGGAGGAGTTGACTATGAAGAAATCCTTGTCTCTGGCGTGCGTCGTTGCGGCGGCACTTGGGGTCGTCGCCCCTGCGCATGCGTTCGAACCAACACGCCCTGTCGAATTCGTGGTCACGGCCGGTCCAGGCGGTGGTACCGACATTTTTGCCCGTACCATCCAGGCCATCATCGGCAAGTATGAACTGATGAAGGCCCCCGTCATCGTCACCAACAAGGGAAGTGCCGGTGGCGCGGAGGGGTTCGTCTACACCGCCGGCTACCATGGTGATGCTTACAAGCTCGCCTTCGGCACCAACAACGCCTACCTGCTGCCGATCCGCGCCAAGGTCCCCTACAAGGCCGAGGATCTCGTTCCGGTTTCCGCGCTCGCTGCCGACGAGTTCATTCTGTGGGTCAACGGCAAGGCGGAATTCAAGACCGCCAGTGACTTCGTCGCAAAGGCCAAGGTATCGTCGGACATGAAGGTCGGCGGCAGCCAGTCCAAGGATGTCGACCAGATCCTGACCTCGATGATCAACGACGCCTCCGGCACGAAGCTCGGCTACATCCCCTTCAAGAGCGGCGGAGAGGCAGCGGTCCAGCTCGCCGGCGAGCACATCGCGGCCAACGTCAACAACCCCAGCGAAAACCTCGGCCAGTGGCAGGCAGGGATGGTCAAGCCGCTCTGCGTCTTCAAGTCGGAGAAGCTGAAAAGCGACGCCAAGGTCAATGGCGACATCGGCTGGGCTGATATTCCGACATGCAAGGACACCGGCATCGCCATCGACAGTTACTCGATGCCGCGCACCGTCTGGCTTCCGGCCGGCGTGGATGCCGATGTGGTGCAATTTTACGCCGACATCCTCAAGAAGGTATCCGAAACGCCGGAATGGGCGAAGTATCTGTCGGACACCTCGCAGTCGCCCGCCTATATGAGCGGCGAACAGCTCACGACCTTCATCAAGAGCGATGAGGGTGCCGTGAGCCAGGTGCTGAAGCGTGAAGGCTGGCTGGCCAACTGATCCTCCCAAGATCAGGGCGGGCGCCGTCAGGCGCCTGCCACCCATTGGAAAGGCTCAAACAATGCAAGATCACCCGCAAACCGGCTTGTCGCGTTTCGTCATGGAAGCCGCGGTTGCCCTCTTGACCGGCGCGTTCGGCGCAGCCGTCTGCATCGGCTCGATCGAAGCTGGCGCAGGATGGACCGACATGGGCCCCGACGCCGGATACTTTCCCTTCTATATCGGCCTGCTGATCGCCTTCGGGAGCCTGGCCAATCTCCTGTTCGCCTTCGTCAAGCACCGCGGTTCGCAAGAGATCTTCGTCGAGGCGGGCCGCTTCAAGGCGGTCCTCGGATTTTTCCTCCCGCTTCTGGCCTTTGCCGCGGTCTCGACTTTCCTTGGGCTTTATGTCGGTACGGCCCTCTACATCGCCGGAGCGATGATCTTTCAGGGGCGCTACAGGTGGTGGATCGGTCTGCCGGTCGGTATCGGCATCTCGCTCTTCTTCTTCATCATCTTTGAAATCGGCTTCAAGGTTCCGCTGCTGAAGGGGCCAGTCGAGGCCTGGCTCGGGATCTACTGACCCCTCAAGCCGGGTGTCTTCGGAGGAAAGACATGGAAAATATCGGTTTGCTGATGGATGGCTTCGGCCACATCCTGAGTTGGAACCATATCATGCTGATGATGCTCGGCGTCACGCTTGGCATCCTGGTCGGCGTATTGCCCGGGCTCGGCGCACCGAACGGCGTTTCGCTGCTGCTGCCGCTCACCTTCTCGATGGACCCGATCTCGGCGATCATCCTTCTGTCCTGCATGTACTGGGGCGCGCTGTTCGGAGGGTCGACCACATCGATCATCTTCAACATTCCAGGCGAGCCATCCTCCGTTGCGACAACCTTTGACGGCTATCCCATGGCCAAGAAGGGCGAGGCAAGCCGAGCTCTCACGCTCGCCTTCGTCTCCGCCGGCCTCGGCGCTCTGGCTGGCGTGGTCATGATCACGCTCCTGTCAGGCTGGGTTGCCAACTTCGCGCTACGCTTTTCGTCCCCCGAATATTTCGCGGTCTATTTCCTGGCCTTTTCGAGCTTCATTTCCATGGGTGCGCAATCGCCCTTCAAGACACTTGTGTCGATGATGATCGGCTTTGCCCTGGCTTCGGTCGGCATGGACACGATCTCAGGCAACCTGCGCCTGACCTTCGACATACCCGAGCTGATCAAGGGCGTATCCTTCCTGATCGCCGTCATGGGCCTGTTCGGCATCGGCGAACTCCTGCTCACCACCGAGGAGGGCTTGCGCTTCGATGGCGTCAAGGCGCGTGTCCGGCCAGCAGAGATCGGCCGCACGCTGATCGAGATGCCCCGCTACTGGTTCACCATTCTGCGCTCGACGCTGATCGGCATCTGGATGGGCATCACGCCCGCAGGTCCGACCGCGGCCTCCTTCATGAGCTACGGCGTTGCCCGGCGCTCGGCACGCGACAAGTCGCAATTCGGCAAGGGCGATCCACGCGGTATCGTGGCCCCCGAAACAGCCGACCATTCGGCCGGCACGTCCGCGCTCCTGCCGATGCTCGCTCTTGGCGTTCCCGGTTCGGCAACCGCCGCCGTGATGATGGGTGGCCTGATGATCTGGGGACTGACGCCCGGCCCGACGCTCTTTACCGATCGGCCGGACTTCGTCTGGGGCCTGATCGCCTCCATGTATCTCGGCAACATTGTCGCCGTCGTCCTCGTCATCGCGACCGTCCCACTCTACGCCTCGATCCTGCGAATTCCCTTCTCGATCATCGGCCCGATCATCGTCGCGGTCATCTTCTCGGGCGCCTACCAGGTTGCGAATTCGGTCTCCGACATGTGGCTGGTGCTGGGCTTCGGTATCCTCGGCTACATTTTCAAGAAGCTGGACTATCCCCTTGCGCCGCTCGTCCTCGCGATGGTGCTCGGCGACAAGGCGGAAGACGCCTTCCGCCAATCGATGCTGATGTCGGGCGGCAGCCTGTCGATCTTCTGGTCGAATGGCCTGGTGACGACCCTCATGCTGATCGGAACGGGCCTGCTCGTCTCACCGCTCGTGTTCTGGCTCGTCGGCCGGCTTCGCGGCCGCAACGGCGAGCCAGCCGAAATCGATCACGGTGGCAAGCCAGCCACCTGATGGATGACCTTCCCCGCGCTGTCGCTGCAAAATGGAGATTGCGATGAACGCCACACCACGCAGGTGGACCAATCAAACATGGCCAATCGCCGCGGCGATGATCCAGTACCCGGGGACGCTCGCCGATGGCCGATCGGTTCAGGACCAGCCGGCGGAGGAATGGCATGCGACGCTCTGCGACGTGGTCGATGCCGGCTTTACCGAAGTCGACCCGACGGACAGCTGGCTGCGCCTTGCTGACCTCAGCCCCGAAAGACTTGACGCGTTCATGTCAGTCGTCGGCGGGTTAGGCCTCTCCATTCCGGCCATATCCACGTCACGCCGCAGCGTTATCGATCGAGAGCATGGCGATGAGTATCTGGCTTACGGCCATCGTGTCATCGATACGGCCAGCGCCATCGGCGCCGGCGCCGTTTCCTTTGGCCTTTTCGAGCCGCTCACCGACGCCCAGAAGAAGGCTCTGTGGTTCTGGACGGTCGATGGTGCCAAGAACCCGGACGATCCCGAAACGTGGCACAGGGCCGTTCGCCGGATCCGCGAACTCGGCCGCCATGCCGAGGATCTCGGGATCGAACTGTCGCTTGAGATGTACGAGGATACCTATCTTGGCACCGCCGACAGCGCAGTGCGCTTTGTCGGCGACGTCGGGCTTGCCAATGTCGGCATCAACGCCGATCTCGGGAACCTCATCCGCCTGCATCGGCCGGTCGAGCACTGGCAGCAGATGATGGCGAAGGTCGCGCCCCACGCGAAGTTCTGGCACGTCAAGAACTACAGTCGCATGGAGGACCCCGCATCCGGCGTGATCGTCACCCATCCGGCATCGCTCGAACAGGGGATCATCAACTACCGCGCCGCGATCCGGATGGCACTCTCGCATGGTTACTGCAGCCCCTTCCTTTGCGAACATTACGGCGGTGACGGTCTTTCCGTCAGCGCGACCAACCGCGACTATCTGCGGCGCATCCTGCCGCGCTGACGAGGACCCCTGACATGACAACACTCTTCGACGATCCGGCACAATTTGCAGCAACCGCCCTCAGCGGATTTGCAGCGCTCTATGCCAGGTATGTCCGGCCCGTGCGGGGCGGCGTCCTTCGTTCGACCAGCGTGCCGGAAGGAAAGGTTTCGCTCGTCGTTGGTGGCGGATCCGGTCACTATCCCGCTTTTGCAGGCTATGTCGGGCCGGGACTTGCCGACGCAGCCGTCGCAGGCGACGTCTTCGCATCACCGTCGACGGCCGCGATTGCGCGCGTATGCCGGCAGGCGGATCATGGCGGCGGCATTCTGCTCGGCTTCGGCAACTATGCAGGCGACGTCCTGAACTTCGGGGTGGCGGCCGAACGGTTGCGTGCGGAGGGTATCGATGTCCGGATCGTCCCTGTCACCGACGACGTCGCCAGTGCTACAGCCGAGACAGCAGCGAAGCGCCGTGGCATTGCCGGCGACCTCGTTGTGTTCAAGATTGCAGGAGCGGCAGCAGAAGCTGGCTTATCGCTGGACGAGGTTGAACGCATCGCGCGTCACGCGAACGCCCGAACCGTCTCCTTCGGGGTTGCCTTTGGCGGTTGCACGCTCCCCGGTGCCGGCCAGCCCCTGTTTACCGTACCGCCCGGCCAGATGGCCCTCGGACTTGGCATACATGGCGAACCCGGCATTCGGGATGAAGGCATCGTCAGCGCCAGCGAGCTTGCGCGATTGATGACAGACCGGCTGTTGGGGGAGCGTCCTTCCGGCGTCGGCAGGGTGGGTGCCGTGCTGAACGGCCTCGGCGCGACCAAGTACGAAGAACTCTTCGTGCTTTGGACTGAGATCGCCAGGAGGCTCTCCGAGGCAGGCCTTGACGTCGTCGCCCCTGAAGCCGGCGAATTCGTCACCAGCCTTGACATGCAAGGCTGCTCCCTTTCGCTCGTCTGGCTCGATGAGGAGCTGGAAACCTTCTGGACCGCGCCATGCGACAGCCCTGTCCTGCGTCGCGGAGAGGCGGTCGCCACGTCTCCTGCGCGTGACATAAAACCCGATGCCGATGGCCCGATGACCTTCCCGACCGCAAGCCCGGAGGGCAAGCGCGGCGGAATCTGCATCGCGCGTCTGTTCGAGGACGTCGCCAAGATGCTCCGTGATCAGGAAGATGAACTTGGACGTATCGATGCCCGTGCCGGCGACGGCGACCACGGACAGGGAATGTCGCGTGGCGCCGGCGCAGCTCTCGAGGCTGCAAAGCTTGCTACAGCGGCTGGCGCAGGGTCGGCAAGCGTGCTTGCAGCCGCGGGCGATGCCTGGGCCGACCGCGCCGGCGGAACCTCAGGCGCCATCTGGGGATTGCTGCTACGGGCATGGAGTACGGCACTCAGCGATCACGACTCCATCAGCGACAAGGCGGTTGTGGCGGGCGCTCGCCTTGCTCTCGACAGCGTCTGCCGCCTGGGCGGTGCAAAAATCGGCGACAAGACGCTCGTCGATTCCTTTGTTCCCTTCGTCGAAAGGCTGGAGGCGGCGGCCAATGCCGGAAAGTCCCTTTCCGCCGCATGGGCCGAAGCCGCCACGGCAGCGACGCTCGCCGCAGAAGCGACGGCAAGCCTCACACCAAGGCTTGGTCGCGCACGGCCCCTCGCCGAAAAGAGCATCGGTTATCCTGATGCCGGGGCAATATCGCTTGCCATGATCGCCGCCTGCGCGGCCATGGTTCTCGCGCCTGCCGATGAGCCTGCCTGACCATCCGGTTCAACGGAATTCGTTAAAGTGGACCGCCGCGTCAAAACAGTGCGGCGGCCATGGAACCTTGCGAGCCGCTTGCTGCAGCGGAGGCGCTCGTTCAGTCGACGTCCGGCGAAGGAGCCGCGCCGAGGTTTTTGCTGCTTTTCGACAGGGCCTGCTGGTTCTTCATCAGGCGCAACAGCAGGTTGCGCTTTCTCTTGTGCGGGACGAGATCCTCGTCGCTGACAAGTCGTGCACCGCCCTCGCGGCGCTCCAGCGTGATCTTGCGGCTATGGAAGGCTTCCAGTTCGGCGCGATGCGCGACGCTGACGATCGTGACCTTCGGCAATTCCTGGATCACCGTCTCCATCATCCTGTCCTGGCTCTTCTCATCGAGTGCTGATGTCGCTTCATCGAGCACGATAAGATCGGGGTTGTGGAGCAGCAGACGGGCAAAGGCGAGGCGTTGCTTTTCGCCACCCGACAACGTCTGGTCCCATGGCGCCTCCTCCTCGATCTTGTCGTTCAGATAGTCGAGCCCGACCTTGTCGAGGGCCTCCTTGATCGTTTCGAGGGACCAGCTGTCTGCTGCACCGGGATAGGCGACGGCCCGCCTGAGCGTCCCGGACGGGATGTAAGGCCGTTGTGGCAACATGAACAGTCGCCGACCAGGCCGGAAATTGACGCTGCCTCCACCCCATGGCCAGAGGCCCGCAATAGCCCGCACCAGCGTACTCTTGCCCGAACCGGACTCGCCGGCGACAAGGACCCGCTCGCCCGGAACGACTTCGACCTGTGTTTCCTTGACCACCGCGGTGCCGTCGTTGAGCGAGACGGACAGGTCGTTCAGGCTGAGGATCGCCTCACCCTCGACTTCACCATGCTTGATGCGTCCGAGGGCATCACTCTTCTCCGCGCGCTCGAGCCCGTCTAGCGACACCATCAGCGACGCAATGCGCCGTGCGCAGGCGTTCCAATCGGCAAGCCGGGGATAGTTGTCGACCAGCCATCCGAACGCACTCTGAACGATCGCGAAGGCTGAGGCCGCCTGCATCACCTGCCCAAGCGTCATGCTGCCCTCGAGAAACTTTGGAGCGCAAAGCAGGACAGGCACAACGGGCGCAAACAGCATCGATCCCTGTGACACAATCGTTGTGCGCCGGTGCTGGCCTGCAAGCAAAGCCCATTGCCTCAGCACGTTGGTAAACGTCTTGTCGAGGTCGCTACGCTCCTCTTCCTCACCACCGAGCAGTGCAATGCTCTCGCCGTTTTCCCGCACGTGCGTCAGCGTATAGCGGAATTCGGCTTCTGCCTGATTCTTGACCTCGGAGACGTGGACGAAGTTGCGGCCGATGACCACCATCGAGCTTGATGTGATCGCAGCGTAGATGACAGCGGTAATGACGAGAAAGCCGGGAATCGTGAGGGTCGCGCCGGCGATTGTCACATGCAGGGCTCCGCCGATCGTCCAGAGCACGACAATGAAGGTCGAGGCCGCCAGGAATGCTGAAATGACGCCGGCGATGAAGTCGACCGGCGATTCCGTGGCGATCCGCAGATCCTCCGAAATGCGCGCCTCGGGATTCTTGTGGTCCCCGCCGATGAGGTTCAACTGATAGTAACGCCCGTTTGCGAGCCAGCGGGCGAGCACAGCATTCGTCAGCCACGAACGCCAGCGGCGCTGGATCATCATGCGAAGAGAAACCTGCGCGGCGACCACCACCACGCTTCCAAACACGAGTGGCAGGAACACGACGCTTAGGAAATACACGGTCGCAGCATTACGCTGCTCTATGGCGTCGAAAATTTGACGGTTCCAGACGTTGATTCCGTACTGGAAGCCGACGTTGATGACGATCAGCGCAAGTAACCCGATCGAGCATACCCAGGCTAGCCTGCCTCCACGGCGACCCCAGTAACCACGGGCGCTGATCCAGAACCGCCTCAGCAGATACTTCTTGCGCACCTGCTCTCTCTCTTCCGGCGTCAATTCCGGATCGGGTTCGACGGCAATTGGCGGCGGCGGGGATTCGACAGCGGGCGCCGCCTGCTGAGACGCCTGGGCCTCATCTTGCCCTGCGCCGTTGGCAGGGCCTCGATGGAATTCAATGTCTGTCATGGGCGGCGCCCCAAAGGCAAGGCAACGAAGAGGTGGACAGGCCGTCGTTCATGTCCGATCGAACGCCGACGTCCGACTTCACATCCTGCTGTTTCCATCAGGCTGGTCCTCCAATCAGGTTTTTGAGTTGCGCAAAAACCGGCGACGAAAGCCACGAGCAAATCTCTCGTGCTCGGCTGTTTCAACGCGGGGCCCTTGCGCAGTCGCCGCGTCGCCGACCTCGAGGAACGACAAGGAAGTGCACTGTTGGCAATAAAGGTCAGATTAAGGGGCGGATGCACCGCCATCCGTCTCGGTGCCCCGTGGTGCAGCTGAATCTGATGGTTGCACGTTGATGTCATCCTTCGCCCGCCAGACCGAGCCCGCGATCCTGGATCGCCAGGCAGAGAGCAGTCCTTGCCGCATGTCATGGCTCCAATCCTTTCACACCACAGCAAGACGGAAACATCCGACCGATCATAAAGTTCTGACCTCGGACTTAGGTCCGATGATTTCGATTGCCTCATGGGCATCCCGGCCAGCACGCGGACAGGTTCGCTGCAGATGCCAACCGCCCGGGGGGTCATCATTCAGCAGCCGAACCGAGCGTGTGGAAACCGCTCGCGAACCAGGCATCCGTATGGGACTTAAGCCCAAGCCTCATCCGACTGAAATCCCGAGTTTGGATCAGTGCCATGATTTGTAGGTTGTGACCGGAAGCGCGTCGGGCAAGACATCGACTGAGACCAAGTCGAAGACTGGATCGCAGGACGCCACAGGCAACACGACGACGCAGCAGAAGACCCAGTCCCGACACCAGCGGCTCGGGGACCTCAGGCTCGAAGATCAGCACGCAGTCCAAGTCGTCTGACGGAACCGACAAGAGCAACACTGCCCAGAGCGGTGATTGCCACCAAGCAGTCAAACGACCAGAACTCGACGACGACCAACCAGACCACGAGCAACAAGACGAACGTCAACGTGACTGTCGAGCAGCAGACGGAAATTCGCCAGGTCGTGAAGGAGGTTCATGTCCAGCCGGTGAGAGAGCCGGATTTCACGGTTTCGGTCGGCACCAGGATTCCAAAGAAGGTCCATCTTGAACGGCTGCCGCCGCGGTTGTGATCGCACAACCCGGGAACCTTCTTCGTCCGTTTAGAATTAACCGGTGACTGCATTGGAGGATGAGATGATCCGCAAGCTTAAATCCGGTGACTACCGGCTTTACTCACGTAAGGTCGATCCAAAAACCCAAAAGCGCAGAAATCTCGGCACGTTCAAATCGCGCGATGATGCACAGAAGCATGAGCGCGACGTTCAATATTTCAAGCGTCACGGCTGAGAGATGGACGAACGCAATGGACGAGGACATCCTTAAGAAACGCCACCGGCTTGCGACCGTAAGAGGCATCGTTTCGCACAGCGTCAGCGGTCAAACGGTTGAAACCGCGCCATGCACCATGCTTCTCGGCAACGCCATCCTCCATATAGCGCGGCTCGATGAATCCGTATGCACGACGGCAGATGCCACCGTGGTCCTCGAAGGAATGACACTCAACTGCGACGACTGCCGCCGCCTTGCCCTGGAGTTCGGTGACAGTCTCGCTGTTGCCGAGTAGCCACCGGGCGGATGGGGTCGAATCCTGGCCACGATGTAGCCCCGCCGCCGGAAGACGTCGTTTTTCTCGCCTCAAGTGGAGCTAGCATGAAGCGCAAACATCGGCGCCGTACCGGCAGATCAATTCAACCAGGGCATCATGACACGACGATCCGTCCACATCCCCTTCGACCCGGATCCTGCTCTTCGCGCAGACCTGACATCAGTCCTTTCCGGCCTTTTCATCCTGATCCTGGTCACCTGTGTCGCGCTTGCCTGGAACCACAACAGCGCGCTCGATGACCTCGTGCAGCCGCTCGGCGCCAAATCCCAGAGCCAGAACGTGACAAGTGGTCCCGCCAACCAGCCTGTCCGACTATAGGTCTCCCATGGTAATTTCCCCAACGCTTCCAGGACCAGCCCTTGATCATCTTTCACGTTGTTCTTGCCGCACTTGTCGGCGTCGGCATTTCTCTTTCGATCGCACGCGAAATCAGAAGGAGAGCACGGTCTGAGGCTCGTGAGCCGACCACGCTCGAGAATGCAATGATCCTCGGAACCTCGGTCGCCGGCATTTTCGCTGCAGTCCTGTCGAACTTCATGACGCTGGACCAATAGTCATATCGGCATCCTGCCGCACTGCGGTTTCGGTCGATAAACCCACTGTCAATTTTTTGCCAAAATATCGTCTTTTTTGTGATTTTGTTATTCAATATTGTTGCAAATTGCCGGATGTGCTAGCTCGAGGCCGTTACGGCCGGGTCGCGACAACAACGGCCGCCAAGTCACCGACGAGGAGAAATACCGAATGGCACGCATAACCCTCAGACAGTTGCTCGATCACGCGGCGGAAGCCGGCTATGGCGTCCCGGCCTTCAATATCAACAACATGGAGCAGGCGCTGGCGATCATGGAAGCGGCCGACAAGGCCGATGCGCCGGTCATCATGCAGGCCTCCCGCGGTGCACGTGCCTATGCCAATGACATCATGCTCAAGCATATGATGGACGCCGTCGTCGAAATCTATCCGCACATTCCGGTCTGCGTGCATCTCGATCACGGCAACGACCCCTCGAGCTGCATGACCGCGATCCAGGCAGGCTTCACATCGGTCATGATGGATGGATCACTTGAGGCAGATGCAAAGACGCCCGCCGACTGGACCTACAATGTCGGCGTGACCAGGATGGTCACCGACATGGCGCATCTCGGCGGGATCTCGGTCGAAGGCGAACTGGGTGTTCTCGGATCACTGGAAACCGGAATGGGCGAGGCCGAGGACGGCCATGGCTTCGAGGGAAAGCTGTCGCATGACCAACTGCTGACCGATCCTGATGAAGCCGTCAAATTCGTTCGCGAAACCAAGGTCGACGCACTTGCCATTGCGATGGGAACCTCGCATGGCGCCTTCAAGTTTACGCGGCGGCCCGACGGATCAGTGCTTGCCATGAATATCATCGAGGAAATCCACCGCAGGCTGCCGAACACCCATCTCGTCATGCACGGGTCCTCCTCCGTTCCGGTCGAACTCCAGGAGATCATCAACCGCTATGGCGGGCAGATGAAGCCGACCTGGGGCGTTCCCGTCGAGGAAATCCAGCGCGGCATCAAGAACGGCGTGCGAAAGGTGAATATCGATACCGATGGGCGAATGGCCATGACCGGCCAGATTCGCCGGGTCCTTCAGGAAGACCCGAGCGAATTTGATCCGCGCAAGTATCTGAAGCCCGCGATGGCAGCCCTGACGAAGCTCTGCCTCGAGCGCTTCGAACAGTTCGGGACGGCGGGCCAGGCATCCGGCATTCGCCCGCTTTCCGTTGCCGAGATGGCGCGGAGGTACAAGAGCGGCGCTCTTGATCCCATCTTCTCGTGAAGGTTCGACTAGGCCGAAGCAGGTCGGAATATCGGGGCTTCCGCGGCACCGCCGCGGTCGCTGCGAATGTCCTGAGCATGGAATTCGCGCAGTACGGTCATTACGTCGGCAACCTCCCTGGAGATCCTCTCTTCACTCCAGCCGAGCGCCGCACCGGCGATCCCGGCAATATCCTGTAACCCTTCCATTGTCAGGCAGCCTTCTATGGCAAGCGTCGTCCGGCGCAGGACGATGTCGGACAGGTGCACCACAAGCTCCTGACGAGCGATCCAGTCGATCTCGAGATGACTGTAGTGCAAGGCGCCCGATATGCGCTCATCATCGCCATGGGCAGATTTCGAGGTCAGGATGGCTGACGCAGTGGTGCCGTAGCGGGCGAGAAGTTCGTCGACGCGCTTTTCGGGCCTGCCCGTCGCTTGCGCCGTCGCCCTTACCCATTCATTGCGCGCCGATGCGTCGGTCGGAAAGTCCCGCCCGCCGCCGATCGCCAGATATCGTGTCGATAAAGCCCGCTTGCGCCCGATGCGCGCCAGGACAGTGTCGGCCGCTTCCTCGGCAAAGCCGCGGAACGTCGTCCATTTTCCACCCACAAGCGACATGATCGCAAACGGCCGATCGCCGCGCGGTTCGATGACCGGTGCGGAATGATCCCGGCTGATCAGGCCGGGGGCGGTCGCATCGGATGCCGGCAGCGGGCGAATGCCGCTATAGCTGAAGGTCACCTGCCGGCGGTCGAAACGCAATGTCGGCAGAAGCGAGCGAAGGCTTTCCAGGAAATAATCGATTTCCGGCTCTTCGCAGCGGACATCGTCCGGATTGCTGGCCGGAATGTCGGTCGAACCGACGAGCGCCAGACCGAGATAGCTGTAGACGAGGCAGATGCGCCCGTCGTCGGCCTCAAAGTAGATCATGTGGCCGTTGAGGCTTCGCACCAGTTCTGGATGATCGAGAAGAATATGCGATCCCTTGGTTCCGCCGATCAATCGCGAGGGCTCGCCAAGGGCGGCGTTGACCTTGTCGATCCAGGGTCCGGCCGCATTGACGACCAGTTTCGGCTGGAGCGACAGTTCGGTGCCATCCGCAAGAGCAAATGTCAGCCTGCCGGCCTGGCTGGAGACCAACGTCGCGGACCCGGCAGCAAGGCAGTTCCCGTTTGCCTTCAACCCGTCATCCACGAGTTCGAACACCAGGCGCTCGGGCCTGCTGATCTTTGCGTCATAGTAGATGCCGCCGGCGACGATGTCCTCGGTGACATGCGGCATCTCCTGCCTGGCCCGCCGTTTCAGAACCAGGCGGTGTCGCGGCATCACCTGGTCGCGGGAACCAAAATAGTCGTAGAGAGAAAGCCCGATCTTGACGAGAACCGCGCCACGGCTACGGGGAGCAGTCTTGGAACCGAACAGCGTACGAAGTGCTGCCCAGATCCCCTGTGTCCAGGAAAAGACCGGGATGAAGGTCGGAAGCGGCTCGACGCAATGGGCAGCGTTCTTCAGGAGCAGATTGCGCTCGAGCGTCGACTGCGCCACCAGTCCGAATTCGCCTGTCTCCAGGTATTTCAGGCCGCCATGGATAAGGCGGGAGGGTGCAGCACTCGTGCCGGAGCCGAAATCGGCCTTGTCGAGAATGACACAGTTCAAGCCCTGCAGGGACAGATCGCGGAACAATCCCGCCCCGTTCACGCCCGCCCCGATAATGAGGACGTCGGTGCCTGCCTGTGTGATATTGGCGAAGCGCTGCTTCATGTCGTCGGTCATGGTATCACTGTTCCTAAGGTCGCCCTGACCGTACAGGCCGGGCCTCTGCACGTGACCTCTGCTCAGGTCGAAGGGAGCGCAAGGTCTGCAATCTTTGGCCAGAGCGGGGTCATCGCATCGGCGATCTCCCTGAATACGTGGAAGCGTTTCTCGTACTCTGCACTGCGCCCCGGATCCGGCAGCCAGGCCCTTGCCGGCGCCCGATCCCGGCTCGGGTCGCTCTGCGGATCGGCGTAGAGACCGACACCGGCACCGGCACACAATGCCGCGCCCCAGGCGGCGGCTTCATCGGTTTGCGACGTCGTGACGGGCAATCCCAGCACATCTGCAAACAGCTGGACAACCGAGGGGTTACGCGACACGCCGCCGGCAAGCCTTGCCCGCGTCAATGCGAAGCCTTCGCGCAACGCGTCGACGTGGATTCTGTGGTTCATGGCAATTCCCTCAAGGATGGCACGAAGCATGTCGCCGCGGTCATGCCAGCCCTGAAGACCGAAGAAGCCGGCACTTGCCGTCGCTCCATAGGGCGACCCGAAAAGGTAGGGGTGAAAGAGAGCCGTCGAGGGCCGGGCGAGCGCTCTATCGATCTCGGGGCCGAGCAAGGCGTGGATCGAACCGCGGGCCGCTTCCGCGCTTGCCTGGTCAGCGGCACAGAGACGATCGAGAAACCACTCGTAGTTTGCGCTGGATGCCGGCGATATCGACATGTTGTTCCAGGTGCCGGAAGCAATGCCGTTGCGGCAGAACCATCGCCTGTCGACACGCGGCTGCGCCGACAGGGTTTCGTTGATCGAATAGGTGCCGGCAATGACGGCGACAATTCCCTCGTCATACCCCCCTGCCCCGAGGGCCGAGGCGGTGACATCATGCAATCCGGCAACCACTGAAGTCCCCGGGAAAAGTCCGGTCCGATCTGCAGCTTCCTGCGTGACCGTGCCGATGATCTCGTCGGATCCCGCCGCCGGTGGCAAGGCGTGTGACAAATCAAGCAGGTTGAACAGGCGCAGCGCATCGGGGTCATATGCCTGTGTCCGAACGTTGGTGAAGGACGTACTGGCCTCCGTCCGATCCGTGCCCACGACGCCGGTGAGGCAAAAGCGCAGCCAGTCCTTGCAGCTCATGACATGGCCGATCCGGACAAAACGCTCGGGCTCCATCTCTCGGATCCACGCCAGGAGAGCCGATGGCGCCGACACGTGCGGAACCTGTCCGGTCAGGGCGATCGAACGCTCGGCAACCGCGCTGTCATCCCACCGGTCCACGATCGAACGCGCCCGGCTGTCGAGCGACAGGATACCGCGACCAAGCGGTTGGCCTTCTCGATCGAGAAGATAGATGCCGTCGCCATGCGCAGTGGCACCGATCGCCTTGATGTCGCTGGCTGGCCGGTTGCTTTTTTCGATCGCCTCCCTGATCGCGTCGGCCGTTGCCCGCCAGAGCTCGGCCATGTCCCTCTCCACGTGACGAGCCTGCGGCATGACCTGGGTGACCTTGCGGCGCGCGGTAGCAAGCGGTGTCCCGTCTACGTCGAAAATGACGGCCTTGGTGACCGTCAGGCCGCTATCGATTCCGAGAAGACTTGGCATGTATACTCGCTTCAGCCGATCTCATGGCAAACGCTCAGGTGCGCGCGCCCGTGGACCTGGCTATGACAACGTTGATATCCTTCGACCGCATCCGGTCGATGTGAACGGGAGACGTCTTGTCATCGACGACGACGACGTCGAATTCCTGTAGGGGGGCGAAACTGTGCAGCGCCCGGCGCTCGAACTTGGTGTGGTCGGCAAGCAGGATGCGCTTCAGCGAACAGTCAAACATCGCCCGCTTCGTGTCGATCGTCTCCGGCGATTGATGAAGCACTGTGTCGTCCGAAATCGCGGACATCGATATGAAAGCAATGTCGGCCCTCAGTGCATTGATTTCGGTGATTGTCATGCGACCCATGAAGGCGTTACACCAGTTGTAGTATTGCCCGCCGAGACCGATGAGCGTGACGTCATGCATGCCGGTCAGCGCGTTCATCAAGGTCAGAGAATTGGTGATCGCCGTGATCGGAACCTTTGCCGCCAGATGCGGCACCATCTGCAGGACCGTCGTCGAATCGTCGAAGAAGATTGCCTGGCCAGGTTCGACAAATTGCATGGCAGCTGCAGCAATCAGCTTCTTTTCGGCCGCCTGGCGATTGGAGCGGTAGACGTCACTCGACTCGATCAGGTTCGTTGCGGCGGCGGTGACAATGCCGCGCGTCTTCCTGAAAAGACCCCTGCTGACGAGCTCGTCAACGTCGCGATGGGCCGTCATCAGGCTGATGCCGAAGCGATCGGTCAGATCTTCGATGCGCATGGAGCCTTCACTCATGACGGCCTCGGCAATCAGGCGGCGGCGGGCGATCTGGCGCGTTTGGCGGCTATCGCTCGTCAGTTCGTCCAGGAGGTTCTCGCCTTGGCTTGTCTTCTGTGTCACGGATGCCCCCTGTTGCTGAAATGGCCGTGTCAGCTTCCTACAGCGATTGCCGCTTCAAGGCAAAAAGGCGAAGGGAAACGGGCAGTTGCCTGCCCGTCTCCGGCTTGGGAGGGACGCCCCTGGGGCGTCTGTGGTTGCTATTGCGACAGGACGAACGGGCCGGTGTACTTGTCGACGTTGTCCTTGGTGATCAGCAGGCAATCGAAGAGCTGCTTTTCACTCTTGGCGCCGGTATTGCCGTTCTTGATGACATTGTCGGCCTGCTTGACGGCTTCCTCGGAGAAGATCGCGACCGGCTGCAGCACGGTATACTGCAGATCGCCTGCCTTGATGGCAGCAACGGCATCCGGAGAACCATCGAAGCCGCCGACCTTGATGTTGGCGAGCTTGCCGGCTTCCTTGAGTGCCGCGATTGCGCCGAGTGCCATCTCATCATTGCCGGAGATGACGCCGATGATATCAGGGTTTGCCTGCAGCATCGACTGCATCTTGTTGTGTCCCTGGGTACGATCCCAGTTGGCGACTTCCTTGGCTGCCTTCTGCAGGTCGGGATACTGCGTCAACACGGTCTCGTAACCGTTCGACCGCGTGGCGGCATTGTTGTCGGACGGGGCTCCGAAGAGCTCGGCATATTTACCCTTGTCCCCGACAGCCTCGACCCACTGCTGCGCTCCGATGGCTGCGCCCTGCGCGTTGTTGGACACGAGCTGCGCCTTTGCAAGACCTTCCTGGTTGATTTCAGCGTTGACGAGGATCACCGGGATCCCTGCTGCGACAGCCTTCTTCACGGCACCCACCGAACCGTCCGCATTGGCCGGGTCAAGAATGATGGCAACCGACTTGTTGGTGATGGCCGTGTCGATCAGGTTACTTTCGGTATTGGTGTCACCCTTGTGGGCGCTGACGGATGCCGTGTAGCCGAGCTTTTCGGCCGTTGCCTTGGCGACGTTTCCTTCCGTCAGCCAGTACGGGTTGGACGGATCGTTGACGATGATCGTCATCATCCCGGCAGCCCAGGCAGAACTTACGAAAATCGGTGCCACGGCGGCGGCGGCCAGAAGAATGCGCATGCCTTTCTTGAACATAGTCTCTCTCCCTTTGATGAGCTCAGATAGTGCCGGGGTTCCGGCGGTGCTTTCCGCAATCGGCGATGCGTTCGATCCTGCTTTGCCGTCGAGGATAAGTTGGTTGATGATCGTCAGCTGGACTTGGTGCGACGTCCGTACTGAATGCTGTTCATGAGAACGGCGAGCACTATGACCGCGCCGGTAAAAACAGTCTGCCAGTAGGCCGAGACGCCGATGATCACGAGGCCGTCCGAAAGGAAGCCAATGACGAAGGCACCAAGCATCGTGCCGCGAACCGTGCCGCGTCCACCCGTCAGCGCCGCGCCGCCGATCACCACGGCTGCGATGGCTGTCAGTTCGTAGGTGGTGCCCGCGGTCGGACCGGCTGATGTCAGCTGCGAGGACAGGACGAGGCCAGCAATTGCCGCGCAAATACCCGAGAGGACATAGACCGTGATCTTGACGCGCTTGACCGGGACGCCCGACAGGTCGGCTGCGCGCTCGTTGCCGCCGGATGCATAAAGCCAGCGACCGAAGGCGGTCTTGCTGAGCACGATACCGCAGACAATCGCCAACACGGCAAGGACGATGACGCCGATCGGGATGCCCGCCAGGCGGTTGAAGCCCAGCCAGTCGAAGCCGGTATTGCCGAGCTCGGGGCGACCGCCGAGATTGTTGTAGGTCAGGCCATTTGTCATCAACAGGGCAATGCCGCGGGCCACATAGAGGACGCCGAGCGATGCGACGAAGGCCGGGACCTTGAGATAGGCAATCAGCACACCGTTGACCGCACCGACGACGGCGCCAAGCGCGCATGTGATGACGACCACGGCCCAGACAGGCGGATAGAGGATGACGCCGAACTGGTTGAGGGTAACGCCCTGCATCAGGAACCCGGCAATACAGCCCGCCAGTCCGAGCGTCGAACCGACGGAAAGGTCAATGCCGCCATTGAGGATGACGAGCAGCATGCCGATCGCCAGAATGCCGAAAATGGCGACGTGCGACGCCATGATCAGAAAGTTGCTGAGCGTGAAGTAATAGGGCGACAGGAAGGAGAAGACCGCGATGATGACGATCAGCGCAAAGAATGCGCGACCTTCCAGGATGAGGCGCACGATGTTGGTATTGCGCTTCTGCCCGTTGGATACTGACTTTTTCTCGGTGACGTTCGTGACTGACATAATCAGTACTCCATGGTTCCAGGCTAGTGCGCGACCACGGCTTCGCCCGAGGCTGCCATGATCTTTTCCTTCGTGACATCGGAG
>Ga0209051_1001657_pt1 | contig 17977 bp, 16 predicted proteins | sample AraplaCvi_mMS_r2_2_FD_184286 | JGI IMG/M metagenome (GOLD analysis project Ga0209051, IMG submission 184286) | Arabidopsis root microbial communities from North Carolina, USA - plate scrape MF_Cvi_mMS_r2 (SPAdes) (version 2) | ecosystem: Host-associated > Plants > Roots > Endosphere | place...
AGGCGGCTGGGCGGGAAATGGCCCGCAGGGGGTCGGCCATGGATGGCCGGCCCTTTTCTACGAGACAGGGACGTCTCGTAGAAAAGCCCCCGCACGGCTGCCGGTTCGCGCCCGTAGGGCAATAGGTACATTTGCCCCGGAGGGGCACTCCCTTTCGAACGACGAGGACCTGTCTGAGCAGCGAGGGTGGGCGCCAAGGGCTCTTTCCAGAGACGTCAGAGCGCTAACGCGATGGCGAAGCCGAGCCCGCGAAGCCGAAGGCGAGCCTTGTCGTCAGCTAGAAGCCGCGACCGGGTACGGCGAATCCGGGATGTCCCCGCTATCGCCCATGAAGACGCAGTTGCGGCCCGAGCGCTTCGCCCGGTACAGCGCGCCATCCGCCACCACCAGCAGGCGATGCAGCTCGAACCCGCACTGCAGCGTCGAGGCCACGCCGAAGCTCGCCGTCACCACCAGCTCCGGACGCGACGGCGTCGCCGACGTCGCCGAAATGGAAAGGCGCAGCTGCTCCGCACGTGCACGCGCCTGCGCCGGGCTGCAATCCGGCAACAGCACCGCGAATTCCTCGCCACCCAGGCGACCAAACACATCGCACGCATGCAGAGCGCGGCGGCACACATCCACTGCCCGCTTCAACACCTCATCACCCACCGAATGACCCCACGTGTCATTCACGTTCTTGAAGTGATCCAGGTCGAACAGGATCAGGCAGGCACCGCGATCCGAACGCGCACCGTACGCCAGCACGCGTTCCGACTGCTCCACGAAATGCTCGCGATTGCAGATGCCGGTGAGGCCATCACGGCGCGCCATGCGCATGAAGCGCAGCTGCGAGCGGCGCAGGCGCAACACCAGCGCGACGATGCCAACCAGGCTCAGGCCCAGTACGAAGATGTACAGGCGCCCGGTTTCCACTTCCTTGCGATCCAGCGCATTCGACAGGCGCAGGATCTCGTTCTTCTTGTTCAGGGTCTCGACTTCCGCCTTGCGTGCGACCACTTGCTGGTCGACCAGCTGGAACGCGAGGCTGCGCGCACTGATGTCGTCCAGATAGCCCTTGTCGGCCGCCATGTACTGCTCGTGGTACGCCAGCGCGGACTGTGCATTGCCCACGCGCTGCTCCACTTCGAACAACACCTTGTAGCCCACGCGGCGCGGGTCGGTGTATTCATCGCGTACCGCGCCAGCCACGGCGGAAAGCGCGTGCTTCCGCGCATTGGCCAGGTCATCCATGGCGAGGTAAGCACTGGCAAGCGTTGCGTCGAATTCGGCCAGCAGGGTCGCGTAGTTCGTGTCGCGCAGGTCATCGCGGTGCGGAAGCAACAGGTCGATCGCCGCGCGCGGCTGTCCGTTGCGCAGGTAGAACATACCGATATCGGAGCGCATGGCGTCAGCGAACACGGTATCGCCACTGCCCTCGCACGCTTCGATCGCCCCCTGGTACAACGGCTCAATCGCCGTGAGGCGACCTGCTTCGCGGCGAGCCCGCATCAGGTGCTGCACACCCTTGCACTCGCTCTCGCCCGGCGGCGGTTCGTCCACCATCTGCCGGGCGTAGGCTTCGGCGGCATCGAACTGGCCGGCCGAACTGAGCAGCTGCGAGGCCTCGCCCAGCGCGGCGAAACGCGCGCGCACATCGCGCACCGACGGCAGCAGTTCCTGCATCTGGTTGAGCCGGCGGAACGCATCCTCATAGCGATGCGCGATGCCGAGCAGGTTGATCAGGGTCGCCATGGCGCGGACGCGCAGCACGGAATCGGTGGCGGTATCGGCCACGCTATCGAGCAGGCCGCGCGCCTTGTCGTAATCGCCCACCCAGGTCGCGCGCCAGCCTTCGAGGAAAGCCAGCTTGGCGGCTGTCGCATCATCCAGTTGCGCGCGCACCGGCTCGACCTGCCCGAGCAGGCGGGTGAAGCCATCGAAATCGGCGTGCTTGATCTGGTCCGCCTGCTCCAGCGTGCGGCTGGCTTTTGCCGATGTCGCGGCATCGGGTGCCGCATGCACGGCCGCCACGCCCAGGAAGGGCATGGCCAGCGCGAATAGAACCTGGCGAATCCAGCGACGCACGGCGGTCAGCGCTCCTTCGCCGGCGGGCTGCCGGGCCCCTTCTTCTTCAACGGTTCGTCGTTGTCGTCATCCTCATCGCCTTCGTCGTCCGGCGCTTCCTTCTCGCGCTCCGGACCATCCGGCATCTGGGTGGCGATGAACTGCGCGCCGCCAAGGAGGCGACGCAAGCCGTCGGCGTCGCCGTAGGCCAGCGCCTCGCGCGTCGCATCGTCGTCGATCCCCAGCTCGGTCAGCAGCGCTTCGCGGTCGGCCGGTGAGCCATGCCGCAGCGCCGCGTCCTGCCCGACGCGGGCGAGATAGTCCGTGACGTTTCCCATCGCACCTGTCCCTTGGGCTCAAAGGCCTTGCCTTCGGCCCGCGTGGCTCGCCTCCCCTCGAGGACGAATCATGGCGCGATCATACCGCCACCGGGGACGGCGCAGTAGTAGGCCACGTGGCCGGGACTAAAGGGTCGAGACAACCGTCACGGCCGCCGCGCGGTCACGGCTCCAGGGCCACGGTGCAGTCGATCCCCTGCTTCGCCATCTTGGCGTAGGGGCACAGGCGCTCGGTGTGGCGGACCAGCTCCTCGGCCAGCGGCCGGTCGACCCCCGGCAGCGCGATCCGCACCTCGGCCACCAGGGTGAACTGGCCATCCACGGGATCACGGCCGAAGGTGACCTTCGCCTTCACGGCCGCATCCGGGATGGCGATGGACGAGCGATCCGCCAGCAGCTTCAGCGCCCCGTGGAAGCAGGCGGCAAAGCCGGCCGCGAACAATTGCTCGGGATTGGTACCGCCGCCCGGGCCGCCCAGCGCCGGCGGGAGGCGCAACGAGACGTCCAGTTCGCCATCCGACGAGCGCGCCACGCCCGATGCGCGGGCGTGGGCGGCCACGCCACCGGTAACGGTGACGTCGGCCGTGTACAGCGGCTGGAAGACGTCACCGTGGTAACGATCCAGGAAGGAGACATGCGGCACCTTGGGTTCCATGGCGTGGGCACCTCCTTCGGCGTCAGGCATGCGCACCCGGGGTCTGCCCGGCGAGCCAGGCATCCAGGCCCACCTTGCCGAGATGCGCGCCCGGGCCCGGCAGCAGCGAATCCTTGCCGATGACACCACCGAAATACGGCGCCGTCGGGTCGCCGGTCACGACGCGCGGATCGCCTTTCGCACGAAGGAAGCGCCGCACCAGCTCATCCATCGCGTACGCCTCGGGGCCCGCGATCTCGATATACCCGTTGCATGGCGGCTCCAGCACGGCCTCGGCGACGGCATCGGCGACGTCTTCCGCAGCGATGGGCTGGATGCCACCCGTGGAGACCGAGATCTCCGGGCCCTGCCCGCGCTCGTCGGCGATGCCGCCAGTGAACTCGAGGAACTGGGTCGCCCGGACGATCGTGTAAGGCACGCCGGATTCCCGGATGAGCTTCTCCTGCGCGTCCTTGGCTGCGAAATAGGCGTTACCCGGCTTGCGGTCGGTGCCCACGATCGAGAGCGCTACATGATGCTGGACGCCGGCCTTCTTCTCCGCCGCAGCGATGTTGCCGCCGGCCGTGGTGAAGAAGTGCATGACGGCCTCCGCCGCGAACGACGGCGAATTGGCCAGGTCGACCACGGTGTGGACGCCCGCCATGGCCGCGTCTAGGCCTTCACCGGAAAGCGTGTTCACGCCACTCGAAGGCGACGCAGGCACGACGTCATGGCCCTTCGCGCGCAGGCGCGCCACCACCTTGCTGCCGATCAGGCCGGTACCACCGATGACCAGGATTTTCATGGCTGACTCCTCTTGCCGGGTTCTCTGAAAGGAAAGGCTAGGCCCGGGCCCCAATGACGGGTAGCCCCGGGTACGACGTCACCGTGTTGCCACGGAGGCACCAATCCGGTTGTCATCGCCGCAATCGAAATCCAGCGCGCGGATGCCCGCGATCATGTAGTCCACGAACACGCGGATCCGCGACGGCATCTGCTGGCGGCTGAGGTAGCACACGTAGTGCCCACGATCCTCGGGCGCGTGCTGCGGCAGGCAGGCGACCAGGCGCCCGGTCTTCAGGTGGTCGCAGACCTGGTAGCCGGCCAGCTGGGCCAGCCCTTCGCCATCCAGCGCCGCCTGCAGAACGAGGTCGGCATCGTTGAACGACAGCATGGAGGCGGGGCGCACCTTGCGGTCGCGGCCCTCTACGCGGAACTCCCAGTCGAACGTGCGGCCGCTCGCGAGCCGGTAGCCCAGGCATTCGTGGGCCGCGATGTCGTCGAGCGACATGGGTGCCGGGTTGCGCGCCAGGTAGCCGGGCGAGGCACACAGGAACATGCGCATCGGCACGATCTGCCGGGCGATCACCTGGCTGTCTTCCATCCGTCCGTTGCGGAACGCGACATCCACCTGGTCGGTGATGAAATCGGCCGGCCGGTCGTCGAGCAGCAGCTCCACCGCCACGTCCGGATAGGCCGCGCGGAACCCATGCAGCAACGGCGCCACCACGCGACGTCCGAAGCCGACGGCCGCACTGATCCGCAGGCGGCCGCGCGGCGGGCCTTCGCGCAGCTCGCGCATGTCTTCCAGTGCCTGGGCGATGCGCTCGACGCCGGGCTGGCAATTCTCAAAGAACAGCGAGCCTTCCGGGGTAAGCGAGGTGCTCCGCGTGGTCCGCGAGAACAGGCGCGCACCCACCTGTTGCTCGAGCTTCTGCACGCTGCGGCTGACCGCGCTGCGGCCGATGCCGAGGCGATCGGCGGCGCGGGCGAAACTGCCCTCGTTCACCACGGCGATGAAAGCGATCACGCCGGCATAACTGGCGGAAAAGCTCGAGGTGAGCGCATCGGCGCCCACGCGGGCGCTTTGCGGAAACGGCGTGACATTCATGGGTGGTCTCCGTGGGCGCCGGCGCGCAAGGCACGCAGGCGTGTTCGGGCATCGTCGATAAGCTGGCGACAGGTAGCGGCATCGCGACCGAGCAGCGCGGATACCTCGCCGATCGGCTTGCCCAGCACGTCGCTAAGCAGGAAGGCCACCCGCGGCAGCAGGGGAAGCTGCTGAAGCGCGGCCTGGAATTCGATCCATACGCGGTCGCAACCCTCGACACGGGCCGTTCCGGCATGGCGCTGCTGCGTGGCTTCTGGGGTGTCCATGTCATACAGACGCGGTAGCTCCCGCCGCTGTGACATGGCCATTGGTGCGTTACGCGCAACATCGTGCGGACGCCGCCGTGGCTACCGAACGCGAGGTACCGGGCCTAGCTTGTTCAGCGTCCCGGACACGCCGGGCCCACCTTCCCTACCCCATGAGGAGCGATCCATGAGCAAGCGTCTCGATTACCAGCTGCAGTCGCCGGAATTCACCAAGAAGCTCGTCGAGCTTTCGATCGCGCAGCGCAAGGAAAGCAGCATCGAACCGGGCCTGAAGCACATGCTCGACCTGCGCGCGTCGCAGATGAACGGCTGCGGCTTCTGCGTCGATATGCATGTCAAGGAAGCTATTGCCGGTGGCGAACGCCAGCTGCGCCTGCACCACATCGCCATCTGGCGGGAATCGGACCAGTTCAGCCCGCGCGAGCGCGCCGCGCTGGCCTACACCGAGGCGCTGACCGACCTGAATCCGGAAGGCATCACGGATGAGCTTTACAAGACGGTGCGCGAGCAGTTCTCCGAAAAGGAACTGTCCGACCTGACCTTCGCGATCATGACGATCAACGCCTGGAACCGCGTGAACATCGCCTTCCACACCGTGCCCGGCTCCCTCGACAAGGCTTATGGCCTCGACAAGGTCGCCGTCGGCTAATCACCCGCACCTGGAGGACACATCCATGAAAACTCTCTTTGCGCTTGCAGCGTTCGGCCTGCTCGCCGCCTCGGCCACGGCCTACGCCCACGAAGAACACGCCGCCACGGCCGTCGAGCCGAAGGTCACCCCGGTGACCCAGAAGGACATGCCGGATGTCCCGGGCAAGGAAATCGTCGTCATCACCGTCGACTACCCGCCGGGCGTCGTCGAGCACGTGCACCACCACGACGCGAACGCGATCGTCTACGTGCTCGAGGGCAACATCATCGAGGGCGTGAAAGGCCAGCCGGAGCAGCACCTGAAGGCGGGCGATACGTTCTACGAAGGCCCGAACGACACGCACACCATCGGCCGCAATGCCAGCCAGACCGAGCCGGCGAAGTTCCTGGTCTTCATCGTGAAGGACAAGAACAAGCCCGTCGTGCTGCCGGGTGACAAGGGCAAGTAAGCCCCACCGTTGAGCGACATCTTGTGGGAGTGAGCTTGCGAACGATGCTCTTCCGCGGACCCATCGTTCGCAAGCTCACTCCCACAGTCGCCTCATGGCCACCCTGGCTGAAGACGGCCCGGCGCGCCCCGCCAATTCGGTCAAAAAGCGCAGGAACTTGCTGGACGCTTCCGGCAGGCCGTGTCACAAAAGGCGTACCTGATCCGTCTGGTATGACATGACCGCCGCTACCGCCACCTTCACCGCCCTGCGGCCTCGCCTGCATGGCATCGCCTACCGCATGCTGGGCTCGGTTCCCGAGGCCGAGGACGTCGTGCAGGACGTGTGGCTGCGCTGGCATGGGACGGATGCCGACGGGATCGACAACGCCGAGGCCTGGCTGGTCGCGGCGACTACCCGCCGCGCGATCGACCAGCTGCGTGCCGCGCGCACGCGGCGCGAGCACTACGTGGGTATCTGGCTCCCGGAGCCGGTCCTGACCGACGACAGCGCGACGCCGGAGGACCTGCAGGAACTGGCCAGCGACGTCTCCGTGGCCTTCCTGGCCCTGCTGGAACGGCTGGCGCCGGAAGCGCGCGCCGCGTTCCTGCTGCGCGAAGTGTTCGACGAGGATTACCCGGAGATCGCGCAGGTACTGGGCAAGAGCGAGGCCGCCTGCCGGCAGCTGGTGCACCGCGCGAAGGAACAGTTGCGTGATGAGCGCCCACGCTACGAAGTGAACCGTGACCTGCACGCGACCCTGGTCCGCCGTTTCGCCGGTGCGATGGCGTCGGGTGACTTCCGCTCCATGCGCGAGATCCTCGCGCCGGATGCCGTGCTGATGGGCGACGGCGGCGGCTACGTCAGCAGCTTCCCCAAGCCGATGGAAGGTGGCGTGCGCATCGCGCAGCTGCTGTATGCCCCGAGCATCCGCAACGACCGCGGCATGCGCGTGGAGATTGCCAGCGTCAATGGCGAGCCCGCCGTCATGCGTTTCTTCGAGGGAGCGCTCGAATCGGTGCAGACCTTCGCCATCGAAGGCGGCCGGATCACGGCGATCCACGTGCAGCGCAACCCGGAGAAGCTGGCGCGGTTTGTTGCCAAGCAGGCCGGATTCGCACCGCTGTTGTAGGAGCGCGCTTGCGCGCGATGGATCTTGCGGTGCCCCCATCGCGCGCAAGCGCGCTCCCACGAGAGCGGCGGGTTACCAAGGTCCAGCAGGAGGGACAGGCCCCACAAGAACAAGGCCCCTTTCGGGGCCTTGGTTTTACTTGTAACGAACGCCTTTGATCTCGTACGTCTTCGTGCCGTTGGGTGCGTTGAAGTCGAACTCGTCGCCTTCGTTCTTGCCGATCAGCGCACGTGCGATCGGTGAGCTTACCGCGATCAGGAACTTCTTGATGTCCGCTTCCAGGTCACCCACGATCTGGTAGGTGACTTCGGCCTCGCTATCGAGATCGACCAGGTCGACGATCGCGCCGAACACGATGCGCGGAGCGACGGTGAGGCGCTCCGTATCGATGATCTCGGAGTTCGACAGCGCGGCCTCGAGCTCGTTGATGCGGCCTTCGTTGAAGCCGTGCATCTCACGGGCGGCGTGGTACTCCGCGTTCTCCTTCAGGTCGCCATGCGCACGGGCTTCGGCCACGGCAGCCACGATTTCCGGACGCTTGACGCGCTTCAGGTACTCCAGCTCGTCACGCAGGCGGTCGGCACCGACCGCGGTCATCGGGGGACGGGTAGCGCTCATGCCTTCAGCTCCTTGTGCAGATCCTGCAGGCTGTTGACTTCCGGTTCCGCGTGGAAATCAAGCGAGTGCACGAGGGCACGCGCGCCTGCGACAGTCGTGGAATACGTGACGCGCTGCTGCAGCGCTTCACGGCGAATCGAGAACGAATCGGAAATGGCCTGCTTGCCTTCCGTCGTGTTGACGATATAGACCACCTCGCCGTTCTTGATCAGGTCGACGATGTGCGGGCGACCCTCGAGCACCTTGTTGATGCGCTCGGCCGGTACGCCGTGGCCCTGGAGGAACTGCGCCGTGCCGGCGGTGGCAACCACGGTGTAACCGCGGGCCGCGACTTCCTGGGCGATCGGCAGCAGGCGATCCTTGTCGGCATCGCGCACGGACATGAACACCTTGCCCTTCGGCGGTGCCTTGATGCCCGCGGCCTCGTGGCCACGCGCGAAGGCTGCGCCGAACGTGCGGCCCACGCCCATCACTTCGCCGGTGGAACGCATCTCGGGGCCGAGGATCGGATCCACGTTCTGGAACTTCAGGAACGGGAAGATCGCTTCCTTCACCGAGTAGTACGACGGGATGATTTCCTTCGTGGCGCCCTGCTTCACCAGCGAGCTACCGGCCATGGCGCGTGCAGCGATCTTGGCCAGCGACATGCCGGTGGCCTTGCACACGAACGGCACGGTACGCGAGGCGCGCGGGTTCACTTCCAGGATGAACACGTCATCGCCCTGGATCGCGAACTGGGTGTTCATCAGGCCGATGACCTTGAGCTCCTGCGCCATCAGCTTCACCTGGCGGCGCATTTCATCCTGCACCTCCTGGCTGAGCGAGTACGGCGGCAGCGAGCACGAGGAGTCGCCCGAGTGCACGCCGGCTTCCTCGATGTGCTCCATGATGCCGCCGATGAGCACGTTGCCCTCGGCGTCGGCGACGATATCGACATCCACTTCCACGGCGTGGTCGAGGAAGCGATCGAGCAGCACCGGCGACTCGTTCGAGACCTGCACGGCCTCGCGGATGTAGCGCGAGAGGTCGGCATCGGCATAGACGATTTCCATGGCGCGGCCACCGAGCACGTAGCTCGGGCGCACGACCAGCGGGTAGCCGATCTCACGGGCCAGGGCCAGCGCTTCGTCGGCGTTGCGCGCGGTGCGGTTCGGCGGCTGCTTCAGATCCAGCTTCTGGATCATCTTCTGGAAGCGCTCGCGGTCTTCGGCCAGGTCGATCGAGTCGGCGCTGGTACCGATCACCGGCACGCCGGCCGCCTCAAGCGCACGCGCGAGCTTCAGCGGGGTCTGGCCGCCGTACTGCACGATGACGCCCTTCGGCTTCTCGAGGTCGACGATCTCGAGCACATCCTCGAGCGTGAGCGGCTCGAAGTACAGGCGGTCGGAGGTGTCGTAGTCGGTCGAGACGGTTTCCGGGTTGCAGTTGACCATGATGGTTTCGAAACCATCCTCGCGCAGGGCGAGCGCCGCGTGCACGCAGCAGTAGTCGAACTCGATGCCCTGGCCAATGCGGTTCGGGCCACCGCCGAGGACGATGATCTTGTCCTTGTCGGTCGGGTTCGCTTCGCACTCTTCCTCGTACGTGCTGTACATGTACGCGGTGGTGGTGGCGAACTCGGCGGCGCAGCTGTCGACGCGCTTGTACACCGGGCGCACGCCCAGGGTGCGGCGCAGGTGGCGCAGCGCGCCTTCGTCGGTGCCGACCAGTTCGGCCAGGCGCGCATCGGCGAAGCCCATGCGCTTGAGTTCGCGCAGGCGCGGCTCATCCAGGGCGGTGAGGCCCTGGCGCTGCACTTCGCCTTCGGTCATCACGATGTCTTCGAACGCGGCGAGGAACCACGGATCGATGCGTGTGAGGTCGTGCACTTCCTGCAGCGACAGGCCGGCGCGGAATGCATCGGCGACGTGGAAGACGCGATCCGGGCGCGGCTCGCGCAGTTCGCGCTTGAGCGTCTGGAAGCCTTCCTCGCTGCCGATGTCCAGGCCGGTCGGGTTGAGGCCGGTCTTGCCGATCTCGAGGCCGCGCAGGGCCTTCTGCATCGATTCGTGGAAGGTGCGGCCCATCGCCATCACCTCGCCCACCGACTTCATCTGGGTGGTGAGGCGGGCGTCGGCGGCCGGGAACTTCTCGAACGCGAAGCGCGGGATCTTGGTGACGACGTAATCGATCGACGGCTCGAACGAGGCCGGGGTGAGGCCACCGGTGATGTCGTTCTTGAGTTCGTCGAGCGTGTAGCCGACGGCGAGCTTGGCGGCGACCTTGGCGATCGGGAAGCCGGTGGCCTTGGAGGCCAGCGCCGACGAACGCGACACGCGCGGGTTCATTTCGATGACGACCACGCGGCCGTCTTCGGCGTTGATGCCGAACTGCACGTTGGAGCCGCCGGTATCGACGCCGATCTTGCGCAGCACCGCGATCGAGGCGTTACGCAGGCGCTGGTATTCCTTGTCCGTCAGGGTCTGTGCGGGAGCCACGGTGATCGAATCACCGGTGTGCACGCCCATCGGGTCGAAGTTTTCGATCGAGCACACGATGATGCAGTTGTCCGCCTTGTCGCGGACCACTTCCATCTCGAATTCCTTCCAGCCGAGCACCGACTCTTCGACCAGCACTTCGTGCGTGGGCGAGAGCTCGAGGCCGCGGCCGACGATCTCGACGAACTCTTCCTTGTTGTAGGCGATACCGCCACCCGAACCGCCGAGGGTGAAGCTCGGGCGGATGATGGTCGGGAAGCCGACGGTGGTCTGGATCTCGAGCGCCTGCTCCATCGAGCGGGCGACGGCGGCCTTCGGGCATTCCAGGCCGATATCGGCCATGGCCTTGCGGAACAGGTCGCGGTCTTCGGCCATGCGGATGGCCTCACGCGAGGCACCGATGAGCTCGACGCCGTAGCGCTCGAGCACACCGTTGTCGGCGAGGTCGAGCGCGCAGTTCAGGCCGGTCTGGCCGCCCATCGTCGGCAGCACCGCATCCGGGCGCTCCTTGGCGATGATGCGCTCGACGGTCTGCCAGTTGATCGGCTCGATGTACACGGCATCGGCCGTGTCCGGGTCGGTCATGATCGTCGCCGGGTTCGAATTGACCAGGACGACGCGGTAACCCTCTTCCTTCAGGGCCTTGCAGGCCTGGGCGCCGGAGTAATCGAACTCACAGGCCTGGCCGATGACGATCGGGCCGGCGCCGATGATGAGGATGGTCTTTAGGTCGGAACGCTTTGGCATGGTTTTTCTCGCGAATCGAAGGCTGGATGGAGGTGTGTGGCGCGCGGCGTGTTACGCCTGCTTCGCCTTGTGCGCTTCCATCGCGGCAATGAACGTATCGAACAGGTAGCCGACGTCTTCCGGGCCGGGGCTCGCTTCCGGGTGGCCCTGGAAGCAGAACGCCGGCTGGTCCGTGAGGGCGAAGCCCTGCAGGGAGCCGTCGAACAGCGAGGTATGGGTGACGCGGACGTTGGCCGGCAGCGTCGCCGGATCCACGGCGAAGCCATGGTTCTGCGAGCTGATCAGCACGCGGCCGGTGTCGTGGTCCTTCACCGGGTGGTTCGCGCCGTGGTGGCCGAACTTCATCTTCAGCGTCTTCGCACCGATGGCCAGCGCCATGATCTGGTGGCCAAGGCAGATGCCGAACACCGGGATCTTCGTGGCGAGGATCGTCTTCGTGGATTCGATGGCGTAGTCGCACGCGGCCGGGTCGCCCGGGCCGTTGGCGAGGAAGATGCCATCGGGGTTCATCGCGAGCACGTCGGCTGCCGGCGTCTCGGCCGGAACCACCGTGATGTCGACGCCACGGCCGGCGAGCAGGCGCAGGATGTTCTGCTTCACGCCGTAGTCGTAGGCCACGACGCGGAACTTCTTCGGCGCGTTGTAGAAGGCCTGTTTGTCGAGGTCGTAAACGCCCTCGCTCCACTGGTAGGTGGTCTTCGTGCTGACGACCTTGGCGAGATCCATGCCGTTGAGGCCGGGGAAGGCCTTCGCCTTGGCCACCGCGGCATCGGCGTCGATCGCGTCGCCGGCCACGATGCAGCCGTTCAGCGCACCCTTCTCACGCAGGATGCGGGTGAGGCGGCGGGTATCGATGCCGGCAATGGCGACGACGTTGTGGCGCTGCAGGTACTGCGGCAGCGGTTCCTGGCTGCGCCAGTTGCTGGCCAGGCGCGGCACGTCGCGCACGATCAGGCCAGCCGCATGGACCTGGCTGGCTTCGACGTCGACGTCGTTGGTACCGGTATTGCCGATGTGCGGGTACGTCAGGGTGACGATCTGCTGGTTGTACGACGGGTCGGTCAGGATTTCCTGATAACCGGTCATGGCGGTGTTGAACACCACCTCACCGACAGTCTCACCGCGGGCACCGACCGAGTGGCCGTGAAAAACGCTGCCGTCTTCGAGAGCAAGCAGAGCAGGAGTACGCATGGGATGGCCGCCTTCGGGTGCAGCAAAGCCCGCAAGCCAGCTTTATAGCGGCTCGTGGGCCTTGGGGATGGGAACGTTTGGGCGGGTAAGAATTGTAGGCGCGAGAGGGCGTTCTGTCCACCGGGTTAGACTGAACGCGTAGGTAGGAATACGCGCCGGATCACCGCTCTGGCACGATACAATGGCTGTTAGTGGTACCTGACCGAGAAATGCCCGCCATGCTGCTCGACCCCGCCCGCCTGGACCGTCCCGACACCGACACCCGGCACGAGCCTTTCTCGTTCATGATCGCCCACGGCCAGTTGCCCGACGAAGCCCGCGGCGAGCTCGACCGCGACTTCCCGCAATACTCCAGCGCCGGCTTTTTCCCTTACGACGCGGCCGATTGCGGCCCCTCGGTCAACGAACTGGTCGGCCAGATGACCTCGCGGTCGTTTTCGGCCGCCATCGGGCGCCACCTGCAGATCGAAGGGCTCGAGGACTATCCGACCCTGGTCACCCTGTGCCGGCACCTCAACCGCCGCCACGGCACGATCCACACCGACAGCAAGTCGAAGATCGCCACCGCGCTGATTTACCTCAACCCGATGTGGCCGGATACCAGCGATGGCTGCCTGCGCTTCCTGGCCTCGATCGACAATATCGACGACGTGGTGGCCCCGGAACTGAAGCCGCTCTACGGCGAGTTCGCCGTCTTCCGTCGCGCTGAGAATTCCTTCCACGGCCACCTGCCCTACGAGGGCGAGCGCCGGGTGATCCAGGTCGCCTGGCTCACCTCGGAAGAGGAAAAGGCCCGCAAGACCAAGCGTGGCAAGTTCTCGCGGGCCTTCAAGAAGCTCTTCGGCAAGCTGGACCGCAAGGTCGGTGCCGACCGCGACCGCAACGCCTCCCACCGCGACTAAGCCCCACATTCGGGCCAAGGCATCGTAGGAGCCCACCCTGTGGGCGACGCCTTTCGCGACTGCGCAACAGGCCCCGTTACGGCGAGGCGAAAGATGTCGCCCACAGGGTGGGCTCCTACGGACTATTTCGCGCCGAAGTACCAGCCAACGAACAGCGCGAAGACCCCGTACAGCGCCCCGATCGGCATCAGCCAGCGCGCCTCCACGGCACCGCGCCGGAACATCGCCCACAGCGCGATCACGGCCACCATGGTGATCACACCCGCCACGATCAGCGGCGTATCGAACAGCCACGGCGTGGCGAACAGCGCCAGCGAGCTCGGGATGGTCGCCTGGATCATCATCGCGCCGGAGATATTGGCCAACGCCAACCGCTCCTTGCCCTGGCGGACCCAGATCAGCGCATTCACCGTCTCCGGCAGCTCGGTCGCCACCGGGCTCAGCACCAGCGCGACCAGGTGCGGCGAGAGCTTGAAGAACTCGCCGAAGGCTTCCAGCTGCCAGACGAACACGCGCGAGGCGATGGCGATGACGACGAGGGCCAGGCCGGTCTGCAGGAGGACCCACTTCATCGCGGGATCGGGATCGCGCGGGCGGAACGACAGCGGCTCCAGCTCCTCGTCCTCGGGCGCCGAACTGTCGTCGCCGATTTCGCGCCAGACGTACAGGCCGTAGGCAAGCAGGAAGAGCACGCCGAGCCACGGCTTCCACGCGAAAGCGATCAGGCCCAGGCCGACCTTCACCACGAAGATGGCGAGGAACCAGGACTGGTCGCGGGCGAGGCGCTGGTGGTCCACGCGAATGCGGGAATCCGCCCGATTCAGCCGCTTACGGCCGAGATATAAGGCGAAACCTACGACAGCGTAAGCGATCGTCGCGAGGACGAGCGGGCCACCGAGGGCGGCGCCGACGCCGATGTCCCTGGCTTCCGGCGTCTTGCCGAACATCACGGCGACAAAGGTGACCGCACTCTCCGGCAAGGCCGTGCCGAACGCGGCGAGGACCGTGCCCGTGGCGGTGGCGCCCAGGTTGAGCTTGCGCCCGAACCACTCGACGCCGTTGACGAAGTATTCGCAGGTGAAATAGATGGCCCCGGCGGAAACCAGGAACAGGAAGGTTGTCAGCAGCATGGATAAAGTTCAGGCCGGGCGAGCGCGCGTTAACCGATGGCACAACGACACCGCTCGCCCGGCCACGGGTGAGCATGTCGATGGCCAAAGGTCTCGCCGGGCCGGCAGCGTGCTCTCCACACGCTACTGCCGTTCGCGCCATGGGGTCCGGGGACCACCAAGTCTGTTGACGCGAACTCCTCAGGGGGAACGAGGATGGCTACTCCCCAATGACTTCGGCGCGCATGTTAACACGGTTTCTACGACTCAGACCTTTGCGGCGATGACGTCTTCGATGCTCCAGACGCCGGGGGCGCGGCCGGCCATCCAGGCGGCGGCTTCCAGGGCACCGCGGGCGAAGATGCGGCGATCGGTGGCGCGGTGGGCGAGTTCGATGCGCTCGCCCTGCCCCATGATCAGCGCCTGGTGCTCGCCGACGATGTCGCCACCGCGGACCACGGCGAAGCCGATCGTGCCGGCTTCACGGGCGCCGGGGCGGCCTTCGCGGGCGTACACCGCCAGGTCTTCCAGCTTCGCATCCCGGCCGGCGGCCGCGGCATGACCCAGGGCCAGTGCGGTACCCGACGGCGCGTCTTCCTTGCGGCCGTGGTGGGCTTCGACGATGTCGATGTCCCAGCCCGGCAGGGCGGCGGCGGCTTCGCGCAGCAGGCGGGTGAGCACGGCGACGCCGAGGCTGAAGTTCGCGGCGCGGAGAATGGCCGTGCGCTCGGCCGCCCGGCACAGGCGATCTTCCATGGCCTGGTCGAGCCCGGTGGTCCCGGTCACGAGTGCGGCGCCGGTGGCTTCGCACACATCCAGGGCCGCACCGAGACCTTCGGGGCCACTGAAATCGATCACGACATCGATGCCCGTGGCGTCGTCCCACCCGGTGAAACGCAGCGCCGAGACATCGCCATAAGCTGCCTTGCCGAGCCGCGTGGATTGCGCGGATACCACGGCGCGGACCAGCTCGAAGCGTTCGTCATCGCGCACGAGGTCAAGCAGCGCGAGGCCCATGCGGCCGGAGGCGCCGCTGATGGCGAGACGGATGGGGCGGGTCATGGGGCGAGCCTTCGAGAACGTAGAGGCTCATCGTAATAGGTCGCCCCAACCAATGCGACGAAGCCGTCGTGGGAGCGCGCTTGCGCGCGATGGGTGCTCGCGGCACCTTGGATCGCGCGCAAGCGCGCTCCCACAAGAGCAGAAGCGCGCTTACGAGGTCACTTTGGACCAGAAGTCCTTCACACCATCCATGAAGCTGTTGGAGCGCGGGGTGTGCTTCGCGGCTTCTTCGCCGACGAAGGTCGCTTCCAGCTGCTGCAGGATTTCGCGCTGTTCCTTCGTGAGGCGCACCGGCGTTTCAACGACCACCGTGCAGATGAGGTCACCCGTACGGCCGCCGCGGACGGACTTCACGCCACGGCCGCGCAGGCGGATCTGCTGGCCCGTCTGCGTTTCCGGCGGGACGTTTACCGCGACTTCGCCATCGAGCGTCGGCACCATCAGTTCGGTACCCAGCGCGGCCTGCGCGAAGCGGATGGGCATCTCGCAGTGCAGGTCGGAGCCATCGCGCTGGAAGATCTTGTGCTCGCGCACGCGCACTTCGACGTACAGGTCGCCCGCGGGCGAACCCGCCGGGCCGGCTTCACCCTGGCCCGTGAGGCGAATGCGATCGCCGTTGTCGACGCCCGCGGGGATCTGCACCGACAGCGTGCGCTCTTCCTCGAGGCGGCCCTCGCCGTGGCACTTCTTGCACGGCTTGTCGATCTTCTGGCCGGAGCCATGGCAGGTCGGGCACGCCTGCTGGATGGAGAAGATGCCGTTCTGCATGCGCACGCGGCCGTGGCCGGCGCAGGTGGAACAGGTGGAGACCTTGCCGTCTTCCGAACCCGTGCCGTTACAGTGGTGGCAGTTCACCTGGGTGGGAATCTCGATCTTCTTCTCGACGCCGAACACGGCTTCCTCGAGGTCGAGCTCCATGATGTAACGCAGGTCGGCGCCACGGCGGGCGCGCTGGCGACCACCGCCACCGCCGCCGAAAATGTCACCGAAGATATCGCCGAAGATGTCGCCGACGTCGCCGAAACCGGCGCCACCGCCACGACCGAAGCCACCACCCTCGAACGCCGCATGGCCGTACTGGTCGTACGCCTGGCGCTTCTGGGCATCGGAGAGGACGTCGTACGCCTCCTTGGCTTCCTTGAATTTGTCGATCGCCTCCGGATCATCCGGATTGCGGTCAGGGTGGTACTTCATCGCGACGCGACGAAAAGTCTTTTTCAGATCCCCGTCGGTGACGGTACGTTCAACACCGAGGATTTCGTAGTAGTCGCGCTTGCTCATGTGACGCTTTTGCTTCCCTTGGACGGACAAACGCGCCGAAGGCTTTCGCCCCGGCGCGGTCGCGTCATTGATACTTCAGACAAGTGGCGCGGGAAGCTACCCGCGCCACGGATCCCACCATCAGGACGATTACTTCTTGTCGTCCTTGACTTCGGTGAACTCGGCGTCGACCACGTCGTCGGGCTGGGCCGAACCGCCGCCCGGTGCCGACTGCTGCGCCGTATCCGAAGCGCCACCCGACTGGGCCGCTGCGTACAGCGACTGGGCGACCTGCTCGAGGTTGGCGATCTTCGACTCGATGGCCGACTTGTCGTCGCTATCCTTCGCCTTCTCCAGATCCGACACCGCGCCGTCGATGCTGGCGAGCTGCTCGGCCGGGATCTTGCCGCCGTGCTCCTTCAGCTGCGAACGGGTCTGGTGCACGAGCTGGTCAGCCTTGTTGCGAACCTGGACGAGGTCGTGGAACTTCTTGTCCTCTTCGCGGTTGGCTTCGGCATCGGCCACCATGCGCTGGATCTCTTCCTCGGACAGGCCCGAGCCCGCCTTGATTTCGATCTTCTGTTCCTTGCCGGTGTCCTTGTCCTTCGCCGACACGTGCAGGATGCCGTTGGCATCGATATCGAAGGTGACTTCGATCTGCGGCGTGCCACGCGGCGCCGAACGGATACCCGAGAGATCGAACTTGCCGAGCGACTTGTTGGCGTTGGCACGCTCGCGCTCACCCTGGAGCACGTGCACCGTCACCGCGGTCTGGTTGTCATCGGCCGTCGAGAAGGTCTGCGAGGCCTTCGTCGGTACCGTGGTGTTCTTCTCGATGAGCTTGGTCATGACGCCGCCCATCGTTTCGATACCCAGCGACAGCGGGGTCACGTCGAGGAGCAGCACGTCCTTCACCGAACCGCCCAGCACGCCGCCCTGGATCGCGGCGCCGACGGCGACGGCTTCATCCGGGTTGACATCCTTGCGCGCTTCCTTGCCGAAGAAGTCCTTGACGGCTTCCTGGACCTTGGGCATGCGGGTTTGGCCACCGACGAGGATGACCTCGTTGATGTCCGACACGCGCAGGCCGGCGTCGTTGAGCGCGGTGCGGCACGGCTCGATGGTGCCCTTGACCAGGTCTTCCACCAGCGACTCGAGCTTGGCGCGGGTCAGCTTGATGTTGAGGTGCTTCGGGCCCGACGCGTCGGCCGTGACGTACGGCATG